>JAABUQ010003709.1_pt1 | contig 27376 bp, 28 predicted proteins | sample 5560001 | NCBI WGS metagenome assembly JAABUQ01 (sample SAMN10711888, study PRJNA513371) | rock metagenome | isolation source: Antarctica rocks | place: Antarctica: Victoria Land, Finger Mt nord | collected 2015-12-18 | reverse complement strand
CGTATTCTTCAGCCAGCGAGTTCGACCGCTAAAAACCGCCTCAGCGCCACCCAGCAACGCACGATTGGCCCAGGCACGCAAAAACGCTCGCAACCTCACTCCGACAGGCTGCTAGACCTTCTTCCGTCAAAACCGGATTGCTAGCGGAGGCTCCTGAATGCAACGTCGTGACTTCACCCGCCTCATTGGTGCCGGGGCGGCGCTGTCGGCAGCGCCGGCGCTGATCCGGTCCGCGGCTGCGGCAGAGCCGCTCAAGGTCGGATTCATCTACCTCGGCCCCGTCGGCGACTTCGGCTGGACCTACCAGCACGACACGGCGCGCAAAGCCGCCCAGGCGCACTACGGCGACACGATCAAGACCACCTACGTCGAGAGCGTGCCCGAGGGGCCGGACTCGGAGAAGGTGCTGAACGACCTCGCCGCGTCCGGCCACAAGCTGATCTTCGCGACCTCGTTCGGCTACATGAACTACGTCGTCAGGGCGGCCAAGCGGAACCCGAAAGTCTTCTTCGAGCACGCGACGGGATACAAGCGGGACGTCAACCTCGCCACCTACAACATCCGCTTCTACCAGGCGCGCTACGTGCAGGGCGTGATCGCGGGCAAGCTCAGCAAGGCCGGGCTGGCGGGCTATGTCGGGTCGCTGCCGGTGCCGGAGGTGGTGCAGGGCATGAACGCCTTCCTGCTCGGCATGCAGTCGGTCAACCCGAAGGCGCGGCTCAAGTTCATCATGGTGAACTCCTGGTACGACCCGCCGAAGGAGGGCGACGCCGCCAAGGCGCTGATCGACCAGGGCTGCGACATCATCACCCAGCACACCGACTCCCCCGCCCCGCTGCAGGCCGCCGCCAGCCGCGGCGTGAAGGCGTTCGGGCAATCGACCGACATGGCGAAGTTCGCGCCGGAGGACCAGTTGACCGCCTCGACCGACATCTGGGGGCCGTACTACATCAAGCGCATCGGCGAGGTGCTGGCCGGCACCTGGAAGAGCACGGACACCTGGGGCGGGTTCAGCAGCGGGATGCTCGCCATGGCGCCGTTCGCCAACATGCCGCCCGATGTGCTGGCCCTGGCGAACGAGACGGAGGCCGCCGTTGCGTCGGGCAAGAACCCGGTGTTCGCGGGTCCGCTGACCGACCAGGCCGGGGTGGTGAAGGTGGCCGCGGGCGCCAGCATGGACGACGGAGCCCTGTCCGCCATGCAGTGGCTGGTGCAGGGCATCGACGGCAAGCTGGGCTGACCGCATGACGGTTGCGGTGGCGGGGCAGGTGGCGCCAGGCGAGGTGCAAACCGGGATGCCCCCCGGCGCTAGCCCTGCCGCGTCCGCGGTGCCCCCGCTGCTGCACATGGAGGGGATCACCAAGCAGTACCCGGGCTGCCTGGCCAATGATGGGGTCTCGCTGACGGTCGAGCGCAACCAGATCCATGCCCTGCTGGGCGAGAACGGCGCCGGCAAGAGCACGCTGGTCAAGATCATCTACGGCCTCGTCAAGCCCGACGCCGGGCGGATCACCTGGGAGGGCCAGGAGGTGGGCATCGCCTCGCCGGGCCAGGCGCAGCGGATGGGCGTGGGGATGGTGTTCCAGCACTTCTCCCTGTTCGAGGCGCTGACCGTCACGGAGAACATCGCCCTGGGCCTGGGCACGGCCAAGGAGCGGGAGGGGCTGCGGGACCGCATCGTCCGCATCTCCACCGAGTACGGCCTGCCGCTGGACCCGGACCGGGTGGTGCACGACCTGTCGGTGGGTGAGCGGCAGCGGATCGAGATCGTGCGCTGCCTGCTGCAATCGCCGAAGCTGTTGATCATGGACGAGCCGACCTCGGTGCTGACGCCGCAGGAGGTCGGGCGGCTGTTCGTCACCCTGCGGCGGCTGGCGGCGGAGGGCTGCTCGATCCTGTACATCAGCCACAAGCTGGAGGAGGTGCGGGCGCTCTGCTCGGCCGCGACCATCATGCGGCTGGGCCGCAACGTCGCCCGCGTCGCCCCGGCGGAACGCACCGTCAAGGAGTTGGCGGAGATCATGATCAGCGCCGAGCTGCGCGCGCCCACGCCGCGCCCGGCCAGCGCCAGCGCCGCCCCGGCACAGCTCGTGCTCGACCGCCTGACCGTCCGCTCCCCCAGCCAGTTCGGCACCGACCTGCACGACATCTCGCTCAGCCTGGCCGGCGGGGAAATCCTGGGCCTGGCGGGCATCGCCGGCAACGGACAGGCCGAACTGATGGACGCGCTGTCCGGCGAGATCCTGGCGGGCCGGCCGGAGACGATCATGATCGGCGGCGTGGCGGCCGGGCACATGGGGCCGACCGAGCGCCGCCGCCTGCGCGGCTGCTTCGTGCCGGAGGAGCGTAACGGGCATGGGGCCGTCACCACCATGTCGCTGTCGGACAACGCCTTCCTGTCGGGCTTCCTGCGCGCGTCGCTGCTGCGGTTCGGCTTCATCAGCCGTCGCCGCACCAACGCCTTCGCGCAGCGCATCATCGACGGCTTCGACGTCCGCACCACCGGGCCGGCGGCAGAGGCGCGGTCGCTGTCCGGCGGCAACCTGCAGAAGTTCCTGGTCGGGCGCGAGGTGATGCAGGACCCGGCCGTGCTGGTGATCAACCAGCCGACCTGGGGCGTGGACGCCGGGGCGGCACTGGCGATCCATGAGGCGATCATGGCGCTGGCGCAGGCGGGGGCGGCGGTGGTGATCATCTCGCAGGACCTGGATGAGATTTTTGTCCTCGCCGACCGCATCGCCGTCCTCGCCGGGGGGCGCATGTCGGAGCCGGTGCCCGCCCGGTCGGCGACGGTGGAAGCCATCGGGCGGCTGATGGGGGGCACGGCCCCTGTTGCGGCACATGCTTAGGCCCGTTCATGCTTAGGCCCGGTCATGCTTAGAATTGAGCCGCGCGGCGCGGAGTCCCGCTTCTGGCGCGTGGGGTCGCCCGTGCTGGCGCTGCTGCTGACCACGCTCGCCTCGGCGGTGATCTTCGGGATCATGGGCCGGCCGCCGTTCGGCACGGTTTACACGTTCCTTGTGTCGCCGCTGCTGGCGCCGGGCGGGCTGGAGGCGCTGGTGGTGAAGGCGGCGCCGCTGATCATGATGGGCGTGGGCCTGTCGCTGGCCTACCGCGCCAACGTCTGGAACATCGGCACCGAGGGGCAGTTCACCCTGGGCGCCATCGTCAGCGGCGGGGTAGCCCTGGCCCTGCCCGACGTCCCAGCCTGGGTGATGCTGCCGGTGCTGCTGGCGGCCGGCATCATGGGCGGCATGGTGGCAGGCGGCCTGGTCGCCTGGCTGCGCGTCCGCTTCAACGCCAACGAGATCCTGACCAGCCTGATGCTGACCTATATCGCCCAGTACCTGCTGGTCTATCTGGTGACGGGGCCGTGGCGCGATCCCGAGGGCTTCGGCTTCCCGCAGACCGCGATGTTCCCCGACGCCGCCGAGGCGCCGCGGCTGATCGAGGGCACCAACGTCCACATCGGCGTGGTGCTGGCGCCGCTGATCGCCATGGGGCTGTGGCTGATGCTGGAGCGGTCCCTCCTGGGGTTCCAGTTCCGCGTGCTGGGCCAGGCGCCGCGGGCGGCGCGGTTTGCGGGGTTCAGCGAGTCCCGGCTGGTCTGGGCCGCGATGATGATCAGCGGCGGGCTGGCCGGGCTGGCGGGGATGCTGGAGGTGACGGGGACCATCGGGCAGCTCACGACCGTGATCTCGCCGGGCTATGGGTTCAGCGCGATCATCGTGGCGTTCCTGGGGCGGCTGAACCCGCTGGGTGCGATACCGGCCGGGCTGTTGCTGGCGCTGTCCTACCTTGGGGGGGACGCGGCGCAGATGCAGCTTGGACTGCCCAACGCGGTCACCGGGATTTTTCAAGGCATCCTGCTGTTCTGCCTGCTTGGGTGCGACGTGCTGCTGCTGCACCGGATCCGCTGGCGGCCGGCTGCACGCCCGGCCGCACGCCCGGTGGCACGCCCGGCTGAGCGGGGCGCTGCGTGATGCTGCAGATCGTCGTCAGCGCCCTGGTCAGCATCCTGGCCGCGTCCACACCGCTGCTGCTGGCGGCGACGGGGGAGCTGGTGGTGGAAAAGGCCGGGGTGCTCAACCTCGGCGTCGAAGGGATGATGCTGGCCGGCGCCATCGCCGGTTTCGCAACGGCGGAAACGACGGGGTTGACCTCCCTGGGGCTGCTGGCGGCGGTGGGGGCCGGCATGGGGCTGGCGCTGCTGTTCGGGGTGCTGACGCTGACGCTGCAGGCGAACCAGACGGCGACCGGGCTGGCGCTGACGATCTTCGGGCGCGGGTTCAGCGCGTTGCTGGGGGCGGGTTACGTGGGGATCGCGGCGCCTACCCTGCCGAAGTTGCGCGTGCCGGGGCTGACGGACCTGCCGCTGGTCGGACCCGTGCTGTTCGGGCACGACGTGCTGGTCTATGCGGCATTGGCGATCCTGGCTGCGGTCGCGTGGGCAATCCGCCGCACCCAGGGCGGGCTGGTGCTGCGCGCGGTCGGGGACTCGCACAACGCGGCGCATTCGCTGGGCTATCCGGTGGTGCCGATCCGCTATGCCGCCGTGCTGTTCGGGGGGGCGCTGGCGGGGCTGGCGGGCGCCTACATGTCGCTGGCCTACACGCCGCTGTGGGCGCAGGACCTGACGGCGGGGCGTGGCTGGGTGGCGGTGGCGCTGGTGACGTTCTCGGCGTGGCGGCCGGTGTGGCTGCTGGTCGGAGCGTGGTTCTTTGGGGCGCTGATGTACCTGTCGCTGTATGTGCAGGCGCTGGGCATCCCGGTGCCGTCGGCGCTGCTTTCGGCGCTGCCCTACATCGGCACCATCGTGGTGCTGGTGCTGATCTCGCGGGACGTCCGCCTCATTCGGCTGCATCGACCGGCCATGCTGGGGCGGCCCTTCCAACCCCGGGCCTGATCCCGGCCCGTCCGGCGCCGTCAGGGCCTGCCGGGCAGCCGCACCGGCGCCGCCGTTCGTTGAGGCAAGGCGCCGGGGCAACCTTGCCCTAAACCATGCAGCCTGGGCTGCGTCCGCGCCTTGGACAGCATGGGCTTCGAACAGCATGGGAGGACTGCTTGTGCCGGGCTTGCCATCGCAACGGCCATAGCGCCTTTGAGGCGCGGCAGCGCGGTGCTGCATGCCTTGCCGGCAGCAGGCCCAAGCGCCGACTATCCCGCCTGCATCAGCCCCGCCTGCATCAGCCGTGTGAGGATCGCCTTGGCCCAGGACCCGGCGCCTACGCCAGCGCAGCCTGTGCTGCCCGCAATCCTGCTCGCGCTGTGCGCCGTTGCGTTGTTCTCGCTGTCGGACGTGCTGGCGAAGCTGCTGCGCCAGACCCTGCCGGCGGTGGAGATCGCCTGGCTGCGCTACCTCGTGTTCGCGGGGTTTGCCGTGCTGCTGACGGCGCGGCGGCGCTTCGCCGGGCTGCGCGCGCGCCGGCCGGTGCTGCAGGTGCTGCGCGGCCTCGGCCTGGTCGGCTCGGCGGTGCTGTTCATCAGCGGGCTGGGCTACCTGCCGGTGGCCGAGGCGACGGCGATCAACTTCATCTCGCCCGCGTTCATCACCGCACTGTCCATCCCGTTCCTCGGCGAGGTCGTTGGCATCCGGCGTTGGCTGGCGGTGGCGGCGGGCCTAGCAGGGGTCCTGATCGTGATCCGGCCGGACCCGGCGACGCTCCAGGCCGCGGCGGCGTTCCCGCTGCTGTCCGCGCTGTGCTGGGCGGCGACGATCATCATCACCCGGCGTATGGGGGCCACCGACCGGACGGAGACGACGCTGTTCTGGTCCGCGCTGACCGGGCTGGCGGTGCTGACGGTGCTGGCGCCGGTCGGCTTCGTGCTGCCGGGGGCGGGGCAGCTTGGGATCGCCCTGGTGCTGGGAACCTGCGCCTCGGCTGGGCAGTACATGGTGATCCTGGCCTACCGGCAGGTGGCAGCTTCCGTGCTGGCGCCGTTCTCGTATGCGCAGATCCTGACCTCGACGGCGCTGGGCTTCCTGGTGTTTGGCGCCGTGCCGGACCGGGCGACGTTGGTGGGGGCTGCCATCGTTATCCTGAGCGGCCTCTACACGGCGCATCGCGAGCGGGTCCGGGCGCGCGAGCGGGCTGGCTGAGCCGCTGCGGCCCGGATGCCGCCGCAATTGGCCCGGACGCCCGCCACGCGGCATTGATCTCGACGCGCCGATTTCTGCGGCCAACCTGCGCACGCTGCTGCCGTTCGAATCAGCCACCGCGGGCAGCGATGCGGCGCTGCAGGGCGCCTGGGGGCGCACCATGCCCGCGGTCAGGCCATGGAACGGAACCAGGTTTGCCACACCGTCAGCCTTTTACGCCCTAGGCTGTCACGTCCAACTTGCCGCCGTCCTTGCTGATCTGGGAATCCACCTTTACGGCTGCCGGGGTCGCTTGGGCAGCGGCCTGCTTGTCTGCGGTTGGCGCGCTCGCTGCAGAGCCTGACTTGTTGTCGCCTGCCAGCCGTGCGGCTGCCTTGGTGGCAGCGGCCAGGGTCGAAGCACTTGAGGCAGGAGCGGTGATGGATGTCATGATTGCCTTTCTGACCTGATGCGGCCGGGGGCTACCGCCTTGCTTGTCGCCAGGACGTTAAGCAAGCGTGACGGGCGGGCCGGGGAGGCTCCGCGGAAGACGGACGCCACTGAGACCCGTGCGGCCGCAGGGGCGCTGGCCTGCTAGCCGCCTGGTGCCGCCCCGCGACAAGATGGCTGGGATCGCCGAGACTGGCCCCTCCCACCAAGGAGGCGGACCTATGGACTTCACCGGCAAGCGCGTCATCGTCATGGGGGGCAGCCGCGGCATCGGGCGCTCGATCGCGCTCGGCTTTGCTGCCGCGGGTGCTGCGGTCTCGATCTGCGCCCGCAGCGCCGGGCCACTCGACGCTGCCCGGCAGGAGATCGAGGCCTTGGGCGTCCTGGCGCACGCGGCCCCCTGCGACCTGGCCGACGCCGACGCCATCGCGCGCTATGTCCCCGCTGCCGCGGCGGCGCTGGGCGGGTTGGACGTGCTGGTGAACAACGCCTCCGGCTTCGGCCAGACCGACGACGAGGCGGGGTGGGCGGCGTCCCTGGCGGTGGACGTGATGGCGGTCGTGCGCGGCAGCCATGCCGCCATCCCGCTGCTCGGACCCGGCGGCAGCATCATCAACATCGCCTCGATCTCGGCCCTGCGCGCCACGTCTCGCTCGGCCCCGTATGGCGCGGTGAAGGCGGCGGTGATGCACTACACCGCCAGCCAGGCCAAGATGCTGGCCCGCCGCGGCATCCGGGTGAACTGCGTCGCGCCTGGCTCGGTCGAGTTTCCTGGCGGGGTCTGGGAGCAGCGGCGCACCGATGACCCGGGCCTGTACAATGCCACGCTGGCAAGCATACCGTTCGGCCGCATGGGCCGGCCGGAGGAGATCGCGAGCGTGGTGCTGTTCCTGGCGTCGCCGGCGGCGGGCTGGGTCACGGGGCAGAGCATCGTCGTCGATGGTGGGCAGCTTATCGGGCCGTGACTTGCTTTTTCTTGGGGCGTCGTACGGCGGCGGGGTGGCAGCTTGGACGGTCTTCCCTGTCATCGGGGGGCTGACCCCAGGGGAGCGCTGGGATGCCGGGCCGGTGGCGGAGAGGGGAGCGGGGTGGATCGGGTGGTGCTTCAGCGCTCCAGGTCTGGTCCTGCTGCGCCGAGCACCGCGTCGGTCAGCATGTCCAGCAGCGCTTGCGCGAAGCTGTGCATGTTGGCGAGGCGGTCTGCGCTGCCGGTCCTGAGGGTGGCGACGCGCTCGATGGGGCCGCTGATGGCGATGCAGGTGTGGCCGGCGGGGTCGCCGTAGCGGTTGCCGCCGGGTCCGGCGGCGCCTGTTTCGGCCATGCCCCAGGTCGTGGTGAAGCGGGTCCGGACGGTGCGGGCCAGCAGCGCGGCATACGGTTCGGACGATGACCGCAGGCCCGCCATGTCGCGGTCGGTGATGCCGAGCAGCGAGGTCCGGGCGGCGGCGGTGTAGACGACTGCGCCGCCCTGGAAGTAGGCGCTGGCGCCGGGGACCGCGAGGAGGGCGGCGGACACCAGGCCGCCCGAGGATGATTCGGCCACTGCGATGGTCGCGCGCTGGGCTTTGAGCAACGCGCCTAGCCGTTCGGCTTGGGACAGCAATGCCTGCATTGTGCATCCTTCCTATCAAGACGCTTGGGGGCGGCCGTCAGAGTTTCGGCGGGGTCTCGGTTTAGAGGTCCTGCTTTCCTTCGGCGGGCGGGCCTTGTAGGCGCCGTTCCTTGCCGGCCGCCAATCTTAAACTGAGACGTACCCCGGGCCTGTCCAGTCATCTGTGCGGATCTCTGGAGGTTTGCTTGGGCTCGGGCGGCGGGCGCCATGGGCCGCGGAGGTGCATGGGGTGGCGCGGGATTGTGGCGATCCCAGCCGGCGTGTCAGCCGGGTCGTCCGGCGGATCGCTGGCGGCGTGGGTGGGGCCGGCCGCACGGGGGATGGCGGCTGGGCCGGGTGGGACGGGGTTGGTTGGGGTGCGCTGGGGTGTGGCGGGCGCGGGCGGTCCGGCACCGGGCTGGCGGGCGACGCTGGGCGCGGCGGCGCGGGCGCGGAGCTGTTCGAGGTCCTTGGGCGTGCGGCGCTTCCAGGGGTGGGCACCGGGTAGGGCGGCGAGGCCGAGGTCGCGGCAGATTTCGGTGATGATGTCGGCGACCGGGCGGCTGCTGATGTCGTCGTCGAGGTCGGGGGCGTCGAGGCGGTCGTGCAGCTCGGCGGTCAGGGCTTCGGCGCTGGCGTCGTCGGCATGGCCATCATCGAAATCAGCACCATTGGCGCCGGACCCATCAGGGACAGCCTGATTGGAGGTAGCCTGATCGGAGCCGGGAGCGGTGCGCTGGATGATGTCCTCGACCTCGCGCAGGATGCGCCTGCGGGTGGCGGCGCGGTGCTGGTCCCTGGCGGGCTGCATGGGTTCGGCGAGGCTGCGTGCGAGGGCAATGCTGCGGCGGACGGCGCGGGCGATGCGGTCGAAGGCGGCTGCGATGCTGACGAGGGCGTCTGGCGCGGGGACCGGCGCTGGCTGCGGTCCCGGGTCCAGCGGCGCGGCTTCGGCCGAGGCGGTGGCCTGCTGTTGCAGGAGGCGGGCAAAGCCCGTGCCCATGTCGATCAGCTCGTGCAGGACATGGCGGTAGTAGTGCGCGTCTGCGGCATGCGTGCTGGGGGCGTGCGTGCTGGGGGCGTGCTGGCCGGATTCAGTGGGGAGGTTGGCCGGGGCTGGCTGGGCGGACATGAACGGAACAAGAACATTGTTGGGTTGCGGGTGTCAAGGCTGGCGTGGGCGTGCTGGCAATGCTGGCGGCCATCGTCGCGTCGGGCGAGCCGCGGCCATCAAGCGCCATGGCCGCGCGCACGTCCTGGCCCTCGTGGACAGGCGGCATATTCGGCGCGATCTTCATCGGGACGGCGATCCTGATGGTGCCCCGTCTCGGCGCGGCGACGGTCCTCGCGCTGATCGTTGTCGGCCAGATGTTGGGATCGCTGGCATTCGACCATTTCGGCGTGCTTGGTGTCGCGCAGCACCCAGTGAGCCTGACACGGCTGGCTGGCGCGGCTTTCCTAATCCTCGGTGTGGTCTTGGTCCGCTCCTGATCGCAAGCCGACATCCAAGCTAAGGCATTACCCGCTGGAGGCCGGGCTTGAAGGTGTCGCAGGTCCCGGGCGAGCCAGTGCGGCCCTTCGCCATGTGCGGTCACCCTGGGGGACAGGCACCTGGGATGGGACACATCGGCTGGGACCACTCGTCGCTTGACCGATTTGAGGTATCACTGACTATTTAGTCAGAGGCCAGCCTGCATTGCTGTGCCCCGAGAAGCGGCAACGGGAGGAACGGACGTGTCGGTGACGATGCCATACCAGTCGGCCATGGACGGCGCGGTCCGCCATCTCGTCGGCAACTACAACCCTAGGGGCAACCGCATCGGGTGGCTGATGATGTCGTCCATCCTGGTGGAGGCTTGGGACCTTTACTCCATCGCCTTCGTCCTGGTGTTCATCCGTGCGCAGTACAACCCGGACCCGCTGCTGCTCGGCCTGGCCGCTGCCGGCACGCAGGGCGGGGCGCTGATCGGGGCGCTGCTGGGGGGGTGGCTGTCGGACAAGATCGGGCGCCGGGTCATGTTCCTGGCGACCATGGTCATGTTCATCGTGCTGGCGCTGGTGCAGGCCTTCGTCACCAGCGTCGGCTGGCTGGTGGTGGTCCGCATCCTGCTGGGCGTGCCGCTCGGCAGCGATATCAGCAACGGCTACACCTACATCATGGAGTCGATGCCCAAGGGCAAGCGCGAGGTCATGGGCAACCGCTGGCAGTTCATGTTCGCCGTCGGCGAGGTCATGACGCTGGCGGTCATCGCGGTGTTCCTGATCGCCGACCTGGACCACCAGCTGGTGTGGCGCATCACGCTCGGGCTGGGGGCGGTGCCGGCGCTGGTGATCCTGCTGATGCGGCACGACCTGCCGGAGACCGCGGTCTGGCTGATCCGCCACGGCCGGTTCCGCGAGGCCAAGCAGGTCTCGATGGACATGTACAACGACAACCTGGACATGCTGCCGGACGAGGAAATCGTGGTGGAGAAGCCGCGGCCGACGGCGTTCCTGGCCGACATCCGGCGCGACCCGGTCCGCTGGCGGGCGACGCTGTATGGCTGGATCGCGTGTTTCTGCCAGGCTAGCGAGTTCTCGACGTTCGGGTTCTACCTGCCGGTGCTGCTGCTGACGGTGGGCGTCACGGCCGATAACCTGGTGGGGACCAACCTGGCGCTGATGGGGCTTTATACGCTGGCTGCCATCTCGGGCTGGGTGGGGCCGCTGATCACGCCGCGGATCGGGCAGCGCGGCATCGGGATCGCCGGGTTCGCCATCGTGCTGGTGTCGCTGCTGGTGGCGGCCTGGGCCATCTACACCGGCAACAAGATCGTTATTCCCTTCGCCGCGGCGGCGATGCTGTGGGGGCACTACTGGGACGCGTCCAACTGCATGACGATCCCTACCGTGGTAGCCCGGCCGGAATACCGCGGGACGGCCAGCGGCTTTGCCTACATGTTCGTCAAGCTGCCGTCGTTCCTGGCGATCTTCCTGTTCCCGGCGCTGTTCACCGCCATCGGCCAGGCCGGCGCTACGCTGTTCGTCGCCATCTTCCCGCTGGTCGGGCTGCTGGCGGCGATCTTCATCCTGCCGGAGATCTATGGATTCGAGAGCGACTAGGGGTTCGAGAGCGACTAGGCCGTCGTGACGATCTAGGGCCAGGGGCGGCGGCTTGGCGGGACCCCGCATCGCCTGCATCGGCGAGTGCATGGTCGAGCTGCGGGAGCAGCCGGGCGGGCTGCTGCAACGGGGCTGGGGCGGGGATACGCTGAATACCGCGGTTTATCTGGCGCGGCTTGGCCTGTGCGTGGACTACGTCACTGCGGTGGGTGACGACGCTTGGAGCGATGAGATGCTGGCGGGGTGGAGGGCCGAGGGCGTCGGGACCGGCCTGGTGCATCGCTTGCCGGGGCGCTTGGCGGGGCTTTACGTCATCCAGACCGATCCCGGCGGCGAACGGCGGTTCCTGTATTGGCGGGACAGCGCCGCTGCCCGGCGGCTGTTCGATCACCTGGACCCGCATGCCCTGCGGGCCTTCGACGTGCTTTATCTGTCCGGGATCACGCTCTCGATCTTCGATGACGCGGGCCGGGCCGTGCTGCTGCGCGCCTTGGACGACGCCCGGGCGCGCGGCGCGCAGGTGGTGTTCGACACCAACTTCCGCCCGCGTGGCTGGCCCAACCCGGCGGTGGCGCGACAGCTTTATGCCCGGCTGTTCGGTCTTGCGCACCTGGTGCTCGCCTCCGCCGAGGACTTGGCCCTGCTGCATGGCGACCGGGGGGAGGCCGAGCTGCTGCGCCAGGCCGCCGGCGCCGAAGTCGTGCTGAAGCTGGACCGGCCAGCGTCGCGCGTGTTCCATGCGGGGGCGGAGCACCGGATTGAGGCGTGCCCGGTCGGTGGCGTGGTGGATACCACGGCCGCCGGGGACAGCTTTGCCGCGGCTTACCTGGCGGCCCGGCTGCGCGGCGCGGCGCCGGCGGAGGCCGCTCGTGCCGGGCACCGTCTGGCCGGGGTGGTGGTCCGGTACCCCGGCGCCATCGTTCCCCGCGCCGCCATGCCGCCCTGCCCCGAGGAGGCCCTGCCATGACCGCCATGCCGTCCCGAGAGGACCAGCTTGCCGCACTGCTTGCAGCCGGGCGCGTCATCCCGGTCATCACCCTCGACCGGCTGGCGGATGCGGTGCCACTGGCCCGCGCGCTGGTGGCCGGCGGGGTCCGCGTGCTGGAGGTCACCCTGCGCACCCCGGCCGGGCTGAGCGGCGCGCAGGCGATCATGCGGGAGGTGCCGGACGCCATCGTCGGCATCGGCACGGTGCTGACGCCGGGCGACCTGCGCCGGGCGGTGGATGCCGGCGCGCGGTTCGCGCTCACCCCTGGCGCTACGCCGGCCTTGCTCGACGCGGCGGCAACGGCGCCCATCCCGTTCCTGCCCGGCATCGCCACCGCGTCCGAGCTGATGGAGGCCATGGTCCGCGGCTTCACCACCGCCAAGTTCTTCCCCGCCACCGCGGCCGGCGGCCTGGCGGCGCTGCGGGCGCTGGCCGGGCCGTTCCCGCAAGCGCGGTTTTGCCCGACTGGCGGCATCACGGAGGGCAATGCCGCGGAGTGGCTGGCGCAGCCCAACGTCGTTGCGGTCGGCGGCTCCTGGCTCACGCCGGCGGCCGAGGTCGCGGAGGGCCGGTGGGACGTGATCCAGGAGCGGGCAGGGCGCACCCGGGCCATGCTGGGCGGGTAGGCGTCCGGCTGTGGTGCGAGCGTGGCCCATGCAGGGCCGCCCGTCCCGCCGATGATACGGTCGCCAGTGATGCGCCTGGCCCAGTGATGCGCCTGGCATGGATGCGCCTGGCATGGATGCGAAGTGGGCCAACGATGCGAAGGGGGAAGTGGATGAAGATCACCGCCATTGAGACCTTGCGGACCTGGGAGTTCGCCGACGTCATGTGGGTGCGCGTCCACACCGATGCCGGCGTCATCGGCCTGGGCGAGACCTTCTACGGCGCGGGCGCGGTGGAGGCGCATTTGCATGACACGCTCGCCGGGCGCCTGCTGGGGCGCAATCCCCTGCACATCGAGGCGTTGCACCGCGAGATGCTGAACCTGCCCATGGCGCAGGCCAGCACGGGGGTGGAAACCCGCGCGGCGTCGGCGGTCGATATCGCGCTGTGGGACCTGTTCGGCCGGGTGTGCGGCCAGCCGGTGCATCAGATGCTGGGCGGGCTGTGCCGGGGCAGGCAGCGCGTTTACAACACCTGCGCCGGCTACGGCTATGTGCGGTCCAACGACATAAAGCCGGTCTCCACCTGGAACTTCGATGAGGCCGCCGGCCCGTACGAGGACTTGCAGGGCTTCATGACCCGGGCGGACGCGGTGGCGGAGAGCCTGCTCGAAGCCGGCATCACCGCGATGAAGATCTGGCCCTTCGACCCCGCCGCCATCGAGAACGACGGCCTGTCGATCAGCCTGGCCCAGCTCAAGGCGGCGCTCGAGCCGTTCGAGAGCATCAGGCGTGCCGTGGGCGACCGGATGGAGATCATGGTGGAGTTCCACTCGCTGTGGAACCTGCCGATGGCCAAGAGGCTGGCCAAGTACTTGGAGCCGTATAAGCCCACCTGGTTCGAGGACCCGATCCGCATGAACTCACCGCAGGCCCTGGCGGAGTATGCCCGCAACACGGACGTGTGGGTGTGCGCCAGCGAGACCTTGGGGTCGCGCTTCGCCTATAAGGAGTACCTGGACCGGGACGCCATCGGCGTGGTGATGGCCGACCTGTGCTGGACCGGGGGGCTGACGGAGGGGCGCAAGATCGCCGCCATGGCGGAGACCTACCACCGCCCGTTCGCGCCGCATGACTGCATCGGGCCGGTGGGCTTCATCGCCGGGGTCCACGCCTCGTTCAGCCAGCCCAACACGCTGATCCAGGAGAGCGTGCGGGCGTTCTACACCGGATGGTATAGGGAGCTGGTGACGGAGATGCCGGTGATCCGGGACGGCTATGTGCTGCCGATGGAGGGGCCAGGGCTGGGCACCGACCTGCTGCCGGCGATGTTCGAGCGGCCGGACCTGCTCGTGCGGCGGTCGGAGGTCTAGGGGGTGGCGGGGTTGTTCGACTTGGCGGGGCGCACCGCACTGGTCACTGGCTCCTCGCGCGGGCTGGGGCGGGCGATGGCGGAGGGGCTGGCGGAGGCCGGGGCGGCGGTGGTGCTGAACGGCTCGGACGCCGGACGGCTGGCCGAGGCGGCGGGGGCGATGCGGGCGGCCGGGCATAGGGTGCACGAGGCGCGGTTCGATGTGACGGACGAGGCGGCGGTGGTTGCGGCGTTCGCGGCGCTGGACGCGCAGGGGGTCGCGGTGGATATCCTGGTGAACAACGCCGGCATCCAGTTCCGCCGCCCGATGCTGGAGCTGGACACCGCCGATTGGCGCCGGGTGATCGAGACCAACCTGACCAGCGCCTTCGTCATCGGGCGGGAGGCGGCGCGGCGCATGGTGCCGCGCGGGCGGGGCAAGATCGTCAACATCGGCTCGCTGACCAGCGCGCTCGCGCGGGCGACGGTGGCGCCTTACACGGTGGCGAAGGGCGGCATCAAGATGCTGACCCAGGCGATGGCCGCCGAGTGGGCGGCGCACGGCATCCAGGCCAACGCGATCGGGCCGGGCTACATGCTGACCGACATGAACCAGGCGCTGGTGGACGACCCGCAGTTCAACGCCTGGGTGGTCGGGCGCACCCCGGCACGCCGCTGGGGCCGGCCGGAGGAGCTGGTGGGAACAGTGGTGTTCCTGGCCTCGGCGGCGTCCGATTACGTCAATGGCCAGATCATCTATGTCGATGGCGGGATGCTCGCCGTGCTTTGAGGCCGATGCGGTGCCGGGGCGCGGTCACGGTGTTGGTGAGATGCTTGGGGGTGGCCTGCTTGGCCGAGGCCGGCTGCGGAGGCCGTGGCACCTTGCTCCACCCTGCGCCGGGCTACGGCGACGCATGGCTGCGGCGGGGATGGCAGGAGGATGCTCGCGCAGGACGGCTTCTAGTCAGGCCTGACGTTTCTTGAGGGGCGCAGCGTGCCGGGATGGCCCCGGCTTGATCGGCCACGGCTTGACGCCCCTGCACCACGCCAAGGGACATGGCCCGATCACATGACCGTCCGCAAACGGGCGCCCCGTCAGATAGCCGACTCCGCGCTTATCTTGTGCTCCAGGTTCTCGATCCAGCTGTTGTAGTTGCGGTGGATCATCGGGTTGCCGTGTTGGGCGGCCCCGCCGCTGTAGTCCAGGTCGGTGCTGGACACGTAGCGGATCGAGAAGCGGCGGGCGTCGTAGGGCACATCCACGACGGCCTGGTGCGTCCGCAGGTTCAGCGTGCCGCGCATCAGCCCGGGCTGCTGCTGCTCCATGACCCAGCCGAGCGATGCGCCCGCGCGTTTGATCTGCTCGGTCCGCCGCGGCAGGGATGCCTCGCCGACGAAGGCGGCATCCTGCACGTTTTCCAAAGGCGCCACGCGGACGCATGCCCCCAGCGTGGGTAGGGTGGCCAGGCCGCCTATGGCGTGCAGCAATGTCCTGCGGTGCATGCAAAATCCCCTTCCGACCGTTGCGGCATACTCCAGGAAGCGGACACTTGCACGCTCGCCGGAGGCGGCGACCAGGGCCGGGACGGGCAAGCCGCACGTTTGAGGATGAGCCGGCAAGGCGACCGGGGCGGGCCTTGGCAGGAATACGGTGCCATCCATCATCACCCCTGGCTTCCGGCTTCGGCGAGATAGGCAGCCGGCTACAGGATGCGCACGCCGCGCCAGGGGTGCAGCACGAGCAGGTCGGCATCGCCGCTGACGATCACGTCCGCCCTCGCGGCAAGCGCCAACTCCAAATACTTGTTGTCCTTGATATCGCGGCAGTCCGTCACGGGGACTGTTGGCGCGAACAGGACGCCGAACGCGTCAAGGAACGAGAGCACCTCGTCGCGCAGCTCGGGATCAAGGAACCGTGCCAGCCGTGGCCGCGCGAACACGTCGAGCAGCTCTGACATGACCGCTTCCGGTATGGCGACCCGGTCCGATGCGAACGCGTGGAGCACGGCCCGGTCCGGAACGCTTCCGCGGCTCATGGCCGCACTGACAAGCGTCGAAACGTCGAGCACGATCACGCGGCGGGCAGGTTGTTCCGGCCCTCGGCGTTGTGGGCGTTGAGTTCCGCCTCCAGAATTTCATCGGTGAGGCCACGGCGGCGCGCCTCGTCCGACAGGGCGTGCATTGCGGCGAACAGCTGCTCGACGCCGGCTGGCCGGAGCGTGCGCCGGACCAGGCGCTCAAGCCGGGCGCGTATCGCCGGGTCATCGAGGGCGGCGGCGATGTCAGGATCGACGTTGATGGTGACGGGCACAGTGCCGGGCATGGGATGCCTCCTCCGGTTGGATCCTATCCGCAGCCACTGCACCGGAGCAAGCCGGAGCATTCGATAGCCGAGCCAGCACGCGATGGCGGCATGCCCGAGCTTTGCCTCGTCGTACACCTACGAAGTGTGGGGGTCTGCAAGCCTACTGTTCATCGCCCGGGGATGGCCGTGCCGGTCCAGTGCCCGAGCGCAGCAGCAGCGTGCCCGGCGCCGTCAGGCGGAACAGCTCCGCCGGCCGGTGCGCCAGGCCGGTGCGCTTGTGCCCGGTCGGGACCACCAGCCGCTGCGCGTCCACCACCTGCCGGCGGAAGTTGGCCTTGTCCAGCACCTCGCCCGTGATGCGCTCGTATAGCGTCCGCAGCTCCTGCAGCGTGAACTCCGGCGGCAGCAGGAAGCCCGGCAGCGAGGAGTAGCTGCTCTTGTCGCGCAGCCGCTGCACGGCCTTGGCGGCGATGGCGCCATGGTCGAACGGCAGCGGCGGCAGCCGGTCCACCGGCAGGATGTCCCGCAGCACCGCGCCCTGCAGGTGCGCCGCCGGCACCAGGCCGAGGTAGGCTACCGCAATCGACCAGCCGCGCGGGTCCCGCCGGCGTCCGGAGAAGGTGTAGAGCTGCTCCAGGTAGGACACCTCCATGCCCAGCTTGCCGCGCGCCACGCGGCGGGCGGTGGCCTCGGTGTCGTCGTCCTCGTCCACGCGGACGTAGCCGCCGGGCAGCGCGCGGGCGCCGGCGTGCGGCGGCTTGTCGCGGCGCGGCAGCAGCAGGCCCAGGCCGCCCTCCACCAGCGCGAACAGCGCCACGTCCACGGTGGCGATCGGCTTGTCGAATTCCATGGCCGTCCCGACCGGTTGCGTCGCCTGCATCGCATGTTCGGGTAGTCTTGACCATAACCCAAGTTAGATGCATATATACCTTATCAAACAGGAGGGTACCATGGGCTACGGGCGTTTCACCTCACGGGATTGGGACGACTTCACCGCGCACCGCACCGCACCGCGGGCCGCAGCCGCGACGACGTGTTCAGCCGCGGCCTGCGCGCCACGATGGACCCGCGGCTGCTGGCGGCCGGGGTGCGGGAGAGCCGGGACTCTCCCGACAACCCGCACTCCACCCCGGTGATCGTCGGCCTGGATGTGACGGGGTCGATGGGCATGATCGCCGAAGCCATCGCGCGGCAGGGCCTGCGGACCCTGTTCGAGTCAATCTACGACCGCCAGCCGGTGCCGGACCCGCACATCATGTTCATGGGCATCGGCGACGCGACGTGCGACAGCGCGCCGTTGCAGGTCAGCCAGTTCGAGGCCGACATCCGCATCGCCGAGCAGTTGGTGGATCTGTGGCTGGAGGGCGGCGGCGGCGGCAACCGCAGCGAGAGCTATACCCTGCCCTGGCTGTTCGCCGCCCTGCACACCGCGACGGATGCCTGGAGCAAGCGGGGGCGCAAGGGCTACCTGTTCACCATCGTCGACGAGGAGCCGCCCGTCGTGCTGACGGCGGGGGAGCAGCGGCGGGTGCTCGGGCAGGGGCAGCGGAACCTGTCCACGGCGGAGCTGCTGCGGCTGGCGAGCCGGCAGTGGGAGGTGTTCCACATCATCGTCGAGCAGGGCAGCCACTGCCGGACCGGCAACCTGGACCGGGTGGTGCGCCAATGGACGGGGCTGCTCGGCCAGCGTGCGTTGCGCCTGGCAGACTACACCTGCCTGCCAGAGGTGATCGTGTCCGCCATGCAGGTGAACGAGGGCCGCAGCCTCGACGATGTCGCGGCGAGCTGGGGCGGCAGGACGGCGGCGGTGGTGCGCCGTGCCATGGGCGGCGGGCGTCACGATGCGGCCGGTGGGCGGCGGACCGGCTTGCCGCGGTTGCTGGGCTGGTGACCCGGCGGGCGCAGGCGGTCATCGGCGCGTGCTGGGGCGACGAGGGTAAGGGCCTGCTCACCGACGCCCTGGCCCGGCCGGGCACGCTGGTGGTGCGGTTCAACGGCGGCGCACAGGCCGGGCACACGGTGGTGGCGCCGGACGGGCGGCGGCACGTGTTCCATGGCATCGGCAGCGGGACCTTTCGGGGGGCGGCGACCTTCCTGTCGCGCCTCCACGTGCACAACCCGTTGCTGCACGGGGAGGAGGTGGCGCAGCTCGGGCGGCTTGGCCTCCGCCCCCGTATCCTGGCGGACCCGCGCGGCGCGGTCACGACGCCCTATGACATGATGCTGAACCAGATGGCCGAGGAGGCGCGCGGGGCGGCGCGGCATGGGTCGTGCGGCATGGGCCTGAATGAGACCGTGACGCGGATGGAGGCGGGGACGCGGATGGAGGCGGGGGCGGGCTTCATGCTGACGGCCGGGGAGCTTGGGGATGCCGGGCGTCTCCGTGCCATCCTGCATGCGATCCGCACGGGTTGGGTGCCGCAGCGCCTCGATGCGCTCGGCCTGCGGCCCAGCCCGGTTTGGCTGGCCCGCCTGGACAGCGCCGCAGTCCGTGACGCCTTCATGGATGCGGCGGGATCGTTTGCCGCAACGGTGGCGATGGCGCCGGACGCCATTGCGGCGCATGACGGGCCCGTGCTGTTCGAGGGGGCGCAGGGCCTGCTGCTGGATGCGGCGCACCGCTGGTTCCCGCACGTCACGCGCAGCCGCACCGGGCTGCACAACGTGGCGGTGCTGGCGCAGGAGGCCGGGATCGGTGCGCTGGATGTGACGTATGCGACGCGGGCCTACGCGACCCGGCATGGCGCCGGACCGTTCCCGCGGGAGGCGGACGTTTCGTATCCGGACGCGACCAACGTGCCGAACGCCTGGCAGGGCAGGTTGCGCTTCGGACATCTCGACCTGGACCTGCTGCAAGAGGCGGTGGCGGCCGATGTTGCCGCCGCGCCGGTGCCGGTGTCGCACCGGCTGGCGGTCACCTGCCTGGACCAGGTCGGGGACGCCATTCAGTTCCATCACGAGGGCAGGGCCTGCACTGCTGCGCCCGCGGCGATGCTGGAGATGGCGCAGGCGCGGCTCGGCGGCGGCGGGCTTGCCAGCTACGGGCCGACGCGGGACACGCTGCGGGGCGGATGACGGCCGATGTCTCCTTCGTGCGGCTGTCAGGTAACCGCATGCGGCATGAACACGGCACGCCCCGCTTTGCACGCCCCGCTTTGCACGCCTGGCCGCATCCGCTATGGACCTTCGCCTGCCCCAACGAGACCCCAGGATGTCCAGTCCCGCCCCCCTGCTCGATCCTCTGTGGCCCAAGCCCGCCCCGCCGGACTCCCTGGCGGCGCTGCGGGCGGAGCTTGATGTGCTGGACGACCAGTTGCATGACACCCTGATGCGCCGGGCCGGCGTGGTGGCGCAGATCGGCGCCTTGGGCGTCAAGGGCCGTGTGCCGCTGCGGCCGGGGCGGGAGGCCGCCATCCTGCGCCGCCTGCTGGCCCGGCACCTGGGGCCGTTCCCCCGGGCGGGCGTCGTCCGCGTGTGGCGGGAGCTGATCAACGCCTTCACGGCGCAGCAGCGCCCGGTGCTGATCGCCGTTTGTGAAGCGGGGAGCTGCGAGGCGGGAGGCGGCCCGGACCTGCTCGCCGCTGCGCGGGAGCAGTTCGGGGCACTGACGCCCATGCGCGTCCACCGCTCCCCGGCCCAGGCGATCCACGAGGTCGGCGCGGGCCTCGCCACTGCCGCCGTGCTGCCGGTGCCCGTAGAAGGGGAGGCGCCCGCCGCCGTGTGGTGGACCGCGCTGCTGCATGCCGACGACCCGCGCATCCATGTCGTCGCCCGGCTGCCGTTCTGGGCCGGCCGGCCGGAGGGGACGCCCAAGGTCCACGCCCTGGTGGTCGCCGCAGTGGCGCCGGACCCAAGCGGGGCCGACCGTTCCCTGCTGGGGATGGAGCTGCCCTTGGAGGTCAGCCGGGCCAGGCTGGGGGCGATGCTCGGCGCGGCCGGGCTGCTGGCCGGGCCGGTGATCCTACGGCGCGATCCGGGCGCTGCGGCGGCGCAGGCGCTGGTCGATGTCGAGGGCTTCGTCACCGACGCCGACCCGCGGCTGGCTGCCCTGCAACCCTTGCTGCGCCGGCCCGTCGTGCTGGGCGCCTACGCCGTCCCCATTCAGGAGGTTGCCGCGTGACTGGTCCCCGTCCCCGCCCGGAAATCCTGGGCATCAGCCCGTACGTCGGCGGCGTGAGCAAGGCGCCCGGGCAGAACCGCGTGGTGAAGCTGAGCAGCAACGAGGGCGCGTTCGGCGTTCCGCCCGGCGCCCGCGCCGCCTATGCCGAGCAGGCCGCGCAACTGCACCGCTACCCCGACGGCGGCGCGACGGAACTGCGCCTCGCCATCGGCCGCTACTTTGGCCTGGACCCGGCGCGCATCGTGTGCGGCGCCGGGTCGGACGAGCTGATCTACGCCTTGTGCCTGGCCTACGCCCGGCCCGGCGGCGAGCTGGTCATGAGCCGGCACGGGTTCAGCATCTACGAGATCGCCGGGCAGTATGCGGGGCTGTCCACCGTGAAGGCGCCGGAGCGTGGCCTGACGGCCGACGTGGATGCCATGCTGGCCGCGGTGTCCCCGGCGACGCGGCTGGTGTTCCTGGCCAACCCCAATAACCCCACTGGCAGCATGGTGCCGCGGGGCGAGCTGCGCCGCCTGCGCGCCGGCCTGCCGGAGGACGTGCTGCTGGTGCTGGACGGCGCCTATGCCGAGTATGTGGACCGGCGGGACTACGATGCCGGGGTGGAGCTGGTGGACGCCGGGGACAACACGGTGATGACCCGCACGTTCAGCAAGATCTGGGGCATGGGCGGGATGCGGCTGGGCTGGTGCTACGCCCCGGCTGCCATCGCCGATGTGCTGAACCGGGTGCGCGGCCCGTTCAACGTGAGCCTGCCCGCGCAGGCCGCCGGGATCGCCGCCCTGGCCGAGCCGGGCTGGGAGGAGGCCGGGCGACGGCACAACACCGAGTACCGCGGGTGGCTGACGCGGGCGCTGGGCGATGCCGGAATCCGGGTCTGGCCGAGCGAGGGCAACTTCGTCCTGGCGGACTTCGGCCAGGCGGCGGCGGCCGATGTTGCCAATGCCGCGTTGCTCGCCCGCGGGGTGATCGTGCGCGCCATGGGCGGGTATGGCCTGCCGCACTGCCTGCGGATCACGGTCGGAACGGCAGAGGAGTGCGCCATGGCTGCTGACATCCTGGCCCGGCACATGGCGTCCCAAGCTGGGGAGTCCCAGGCTGGGGAGGGCCAGGCTGGGGCGGGCCAAGCTGGGGCGGGCCAGCCGGTCCATGCCTGATTTCGCGGCTGACGCCGGCCCTGCGGCGCTGCGGCCAGCCCCGCACGGGCCGGTGTTCCAACGCCTGGCCCTGGTCGGCGCCGGGCTGATCGGCAGCTCCGTCGCGCGCATCGCGCATGAGCGCGGGCGACCGGGCGGGGACCTGGCGGCGGAGGTCGTCGTCACCGACAGCAGCCCCGCCGTGCTGGCCCGCGCCGCCGCGCTGGGCTTCGCCGACCGGATCGAGCCCGACCCGGCCCGCGCCGTCCAGGGGGCCGATTGCGTCATGCTGTGCGCGCCGGTCGGCGCCTATGCCGCCATCGGCGCCGCCATCGCGCCGCACCTGCAGCCCGGCGCCATCCTGACCGACGTCGGCAGCACCAAGGTCTCGGTCATCCGCGACCTAGCGCCGCTGCTGCCGCCGGGCGTGCGCTTCGTCCCGGCGCACCCCCTGGCTGGCACCGAGTACTCCGGACCCGACGCCGGCTTCAGCAGCCTGTTCACCGGGCGCTGGTGCCTGATCTCCCCGCCTGCTGGAACCCCTCCGGACGCGGTCGAGCAGGTGGCGGAGCTGTGGCGCCGCATGGGCAGCATGGTGGAGGTGATGGACCCCGAGCACCACGACCGCGTGCTGGCCATCGTGAGCCACCTGCCGCACCTGATCGCCTTCACCATCTGCGGCACGGCCGACGACCTGGCCCGGGAGGGTGAAGCATCGGGGGCCGACGCCAGCCGGGCCGAGGTGCTGAAGTTCGCCGCCTCCGGCTTCCGCGACTTCACCCGGATCGCCGCCAGCGACCCGGTGATGTGGCGCGACATCTTCCTGAACAACCGCGACGCCCTGCTGGAGATGCTGGCCCGCTTCACCGAGGACGCCCAGGCGATGGCCCGCGCGGTGCGCTGGGGTGATGCCGCCTACATCGAGGACCGCATCGGCCGCGGCCGCACGATACGCCAGAGCCTGATCGACCTGAAGCAGGCATGAGCCTGGCACTGTGGGATTGGCGCCGCCAGGTGGCCGACCTGTATGCCGCCGTGCGGGCCGAGCCGGACCCGCAGGCCGCCTGGCAGCATTGGCGCGCGGTCCGGGACGGGCTGTTCCGCAGCCATCCGCAGTCCCCACTCGAGCCGGACGCCGCCTTCACCGGCCTGCCGTTCTTCCCCTATGACCCGGCGTTGCGCGTCCTGGTCGCCTTGGCTCCGCTGGACGGGCCGGAGGAGGTGTTCCCGGCCGGCGCGGACGGCGACCTGCACATGCGCCCCTTTGCCCGCACGGAGGGGCTGATGGCGGCGCTGGGCGGGGAACTGACGGCGTATTGGCTGCAGGGCTACGGTGGCGGCGTGTTCCTGCCGTTCGCCGACGCGACCAGCGGGCGGGAGACCTACGGTGCCGGCCGCTACTTGCTGGACTCGATCAAGTCCGCCGACCTCGGCGCGGCGCCGGACGGGCGGACGGTGCTGGACTTCAATTTTGCCTACAATCCGTCTTGCGCCTACTCGGCCCGGTTTGCCTGCCCGTTGGCGCCTATGGCAAACCGCCTGCCGCTTGCGGCCAGGGCAGGGGAGTTAGCGCCGATATAGCAGGCGCTACAGGGACGGCGCCTGCTGCTTCCCCCGGGAGAGGGGGCAGGTTGGGTCGTTGCGTCATCGGCAACCACCCTTGCGACCGTCCTGGGAGCGCTACTTGACGCCAGGCTGGTCGGATAGGGACAGCACGCTGCCGCCGATTCGCCACCGCTCCGGTTGCAGGAACACCCGCTCCCGCCGTTCCGCCTCGAACGGCAGCGACGGGCGGCTGTTGTCGATGAACTTGCCGATCTGGCCCTCGAACGCGGCGGCGTTCTTCCAGATGCCGATGTTGAAGAACGAGGTGTAGCTGGCGTTGACCGCCTGCATGTTGATCCAGGGAAAGCGGTCGCGGTCCTCGACCGAGCTGAGGAACTCCCCGACCAGGCCCGACCGGTCGGCCACGGGGGAGCGTTGCGCCCAATAGTCGAGGAACTCCTGCTCCTGCCCCTGCTTGATCTTCCAGTGCACGACGACCAGGCGGACCGGCGTCGCGCCTTCCGCATCCTGCGCTGGGGCACTGCGGGAGGGTGGGGCACTGCGGGAGGGTGGGGCACTGGGGGAGATTAGGGCATCGACCAGGGCCGGGTCAGCAGGCTGGGCGGTGGCCGGCGCGGCAGGCAAACCGAGCGCCGGGCCGGCCAGCAGCAAGGCGACGAGGGCGTGGAGGCGCCACGCGCTAGAAGCGGATGCGGTGCCTGGCGCGGCATTGGGAAGGCTGCAGGTCATGAATGTCGTCCCAATTTAGGTCTCATACCGCAACGACGCGAGATGAATCCGCTTCTTGGTGACACGAAAGCAGACTTGTTGGCAAAGCCCAAGCTATCAAGGCTCGATGGTTAGCTTGTAGTTGCCCTGTTTCCCAGCCGGCTGCGATGCAGGAACCTTGCCGTTAGCAGGACCGCCACGACCAGCAGGCTCGCCGCCAGGCCCCACCAGGCGCCAGCCGCTCCCCAGCCGGCCCGCGCCGTGAGCCACCACGCTGCCGGGAACCCCAGCCCCCAGTAGCCCGCCGCCGCCAGCAGGAACGGCATCCGGGTGTCCCCCATGCCGCGCAGCGCCCCTCCGGCGGCAGACTGCACGCCGTCGGCTGTCTGGAACACCGCGGCGATGCCCAGCAACCCGATGGCGGAGCCGTATGCCTCGGCGTTCGCGGGCAGCGCCGGATCGATGAAGGCCGCCGCCAACGTGCCCGGCGCCAGCACGAGCACTATGGCCGCCAGCGCCTCCGACCCGCCGGCCAGGGCGATGGCCACCAGCCCGGCCCGCCGCGCGCCTGCTGGGTCCCCCGCGCCGACGCGGTTGCCGACCCGCACGTTGGCTGCCTGGGCGATGGCCAGCGGCACCATGAACGATACCGACACGATGGTGAGCGCGATCTGGTGCGCCGCCAGCGCCGCGGGGCCAAGGCGCCCGACCAGCAGCCCGATGGCGAGGAACAGCCCGGTCTCCACCGTGAACGTCCCGGTGACCGGCAGCCCCAGCACCAGCATCCGCCGCAGCAGTGCCGCGCCGGGCCGCTGCCACCGGACGAAGCGCCGCAGCGACGGCCGCCCGTGCAGCCAGGCCAGCAGCAGCAGCGCCATTGCCGTCTCCACCAGCACTGTCGCCAGGGCCGCGCCCGGGAGGCCCAGCGCCGGCAGGCCCCATCGCCCGTGGATCAGGCCGAAGCACAAGGCGAGGTTCACCGGCACCGCCGCCAGCGACACGCATAGGATGGCCGCGCCCTGGCCGATGGCGGGCAGGAAGGCGCGCATCAGGCCCATGCCGACCATGGCGCCCGGCGCGGCCCAGCGCAGCACGTCCATGTAGCGCGCCGCATCCGCCGCGAGCGCCGCCGGCTGCCCGGCCAGCAGCAGCAGCGGCCCGGCCCAGGTGAACACCAACCAGGCTGGCGCCGACAGCAGCAGCGCCATCCCCAGCCCCGCCCAGTATGGCGCGGGCACCCCGGCGTCGTCCCCCGCGCCGCGTGCCTGCGCCACCACTACGCTGACCGCCGTCAGCACCCCTTGCAGCAGGATGACCACGGTGATGAACAGCATGGACCCCAGCCCGCCAGCCGCCAGCGCGTCCCCGCCCAGCGCGCCCAGCAGCGCGGTGTCGGTTGCGCCCATCGCCACGCCGGCCAACTGCGCCACGGCCAGGGGCGCGGCCAGGCGCAGGGTCTCGATGGCATGACGCTGACGGGTTTGCGCGGGGAGACGTGTTTGCGCAGGGACCGGAGCGGTCCGTGCGGCCATGATGCCGTCCAAGAGGATGCCTTTGAGTTGAGGGAGCCGGTGGGGAACGTCCCTGGGCAGGACCGGGTTTGGCCGCTACCGGAACGATATGACCAGAACTGGGGCTACCAGAACTGGGTGCCCGGCCCGCCCTTGAAAGGGCCGACCAGGTCCGGCGTGATCCAGCCGCCGTAGAACCCGCCTTCCTGCGGCAGGACGAGGTCGTCATCCACGTAGCAGGCGTCCATGCGGCCGGGGTAGAGCGCGACGTGACCACGGATGGCGGCGAACGCCGGGGTGGGGTGGGGGTAGCCCCAGGCGGCATCCCGCGCCGTGACGCCGCCGGCCTGCACCGTGAAGTAGGTGGCTTGGCCCTTCCACTCGCACAGGCTGCTGCGGCCCGGCGATGGCAGCAGGGTGCCGGGCATGAACTCGGATTGCGGCAGGTAGTAGCTGGGCGGGTGGGTGGTTTCCAGCACGCGCCAGGCGGCGCCGGTGTCCAGGATGGTCACGCCGCCGAGCACGACGCGCACCCGGCGCCCGGCGGGTTCCAGCCGCGGCGGGCGGGGATAGTCGGCGACACGTTCCATGGGAGGCTCCGTCCTGCTGACCCGGCATATGGGGTGCAAGCCGGGGCATATGGGGTGAAAGCCGGGCGCGCCACTGGCCGCGCACCGCTGGCGCCGGTAGGGTCGGTGCGACACGGAAGGGGTGCCGCATGGATTGGCCGCAACAACGGGGCATGTTCGACCTGGGCGACCTGCCCCTGCAATCCGGCGCCTCGCTGCCCGGCGCGCGGCTGAGCTGGAAGGCGCATGGCGCGTTGTCGCCCGCCCGGGACAACGTGATCCTGTATCCCACCAGCTATGGCGCCCAGCACCCGGAGCTGGAGTGGCTGATCGGTCCGGATGAGATCCTGGACCCGGCCCGCTGGTTCATCGTCCAGGTCGATCAGTTCGGCGGCGGCCTGTCCAGCTCGCCCAGCAACACCGCGGATTATCCCACGCTGGTGACGGCCGGGGACAACGTGCAGGCGCAGGCGCGGCTGCTGCGGGAGGTTTGGGGGGTTGGGCGGCTGGCCTGCGTGTACGGCTTCTCGATGGGCGCGATCCAGGCCTATCACTGGGCGGCGGCGTTCCCGGAGGCGGTCGAGCGCGTCGTCGTGGTCTGCGGCAGCGCCCGCACGGCCGTGCACAACCAGGTGTTCCTGGCCGGGCTGATGGCGGTGCTGGAGGCGTCGCCGGAGTGGCTGGGGGAGGGGCGCTTCAGGGCCGAGCCGCGGGCGGCGATCCGGGCCTTTGCACGCATCTATGCCGGATGGGCGCTCAGCCAGGACTTCTACCGGGCGGACCTGCACCGCACCGTGCTGGGCGCCCCGGACCTGGAGACCTTCCTGGTGGAGGGCTGGGAGCGCCGCTACGACGGCAAGCACGCCGCCGACCTGTATGCGCAGTTGCGGACCTGGTACTCTGCCGACATCAGCGGCGCGGCGCCCTATGACGGCGACCTGTCCGCGGCGCTGCGCGCCTTACGCGCCCGCGTGCTGCTGCTGCCGAGTGAGACCGACCTGTATTTCCGCCTGGCCGATAACGTGGCGGAACTGCCGCATCTGGCCCGTGCCGAACTGCGGCCCATCCCGAGCGTCTGGGGCCACCGCGCCGGCAACCCTGTGCAGGACCTGGGCGCCCGGGCCTTTCTGCGCGACGCCGTCCATGCCTGGCTGGACGCGCCGGCTTAATGCGGTGATCGCAGCCCATCCGTAGGTGCCTTGGCGGCATATGCCTCGGCACGCTGCGGCGGCGCCCTGTTGAGCCTGGTCTGCGTCTGGTCGAACGGGCTTTGCGTCACCACGCGTCTTGAGCGC
>JAABUQ010003708.1_pt1 | contig 27380 bp, 23 predicted proteins | sample 5560001 | NCBI WGS metagenome assembly JAABUQ01 (sample SAMN10711888, study PRJNA513371) | rock metagenome | isolation source: Antarctica rocks | place: Antarctica: Victoria Land, Finger Mt nord | collected 2015-12-18 | reverse complement strand
ATCCCGCGCGGGGTGGGTGACAGACAGGGACCGTGGCGTGGAGAGCCGACGGTTGCCCATTGGTAAGTGTAGTGGTACGCGCGCACCTCACCTGAGAAGAGCGACTACTGCAACGGTGAACGGCAACAAGTACTCCTTGCCGACAAGCCCGCCGATCATGGTCGGACGATGTGGGGCCATGGAGATCGGAGAACGGCCACCGTTCGACAATTACGAGTTGCTCCATCGGAACTTCCCGCCGCCAACCCGGCCAGAGCTCGAGGCCCAAGTCCTCCGATTCAGGGATGTCCTGTCGGCCTACTACAATCGGCTCATGACCAAAGTCCGAGAAATCCTCTACAGCACGCGGATTCACGAGCGGCTCGTGACCATGGGGCCAAATGCTCTCCTAGTCCGCGGCTCGCTACTCCTCGAAGAGGCCAACTTCGAGCGATTCCGACTCATCTTCCGGGTCCTTGACGATGACGACAACCACGACTTCGAGCTTTACGCGGCAGTCCAAGAAGGCTACGAAACCCTCATGGCCGCCCTGGAAGAAATGGGCAAATATGCCGTGGTCACTGCTGAATCAAGGGTGTTCTCCCTGCTGAGGGTGCACATCGAGGACGCGGACGCCTATAGAGAGGACATGCTGATGATCTTCGGCGACTACCTCAACTACTATCTCCGTGCTTTGGCTAAACTTAACCCCCGCTGGTCCTACCCCGGCGAGCCCTTGTTCTTCTGGGAGGATGCCCTGGACAACGCCACTCACCCCTCCGCCGAAACGTCTTCCACCGGGTAGATCGGCAGGGCAAGTCTAGGTCCGATGAAGTCTCGTAGGGCGGCGAATCGTTCCCATGCGATCCAAGTGGACCTAGTAGTCGGCCACTGACGACTTGAGGACTACGGCCGGACTTGTTCTCTTGGGGCGAAAAGCCCCCAGGAGAATTGCCGTGAAGAAGTACATCGTCACGCTCACCGCCGAGGAACGCCAGTCCCTGCTTGACCTCATCGCCGCCGGCAAGGCCTCCGCCCAGAAGCTGGCCCATGCCCGCATCCTGCTTAAGGCCGACGCCGCCGACGGCGGTTCCGCCTGGCCCGATCACCGGATCGCCGAGGCCATCGAGCTCAGCACCGCCACCATCGAGCGGGTCCGCCAGCGGTTCGTCGAGCAGGGGCTCGAATCCGCCTTGGTCCGCAAGCCTCAGGGGCGTCCCAGCCGCCTGCCGACCCTGGATGGCCGGGCCGAGGCGCGGCTGATCGCCCTGGCCTGCTCGCAGCCGCCGGATGGCCGCAAGTCCTGGACGATGCGGCTGCTGGCCGACAAGCTCGTCGAGCTGGAGGTCGTCACCTCGATCTCCGACGAGACGGTCCGCCGCTCCTTGAAAAAAGCGAACTGAAGCCGCACCTGAGGCAGCAGTGGTGCATCCCGCCTGAGGCCGACGCCGAGTTCGTGGCGGCGATGGAGGACGTGCTTGAAGTGTACCACCGGCCCTACGACCCGAAGAGGCCGTTGGTCTGCCTCGACGAGGCGAGCAAGCAACTCGTCGGCGAGGTCGTCGAGCCGATCCCGGCGGGGCCGGGCCAGCCCGAGCGGTTCGACTACGAATACACCCGCAACGGGACGGCCAACCTGTTCATGATCTCCGAGCCGCTGGCCGGCTGGCGACACGTCGAGGTGACCGAGCGCCGGACGGCGGTGGACTTCGCCGAGGTCGTCCGTGCCCTGGTCGAGGAGGTCTACGCCGAGGCCGAGAAGGTGGTGCTGGTGATGGACAACCTGAACACGCACAAGCTGGCCTCGCTGTACAAGGCGTTCCCGCCGGAGCGGGCGAGGCGGATCGCCGAGAAGTTGGAGATCCACCACACGCCGAAGCATGGCAGTTGGCTGAACATGGCCGAGATCGAGCTGTCGGCGCTGGCCCGGCAGTGCCTGGACCGCCGGATCGGTACGATGGAGGAGCTGTATCGAGAAGTGGCGGCATGGGAGGACGAGCGGAACGGGCGTGGGGTCGTGACCGATTGGCAGTTCACCACCGCCGACGCCCGGATTAAACTACGCCGACTCTACCCGACAATTCAATAGTGGCCGACTACTAGTAGCCCGCCAACCTAATTCTGCGGGTGGTTTCCCGGCAATCTGGGCAAGGTGAGCTGTTTCTAACCCGGCAATTAAAGCTTGGTGGACTACTAGTCCACGACCGAACGGCTCCTGGCAGAAGCCCTTCTTGACCTGTTTCGGGCAAACTGAGATCGCCAGGTTCTCACAATTTAAGCTACCCAACGGCTCCCCGGTCCGAGACCATGATACCAACCCTCGGACCGCACCTATCGCCTCCTGGAGAACTCCCCGGGCAAGTTAGACTTCACGGTGGAGCACGACGAACGAGGTCTGAACAACCGGGAAGGATGGGATCTCCCTTCTACGACTCTGATCAGAGTTTCCAACCTCGGGCGAGGGTAAGTGACCCATGCCCACCCCCGAGCCACGCGGACCCGGACTCGTCCAGGATGCCCTCGCCAACAGTGATATCCAGGCGTACCTGGCCGACCCCGAATTGGCCGGGATCTGGACCGAGGAAGGTGTCACTCGACACCCAACGGTTCGGGTGGTCTACGAGCACGCCGAAGTCATCGGCGGTCCCGGGGAATCCCTGGCCGCGGCCTGACGGACGCAGGTATTCGTGGCATATTATGCTGTCGCATCTTGGTGATAAAACGAATGTTCCGAAGACCGAGCTTTCCGCTCAACGTCTCGTTCGCTCGCCAGGGGGGGTATTTCGGGTCGGCTCAATCTGCGGTGGTTGTCGCGTGTCCGGCGTGATGGGCGAAGCAGCTGGGGGCTCGGAGAGTGTTGGGGGCCGACCCAAGGCACGGTAGAGCCGAAATTGGGACCTATTGTAGGCGAGCACGGCATCGAGATAATCGGCCCGTGCTTGGGCGAGGGCCTGGATGGGCTGGAGCACCTCGATGGGCCTCGTCGCCCCCAGAAGTCCCGCACCTCGGCGGATGTTGGTCAGGTTCAAGGCGAGCGACGCTTGGGCTTCGGGGAGGGCCCTGCCCGCCTGTTCCATCTGCCTTGAAGCCGCAATTCGACCTTTCTCGGCCCGGACGACCTCGGAAGCGACTCGGTCCTGGATCTTCATCAGCTCGAGGTTCGCCGTGCGTTGCTGCGAGGCCCGCTGCTTGGCGATCGCTCGGTCGGCAAATCCCAAATTCTGGACTTCCCAATAGAGGTTCACGTCGGCGTCGCTCCGGCCGCTGAAATTGCCGAAGAAACTATCGACCCCGCCGCCGAATCCACCGCCCGAGTAGCGGAGGGCGAGACTTGGGATGAAGGGCCGGAGCTTCGCCTGCTTCAAGCGGGTGAGGGTCGCTTGCACGAGGGCTTGGGCCTCCGAAAGCTCGGGGCGATTTCTGAGCCCGGCCATGATCAGGTCATCGATGGGGCAACTCTCGGAGATGAGGCGGAGCACCGTCTCGGGCGGCTCGATAGGGGCGACGACGATCCTCGGGTCGAGACGCGTGCGACGAACCAACTCGGCCGAGGCGGATTCCAGGTCGCCGACGGCTAGCTCGACGTTCTTCCGCTGCCTGTCCCGCTCGGTGAGCGAGCGACGGTAGTCCGAATCGAACCCCGCACCGTTCTTCGCGTACGAGGCGGTCAGCACCGCCAAGATTTCGGCATTCGTCGCGGTCTCTCGTGCGATCGCCAGCCGTCCCGCCGCTTGTTGGAGGTCGAGGTAGGCTTCGGCCACGCCGAGCAGGGCGTCGTTCGTCGCGACCTGGATGCTGGCCTTCCGAGCCTCCACGACCTGCCGGGCCGCGAGCGGCTCAAAGATGGCGTCCGAGAAGCGGAGGATGGAGGTAAGGCCGGAGACTTGGGCCGGACCGCCCGCCGGCACCGGGCCGCTGACGCTCGAACCGGCGGCGGCGGTGCCCCCGAGGAAGAGGGAGCTCTTACTCACGTTCTGAATTTGGCCCTGGACCGTCTGCACCTGCCCGTCGTGCCGGATCCAGTTCGGGCCGATGTAGAGGCTCGGCAGCCAGAGGACCCGGGCTTGCTGAAGCTCGGCGATCGACTGAGCGACCCGCTCGCGGGCGATCGCGATGTCGAGATCCTCGGCCCCGGCGAGCCTTAACGCACCCGGCAGATCAATCGGGTGGATCACCTGACCCGGGACGAGTGGCGTACCGAGAACTTCACCGGGCGGCGTCGGGATGGCTCTTTGCTCAGGTAGCCTCCCGTCATCAGGGAGGGCCTGAGGAAGAGTGCCCGACCCTTGGCGTTCGGCGGGTGTGGCCGTCAACGCCCGAGGACCGACCGGCGGCATCAGGGGCGGTCCGGCAGCCACGAGCGTGAGAAGTGCGACAGCCGATCCGATGAGCCCGGTCCTTGTCGCTCGCGTCCTGGAATTCATCAGGCCCTCCTTGGCCAAGCAGTTCCGGGCTTACCATCTATTTCGTTCATGACGGTCCGGTCGCATAATTCAATTGCATCGGTGCGAATGAGGTGAATTCGCATTCTGCCGATTGGGTCAACTCTTCGGCTTGGCTGGGAGGCCCGGCGGAACGCTCCTCTCGACCGGTTGCCCCTCGGTGAGGGACGACCCATTCGCCTCGACGACCATCTCGCCTTCGGCGAGGCCCGAAACGACCTCGGTCCGCTTCCCCTCGCTCAAGCCGAGCTTGACCTCCTTTCGCTTCGCCCGCGTTTCATGAACCGCGATGCAGAATGCCTTCCCTCCGTCCTTGAAGATGGCGGTCGTCGGCAGGGTCAGGGCATCCGTGTGCTCCTCGGCGACGATCATGACGTAAGCGTAGAGGCCGGGGAGAAGGGCATCGCTCGGGTTGGGGAGGTCGATCTCCGCGAGCAAAGTCCGGGTCGCCGACTCCAGGGCCCACGCGGTCCTCGCCACCTTACCTTCGAACTTCCGGTCATCGAGCAGGCGAACATGGGCGACGTCCCCGGCGTTCACGAAGGGGGCGTCCGACTCGGGCACTCCGACCGAGATCGTGACCGTCTCCGAGCGGGCGACGACGAAAAGCGGCTCGCCCGCCGTCCCTGGGGTCGTCAACTGGCCGGTATCGGCCTTCCTTCTGATCACCACCCCGTCATACGGAGCCTCAAGCCTCGCATAGCTCGCCATCGCCTCGGCACGTTCGGCCTCGAAGAGGGCCACCTCGATATGAGAAACCGCCGTCTGGACATCCATGCGGGCCTTGATGTGGTGAGCTTTTGCCTCGGCAAGCGTGGCCTCGGCGGTCTTCACGTGGGCCCTGACCTCCGCTTCGGTCGCCTCGGCCGCCTTGAGCTTGTTCCTGGTCTCGTCGAGGAGGCTCCCGGTCTGGGCCCGTTCTTTGAAGAGCTGCTCGATGCGAGTGAATTCCGAACGCCACCGGCCCACGTCCGCCTCGGCCCGACGGGTACCCGCCTGGACCTCGATGACTTTCGCCTCGGCACTGACGACCCCGGCCCTTGCCACCTCGACCGTCGCCTCATCCTGCCTCTGCTCGGCTCGGGACTGTCCGATCATCGCTCGCCTCGTCTTAAGGTCCGCGTCGATCTCGGGAACCCGGAGTTCGGCCATCACCTGGCCCTTCTTCACGCGGTCCCCGATATCCACGGAGACGGTGCGGATATACCCCGAGAGCTTGGCGTGAATCGGGGTAACCTCGACGGCCTCGATTTGGCCCGGCTGCTCGGTCAGTCGCCGGATTGTCATCCGTTCTGGCAATACCGTCGTGACGCGGGTGATGTGGTGCAGCCCGGTCGTTGCCCCCTTCGCATTGGCCTCGATGGTCGTCTTCCCGCAGCCGGAAAGGAGGATGACGAGTATTCCCGAGCAAGCGAGAACGACCATACCGAGGCGACGGTGTTTCGGCGGCATGGTCCGGTTTCCCTCAAGCAATTTGTCGTTATTCATGAGTGGGCCTCTCTCGGACGAGAGGCAATTTCGCTCGAGTCGGTTTCGGCAATTGCCACCTCTCTCCTGTCCCCATTGGAGTGGGAAACGGGAATCGAGATGAGGTCGTAGTAACGACTCTCCGGGTCGTCAGGGTCCACGGACGACGAGCTTCGTCCGGCCCACCCTTGGACGAGGGCGAAAATCGCCGGGAGGATGAGGAGCGTCGCGATGGTCGCCGCGACGAGCCCGCCGATCACGGCCCGACCGAGCGGGGTCGTCTGCCCTCCGCCTTCTCCCCAGCCGACGGCCATCGGGATCATCCCGGCCGTCATCGCACAGCTCGTCATCAGGATGGGCCTAAGGCGTCCCTTCGCCCCATAGACTGCGGCTGCACTGGGCACCGCTCCCTCTTCCCGACGCCGCTTCTCGGCGAAGGTGACGAGGAGGATGGCGTTCGCGACGGCCACGCCGATGGCCATGATCGCACCCATGAAAGACTCGATATTGATGGTCGTCTCGGTGAGCCAGAGGGCGAGCACCACGCCGGAGACGACCGCCGGGGAGGTCGAGACGGCGACCAACGCGAGGCGAACGGACTGGAAGTTCGCGGTGAGGAGCAGGAGGATGACGACGATCGACATCGCGAGCCCGATCGAGAGCCCGGTGAGCATCTCCCGCATCGGGGCGATCTGACCCCGGACATCGACGTTCACGCCCTTCGGCGGCGGTCCCATCCGCTCCAAAGTTTCAGCAATCCGGCTCGCGACCCTGCCCAGGTCTTCGCCCGCGATGTTCGCGGTGAGGCTAATCGACCGCTTCATGTTGTAGCGGTCATATTCACCGGCCATCGTACCCCTAGTGACCCTCGCGACGTCCCTCAAGAGGAGCGACGGCCCGCCCGGACGCTGGACGGGAATGGTCTCGACCTGCTTGACCGAGTTCATAACGGCCACGGGTACTTCGACCTGAACCTGATAGCCGATGCCGGTTTTCGGGTCGGGCCAGAAATTCGGCACGACGTAGCGACTGGACGACGTGGCGGCGACGAGCGAGCGGGAGACTTCATCGGCCGTGACGCCGCTCAGGCCCGCCCGTTCGCGGTCGATTTCAACGCTCACGGTCGGGTAGTCGAGGGCCTGCCCATACTGGAGGTCGCGGAGTGAGGGAATCTTCAAAAGCTCGTCCTTCAATTTCGCCGCATGGGCCCTCACCTCGGCGTATGCCGGTCCGCTCACCGCGACCTCAACGGGAGTAGGCGAGCCGAAGCTCATGACGTCGCTCACGATGTCCGCAGGCTCGAACGAGAATTGGACGCCCGGCATCTCGCCCGAAAGCGTGACGCGGAGCCGGGCCTTCAGTGCCTCAACATCCACTCCGGCACTCTCACGGAGGGCAACCCGGAGGATCACCTCTTCGGGCCCGGCGGTCCACTGATAGATGGCGTTAATCGGGTAAGTCGAAGGAACGAGACCGACATAACCCACCGAAACCTCGACCCCCTCCGGGCCCACTTCTTTCCTCACAGCCTCCAACGCCGTAATCGCGATCTTCTCCGATTTCTCGATCCTGGTCCCGGCCGGGGCCTTGATGCGGAGCTGGAAGCGTCCGGCATCGACCCGTGGGAAAATCTCCATACCGAGTTCCCGGCCGACCCCTAAGATGACGACCGCCGTGACGGCGAGATAGGCGGGGACCACGAGCCAGCGAAGCCTCACAATCAAGCCCAGCCCAGAACCGTAAGCGTCCCTCATCCGGTCGAAGGATGAACGGTAGTTCGAGCCTCTCGGGCGATGGTGCTTCAATAGCCAAACCGAGAGGACCGGGACGAAGGTGCTTGAAAGCAAGTAGGACGCGACCATCGCGAAGCCGACGGAGAGCGAGAGCGGGACAAAAAGGGCTTGTGCCGCCCCCTGCATGAAGAATGACGGGATGAAGACGGCGAGGATGCAGAGCATCGCGAGGAGCCTCGGTACGGCCGTGTCGAGGTTACCCTGCCGGACCGCACGCGGGATATTCTCCGAGTGTTCCATCTTCGCGTGAATGTTCTCGATCTCGACCGTCGCCTCATCGACGAGGATGCCAATGGCGAGTGCGAGGCCGCCGAGGGTCATCAGGTTCACCGTCTGACCGGTGAGCCAGAGGGCGACGATGGCCCCGCAGATCGCAAATGGGATGTTCAGGACGACGATGATGACGCTCCGCCAGTCGCGGAGGAAGACGAGCACCATGAGTCCGGTGAGCACCGCCCCGAGGGCCCCTTCGGTCACGAGGCTCTTCATCGCGTTCGTCACGGTGGGCGACTGGTCGAACTCGAAGCCGACTCTGATGTCATCCGGGAGGATCGCTTGCATTGAGGGGATCGCGGCTCTCACGTTGTTCACGACCGACAGAGTCGAGGCATCCGCCCGCTTCGTGACGAGGATGTAGACGGCCCTCCGGCCATTCACGAGGGCGTAGCCGGTCGTGGTATCGGATGCATCCTGGACCATCGCGACGTCCCGGAGATAGACGGTCGGAGTCACGCCAGGGCGGATGGGGATGGTTTTGAGGTCGTCTACTTGCTTGACGAGCGAGTTCACCGGGACGATGGGCATCTCGTCCCCGATCCGGACGTTCCCCGAAGGACTGATCGAATTCCCGGAGGTGATGGCCCTCGTAACCTCATCGGGAGACATCTTATAAGAGCGGAGCTTGTCCGGGTCGACACGGACGACCACCGTGCGTTGACTGCCGCCGAAAGGGGGCGGTGCCGAAACTCCCGGGAGCGAGGCGAACATCGGACGGACCTTGAAGAGAGCCTGGTCCTGGATCTCGCCGATCGACTTCGTCTCGCTCGAGAGCACGAGGTAGCCGACGGGCACGCTCCCCGCGTCGAACCGGGTCACGAACGGGGAGACGGTCCCCGGTGGCATGAAGGCCCTGGACCTTGTGACGTAGCCGATCGTCTCGGCCATCGCTTGGGCCATGTTCGTGCCCGGGTGGAAGAAGAGCTTCATCAGGGCCATGCCCTGAATGTTCTTCGACTCGACGTGGTGGATGCCGCCGATATAAAGGAAGTGATATTCGTAGTAGTTGGTAAGGAGCCCTTCCATCTGGGCCGGGTCCATGCCGCCGTAGGGCTGGCAGACGTAGACGACAGGCAGATTCAGGTTCGGGAAAATATCGACCGGCATCCGCAAGAGTGCGAGGCCGCTCGCGAGGGTTACAGCGACAACTAACACCATGATTGTCAGCGGTCGCCTCATGGCGAAGACGATCGGATTCATCGGCTTGGAGGTCCCTTCGGGTCGATGATCGGTGCCATCGCCCCACGTCGGAGTTATCGCTTCGCCTGATAGACCCAAATCTCGGGAGCCTGTTGCCCCGGCCGTTCCAAGCGACGGGGGACGGCGAGGTAGAGTCGTCCGCCTTCGCGATCGAACACCGACGTCCGGGCCCCCTTGACGGTCGGAATCGTCCCGAGAGATTCATATCGGTCGGCATCGATTTGTCGGACCACCGCGATCTCGCCCGCCCCGCATGAGGCGTAAATCATCTTCCTTGCCGGGTCGTAGGACACATCATCGACGTCGCCCGGGATGGGGATGCTCGCCACGACCTGGCCACCGTCGCTTTTCATGACCACCAAGGCAGGGTCCTTGCGACATCCGACGAAGAGTCGTCGATTGGGCTCGTCGATCGCGAGTGCGGCGTTTTCCCCGGACGGGGCGACAGGGAATCGACCGGCCACGGCGTCTTTCTCCGTGTCGATCACGATGATCTGTCCCGCTTCCTTGGCATTCACATACATTCGCGGACGACCCGCTTCCAACTGGAACCCACCCAGCGATTTCGGGAGGGCGATCGGGTTTCGGGCCGAAAAGTCCCCGCCGTCAATGACCGAGAGTTCCTCGTCCGCGTGGACGACGTAGATCCGCCGAGTCCGGGGGTTATAACGCACGTTATCGGCGTCAATGCCGAGCTTGACACCCTTTACGAGGGTGTAGCTCTCCCCATCGAAGATATTACAGATTCCACCCGTCCCGTTCCCGACAAAAACCCGGTCGGCCTCCGGAGAATAGGCGATGCCTCGAATGCGACCCTGACCGGGCACCTGCTTCAGTAGCTTGCCCGAGTTCAAGTCAACGATATCGAGGGTGCCGCCCGACGTGTTCGCGACGAACAACCGGCCTCGCTTGGAGTCGATGGCCAGGTGGTCCAGGCCCCCAACCGGGCCGCTCAAGGCGACCGTCCCGACTCGCTCCAAGGGAGGTGGTTCAGCAGCAAAACCAGCCCACCCGGTGAGAAAGCTCCCGGCAGTAGTCACCACCCCGGCGAGAATTACCAACAGTCCGCGTCGCGTCATCGCTCACCTCCGAATGTTGACCAGCCTGATGAGACCCACCCGCCTTCAATGGCCCTTCATGCGGGTCACCGCCTTCTGGGCATCGAGTGCGGACTTGACTCCTTGGACGAGTTCCCGAGCGGGGGCTTTCCCCCAGAAATGCGTGAAGTAGTAGGCTGGTTCTTCCCCAACCATGTGATTGTGGAGTGCGACTACGTGGATGCCCGCCTTCCGCAACGCCCGGAGCACCGGCTGAACCTCAACTTCCGACATGATGAAATCGCCGTCAACGACCGCATGGGCGTTCCCGCCGCCGAAGGCCGCCCAGGTTGTCAGGCCCATCGAGCCACCGACCTTGACGCCGTGCATCATCCCCTCGCGGCCGATGGTCACCTTGACGATGCCGTCTTGGACTTGGGGCTTGAGGCCGAAAACCTCCTCGACCATAACTGACGGGACTTCGTCCGCCTCGGGCCCGATCTCACCGAAGCCGGAGTGGGGGACCGGATTCGAAACTCGGACCTGCTTGACCGCGTCCCAAACCGCCTTGATGCTCGAGCCGAGCACCTCGGGTTTTCCCTGCCCGCCGACGTGCATGAAGTAGACCTTCGGCTCGTCGTAGAAGAAGTGGTTGTGCAAGCCGGTGACCTCAAGCCCATTTGCAAACGCCGCGTCCATCGCGGCATCTACCTCATCCTGAAAGACGACCGTATCCCCCATGACCATTGCCCCGAGGGGGATCTTCATAAAGGCCGCCCAGGTTCCAAGTCCGGCGAATGGTTTCATGGTTCCCCCATCGACGGAAACTTTGACGTCCGTCCTCGGCCAGGCGATCCGGACCACCCCATCGGGCGTCACCGTCGCCTTCGTCCCGGCTGCGGCGGCAATCCGGGCCGGGTCAATCTTGTCATCATCCACCGCGAACGCGAGGAGCTTCGCGTATAGGAGAGGCAAGCCCAGAAAGACAACTACGTATAAAAGTTTCGTTTTCGCCTTCATCTGCCACCTTCGGTTGCTCGGTTGTGATTTCAAGGAGGGATTGCGGATCGTTACCGGGGCCGCCCGCGAGGTCAGTCGCCACTCAGTGACAGATCATCGAACTGAGACCGGGCGTCCGACTTCGACCACACCCCGATCTTCCCGGCATTCGGGTACGTCGAATCACGGACATCGAGATGCTTCTTTCCGTCGATGTAACACTGGATGTGGTCGCCCCTCATCGTTACCTGGAGATCGGTCCAGCCGTCGTGATGCTTGACGCCTGCATTCTGGAGCGGCTCTGACCTGACGCCGTCCACGACTTTATAGACCCGGAAGTTGTCCTCTTTGTGATTGAATCGGGCAACGTAATAATTCTTTGCGTCCTTCGCCCGCCAAACGAGCCCCCCCCCCCCTGGTCGAGTTCGCCCGAAAGGGCCTTGATCTTGACCGAAATATCGACGTCCTTCGCCGAGGTGTCGTCGATGAGCACGAGATTGAACGCGGTGTTCGCATTCTTCGCCGATTGTGCGAGGACTTTGTTTCCATCCGTGCTGACGACGGTCCACTCGCCAACAGCCGGGGAGAAGCCCTTGGGGATTCCGCCCGGGGCGTCGTCCTCGAATTTCCATATCCGTTTCGACCCTTCTGCGGCCTCGACCGCGAGACTCGCGGTCAGGAGGATCATGGCCATCATCGCCTGAATACGCATTACATCTCTCCTATCGGTCTGTAAGTTTAGCAACCATCCTGAAGACGAGACCCCAGATGGCCCCGGTTCAGAGACTGTCGGCCCCGATGACCTCGCCCCCCGAGACAGTGCCGAGTGCCCGCCAGGTGGACCCCGCGATTGTGGACTTGATGAAGCGGACGCTCCCATCACCGAGGAGCACATTCACCCCGCCCGGGTGATGGCTACGAGCGGTGATCGCGGCGAAGGTCGGGCCGCCCTGCTTCTCCCTCTGGCCGTTGATGTCGAGGCTCGCGATCGCCTGATTTCCCGTGACCTTGTTCGGCGTCCAGGCCGTTGTGAAGCCCGTGTGATGGACGCCGCCGTCTACCCACTCGGCGTGCCCGTCCGGCTTCAGCGTGCAAGAGCCGCCCGAATACTCGGGCACGACCTGCATGGGGTCGCTGTCGGGAGATGGGACGTTCGACGGGTCGTTGATCTTCGAGAGGCCGCCACAATCCCGGAGGTAGCTCTGATACGATTTCACCTCGGCCATCATCGCGGTGTTGCTCAGGCCATCGGTGAAATCGGCGAACTTGCGACTCTGGTTCGGACCGAACGCACTCCGGTTCGTCTGCGAATTCCCGAAACCACCCCAGACGAACCAATCTCCCATGCACCAACCGTAGTTGTTGATGCCGACGTTTCCAAAGGTCTGATGGCTCGTCGGTTGCTGGTTCGCCTCGCTCGGGCAGAGGAACATCGAGATGACTTGGCTCGTGACGGTCGTATTGACGTGGTCCTGATACGGGACGCTGAAGTTGATCGCGTTGTACGAATTCTGCTGTTCGATGGCGGGGAGAATCCGCATGTGGATGCTCCAGCCGTTCGACCAAGCGACCTTGGGGCCCGAGCCGGCCAGGACCATCGAAGGGGGAAGGACGCCGGTCGAGTCGATGTATTGGTGGACGGCCAGGCCGAGTTGCTTGATGTTGTTCGTGCACTGGACCCGCCTCGCCGCCTCGCGTGCGGCCTGGACGGCGGGCAAGAGGAGGGCGACGAGGATTCCGATGATCGTGATGACGACGAGCAGCTCAATCAGTGTGAAGCCGCGTCGGGGATCGTGCTTCATGGGACATTGCCTCGGTTAGAGTGAGCCGGTCACCCGGCCGTGCCCGCCCGCAAGGAATTTCGGAAAGCCTGCCGCGTCCGATACTCGGGAGTGCAATGGCATAAGGAGAGTCGCCCGAGTTCCCCGGCCGACCTCGCTCTCAATCCGTATTTCCCCGCCGTGTGCCTCGGCGATCGAGCGGCAGATGGCGAGGCCAAGCCCGGTGCCTTCCGTTTCCTGGTTCCGGGCCGGGTCCACGCGGTAAAACCGGTCAAAAATGTGCGAGATGTGCTGCTCTGGGATACCAATCCCCGAGTCCTCCACCGTGAGACGAACGTGCCCGCCAGATTCTTCCAAGCTGACGCGGACCGTCCCGCCGCTCGGCGTGAATTTGATGGCATTATCGAGAAGATTGAAGAGGAGTCGCCTGAGATGGTCCGGGTCGGCTTCAACCGCAGAAGCCGCGAGTTCAACGCTTTCGAGTAACACTCCCTTCGCGTCAGAGACGACGCTCATGTGCTCGATGACTCTCATGGCCAACTCGTCGAGCGACGTCATTTTCATCACGAGCGGGACGAGCCCGGCGTCTTCCCGGCAGAGGAAGAGCAACTGCTCGGCGAGGCGGGTCAATCGTTCGACCTCTTCGAGGACATCACCGAGCACGCGTCGATACTCTTCCGGGTCGCGAGGCGAGCGAAGTGCGACTTCGGCAGCATTCCTCATCACGGCAAGCGGTGTGCGAAGCTCGTGGGCGGCATCGGCCGTGAACCGGCGAGTCTCCTCGAAGGACCGCTCGAGCCGGGTGATCATGCCGTTCAGCGTCCTGCCCAACCGGCCCAACTCGTCGCCCGGGTTCAGGACCTCCAAACGACTGCTCAGGCGAGTGGCGGTGATCTGGTCGGCTTCGGCCGCCATCCGGTCAACCGGGGCGAGCGACCTTTGAGCGAGGAAGTAGCCACCGCCCAAGGCGAGGGCGAGGGCCACGGGACCCGCGAAGAGCATGACCGTCAGAAGTTCGCCCAGCTCGTGGTCATCGGCCGCGAGCGGGGCGGCAATCTGGACCACCAACGGCCCTTGCGGGCCTGGAACGAGCCGGCTCAGAAGCCTTACATGTTCCGATCGACCAACGAAACTTTCGAAGTTCGGCGACCCCATCACAAGAGCTTCGGACGGCCTCGGTAGCCCGCTCTCCTTCAACCGCTCACTCCGGAAGAGGGGGCCTCCATCCTCCGCACTGACCTGGATATCGTATCCCGGATGGTGAGCGAATCTCCGTTCGAGCCAAGTCCCGAGATTCGAGCGATCACGAGACCGTTTAACCTCCTCGGCAACCTCGGTGGACTCCATGCTCATCCCCTCGCCGGTCCGGGCGAGGAGGGCATGCCGCATCATCAGATAGACCGACCCTCCGAAGGCGGTCAGGATCAACCCGAGCACGGCCCCGTACCACAGCGTGAGCCGCCATCGGATGCTCAGGCGGTTCATGAGCCATCCCTCAAGGCGTATCCGACCCCACGCACGGTATGGATGAGCTGACGCGATTCAGGCCGCTCGACCTTTTTCCGGAGCATCGTGACGTAAACGTCGATGGCGTTGGTTGGGGCACAAGTGACCTCCTTCCAGACGTCCCGGGCGATCATGTCACGGGTCACGGCCGAGTTCTTGTGACGCAGCAGATACTCGAGCAGTTCATATTCTCGCTTGGTCAGGTCAAGCTCGACTCCTCCTCGAATCACGCGGCGGGAGAGCAGGTCGATCTCGAGATCGTCGGCACGAAGGACCAACTCCCGGCCGGAGACGTCGCGGCGAAGCAGGGCACGTAGGCGGGCGAGCAACTCGGCAAAGGCGAAGGGCTTCACGAGATAGTCGTCGCCACCGCTATCGAGCCCGAGCACTCGGTCTTCGATGGTGTCCCGGGCCGTGAGGATCAAGATGGGTTTCATGAATCCATTCGACCGGAGATCCTGAAGCACGCGGATCCCATCCCGCCCCGGGAGCATCAAGTCCAGTATGATCGCGTCGAATGGCTCGGTGGTGGCAGCGTAGTAGCCCTGCTCGCCATTTGCGGCGGTCGTGACCTCGTAGCCTTCCTCTTCAAGTCCGGCTCTGAGACTTGTCAGGAGCTTCTTCTGATCTTCAACGACGAGCAGACGAGGCATGCTTGACCCTCCACCGAAAATCATTCTCTCTATTTGGCCGGAGAGGTCACCTTAAAATATCATTAAAATCTTTTAACTCGGCTGTCGTCGAAGTTAAGACACTTGCGGCTGGCGTCGCTCATCGTCGGGAGTGACGACCCCCCCTGGCGTGGTACCGCCTCCCTTTTGGGCACGTCCTGAACCTCAAGACCCCCTATCCCAAGGACCGGGCCAAGCCCAACTACCCACCCAAGTCCTGGTACCACGCCGAGAAATTCCTGGCCGAGGTTCTGCTCGATCTCTTCCGTTCCAACTGACCCACTAACGCCAAAGAAGCAAGTTGCGGTGCCATCATCGGCCTCTCAGATCGCCGAACTGCAGGAAGTCGGGAAGGACTGGCCACCCCATGACGAACCCAGGACGCCTGGAGATCATTACCCGGTCCCGACCCAACGCCCGTCGATGCCCACGTAACCCAAGTCCAGGCCGAAGAGGTGAGGGTACGCCTCCAGATAGCTGCGGTCGCGGTCATGGGGGGCCCACGGTTCCCTCCCAACGATGACGGCGAAGGCGTCCCTGATCACGCCCGTGCCCTCCTTGCGATCCACGAGGGAGCGTCCCCGCTCGGCCCAGCTTTGTCGCAGCACCCGGAGTTCCCGGTCCCCGAAGGCCGCCGCCGCCATCGGTCCGAAGGCCTCACTCAAATCGTCCAAGACCTGAGCGGTGCGGTGATTCTCCAGGTCGGCTTCGAGGTGTCCAAAGCGTTGCCGGGCCTCCGACGCTAGCAGCTTGCCGTCCCGGGTTAAATCCCGATCCCTCTCCCACCGTCCCCTCCGCTGTTGCTCACGAGCCCGTTCGAGGGCCGCCCGGTACTCCTCAACTTCGACCGGGTCTACCTCCGACCGTCTCCATCCCTCCCCCAGTGACAGATCCAGGGACCTCCCATAGCCCTGGACGAGTTCCCCGACGGTCAGCACCCCCTCATGGCCGGTCCGGGCCGGCTCCCATCCCTCCGGACACCAACCCACCCGTAGCGACCGCTCGACCCAACCTCGGATCTCCTCCTGGTACCGCTCCCAAGCTCTGGCCGTCCCATGCACGCCAAGGTAGACGTCGCAAACCTGGCCACGGACGCCCTTCTCCCTGTTCTCGACGAACCTCACCAGGGCCTGGCCGGAACCCCGATGTGGGCTCATCGCCGGGACCTTTCGGGGCGACAAGTGTCTCAGCAAATCGGAGCCCCTTCCACCGAACCGCCCACGTCACCACCATCCCCCCGTCCGCCAGATCAAAGGGCGTAGACGCCCTGGGATCGGTCACCTGGCTTCGCCGTCGGGTTTAGGTCGAGATCCGAGGCTCACCCACGGGAACTCCCGGCCGACTACTGCACAGCCGCAGTTGTACCCTAGGGGTATGGGGGCTGACAACGGTGGGTCAGTTGAGACGCTGAGGATGGCCCCGAATCCCACTGCTCCGTCCTCAAGGTCTGGGTCGCTCCCTCGGCCAAGACCCCAGCCTTCTCGGGGCCGGGGGAGCGTCTAGCCCTCACCTGTCCAAGCGGCGATGGACGTCATTTTCCAGATGCGGCGACCAATTCCTAAACACCGGAACGCTGACCCGACTGCTTCCTTCAAACCAGGAGTTCCCGATGAAAAAAGGCAGACAGATGTCCGCCCCCAGGTTTCTCTACTGCCCCTGGCGGGTCGGCTCGACCCTGACCGTCCTCCGGCACCTCATTGTTAAGGAAGGCTCGAAGAGGATCACCATCCAACTCGCCTCCTTTGACCAGTTCAGTGAGGAGTTCCGACGAACCAAGCCCGTCGTCCAGGTCCACCGGCATGAGCTCGATCGGCTGGGCTGGTTCTGGAAGTGGCAAGACGCTGAGAGGCTATCCGGCAACCTTGTTCTTCAGTAGCAACGGGTTACGTCTCATCAACGAACGGCGATCCCAGAGACTTCGATCTTGTTTGAAGGGGGCTTGCCCCAAGCAAACTAATAATTTCGTTGCCACAAGTGCTTACATGACAACGAACTCTTTACCGGATAGCCTCTGAGTTCCGAGGCGACTACGACTGCCCCCTCGGTAGGCTCTACGTCACGGAGTCCGCCGCCCGGTTCGCCCTGGATCTCTGGGCCCACACCACCCTCAAGGCCGTCGAGGTCAATCCGGTCTCGCTGAACTGATCTCCCGAGGATGTCCTTCGCCCAACTCCGCACCGAAGCCAAGCCCTCCCGCCCAATCGACGGATCGCTCGTCCTCGAATCGGCGACATCACCAAATTTCCAGCAACGAGCGGGTCGATCCGATCGCGAACACATCAAGAAGCAAGGACAAGAATGCGATGACCAAGCATCCGAAGCTGCTCTACCACTTCACCTGTCACCTCTGGTGGAGGTTCATCAAGTCAGAAGGCATCCGTTTCGGAGAAGTCCCGATCAGCCGGGGCCGCCTCTTGAACTTCCCTAACCTGACGATCGACCCGGACCCGGCAAACCAAGAATGGGCCGGCTTTGCCGGAGAGATCCTAAGCCAGGGAGACCACAGGGTTATCAACGGGGTCAACAAACGGGCCATCCGGATCGCCGTCAAGTTCCCCCGCCCCAACCCCCGCCTCGTCCGTTGGGTGGACCTCGCCCGACAGACGGGCATGGGCGAACACGTTCTCCGGCGGCTCAACGATTCCGGCGGCGGTCACATGCACGACTGGTGGATCTTCCGCGGCACCATTCCTCCGGCCCGCTTCCACTCCGTCAAGTTCCTGGACGGCGACCAAGTCCATCCGGTCGAGCAGAAGATGATCGAGGCTCTGAAAGAGGCGTTCTCGTCCCGGCAGGCGATCCAAATGTGCGGCGGGGCGTGACACGCCGGATGTCGTGAGGCCCAGCCGATACTTCCAGCCGAGCGGCACAGGGTCAAGGGACATCGCTCCAACACAGGGAAGAGCATCAATCCATCATCAGATCGCGATTGACCCGAGTCGCTCCTTCCTCTGCCTCCAATCCGGCATTGCCCGTGTGAGCAACTTGAAGAAGGCGGGACTGTGGCTATGGACCCGAAGATGGCACAGCTCGTGGACGATCACGTAGTCGATGAACGCCCTCGGCACCTTGATGAGGTCGACGTTCAGGGTGATGGTTCCTCGCCTCGTGCAGCTGCCCCATCGACGGGCCATCTTGCGAACAATCAGCTTCGGGATTTGCGGCACGGCAAGCGGGCGACATTCGGAGACCCAATGGCTCAAGCGGGTCGCGAACAGGATCTTTGCGTGATGAAGATACCAGTCCTGGAGCAGCCGGGAGACGGCATCCGAGTCATCGGGTTCACCGCAACGAACAACGAAATACCGACCGATCAGCTTCACGTCGTCCGGGGCACCTTCCACGACTTTCAGGCGATACTGCCGGCCCAGGTAGACGTGAGTTTCGCCGCCGAGGAATCGCCGGTCGGGCTGCTTCGGCTGGAATTGTTCGAAATACAGCCACTGCTTCACGATCCAGCGTGCCCGCCCTTGGATCCTGGCCAGGATCGATTCCACGTCTCGACCTTGGGGGGCGAGGACTTCGACACGCATCTCGGGATAGACGTGAATGGTGAGCTTCTTGCGGTCTCCCAGGCTCAGGCGGAAGGGGATTTCATGGCCGCCGTGCTTGAGGAGGTATCCGCCGTCGGGCTGGCCATTCTCGATCATCCGGCATACCTCCGCCGTGCGATGTCGAGGCATTTCTCCAGGATGACGTCGATCTCCTCGAAACTCAGGTCGATTCCCGCCTCCTGCTTGAGCTCGTGCAGGTAGTCCTCGATTCGATTCTTCATGCGATTCTGGACATCCGCGTTGCTCGTCCAGCTGACGATCCTCTCCTCGAGGATGATTTCATCGACACGGATCGCGGCATCCGCCGACATCTCTCGCCCTTCCTCCGCCTCATGGACATGGCCCTGGAACGACTCGATCAAGACGCCGTAGAGGGCCTTGGCAACTTCGTGATTCCGCAGCTTCTCGGGCAGTGAATCCCCACTCCGGGTACGCACGGACTCCGCGATCTCCATGACCTTGGCCAGATAATCCCTGTCCGCCAGACGCTTCTCGCGGAAAGACCGGATCGCGTCTTCCAGCATCGCCGAGAACTTGCGGAAGAAGGCCGGATCGTCTTCCATTCTCTCTATCAGGGTACGCCGAGTGCGGTGGGCGATGGTGTCGGCTTGGGAGGCCGTGCTTTCTAGCTTCTCGATCTCCTTGAGGAAGGCATTCTTGTCGAAGATGTTGACCAGGGTCGTGACCTTCTCGACGGCACCGGTGGTCACGTGAGTGTCGATCAGCTTCTGGATCTTAGCCTCGTATTCCTTGAAATCGATCACCTCGGCGTAACGCTTCTTGACGGCCGCCCTGAGCTTGGCGAAGAACGTCAAATCGGCTTTGTATTTCTCCACTTTCGCCCCGGGGGTCTCCTCCATGAATCGCACCGAGGACAACGCCATGGCGAGGTTGCGTGAGTATTCGGAGAGCCGCTCGTAAAAAAGCTCCCTCAGCTCCTGATCGCCGAGACGCAGTTCGTACTGTTCCTCGTCCCGCTTGTTCTTGACGTCCTTGAACAGATCCCAGAGATCCGAGTGCCGCTGCGGCAATTTCTGGATCTCCTCGGCGACGTCGGCGATCGCGTCCTGGAGATCCTCCTGGTCGAAGCCTTCCAATTTGCCGTAGAGGTCGAACGCCTTGTTGAGGTTCTGGAGGACGCCGCAATAGTCGATGATGTAGCCGAAGTCCTTCCCATCGAAGAGGCGGTTCACCCGTGCGATGGCCTGAAGGAGTGTGTGGTCCTTCAGCTGCCGGGTCAGGTAGAGCACGGTGTTCCGTGGGGCGTCGAAGCCGGTCAGCAGCTTGTCGACGACGATGATGATCTCCGGCTGCTCGCCGTGCTTGAAGCCGTTGATGATGTTCCTGTTGTACTGCTCCTCGCTGCCGTGCTTCGCCATCATTTTCTTCCAGAAGACGATCACCGCGGGCAGGTTGTCCTCCCCGACCTCCTCGTTCCCCTCGCGGTCGTCGGGTCCCGAGATCAGCACATCGGACGACACCAGCCCGAACTCGTCGAGATACTTCTTGTAGAGCAGGGCCGTCGATTTGTCCTGGGTCACCAGCTGGGCCTTGTACGGCGTCCCTTGCCAGTTGTCGCGAAAGTGTATGCCGATGTCGAAGGCGATCTCCTTGACCTTCTGCTCGGCCTTGTTCAACTGGTCCTTGGTCGAGAACTTCTTCTTGAGGTCGGCCCGCTGCTCGGTCGTCAGGTTCTCGGTCAGCTGGTCGAACCAGCGGTCGATAGTCTTCCTGTCCACCTGCTGCTCGACGTCCCGCCCCTCATAAAGGAGCGGGACGACGGCCTTATCTTCCACGGCTTGCCGGATCGTGTAGGTGTCGATCAACCCGCCGAACCTGCGGATGGTGTCTTTCTCCTTCTGCTTGACCGGGGTCCCCGTGAACCCGATGAAGCAGGCGTTGGGGAGGGCCTTCCGCATCCGGGTGTGCATGGCCCCGAACTGACCCCGGTGGCTTTCATCCACCAGGACGAAGACGTTGTCGCTCTCGTTCCTCAGCTCGCACTTGACGACCGCCGTCTCGAACTTGTCGATGATCGTGGTGACCACCCGGCTCTTGGCCCCTTCGAGGAGCTTCGCCAGGTGCCGACCGCTCCTGGCCCGATCCGGTTCCATGTCGCAGTGTCGGAACGTCTTGTAGATCTGGTCGTCGAGATCCACGCGGTCGGTGACCAGCACGATCTTGTAGTCCGGCAGATCCTCGCGGACGATCGCCTTGGCCAGCATGACCATCGTGAGCGACTTGCCGCTGCCCTGGGTATGCCAGACGACGCCCCCTTTGCGTCGGCCTTCGTCGTCCCTGAGCCGAATTCGCAGGATGATCTTCTTGATGCAGAAGTACTGCTGATACCGGGCGACCTTCTTCTCACCGGCATCGAAAAGCGTGAAGCTGAACATTAGGTCCAGGAGTCGCTCCGGCCTGCACAACGAGTACAAGGTCCGATCCTGGGGCGTCACCTCTCGGGGGTGCTTTTCCAGGTCGTCGAAGTAACTCCGCACCGTCGCATCTCGGTTCGCGAACAGCCTGGCGTTCTCCGTCGCCCCCAGGGGGGAATTGATCACCGGTGCAAGCACCGCATCGACTTCCTCTTTCCAGACCGACCAGAACTTGAGTCCCGTGCCCGTGGTGCCGTATTTGGCCTCGTTTTTCGAGACGGCCAGCAGCAACTGGGAATAGAGGAAGAGCTTCGGGATCTCGTCGTCACGCTGGTTTCGGAGGTTCTGGGAGATGGCCTGGTCGATGGGGTCTTTGATGTCTGGCCGCTTGCACTCAATCACGGCCAGCGGGATGCCGTTCACGAAGAGGACGATGTCCGGCCGCCGCGACTCATGGCTGGCGGTCCGCTCAACCTCGAACTCTTCCGCGACCTGGAAGACGTTGTTCGTGAGGAAGGTCTCGGGGTTCCAGTCGATGTATCGCAGCGGGAAACTCTTGGTGTCACCGTCGATCGTCTGCGACAGACTCTTCCCCAGGACCAGCAGGTCGTAAATCTTCTCGTTGGTCCGGACCAAGCCGTCGAACACGACATCCTTGATCGCCTGGACGGCGGACTGGATATTCCCCTCGCTGAATTCGTGGACGTCGCCCTTGAAGCGGATCTTGTTGAGCTTGCGTAGCTGCGGGACCAGGACGCCGTCGAGGATCACACCGGACAACTTCCCGCCACGGAGGGAAACCGACTCCTCGGGAGTCACGTAATTCCAGCCCAGATTCTGGAGGAGTTGCAAGGCCGGAATCTGTGAAATGAGGTCTTCCAGCAGGGAAGGAAGCTCGTGGTTCATGGCGATTTCTCCGTCCCGAACTCGGCCTCGATCTCCTCGATGCTGGGCAGGCTTCCTTTCAACGACTCGGGCAGCGATTGGACCAGCTTGGTCTGCCACTCGGCCACCCCGATCGGCTTGTCGATGTCCCTCAGGGCGTATTCCGCGATGACTCGATTCTGCGTCTTGCACAGGATCAGCCCGATTGATGGCTGGTCCGTGGGATGCTTCATCAGCGAATCCACCGCGGATAGGTAGAAATTCATCTGCCCCGCGTCCGCCGGGGTGAACTTCTTCATCTTTAGGTCGATCACCACGAAGCAACGCAGGCGGAGGTGGTAGAAGAGCAGGTCGAGGTAGAAATCCTCGTCGCTGACCTGGAGATGAAACTGACGTCCGACGAAGGCGAACCCCGCACCGAGTTCCAGAAGGAATTTCTCGATGTGATCGACCAGGCCGGTTTCCAGATCGCGTTCCACGGCATCGTCATGCAATGTCAGGAAGTCGAAGAGATACGGGTCTTTGAAAGCCTGCTGGGCCAACTCTGACTGGGGTGCGGGGAGCCGATCCTCGAAGTTCGTGACCGCGTTCCCTTGCCTGGCGTAAAGCCCGCTCTCGATCTGCACCGTCAGGATGGCCCGGCTCCAGCCGTGTTCGAGCGTCTTGGCCGCGTACCAGAGTCGTTGGGCGGGATCCTTCAGCTTGAACAGGAGGGTTTGATTGTGACCCCAGGGGATGCCAGCTACGGGCGAGGGTGGGTAGCTCAGCTCCAATTTCGTCACAGCCTGTGACGAAATCGAGGGATCGGGACGGTAAGCCAGATAAAAAGCCCGCATCCGCCCCACATTCACCGGAGAAAGCCCCTGCAAGCCGGGGAATGCCCGCTGGATGTCGGTTGCCAACCGATCGACGATCCCCTTGCCCCAACCCTCTCGTTCTTGCCGTTGGACGATCTCCCGGCCGATGTCCCAGTAGAGCTGGATCAACTCCCGGTTCACCGAGAGCATCGCTTTTGTCTGGGCCTGCCGGACGCGGCTCTTCAGCGATTCCAGGAAGGCCGGGTAATCGGAAGGCAGACCAGTTGAGGCCAACGCGGCGTTTTTCGACTTCCGGGCCATCACGCCACCTCCTCGGGGAGCATGACGCGGACTTCCCCGGTCAAGAGTTTCTGCATCAAGCCCTTTTTTTGCTGCTTGAGGGCTTCAAGTTGCTCGCGGAGGAGGTCGATCTCGCGGTCGACCGCGTTGAGGAATGTGGCGATCTTCTGCTGTTCAGGCATGGAGGGAAGCTTGAACTTGAGAAGGCCGAGATCACCAAAGTAAATACGGACACGCACACTCCCGTTCCCGGCAGCTGTGACGAAATTCTCCCAGATGCCAGATCTGCGAAGGTGATCAAGAAAATCGGGATCGACGCCGGGGGAGTGATCGTTAGCTTCGTTGCATCGGAAGACGACATAGTCCGGGCTGACCAGAATGTCCCTCTCCCCTTGCCAGCGGGCGATTGAGCCGATGTTGATCCTCATCGGGTTATAGGCAAACCAGTTCTTTTTGACGACCAGATAGCGGGCGATGTCTGCCCCGATCGTGCGTTCCCGCATCGGGACAATGCCCTCGGCTTTGGTCACTCCCATGACGTTGTTCACGCCGAGCCGCCCACGATTCCTCTCATCGCATTCCGTAGCCACGTCTCGAAGTCGAACTGAGGACCACGCATCCTGGTATCCGTTGAACAACCGCTTGCCGGTAAGTACTTGTTGCATCAGCCCTTGCTTGAAACGGATTTTGGCGGCAATCAAATCAGCGAGTTGCCGGATGCCCCGATCCCAGCTTGAAAAAAGTACGGCGAGAGCTTTCTGCTCCCTGTAGGGCGGCCGGTGAACGCGGATCGCCAGAAACGACCACTGCGGAATATTCTTCATGCTCCCGCTAGTACCGGTCGCTCGTGTCTTGAGTTCCTGACGAACTCCTGGGGAGTTCAAGACGTGGTTGAGCCACTGAACGCAATCCCTTCCGGGATCACGTACCACAACTCTCCAGAGCTTGTCGGGCAGGAAGAGATGAGGATAGTCCTTGTCGACCAGGCAGCAGGAACCGACGAGATCGAACGTGTTAGCACGCGAAACCAGCAAGTCTCCGGCTCGCACGGAAGCAGTTGCCCGGCTCACCTCAGACATGAGAATAGCCTTATTCTCATTCGGGTAGAAGTGACCGTTGGCAATGCTACTAACCTTCAATACACCAGGCTGATCGCCCGTCGAGGGTCTGTCATCGCCGTTGACGCTTACCCCGGACTCCAATGAGGAGATTATCTCGGAGAGGGGCACCATCATGCGTTAACCCCCAATTCCGCCAAGTGCTTCCGTATCTCGGCCCGGGTCTTGTCCAGTGCCGCCTCTAGTTCCTCGATCTCAATCTGCAACGCAGCAATGTCGATCTCGGCTTCCATCTCCGAGGTGTCCACATACCGAGGGATGTTGAGATTGAACTCGTTCGCCTCGATCTCCGACCGCTTCGCCCGGTGTGCATACTTCGTGATGCTCTTGAAGCCCTTGACCGTGGAGACGATCTGCTCGATGTCCTCAGCTCGTAGTCTAGTCTGCTTCTTCTCGTCGCCGAACTCTCGACTGGCGTCAACGAATAGCACGTCAGTAGTCTTCTTCCCCTTATGGAAGATCAGGATCGCTGCCGGGATACCGGTCCCGAAGAACAAGTTTGCAGGAAGCCCGATGACGGTTTCCAACAAGTTTTCCTCGATCAGCGTTTGACGGATCAGCCCCTCGGAGCCTCCCCGGAACAAGACCCCGTGGGGGACGATGACCCCGATCCTGCCATCATCGGCCAGGGCGATCTCGACCATATGTGAGATGAAGGCATAGTCACCCTTGCTCTTGGGAGGAATGCCTCTCCAGAACCGATTGTGGGGATCGTGGCTGGCAAAATCCGCACCCCACTTGTCGAGCGAGAACGGGGGGTTAGCGACCACGACGTTGAACTTCATCAATCGATCGTCATCTCGAAATGGCAGGCTGGTGAGCGGATTGGTCAACCGAGAGGGAGAGCCATCGGTCAGCAACTTCGGATTGGTGATCGTATCGCACCACTCGATGCGGGCCCCGTCCTGCTCGTGCAGGAACATATTCATGCGGCACAGAGCCCAGGTGCTCCCGTTCGACTCCTGGCCGAAGAGCGAGAAGTTCTTGCTGGGCTTCCCGGACTCGTCGCGGACCTCCTTGGCCACTCGGATTAGCAGCGATCCCGAGCCGCATGCCGGGTCGCAGATTCGATCACCTGGCTTGGGGTTCACCAGCTTTGCAAGGAGGGTCGAGACTTCGGGGGGGGTGTAGAACTCTCCCGCCTTCTTCCCGGCTCCTGCCGCAAACAGGCCTATGAGATATTCGTAGACGTCGCCGATGACGTCGCGGTGACCGATGCGGGATGGCCGGAGATCCAGCCTGGGGTCGTTGAAGTCGTCCAGCAAATTCTTGAGCCGCCGATTCCGCTCCTTGGTCTGCCCCAGGGCAGGCTCGGAGTTGAAGTCGATGTTGCGGAAGACGTTCTCGAGCTTGGCCTTGTTGGCCTCCTCGATGTTCTCCAGGGCGATGTTGATGAGTTCGCCGAGGTTGGGGACTTCCCTCTTCGAATAGAGGAAGTCGAAGCTGGACTCCTCGGGCAGGATGAATCGTTCCCGGCTCAAGGCCCGCTTCATCCTCTCGGCGTCCCCCTTGTACTTCTCGGCGTACTCCTGATTCTTGTCCTTCCACAGGTCGCTCAGGTACTTGAGGAACAACATCGTGAGGATGTAGTTCTTGTACTCCGAGGGGTCCACGGTCCCCCGAAAGGTATCGCACGCCTTCCAGACGATGGCGTTGATCTCGCCTTGGGTCACAACTTTGGCCATGTCATTGGTCCTTGATTCTGAGGCGACCGTTCAGGAGCTCTCGCGAGATCGCCTCCACCAGCTTCCCACGCTTCAGCTGGAGGGCGGTCGTCAGCTCCCGCTCGCGGTCGATGAGTTGCTGGATTGCGAGGATTCTGTCCTGGACGGCGTGCGTCGGCAGATTGATCGTCAGATTCTGGAAGTCCGATTTGGAAACAAGGGCCATATGCGTACCCCTCGTATAAGGTCGCAAGGCGTCCTGGAATTCGGCCTGGTTGATGGACCAGGCCAGGAAGTCTGGCCGGACCAGTGCGACATCGGGGCTGAGGATGAAGAAGTACCCCGTGGCCACCGTGTTCCTGACCGGTTCCGAAACCGACGCCGCATACTGACGATGACCCCGAGAGAGAAACAGCACATCGCCTTGCGTCACCAGATAAGGCTCCGGGTTGTCGAGTTTCACAGGCAAGAGATCCTGAACCTGGACGTTGAGCCGTTCATCAATGTCCTTGATCTGGATCACAGCGACATTGGCGTCGTCGGCAGCTTCGACCTTCCCACGAAACTGGTACCCGGTCCGGATCTCGGCGATGTCTCGGATTCTCTTCTTCATCGACCCGTTTCAAAGCTTTGCCTGACGATTGGATGGCGGGCCACCCCGAGGGGTGACCCGCCGGAAATAGACCTTCCGCCGAAGTTTATACCCTGAGACCACGACCGTTGGTCTGGGATTTCACCGCGTCGAAGCCCCTCCGTCCCAGACGTGGGCCGACTTCGCGTCGAAGAAATGGACCTCCGCCTGGACGCCATTGGTTCGTCGCCTGGTCGGGATCAACTCGGCTCGCTCGATGATCTTGCGGTTTCCCTCAGTCGTTGGGTTGCCGTAGATCCCGACGAAGAGCTTCTTGATCTTCCCATGGTCGATCAGCGTGAGAAGATGCTCATCGTTCTCGGCGAGGGAATGGCCGTAGATGAACAGGCTTCCGCCTAGTCCCGCGAAGCTGCGGTAGGCCCTCCCGAGGAAGTTGCTGTGCTGGATCCGATCCTTCTTCTGGTCGCTGGTGCCCTCGGTGACAATCAATGGATATCGGCGTTGGTCCAGGGACCGCTTGATCTGATCGACCAGCGGGACGTCGGTCTTGCTCCAGGTGAACTTAAGCAACTCAGCCCCCGCGTCGTAGATGTGCAAGGCCCCGTGGAGGTAGAAGATCCGCTGTTCGTTGGAGTTCTGAACGTCCCAGACGACATACTCCGCCTCGTGATCCTCGGGGTTGCGGAAGCCGTCGTCGGACGTGACGGCGGGCAGGACCTCCGACTGCATCAGCGTCCAGTAGAGGAGCAGGTCATAGTTCAAGGTGTAGATGTGGCCGTCGAAGTTCGAGAGGAACCGCCGGCAAGAGGCATACTGGTCCAGGGTCAGCGCAAACTAGCATGTTGATACGGTGACGACTTCCAGCAGGAACGCTTCGCTCCAGCCGCAGCCCCGGCGTTTCATGGCCAGGCTCTGCCGGCCAGGATGCTGCTTCAACAGCGATA
>JAABUQ010003707.1_pt1 | contig 27392 bp, 26 predicted proteins | sample 5560001 | NCBI WGS metagenome assembly JAABUQ01 (sample SAMN10711888, study PRJNA513371) | rock metagenome | isolation source: Antarctica rocks | place: Antarctica: Victoria Land, Finger Mt nord | collected 2015-12-18 | reverse complement strand
GGTCTACGGCGCGGCCCTGTTCCGAATGCGCGAAAGGGACTTCGGCGAGCTGACCCACTACGGCGGCGTGTCCCCGGCGTGGCCCTTGAGCTACCAGGACTTCGCGCCCTATTACACGCAGGCTGAACGGCTATACGAGATCCGGGGCGAGCGCGGCAGCGACCCCACCGAGCCGCCCTCGGACGACCCGTACCCGTTCCCCGCCCTGGCCCACGAGCCGCGCATCCAGCAGCTCTCCGACGATCTGGCCCAGGCGGGGCATCATCCGTTCCCCCTGCCGCTGGGCGTCCGGCGCGACGACCGCGACCCGGTCCACAGCCGGTGCATCCGCTGTGGCACCTGCGACGGCTTCCCGTGCCTGGTCCACGCCAAGTCCGACGCCGAGACGCTGTGCATCACCCCGGCGCTGGCCTCCCCGAACGTCACGCTGCTGACGGACACCAAAGTCACGCGCCTGGAGACCGACCCGTCCGGGCGCGTCGTCACCAAAGTCATCGTTGAGCGCGACGGGCAGCGGGAGGAATACGGGGCGCACGTCGTCGTCGTCTCGGGCGGCGCGGTCAACTCGTCCGCCCTGCTGCTGCGCTCGGCCGGCGACAAGCATCCCCACGGGCTGGCGAACAGTTCCGACCTGGTCGGGCGGAACTACACGTGCCACCTGAACACCGCCGCGCTGGCCGTTTCCAAGGAGCCGAATCCGACGGTCTTCCAGAAGACGCTGGGCCTGAACGATTTCTACTTCGGCGCGGACGACTCCGACTATCCCCTGGGCCACATCCAGATGCTGGGCAAGACCCAGGGGGACATCCTGCGGCCCGACGCGCCCGCCCTCGTGCCCGGCTTCGCGCTGGACCAGGTGGCGAAGCATGCCATTGACTTCTGGCTGATCTCGGAAGACCTGCCCGACCCCGAGAACCGCGTCACGGTGAGCGGGGACGGGCAGATCACTTTGAATTACACGCCGAACAACCAGGAGGCGCACAAGCGCCTGAACGCCAAGATGCACGGCCTGCTCGGCGTCATCGGCTGCATGGGGCCGCTGATCCCGCACTCGCTCTACGCCCCGAAACGGCTCGGCATCCAGGCCGTCGCCCACCAGTGCGGGACGGCACGCTTCGGGCCGGACCCACGGACGTCCGTGCTGGACCTGAACTGCAAGGCGCACGACCTGGACAACCTCTACGTCGTGGACGCCAGCTTCTTCCCGTCGTCTTCCGCCGTCAACCCCGGCCTGACCATCATGGCGAACGCGCTGCGGGTCGGCGACCACCTCGCGGAACGCCTGGCATGAAGCGAATCCCCGTCTGGCTGTGCCTGCTGCTTGTGTTGATCGGCCCCGCCGCCCGCTCGCAGGGCGTGCCTAGCCCCGCCGCTGTCTCCAGCGTGGATGCCTTTGACGTGACTGTCGGCGACATGGACCGCTCCGTGACCTTTTATACCCAGGTGCTGACGTTCACCAAGGTCTCGGACGTGGAGGTGACGGGCGAGCCTTACGAGCATCTGACGGGCGTGTTCGGCCTGCGGATGCGCGTCGTGAGGATGAGACTCGGCGGCGAGACGCTGGAACTGACCCAGTATCTGACGCCGCCGGGCCGCCCCGTCCCGCCGGACTCGCGCAGCAACGACCGCTGGTTCCAGCACGTCTCCATCATCGTCGGCGACATGGACCGGGCGTATACCCGGCTGCGGGCGGCCCATGTCGGCTACGTCTCGACCGCCCCGCAGCGGCTGCCGGACTGGAACAAGGAGGCGGGCGGGATTGAGGCGTTCTACTTCCGCGACCCGGACGGGCACACGCTGGAAGTCCTGCACTTCCCGCCGGACAAGGGCGACCCCAAGTGGCGGCGGCCGGGCGGCCGGCTGTTCCTGGGCATTGACCATTCGGCCATCGTCGTGGCCGACACCGAGGCCAGCCTGAAATTCTACCGGGACACGCTGGGGATGCGCGTGGCCGGGGAGAGCGAGAACTACGGGACGGAGCAGGAGCATCTCAACAACGTCTTCGGCGCGCGCCTGCGGATCACGAGCCTGCGGGCGGCGTCCGGCCCCGGCATCGAGCTGCTGGAATACCAGTCGCCGCGCGACGGCCGGCCTGTCCCCCCCGACGCCCGCGCGAACGACCTGTTCCATTGGCAGACCGAGATGGCGGCCGGGGAGTCGTCGCTAAAATCCGCCTTCCCGACCGGCCCCGTCGCGTTGCCGGGCGCGGCCCTGGGCTTCCACCTGGGCGTGGACGTAGCCGACCCGGACGGACACACCGTTGAAATCGTCGCCAAATAATCGCCAGATAACCGCCAGCAATCGGGCTGGCGGCAGGGAACCTTTGGCCGCCGTGCTTTGTAAAAGAAAGCAGAGGACCGTATGACAAGATTAAGCCGGCAGGTCGCCGTCATCACCGGATCGGATTCGGGGATCGGGCAGGCGACGGCGATTGAGATGGCCCGTGAAGGCGCGTCGGTCGCCATCCTGTATCTCAAAGACGCCGAGGGAGCCGAGACCACGCGGCAGCAGGTGGAGGCGGCGGGGTCAAAGGCGATCGTGGTTCAGGGGGACGTCGGCCAGGAAGCCGATGTCGAGCGGCTCTTTACCCGCTGCGAAGAGCAACTGGGGACGGCGACGATCCTGGTCAACTGTGCCGGCGTGGATGCCGGGGGCGTCTGCGTGGCGGACATGACGCTGGAAAGCTGGCAGGCCGCCCTGCAAACCAACCTGACCGGCCCGTTTCTCACCTGCCGCCGGTTTGTCCGTGCCCTCACGGCGGCCAAGCAGCCCGGCAAGATCGTCAACGTCACGTCCGTGCATCAGCAGATCCCCCGCGCCGGGGCCGCCGAATACGATTCGTCCAAAGGCGGCCTGAAGAACCTGACGACGACGCTGGCCCTGGAGCTGGCCCCGCTCAAGATCAACGTCAACAACCTCGCGCCCGGCATGGTGCTGACGCCGATGAACCAGAAGGCCATAGACGATCCCAAATACCTGGAAGAGCAGGTGCAGAGCATCCCGTGGAAGCGGGCCGCCCAGCCCTCCGAGATCGCCCGCCTGGCCGTCTACCTGGCGTCCGCCGACGCCGACTACGTCACCGGCGCGACCTTCACGATTGACGGCGGTCTGACCATCAACACCGGGCAGGGAGCCTGAATTATGGGCCGATCATTCGCGCGGCGGCCTGAGATGCGCCTGCGGCTTCTCTGCGCGGCACTGGCGCTCGCGCTTCTGCCTCTCGCGCCGGCCCGCTCCGCGCCGCCCGTCCCGGTCATGGACACCCCGGACCACTCGGGCGGGTGGGTCGGTAAGGCGGCTCTGCCGTTCACGCTGACAGACAGCGAGGGCAGGCGCGTGGACCTGGGCAAAGTCATCGGGACGCGGCCCGTCGTGCTGATCTTCTACCGGGGCGCGTGGTGCCCTTTCTGCCGGGGCCAGATGGCGGACCTGGCCCGGCACCAGGCCGATCTGCAAGCCTCGGGGGCGGCGATCTATGCCATCTCCAACGAGACCGCGTCCGGCCTGAACGCCATGCGCGACGGCCAGAAGGTCGGCTTCATCACCTTCCTGTCGGACCCGGACGGCGCGGCGGCGCGGCTCTACGCTGGGCTATACCCGAATTCAATGGTGCATCAGCCGGGCAGTTTCGTAGTGGACAAACGCGGCAAAATCGTTTACGCTTACGTGAACCAGGATTTTCGGAGCCGCGCGGCGACGACGTCTCTGGTCCAAGCCGTCACAAGGAGCCGAGGGTGATGAGTGACTCGTTTCTCGTGGAGGCGACTGAGGCGCTGACGCTGGACGCTCGCCCGCCGCTTTCCGACACGTACACCCTCAGCCCGTTCGTCTGGCGGAAGGACCGGGGCTGGGAGATGCTGGTGCGGTCGGTGCCGCGCCGGAACGACATGCCGGCCCTGAAGATCTCCAGCGTCTACTACGGGACCTCGCGCGACGGCCTGCGCTTCGCCATGCAGGATCAGCCCGCCCTCGCGCCCGGACCGGAGCCGGAAGACCGGGACGGCTGCGAGGACCCGACCGTCTCGATCCATGATGGCGTCTACTACGTCTACTACTCGGGCTGGAACCAGGAGGAGGGGCAGGGGCGGCTGCTGCTGGCGAGCGGCCCGGACTGCGACCACTTGGAGAAGCGAGGCGTCCGGCTCGCCTCCACCTCGGAGATCGCCAACCCCAAAGAGGTGACGATTGTGCAGGCGAGCGACGGCACCTGGCGTCTGTTCTTTGAGTACGCGGCGGACGGGGCGTCCCAGATCGGCCTGGCGTCGTCCCCCAACGTGGACGGGCCGTGGACGATCCTGCCGCCGCCGTTCGCGGCCCGGCCGGGGCGGTGGGACGCCTGGCACCTGAGCACCGGGCCGATCCTGAACGCCGACCCGTCCCGGCCCGTCCTGATCTACAACGGGGCCACGCGGGACGCCCACTGGCGCATCGGCTGGGTCCAGTTCAACGCCGATTATACTCAGGTCCTGGCCCGCTCGGAAGAGCCGCTGATCATGCCGCCGCCCCAAACGGGCGACCGGACGGACATCGCGTTCAGCGCGTCCGCCGTGGAGCAGGGCGACACGATATTTCTGTATTACAGCATCGCCGACCAGGAGATGGTCCGCGCGACGCTCCATCGTTCCTGACCGAACGGCCGACGCTCAGGCTGAAGAGGAGCCGCCGGTATCCTTGCCCTCACGGGCACAGAAAGGAAAGAACCCCATGAAGCTTCGCTTGATCGCAGCGGCCGTCGCCGCGCTCGCCGTGGCGTCCGTCACCTCGGCGTCCGCCCAGAGCACCATGCACCACAAGATGATGCACGGGCACATGATGCACGGGCACATGATGCACGGGCACATGATGCACGGGCACATGATGCACGGGCACATGATGCACGGGCACATGATGCACGGGCACATGATGCACGGGCACATGATGCACGGCAAAATGATGATGCACCACGGCATGATGATGCATGGTCATATGATGCACAGCGGCACGATGATGCACAAGATGTAGTCTCGGCCCGGCGGCTGGCGGTGAAAGCCTCCGGCCGCCGACTCTTTTTCACCTCAGACGGGAACCCTTTCCGATGGCGACCATCACTGCCGGGCCTGTGCCCCTCGCCGACGCCGTGCCCGTGGCGCGCAAGCACCACTGGCTGGTGCGCGTCACGCACTGGCTGAACGTCCCGCTGCTGTTGGGGCTGATCCTGTCGGGCCTGTCCATCTACTGGGCTGGGCCGGTCTACAAGCACGCCCCGCACGATGCGATGGCGGGCAACGAGGATTACCTGGCCGACATCGGCTTCTGGGTGGCCCGGCACGAGCCGTGGCGGCACTCCTACGGCCCGCACGACTCCTGGGTCGCCGGCACGCACTACAGCACGACCTGGGTCTACGACCACTTCAGTCTGGGCACGGGCATCCTCTCGACGGCCCTGAACCTGCACTGGCTGTTCACTTACCTGTTCATCCTCAACGGCGTTTTGTACGTCGTCGGGCTGGGCCTGGGCAAAGGCTACAAAGCCTTGCTGCCCCGGCGCACCGACCTCAAAGATGCCCTGCGTATGCAAATCTACTACCTCGGCGTCCCCTTCGCCAAGATTTTGCGCCGCCCCTGGCCGCACCCGCACGTCACGACAAAGTACAATGCCTTGCAGCGGCTGGCCTATTTCTCGATGCCGGTCATGGGCGCATTTTCCGTGGCGACGGGCTGGGCGATCCACAAGCCGCAGCAGCTCGGCTGGCTCCAGGCCCTGTTCGGCGGCTACGACTACGCCCGCCTGTGGCACTTCTGGCTAGTCTTCATCTTCGGCGCGTTCGTCGTCCCGCACGTCCTGCTGGTCCTGCTCGACGGCTGGGACACCATGCGCTCCATGGTCGTCGGCTGGTCCGACCGGCTGCAAGGGCAGAGCACCGGCAAGTGAGCCAGCCCGGCAAGCGAAACGCCTCCGCCCCATGTGTCAAGGTGCAGGCGGTTTGTTTGCCGTTTCAGAGGCAGGGAAGGGTGCCGCCGCCGGTTGCCAGGGCGTTTGCCGTTGTGTTCGGCTGGCCGTAGTATTTGGCGTGGCCGTCCACGAAGCAGACGTTGCAGCCGCCCCGGTGCCGGTCCGAGAAGGTGTTGGTCGTCAGGGCGAAGTAGCCGTCGTCGCTGGCCGTGCCCGGCCCCGTGGCGTCGATCTCCTCGTTGAGCAGCATGGTCAGCGAGGGTGAATCGATGGCGGCCAGCGACTTGCCTGACCCCAGCCCCGCCGTGCAGGCATTAGACGCGGCGAGGCAGCCGTTCGTCGCGTAAGAGTTGCCGGCGGTCTGGCCGGGGCTGTCGTCGGGGCAGAGATACACGCCCTTGCTCTTGACATAAGAGTAGACGCTGCCGCGCGTGACATCGTATACGGGCGGGGTGCCTGCGACGCCGAAGACGCTGTAGAAGACCCAGCCGCTCTGGCCTGCACCCGCGCCCCCGCAGGTCTGGCTCGGCAGGGCCTCGTCGTAGTCCTGCGTGTACTGCGTGAAGGCCAGGCCGAGCTGCTTCTGGTTGCTCAGGCAGGCCGTCCGCCGGGCGTTCTCGCGGACGCTTTGGAAGACAGGAAATAAAATAGCCGCGAGGATGGCTATAATGGCGATCACAACGAGCAGCTCGATCAGCGTGAACCCCCGACAAGAACCGGATGTCGGCCTTTGGGTGTTGGGTTCTATGATCATTCCACCCCCCCTGCGGCCTTCAGCACGGCCACCGTCCGGTCACGCGCTTCATCCGGGACGCCCTGGTAGGGGCGACGCGCCCAGTAGAGGGCCGTTTTGCCGTCCTTGTCTCTGGCATTGATGGGCGCTCCTCGCTCAAGCAGCAGCTTGGTTGCTTCCGCCTCGCCGTAAGAACCCGACCAGAACAAGGCACCGCCCCGGCCTCCGTTGTCACCCAGGGTCAGGCTCGCCCCCTTGTCCAGAAGCATCTTGATCACTTCCAAATGGCCGTACCGAGCGGCCCACATCAAAGCAGTCACCCCGCCGCCGTTGTCGTTGCTGGATTGCCTGTTTTTGACGTCAACGGAGGCCCCCCGATCCAGAAGCCGCTTGACCACGCCCGCGTTGCCCCACTGGGCGGCCAGCATCAGGGCCGTGTTGCCGCCGTTGTCCAGCGCCTGGACGTCCGCCCCCTGATCGATAAGCGTCTTCGCGGCCTCCGCCCGGCGGGCCTGAATCGCGAGCATGAGGGGGGTCATGCCGTTCTTATCGGCGGCATCGGCGTCCCCAGGCCCTGCACCCGCCGGGGCTGCGGGGCCTGGCGCGACTCCCGCCTGTGCTTTCAAGGTCGCGAGCTGTGCATTGAGTGTTTCCACCTGGGCATTCAGTGCCGCCACTTGCCGGCGCAGGTCCGCGATGGTCGCGTCCTTGGCGGCAAACTCTTTGTGGATCGCCGGCGTCTGCGAACGGGCCGGGGCCGGCAGGCTTATCAGGAGCGGCGACAGGGCGAGAAGGCAGCAGAGGGCGGGACGCATGGCTTGGTGTCCTTGAACAGTCGTGGAGATTATCTGGAAGCTGTGTCTGCGAATATACCCGGAGCGGCAAGCAGCCAAACAGACAATCCCTAGGCGCGCAGGGCCGCAGGTGCGGGGCTGCGCTGCCGCAGGTCCGGCAGGAAGGCCGCCAGCAACCCAATGATCGGGAGGAACGAACACGCGCGGTAGACGACGACGATGCCCGCCGTGTCCGCCAGGCGGCCCAGCACGGCGGCCCCGATGCCGGCCATGCCGAAGGCGAACCCGAAGAACAGGCCCGAGACCAGCCCCACCCGGCCCGGCAGCAGCTCCTGCGCGTAGACTAAGATGGCCGAGAACGCGGACGCCAGGATCAGCCCGATGACCACGCTGAGTACGCCCGTCATCACCAGCCCCGCCGACGGCAGCAGCAGCGTGAAGGGCAGGACGCCCAGGATGGACCCCCAGATCACGTACTTGCGCCCCACCCGGTCACCGACCGGCCCGCCGACAAAGGTGCCCAGGGCCACGGCCCCGAGGAAGACGAACAGGTGGACCTGGGCGTCCTGGACCGAGACACCGAACCGGTGGATCAGATAGAACGTGTAGAAGCTGCTGATGCTGGTCAGGTAGAAGTATTTCGAGAACACCAGCGCGAGCAGCACTGCCAGCGCCCCGCCCACGCGGGCCGGGGACAGGGCGACGCCCGACGAGGCCTCGCGCCCGCCGCTCGTCTGGGTGCCGGCGGGGCGGGCTTTGTACCAGGCCGCGACGCGCGCGAGTATCAGCATCGCCAGGACCACGGCGACGGAGAACGAGGCGAGCGAGCGCTGGCCGCGCGGGACGACGAGGAACGCCGCCAGCAGCGGCCCCAACGACGACCCGGCGTTGCCGCCGACCTGGAAGAACGATTGGGCCAGGCCGTGCCGCCCGCCCGAGGCGGCCCTTGCCATGCGCGAGGCCTCGGGGTGGAACACGGACGAGCCGACGCCTACCAGCGCGGAGGCCGCCAGGATGATGGTGAACGTCGGTGCCCCCGCCAGCAGGACCAGGCCGACCAGGGTGAACCCCATCCCGACGACCAGGGAGTAGGGGAGCGGACGCCGGTCCGTGTACAGGCCGACGAACGGCTGTAACAGCGAGGCCGTGAGCTGATAGGTCAGCGTGATCAGTCCCACCTGGGTGAACGTCAGCCGGAAGTCCTGCTTCAGAAGTGGATAAACTGCGGGGATCAGCGACTGGACCATGTCGTTGAGGAAGTGGCAGAAGCTCAGCGCCCCCAGCACGGTCATCGCCGTCTGCGGGGCACGCGGCAGCGACGCCGGCGAATCTGCCGCCGCCAGGCCGGGGGTAGGGGGTGTCGTCAAAGCAGTGCAGCTCTCGTCTAGGGATTAAACCGGCATTGTACCCTCGGTGGGTACTCAACATCCTCCACTACCTCCGGGCTTCCTTCTATGATCCAGACCGTTTTGTAGTTCAGTCATTACGCCAGACAAGAGAATGGAGTCCGAGAGGCCATTGACAATCCGCAAAAATAATGATACACTGCTTCTACCTTACCGATAAGGTTCGTCAGAAAACAGTGTCCCACTGTACGCAGACAAACGGGTATTGAACTGGCTGGGAGCGTCCCCACGGGGGAAAGTTCGTCATGACGACCATCCGCGATGTGGCAAAAAGATGTGGGTTGTCCGCGATGACGGTTTCGTCGGTGCTCAATAACCGGCCAGGGTCTGCCGCTCCTGAGACGCGAGATCGGGTTCTGCGCGCGGTGGAAGAGATGGGCTACCGCCCGAACGCCGTTGCCCGCAGCTTCAGGCAGCAGCGCATGAGCACCCTGGGCGTGGTCATGAGCCGTGATGAGAAAGTCTCGCTGACGGCCGACCGCTACTTCGGCCCCGTTCTGGACGGCATTCTTGAGGTCGGCAGCAAGAACCACCAGAAACTGCTGGTCATCACGGAAGAGTCGTGGGAGGATGTCCAGCAGAACCTGTTGAGTTACACCGACGGCCACTGCGATGGGCTGATCTTTATCTTGCCGATCATGCCCACAGAGGCGATCCTGCCGCTCCTGAAGCGCAAGACGCCTTTCGTTCTGATCGGCGAGAGCCGCCCGGAAGAGTGGCTGTCTGTGGTAGACCTGGATAACGTGCGGGCTGCCGCCGACGCGGTTGACTATCTGATCCAGAATGGGCACCGGCGCATCGCCCTCTTCAAGGGGGATGACGTGCTGCTCAGTTCCCACCAGCGCGAGGCGGGCTACCGGCGGGCGCTGGCCGCCGCCGGCATTCCTGTCGATGAGCGCTTGATCCTGCCCGGCGCGTATCGTACCGAGTCGGGGCACGAGCGGATGTGTCTGCTGCTGAAGCGCCGAACCGAAATGCCCTTCACGGCGGTTTTCTGCGGGGATGACGCCATCGCGCAGGGCGCTCTCCTGGCCCTGACGGAGCAGGGGCTGAACGTGCCCCAGGACGTCTCCCTGGTCGGGATCAACGACGATAAGCAAGTGTCACTGCTCAAGCCGGGGCTGACCACACTCCGTCAGCCACTTGACCAGTTAGGAAAGCGCGCCGTGGAGATGGTACTGAACCAGATCGATCATGGGGCACCTGGCGGTGTGAAAGAGCTTCTGCCGGGCGAGTTGATCGTCCGCGGCTCTGTCGGCCCGCCCGCTCCCAGGGTGTGAGCATCGTATTTTTCGTCAACAAAGAAAGGGGCTATCCATGTCGAACCAACCCAAACCGCGGCGGAGCGGCTTCACTCTGATCGAGTTGCTCGTGGTCATCGCTATTATTGCGATTCTGGCAGCTATACTGTTCCCGGTCTTTCAGAAGGTGCGCGAGAACGCCCGGCGCGCAAGCTGCCAGAGCAACCTCAAGCAGATTGGTCTTGCCGTCGTCCAGTACACCCAGGACAGCGATGAGCTGTACCCGGTCACGTCCGGCCTCAACTTCAACTGTAGTGGGTGGGCCGCCGCCGGCGTCTACACGTATGTGAAGAGCACAGCGGTGTTCAAGTGCCCCGACGATCCCACGGCCCCCAACGCTCAGGGCTTACCGATTTCTTACGCGATGAACTTCAACCTGATTAACCAGGGCGGTCAGACGGCCACTTCGCTCGCCCATCAAGCGGCACCGGCCTCCACGGTGCTTGTGTGCGAGGTGCAGGGCCAGAACTTCAACCCGGCCAACGGCTCTACCGGTGACATCTCCCCGTCCGCGACGATGGATGCCGGCTTCTGGGGCGGGCAGCTCCCAGGCAACAGCGGGCAGTACGCCACCGGCAGCTCCCCAGGCAAGACGCTCACGACGATCCCTGCCGGCACGGTGCATACCAATGGCGCGGACTACCTGGCCTGTGACGGGCATGTCAAATGGCTGATGCCCGGCCGCCTCTCCGGCGGCGGCGATGCCGTCAGTGCTTCGGCGTCGGAGACGGCAACTGCCGGCCCTAACACTGATGGGAACGCCGCCGGCACCGCCTGCATGGATAATGCCCCGGCGGACTTCGGCAAGGCCGGGTGTCCCAACCCCAACACCGCCGCGTTGACGTTCAGCAGCATCTGATCCAGTGCTCCCGTTTTATCGTTCTCGACAGGACCGCTTTCCATCCTGGAAAAGCGGTCCTATCTCATAATTTTCTGTGAACGGACTGTAGCCTCAGTGAAAACTCTCTCAAACGGAATTTTGTCATATAGCCGACTGCTCCTGCTTTTTGTCGTCGCCTGTCTGATCTCCGTGGCAAGCATCGCCTGCGGACGGGCACAAGTGCAGCGTGACTCGGCGCGACATGACTTCGTGTACGAGTCCGTGACCAAGCTGAACTCCGTGGCTGTCGCAGGAACTTTTAACGGCTGGAACATGACGGCTAACCCGTTAGTGTCCGATGCGGACGGGAAGACGTGGCATACGATTCTGACTCTGCCACGGGGCAAATCTTTGTATAAATTCGTGCTGAACGGCAAGACATGGATCACCGACCCCAGAAACGCCCGGAGGGAGGACAGCGGCACCGGCACCTTCAACTCCGTGCTGGTCCTGCCGCCCGAGGCGCAGACGCCGCATGATTTCGTGTACCAATCCGCGACTCCGCTGAACTCCGTGGCGGTCGCAGGCTCCTTCAACGACTGGGATAAAAGCGGCAATTCCCTTCTGCCCGATGCCGACGGAAAGACATGGCGCACCACGCTGGATCTGCCTTCCGGCCAGTACGCCTACAAGTTCGTGGTGAACGGCGGAACCTGGGTCGCCGATCCGAAGGTCACGGAGAAGGATGCCGACGGCAACTCCGTGCTGCTCCTCACCCCGCCGGACTATGCACAGCCCGCGAGTCCGAATGACGGGGTGACGGCCCGAAGCGCCTTGCAGCATTTGGACACGTCCCTGTATCTCAACTACGACCGGGGCCGACTCAGCCTGTCGATTCGGGTGCGGCCCGATGATCTTAAGCAGGTGTGGCTCAATCTTAACGGCAAGCGTTTCCCGATGGCCGTGGTCACTGCCGATAGCCTGTATGCGCGGTACTCCGTGCAGGTGCCCTGGGACCGCAGGCAGGACCTGACCTACGACTTCGTGCTGGCGGATGGACCGAAGACCGAAGCATTCGGGGCAAACGGCCTGGGAGTGCCCGGCCAGGTCAAGCCGTTTCATCTGGCTGCGGCGGCCTTCAAGCCGTTCGTCGTGCCGGACTGGGTTGAGCGGTCCGTCCTGTACCAGATCTTCCCGGACCGCTTCGCGGACGGCGACAAGAGCAATGATCCGTCGGTGCAGCCCTGGGATTCGACGCCGACAATGGACAGCCGGTTCGGGGGCAATGCGGCCGGGGTGCGCCAACACCTGCCGTACCTGACGGACCTCGGCATTTCGGCGGTGTACTTCAACCCCGTCTTCAAGTCACCCACCAGCCACCGCTACGATGTGGAAGATTATAAGACGATTGACCCGCAGTTCGGCACCAACGCCGAGTTCGCCGCCCTCACCCGCGCGCTCCAGGCGAAGGGCATCCGCACCGTCATGGACTTCGTCTTCAACCACACTTCGGCGGCGTTCCCGCCGTTCGCCGATGTCGTCCAAAAGGGGGAGGCGTCGCCCTACAAGGATTGGTACTTCATCCAGTCCTATCCGGTACACGCGCAAGGGCCTCCCAATTATGAAACTTACGGGGGCTATTGGGGGATGCCCCGGCTGAACATGGCAAACCCGGAGGCCGCCGAGTACATGCTGAACGTCGCCGACTTCTGGGAGAAAGAAGTTCCTCTGGCGGGCATGAGGCTGGATGTCGCGGACAACGTGGACCCGAGTTTCTGGCGCAAACTGCGTCAGAACTTGAAGAGCCGCGACCCTCAGACGTGGATCGTCGGCGAGCGGTGGGGAGACGCCTCGCCCTGGCTGGGGGGCGACCAGTGGGACGCGGCCATGAACTACCCGTTCCTCTTCGCGAACGCGGACTTCTTTGCCGACGGCAAGACCTCGCCGTCCCAATATCTAAAGCGGCTGATGGACCTGTACTACAGCTATCCTCCGCAGGTCTCGCGGGGCATGATGAACTCCCTGAGCACCCACGACACGCCGCGCTTCCTGACGCGCTGCCACGACGATCAGGATTTGGACCGGCTGGCCGCCGCGGTTCAGTTCACCTGGGTCGGTGCCCCGTGCATCTACTACGGGGAGGAGCTGGGGATGCCGGGGGGGGCCGACCCGGACAACCGGCGGGGCATGGCCTGGGAGCGGGCCACGCCGGACAACCCGATGCTGCGCTGTTACAAGCGGCTGGTCCATCTGCGCCGGACCAGCCGGGCCTTGCAGTCGGGCGACCCCGCCATCCTGCTGGCCGATGACCAGGCCCAGACCCTGGCCTTCTCGCGGACCCTAGGGAATGACGTGGCGATCATCGCCATTAACCGCTCCGACAAGCCGCAAACTCTGAGGATACCGCTGCCTCAGAACGAGGCGATCTCATCCGCCCGTAAAACAGGCATGGTGGACGATCTCTCGGGGCTGCGGGTTTCTCTGGGCGCTGCTCACTCGCTGGACGTCACGCTGGCTCCGCTGCGGGCGGCGGTTTTCGTTCCCGTGACGAAACCGGCCCGATAAACGCGATGTCCTAATCACCGTGCTCCGCCTGGTTTTCTTTCTGCTTACTTTGTTCTACTCCGTGTCCGCGATTTTCGTGTCAGCCTTGCCTTCGGAGACCATCCACACGGTTTTCAGGTTGACGAACTCGCGCAGGCCGCGGGAGGACAGCTCGCGCCCGTAGCCGGAGCGCTTGACGCCGCCGAAGGGCAGGGCGGGGTCCGAGGCCACCATGCCGTTGAAGAACGTCTGGCCCGCCTCGATCTCATCGATGAACCGCTCCCGCTCCTCGCCGTCATTGGTCCACACGCTGCTGCCCAGGCCGAACGGGGTGTCGTTCGCCAGCCGGAGCACGTCGTCGATGTCGCGGACGCGGAACAGCAGGGCGACCGGGCCGAATAGTTCTTCGTGGTAGGCGGGCGCGGCGGGCGGGATGTCGGCGAGCACGGTGGGCGTGTAGAAGTTGCCGGGGCGATTCAAGCGCGCGCCGCCCGTCAGCAGGCGCGCACCCGCCTCGACGCTGCGCCGGACCTGGTCTTCCAGGCCGTCCAAAAGGCGGGGCATCGCCAGCGGCCCGATGTCAGTCTCGGCGTCCAGCGGGTCGCCGACTTTGAGCGCCTCCATACCGGCCACGAACAGGCGTGTCCACTCGTCGGCCACGTCCTCGTGGATCAAAAACCGCTTGGCAGCGATGCAGGACTGGCCGCTGTTGAGCGTCCGGGCGCGCACCGCCGTCTGGGCCGAGAGGGCGATGTCGGCGCTGGGCATGACGATGAAGGGGTCGCTGCCGCCGAGTTCCAGCACGGTCTTCTTCAGATTCTTCCCCGCCCGCTCGGCGACCGCCATGCCGGCCCGCTCGCTGCCAGTCAGCGTCGCGGCCACGACGCGCGGGTCGTCGAGGATCGCCGCGACCTGCCCGGTCTCGACCAGAAGGGCCTGGAACACGCCCTCCCCAAACCCGGCCCGCCTGAACACGTCTTCCAGCAGCAAAGCGCAGCGGGGGACGTTCTCGGCGTGCTTGAGCAGGGCGACATTGCCCGCCACGAGGGCGGGTGCGGCGAAGCGGATGACCTGCCAGAGCGGGAAGTTCCAGGGCATGACCGCCAGGATCGGCCCCAATGGCAGCGGACGGACGAAAGCGCGTGCCCCCTGGGCCTCAAGCGGCTCGTCGGCCAGAAAGCGTGCGGCGTGGTCGGCGTAGAAGCGGCAGGCGCGGGCGCACTTCTCGGCCTCGGCCACCGCCTCGCGCAGCGTCTTGCCCATCTCCAGCGTCACGATCCGGGCGATGGACTCTTTTTCAGCGTCGAACAGGTCGCCCGCCCGCGCCATCCTAGCCGCCCTGTCTGCAACGGGCGCTCGCCGGTGCCGGGCGAACGCCGACGCGGCGCGGGCGAGCTTGTCCTCCACCTGCGCGTCGGTCAGCGGCGTGAACGTCTCGACGGTCTCCCCGGTGGCGGGGTTGATGGTGGCGATAGGCATAAGGCAGTGTACCCAGAAGGGAGGGCGATCTGACGGCTGGCCCGGTGCATGGAAAGATCAGGAAAATCGTGGGGTACATCGTCAGCCAAACGCGCCCCCAGGGAACTTCCCCGGCCTGCCGTTTGTAAAGCTCCATGACGGGGCAGATAGAAACAGGGCGGGATACGCCCAGGAGACCGACGGCATGGCAGACGCAAACAAGACGCCCTTCAAGATAATCAAGCCGTCCCCGGAGACGCAGTTCCCCGACCTTAAAGGCGACGGCCCTAGCGAATACAAAGATGACAACCCCGCCCAAGCCGCGCCCGCCCCGGAGCAGCCGCGCGCGGCTACGCCCACGGGCGACACGGACGAGCTGCCGCCTATGACGGTGCCGCGCCGGGCGCTCAAGGCGCAGTCACGCCGCGACTTCCTGCTCTACGGGGCAGGGGCTGTGGGGGCGGCACTGGGCTTTGTCTGGCTCCTGCCCGACGAGACGCGCGGGCGGCTCGGGCTGAAGCCAGTCGCCCAGGCCGGGCGCAAGGGTCGGCTCCTGGATCGCGTCCTGACCGTGGACGACGACGTCGCCGCGGCCCTGTACTCGCCGGGCCGCCTGGTGCCGACCTACGACATGGCACAGGCCGCGACGGAGCTTCGCAACAACTACTACGGCGAGACGCCCGCCCCCGACTATGTCGCCGACTGGCGGCTGACCGTGACCGGGCTGGCCTCGGGCAAGGTCGAGCACCTGGCGATCAGCGACATCCAGGCCCTGATCGCCGCCCACGGCGGGCGGCACGACCAGGTGACGCGCCTGGTCTGCGTCGAGGGCTGGAGCCAGATCGCCGGATGGGGCGGCCTGCGCTTCCCTGATTTCCTCAAGGCCTACCCGCCGATGCCCGGCGCGAAGTGGGCGCGGCTGGATTCCAGCGTCAACCTGGACAGCGACGGCAACCCGGACCCGTACTACGTCTCCATCGACCTGCCCACCACCCAGCACCCGCAGGCGCTGCTGGCGACGCACCAGAACGACGCGCAGCGTAGCCTGATCCCGCTGACGGTCGAGCACGGTGCCCCGCTGCGCCTGCTGGTCCCGATGAAGCTGGGGTTGAAAAACATCAAGGCGATCACCAAGATTTCCTACACCGTCGAGCAGCCCAAGGATTATTGGAGCGACGAGGGCCGCGGCTACTCTCGCTACGACGGGCTGTAGAGGCTTGAATCTCTGGCATCAGCATCCTGTTCTGAGTGGCGGGGCGATCCGTTGAAGCAAAAAGACAGACCAAAGGAGGGAGCAGCATTGACTGCCCCCGCCTTTGGTCTGTCCGCCGTCTCTCTACACGGCAGACTGTTGCCACGCTTGCGCTACTTCCCTCGACATACGGTAGTAATACTGAGCATCATTATTGACCGCCCAGTGATGTTCGACCGGCCAAAAAGCTTCCTTAACAGGAACCCCGAAATCGCGCTTGATTACCTTGGTCATGGAGCCGACACTGCTGCCTGCTGGTCTCGTTTCTGTGAAGCCCGCTGCGGTATAGATTTCTTTGAAGGAAACCATTTCGCCGTAACGCGCTGCGGTCATGTCCAGCAACTTGAAGCCAATGGGTGACTTTAGCCCTTTCCTGAGTATTTTCATGTTGCTGATATCGGTCCAGTCAATGCATGCGGAGGCTACGCCGTTTGGCTGCATTCCCTGTCCCGTCCCGTAACCTGTCGTCACTGCCGCTTCTGCACGAGTAGGGGCCACTGGTTCCATCGCTTTCGCCAAAGCCTGGATGACCACAGGCAGGAGGCGCTTCGGCACAGGGAAGTTGACGATTTCATCATCCATAGCCGTTGAAGTGTTCATTTATGCTTGATCTCCTTGTGGAAGCGTCCACATAAGCATTATACTTCATATTTACCATTTTATACACTTAATGAAATGACTATTCACTGTATAATTTGCTTTGTCGTCTTGTAAACTTAGCCGTAAACCAATATTATGCGCTTTTGGGATGCGGCCTCTACCCGTCCTCCTAACCCCTGATCTCCACTCGGGGTTTTTTGTTGCCCCTCCCCGCTTGACACCCCACGACCCCCCATGCTATACTTCACGCATAAAGCACTTTGCGCCGTAAAGCTCTGCCCCCTGCTTATGAGGAAACCGCCCATGCCCGTCCTGACCGCGCCACTGGAAGAGGCCCGCGAGAACCTGCGCGTCATCCGGCAGACGATGGAGCGATCCACCCGCTACTCGACACTGTCGGGCCTGTCCGGCGTTCTGATCGGGCTGACCGCCATCGGCGGCGTCGCCGTCTCGGATGCCCTGCTGGCCCGCGCCGGTGCCGCGCACCCGCTCGCCCGGACGGACTACCTGCACCTCGGCCCCGTCTGGCTGGCCGTGCTGCTGCTGGCCGTCGTCATCGAGTTCGGGTGCAACAAGCGGCGCGCGGCCCTGGTCGGCAAGCGCGTCGCCTCGCCGCTGGGGGCGCACATCGTTCTGGCCGCCCTGCCGGCGTTCTCGGCGGCCCCGCTGCTGACCTGGTTCTTCTACCAGCACGGGCTGGCCCCCTTGGTTTGGGGCGTCTGGATGCTCTGCTACGGGCTGGCGATCTGCGCGGTGGGGCTGTTTTCGGTCAAGCCGGTCTCCTACCTCGGCGCGGCCTTCGTGCTGGCGGGGGCGGTGACGCTGCTGCTGCCCGCGCGCGACGACCTGCCGATGATGGCGCTGGCCTTCGGCGGCTTTCATGTCGCTTACGGCGTCCTCATGGCGCGGAAGCACGGGTGGTGACGCCGATGGCAGTCGCAGAACACGACGCAACCCAGGATGCCGCCCGCGATGCCTCTCACGGCTATGCCGCGCTGGTCGAGTCGCTGGACGCGCTGGACGAGATCATCCACCAGAAGGTACGACTCGGGATCATGTCCGCGCTGATGGCGCGCGGCGAGGCCGACTTCCGCTTCCTCAAGGAGACCCTGGGCGTCACCGACGGCAACCTGTCCATCCACCTCTCGAAGCTGGAAGAGGCCGGCTACGCGCTGAGCGCCAAAGAGTTCGTCCGCAAAAAGCCGCACACGGTTTATACACCCACCGACGCGGGCCGGGCGGCCTTCCATGCTTACCTGAGCGCCCTGGAGCGCATCGTGCAGGCGGCAGGGCATTAGAAGACTATGCGCCCCGTCCCCAATGTCGTCTGGAACCTGTTCCTGGCCCTGGTCCCCGTGGCCCTGGCCTTCACCGTGGCCCGTGGCGTCCGGCATGACCGGCACGTCCGGGGGTACGTCCGATGGGGCCTGTGGCTGCCGCTCGGGGCGGCCTGGCTGTTTTTCCTGCCCAATTCCTGCTATCTGCTGACCGAGTGGCGGCACTACTTGCAGACATTGACGCAGAGTTCGCTGTTCGCCCAGGCGCACCGGGGCGGGGCGGGGCGTGTGGACTTCTTTCTGGTGACCGGCTTTTATCTGCTGTACAGCGGCGCGGGGCTGCTGGCCTTCTTCCTGGCGGTCTGGCCCCTGGACCGGCTGACGCGCCGCCGCCTGGGCTGGGCCGGGGCATTAGCCCGCCTGCTCCTGTTCCCGCTGTGCGCCCTGGGCGTGTATCTGGGCCTGATGCGGGGCCGTTTCAATACGTGGGACCTGCTCAACCCCCGCCGCCTGGAAGACCTGCTGGAGACGACGGGCGCGGCCCTGCACCGCCCATTTCTGCTGACGCTGATCCTGACCTTCGGGGCCGTCCTGTGGCTGTTCTATGCCGCCTTCGACGTCTGGATGGACGGCCTGACCTGGCGCCTGTCCCGTCGCCGTCAAAAAGACGTTCACACGGACCCTGCGCCCCGATCCGCCACATCGGAGAAAGAGACGACCCATGCTACTGCATGATCTCACCCTGTACCGCCGCCTCCTGCGCCGCCTGCCCCTGGCAGAACTGCTGGCCCTCTACGAGCGCGCGGTCTGCCTCTATGCCCCGCTCGCCCAAGCCGTCGCTGACGAGATGGACGCCCGGCTGGGGGAGGGCGTGTGAAAATCCCCTCGGGTACAATAGGCGCATGGCGGAAGAAACAGAAGAAACACCGGTCTGGAACATCGAGGCGGGGCAGTGGGAGGCACTGACACGGCGGGCGGCGTCCGGGGCGGACGCCCTGGAAGACGGCGCGTATGTCCGGGCCGAGGCCGCTGCGAACGGCGCGCTCGACCTGGTGTTCTACGCGACCCCGCTGAACAGGCCCGAGGGCTGGGCGCTCCCGTTCCTGGAACCGATTGCGGGCGTCCGTGTGCTCGGGGCGGCTGTGGGCCAAGCATGGCACGAGCCGGAGACGGGCTTCGTGCAGTTCGAGGTGTACCTGCCGGCGGCCGCCCAGGCGCTTGCGGCGGACTACGAGAGCGGGGCGTCGGACTTAGACTTTGTGACCTACGAGCAGGCGGTGGACCGGGCTGTCCGGGGGACGCCCGCCGACGTGGACTGGCTGGGCCGGGAATTCGCGCGGCTGGTCGCCCTGTCGCGGCTGTAGGCGTACTTCTCGCCCATCAGTTGGTCGTCGCCAGCTCGCACAGGCGGTTCATTTCGAGGCCATCGACATAGCGGCGCAGGTCGGCCTCCAGCGTCCGCCGGAAGCGGCGGCTTCTGCCCAGCGATTCGGCGACGTCGGGCAGAAACCCAGGTGGGTCGTAGGCGACCGTCAGCGTCAGGTCAGTCCTGCCGCTCTTGGCCGGGTCTAGGCGTAGAGACAGGACGTACAAAAACAGCGCCCCCTGGCTCTGCCAGCACAGAGTCCGGTCGGCGCACATGGTCCGCTCGACGGCGAAATCCAGGTGCCGCCCGTCCAGCAGGATGACCAGTCGGGCCAGGTCCTCGTGCTCGCCCTTGGTCGTGGCGCGGACGTGCGACAGCAGGCGCGGCAGGGCGTGGACATCGTTCCACTCCACCCACACATCCTGCCAGGGAACATCGGCGCTCAGGCAGACCTCGTGCGTGAACTGCATCAGCCCTGTGCCCCCTCCCGCCGTAAAATTTCTCGCCCGCCTAAGTAGGGCCGCAAAGCCTCGGGGACCGTGACCGAGCCGTCCGGCTGCTGATAACTCTCCAAGAGCGTGGCGACCAGGCGCGGCAGGGCCGTCCCGCTGCCGTTCAGCAGGTGCGGGAACTCGGGCTTTGCGCCCGGCTCGCGCCGCATGCGGATGTTGCCCCGGCGGCTCTGGAAGTCGCCGCAGTTCGAGCACGAGGACACTTCCAGCCACATCGCCGCGCCCGGCGCATAGATCTCGACGTCGTAGCACTTGGCCGCGGCGAACGAAATATCCCCGGCTGCCAGCAGCTTGACCCGGTAGGGCAATCCCAACGCCTCCAAGACGTCCGTGGCGTCCGAAAGCATCGTTTCCAGCGCCTCCCCCGACCTCTCGGGCAGCGCGTACTTGACCATCTCCACTTTGTCGAACTGATGCACCCGCAGCAGGCCGCGCGTGTCCTTGCCCGCCGCGCCCGCCTCGCGCCGCCAGCAGGGCGAGTACGCCATGTAGCTCAGGGGCAGGTCGCGCCCGTCCAATATCTCGTCCCGGTGGATGTTGACCAGGGCCGGCTCCGCCGTGGGCAGGGCGAACAGGTCCGCCTCGGCGTCGTGGTACATCTCGGGCTGGAACTTCGGCAGGTGCGCCGAGGCCCGGACGCTCTCGCGACTCAAAAAGAACGGCGTGGACCACTCCAGATAGCCGTGCTTTTCGCGGTGCAGGTCCAGCATGAACTGGATCAATCCACGCTCCAAAAATGCCCCCAGCCCCCGGTAAAGCACGAAGCCGCTCCCCGACAGCTTGACCCCGCGCGCGAAGTCGATCAGGCCGAGATCGGTTGCCAAATCCCAGTGCGGCTTGGCCTCGAAGTCGAACGCGCCTGGCTCGCCCCAAGTCTTGACGATCTGGAAGTTCTCTTCTGCACCGGGCGGCGTGTCATCCGAGGGTAGGTTCGGCAGCGAGAACAGCAGGTCGTCGCGCTCGGCTTCGATGCGTTTGACATCCGTGTTCCGCGCCCCGATGCGGTCACCCAGGTCGCGCAGGCCGGCTTTGACGGCCTCGGCCTCGTCGCGCCTGCCTTCCTTCATCAACTGCCCGATGGCCTGTCCCGATGCCTTGGTCTGCCGGTTCAGGTCAGCCTGCCACGCCTCGGCCTCGGCCTGGGCCGCCCGCAGGCGCGCGTCGGCGTCTAACGCGGCGTCAATCAGGGCCGGGTCGGCCAGCCGTGCGGCGAGTCGCTCTTTGACCCGTTCGGGTTCGGCGCGGATGAGTTTGATGTCAAGCATAATTCACTTTTATAGAAGTTACGCAGTTGTCAGCGTAATGCTTGGCTGCCTAAGATACAGGCGAACGGCTTCACGGATGAGGTCCGTTTTGGCGGCGTAGCCGCTGATACCTGTGAGCAAGAGGTCGGAAACTTTAGGCGGGTTCATCACACGCAGTATGAACCCGAAAAACCGCCCAAGTCAACTGCGTGAGTCCTACAGCGTTAGTTTTGACGCCAGGTCATCTTCACGCGCATGTCCTGGCAGAGCAGGCGGGGCAGCACCCCCGTATGATGGAGCTGTCCGACCAGAATGCCAGGGGCGATCCCCATATCGTCAGCCCATGCCTGCACCTCGTGATGGTGACGCGGCTTAGCCTCCAGGAGCGCGCGGTACTGGTCGGGCGGGATCAGGAAGTCCAGGGCGAACTTATCGGCCTCCCGCTCCTTCTCATCGTCCTGACCCGTCTCGCCCTCCAGGAAGGCGTCCTTCTTGCCGTGCTTGACCAGATGCCCTGCCTCGTGGAAGAACGTGAACCAGAAGCTGTCGGCGCGCTGGTAGCGGTCGCTGATCTGGAGAAGGGCCTTAGTCGGGGTCAGCCAGCGCGTGAAGCCGCAGACACGCGCCCTCGCGATAGCGGGAACGAACACGATGGCAACCCCGCATTCACAGCCAATCTCGACCAGGCGCGGCAGAAAGACCTCGGGTGGCTCGTTCGTCAGCGCCCGCGCCTCCCCAAGTGCCTTCAGGAACTTGGCCGAGTCAAAAGGTTCGCAGTCGGCCTGCTGTGCCAGGCTTTCCCCGCGCCGCAGCCAGACGGCGACGGCAGTCGGGTCGCTGTCCAGGGCAGATTGGCGGCAGCGGCCCAGGGCGACGCTGTTCAGGCCATCCCATTGGGCGGGGGAGGCGACTCCGAGGAACCCGAGCAGTTCCTGCATCTGGTCAACTGCGTCGCCCAGCTTCTGAATAAAGCCCTGCTTCACCATGTCCTTGATCGGGAACTGCTTCAGCCACTCCTGCTGCTCGGCCAGGCGTTGCTCTTCCTCCTGACGGGCCAAGGACTCACGGTAGCTGGCCTCCAGACGGTTCCAAAAGCCCGCCGAAATGCCCAGAACGCGCTCCAGGGCCAGCGCAGTCTCATGGGTGAGGGGGGCCTTACCCTGAATGATCTCGTTGACGGTCTTCTGCGCCATGCCCAGCCGATGGGCAAGGTCCGTCTGCGTCATGCCGCGCTCCTCGATCACCTCGGCCAGCGTCTCTCCTGGAGCGCTGACGGTGTCGGGGGCGTACTGATTGGTCATCGTCTTAGCCATGATAGTCTACACCCACTTCTAAAATCTTCACCACCCGTATCCTGTTGGGAGCAGAGGCTTCTTCGGCCTTCTCCGTCCGCCCGTCGTCAGTGACAGGAGCGGGATCGGGAATCGGCTCGAAGATCAAGCGGTACGGGCCGTCAAGGTCGGCAGCCCACTGCCCTTTGCGGTCCGCCTTCAGCGGGTGCGCGCGCTGATGGACCTGTTTGAACTCCTCCAGGTTGGCCGCCGCCCTCATCTGATCCAAACGAATGCCCAACCTCTTGCCCCGCTCGGGGCCGTACTCCTTGTCGCGCTTCTTCCTATCGTTGCAGATGTCTTGCAGGCGCTTCGTCTTGAACTGAATGTCCACGCGTTCCTCTTCAGGTTATACAACACGCAATTATTATAACCTATTAAGTTATAAAAACGTTCCAATTATCGGCTGGCAAGGGGATTTGTTTTAGGGATAGGGGTTACGCAGTTGCTTTCAGCGTAATGCTCGGTTGCCTGAGGTGCAGGCAGATGGCTTCACGAGTGAGGCACGTTTTGGCGGCGTAGCCGCTGATACCCGTCCGCAAGCGGTGCGCTTCCAGGCGCACGAACGCCCGCGGGGACAACAAAATATGGCACCTCTGAAAGTATGGCACTCCTGCGCCGTCGCGCTCCGCACCTGCGCCCGCTCCACGCCGCAGCACCGCTTGGGGTTTGTTAGGGTCAACCGGCGGTGGCAGTTCCCGATGGCAAACACCTGGCGCACTGAATCGCTGCGCTGTCCCATTCCCTCCGCCGGCGCAAGGCCTCCATGAGGCCATTCTCATCACGTCGCATAAACGTCTGCCTTGGTCTCCGGTCACACCGTGATGGCCGCGCGCTCACTCCTACGGCTCACTCAGCCCGTTCACCAGATGCACGAGCAGGGCGGCCATGCCCTGAAGGTCGCCGATGTTTACGCGCTCGCGGGCGGTGTGCGGGTCGTGCTCGGGGGCACCGACGAACACCCAGTCGATGCCGAGGCCGCTGCGGTCGAGCGAGGCCCCGTCCGAGCCGCCGTCGGACTCGATCTCGCGCTGGAAGGGCAGGCCGCTCGCCTCGGCATGGACCAGGACACGCACGAGATAACTTTGGCGGGGCACACTGCTGTCGCGCAGCGAGACGGCGGGGCCGCGCCCGCACTTGATCCACCGGGTGTGCCAGGTCAGGTCGCAGATCAGAGCTTGCGTGATGCCGTGGGTCTCGGACAAAAACCGGGCGCAGGCCAGCGCGCCCACCCCGCGCGTCTCTTCCCCGGATGTGAAAGCCACGGCGACTTGGGCGCAGTGCAGCAGGACTTGAAAAGCCGCCCAGACACCGGCCCGGTTATCCAAATAGGGCGCGGCAATCTCGCTGCCGTTCTGCGCGGGTCGGGTGGCATAGACCCAGCGCGAACCGGGCGGGGCGTCCGTCTTGCCCTTGATGCGCCACGCCCCGTCCTTGCGCCGGGCCAGCGTGTTCCCCGCATCGGGGCGGCCCACAGGCCGGATGCCGTCGCCCGGCTTGCCGTCGGGGCCGCCGATGCGGAGAAGCTGCTTGCCGTAGCCCAGCGTCCAGCCCGTCGTGTCCAGGTGTGCCAGGACGGCCACACGGGGCCGGTCCCCGCGCGCGGCGATGAGCGAGTCGCCCCGCCGCGTCAGGCGGACGTCCGGCACGTCGCGGGCCAGCCGCGCGGCCAGCCAGTCGGCGGTCTGCCCTTCGTCGCCCGAGGGGCTATCCTGTTCGAGCAGGTCCCAGAGCAGGTTCAGGGGATAAGTCAGCGGGTCGTTCAGGTCAGGCACGTTGGGGCCATTGTATCTTAAACCCAGGGGGCTTGTCAAACCTATCCGTGTGGTGGGCGTGTGCCGGGACTTTCCACAGCCCCGGCACACCCGCCGTGCGTGATGCAGGAATCGCCGCGCCGCGACGCGAAAGGTGTCAGCAACGTCCCTACCGACGGAGGAGCCTTTATTATGACGGTGACACTGAACAAGCCGGAAGCATCGGCGGAAGACGTCGAGACCATCGACGGGGCCACACCCGACGTGGTCGAAGAGGATCAAAGCGGCCATGTCGTCCACAGCAAGGCGGCCGACGCCAAGGGCCTGCCCGGCGAGATGCGGAGGCCCATCAAGCTGACCATGATGGGGGCCGGGTCGGGCTTCACGCCCACGCTGGTCCGTGACGTCTTGCAGATTCCGGGCAACCGGGGCGGCACCATCGCCCTCGTGGACATCGACGGCGACCGCCTGGGGACGATGCACCAGCTCATCCAGAAGGTCATCGACACGTCGGGCCACGCCGGCTGGACTGTCGAGGCTTCGACCGACCGCACCCAGGTCATGGGCGGGAGCGACTATGTCGTGATCTGCGTCGAGGTCAGCGGGACCGGCACGGTCCGCTTTGACAACGACATCCCCGCCAAGTACGGCGTTTCACAGTGCATCGGCGACACCATCGGGCCGGGCGGCCTGTTCAAGTCCCTGCGGACGATCCCCGTGTGGCTGAACATCTTGCAGGATGCCGAGCGGCTGTGCCCCCAGGCGATCATCTTAAACTACACCAACCCCATGTCCATGATGTGCCTGGCCGCCCAGCGCACGTCGTTTCTGTCCGTCGTCGGCCTATGCCACAGCGTCCAGGGCACGGGGCACCTGCTGGCGGGCCGGGCCGATGTTCCCTACGAGCAGATGGTCTGGGAGTGCGCCGGCATCAACCACCTGGCCTGGTTCACAAAGCTGGAGCACGGCGGCCAGAGCCTCTACCCCAGGCTGATGGAGCTGGCCCAGCGCGACGTCTACGGCGAGGGCGAGGGCCGCGAAGACACGGACATCGTCCGCAAGGACATGATGCTCCACTTCGGCGCGTTCATCACCGAGTCCAGCGGCCACCTGTCCGAGTACCTGCCCTACTACCGCAAGCGCAAAGACCTGATCGACAGGTACATGCGGAGCGGCTACGACGGCGAGACCTCGTACTACGCCGACCACTGGCCGACCTGGCGCAAAAGCGCCGACGAGACCCGGCTCAAGATGCTGCGCGGCGAGGAGCCGCTGGACAAGCCGCGCTCATGGGAGTACGGCTCGTGGATCATCGAGGCCCGCGAGAAAGACGTCCCGCACCGCATCCACGGCAACGTCCCGAACTCGGTCGGCGACGGGTCCGGCACGCTGATCAGCAACCTGCCCGCCGACGGCATCGTCGAGGTCGCCTGCATGGTGGACGCCAACGGCGTCAGCCCCACCCGCGTGGGCGCGCTGCCCCCGCAGATGGCCGCCCTGTGTGCCTCGAACATGCGGATGTACGACCTGGGCGCGACCGCCGCCATCGAGCGCTCCAAAGAGGCCGCCATCCACGCCCTCCTGCTCGACCCTCTCTGCGCCGCCTGCTGCTCCCCCGCCGAGATCAAGGCCATGACCCTGGAGATGTTCGACGCCGAGGCCGAGTACCTGCCGGGGTACAATTAGAGGACGCCATAGCCCCCTCCCGAGTGGGAGGGGGCCAAAGCCTGCCTGCGTTAATTTTTCACAACGGATTTCCGGCAGCCTGTCAGTTCCTAGGAGTAACAAACACATGAGCAAAGTCATTACTCGTCCCGCTGCGCTTGTAAAACAAGGCAACTTGCAACTCTACTCGACTTCGCTGTCCGTGTCGGACTTGATGACGCCCGATTTTTACAGCATTGAAAGGCTTGATCCAGAAGACCCGAATCACAGCGGCTATCAGCGTGTGCTTAACAAAGCACGAGCGAAAAGACTGGCGGAGTATCTTGTTGATGGACAGCAAAGCCATGATGCTTTCCTCCCTACCAGTCTATTCTTGGCGACCGATAAGAACATTTCGCTTGACACCGCCACTAACACCATAACTTTTGATGTTGAACGGGTGGGGCCTTTTAGTGTGGTTGATGGTCAGCATAGGCTAGAGGGCCTAAGAATGGCTATGGAGAAGAAGCCGGAAATTGGCTCATTTGAAGTTCCGGTCAATATCGCCGTGAATATGCCACCCATCGCCCAAATGTGTCATTTCTTGATTGTCAACACGACTCAAAAAAGCGTAGACAAATCTGTCGAACAACGCATTTTCGCCCACCTAACGCAAGCTCTCACCTTTGAAGACGTACCAACTCTACCGAAGTGGATTCAGCGAGTAGTAGAGAGCAAAGATGACGAGAAGGCCCTTCGGATAGTAGACTATCTGAACGAGACTAAGGATTCACCCTGGTACGGCAAGGTTAGAATGGCTAACCAAGACAGCAAGACGGCTACGATAAACCAGCAGAGTTTTGTTCAGGCTATCAAAAGGTACGTGCTGACTCCGAGCAATTTCATATCAATGAAGTCAGCCGATGATCAGCAAAAGATGTTTTCTAATTACTGGAAGGCCATCGCGAACATTCTGGATGATGGGAGGCAAAGCGTGTTGTTTAAGTACGGCGGGGTAGAATTGTTCTGTCGCTTCTCAACAGTGCTTTTCGGCCGTCTCCAGACGTCAAACAACTTTAGCGTCAACACCATCGAGAAAACCTTGCGCGACACGTTCGATAATCTCGATGGGGAGTACGCTGGCCTTGCACATCCAGATTGGTGGGCGAGCGGCACCGGGCCTGCGGGTACTTACAATGCAGGCGCTTTAGGTAACCAATGGTGCTAGTTTTCTGAGTCTCTACAAGCTGAACTGCGCCATCGCGAGCGGCACGAAGCCGTTCTCATCTGCTGGCAGGCCGTCCCAGCCGACGCACAGGTTGAAGAGGGCCATCGTGAACGCCAGCCGCGCCTCGAAGTAGCGCCAGACCCGATGCCCGACGCGCTTGAAGTGGCACACGCCCGCAAGCATCGACAGCACCGTC
>JAABUQ010003706.1_pt1 | contig 27397 bp, 33 predicted proteins | sample 5560001 | NCBI WGS metagenome assembly JAABUQ01 (sample SAMN10711888, study PRJNA513371) | rock metagenome | isolation source: Antarctica rocks | place: Antarctica: Victoria Land, Finger Mt nord | collected 2015-12-18 | reverse complement strand
CCGCGTGCCGGACCATGGCAAGCTGGCTCCGTGGCGCTTCATCGTGATCGAGGGCGACGGACGCGCCAGGGCCGGCGAGATCATCGCATCTGTCTTCGCGGCCGACAATCCCGACGCGGCACCGGCCCGGCTCGCGCTGGAGCGCAAGCGTCTGGAGCACGCGCCGGGCGTGATCGCGGTGGTGTCGCGCGCCGGCCCCCATGCCAAGATTCCCGAATGGGAGCAGCTCATGTCAGCCGGAGCCGCGGCCATGAACCTCGTGGTGGCGGCCAACGCGCTTGGTTTCGTGACCGCCTGGCTCACGGAATGGTACAGCTACGATGCCCGGGTCGGCGCGGCCCTGGGGCTTGCCGGACACGAGCGCCTGGTCGGCTTCGTCCATATCGGCCGTCCGACGGTCGCGGTCGAGGACCGGGTCCGACCCGTCATGGCCGATATCGTCACGCATTTCTGAACCGACCCGTCGGCTCGGAGCGGCGCCCCGCGGCCGATCCAGGACAGGGCGGCCGCGATTCACGGCGCTCGCGGTCCCCCGCGCTCAGGCCGAAATGCGGACCGGAGTCGAGTTCTGGTTCCGGGCCGCCCGGCGGGGCCGAGATCGCGGTTCAAGTGCCGGTCACCGATCGCCGGGGTCTCGGACCCTTACGCGTGCCGTCCGGCCGCGGGTTGGAGGAACCGGTCGCCGACCATGCCGCCGCCCTGGTGTGACGGTTGAGCCGTCAGGGTTGGAGCGAAGTTCGTAGCTTGCGGATCGGCGTGTTTGCCGATATCAGCGGGAATCATGCGGGCGTAGTTCAATGGTAGAACGGCAGCTTCCCAAGCTGCATACGAGGGTTCGATTCCCTTCGCCCGCTCCATCCCAAGACCTTGGAATGATTGCGGTTTAACCGCTCTGCCGTTGAACTCGTGTTCCCCACGTTCCCTATCGCGTTCCTCATTGGTGTTCAGGGCGCGTTCTTCGCGGTCCGGTGCGCATCACGAAGGATTGCTACCTTCCGCGACTTCCCGATCGACCCGCGGACGTAGCGAGCCGTCGTCGAAGCTTGTGAATGGGCCGCCGTCGAGCGGATCTCGTCGAGATCTGCCCCTGCATCGTCGGCCTCAGTGATGGCGCCAGCTCGGGCGTCCATGTTCCACACGTGGCTCGGAATGCCGGCCTCATTAGCGATGATTCGCCACGCTCGGGCGTACCCGTCGGTCGCATAGGGGCGTTCCGCTTCTTCATCGATGATGAGCGGACCGATTCGCTTGGCGACCGGCACGAGCTGCAGGAGCCCCATCGTCTCCGGGCAAAGCTTGAGGTCATGGGCCGCGATGGCGCCGGTCTTCGTGGTCGCCTTGAAGATCTCGAAGCGTTCGTTGATGTCGGCCCAGGTCAGGCCGTTGGCCCATCGGCGCCCATTGAGAACGATACCGCCTGCCGTCTCGCCTTCGGGCAGCGGCTCCCATTCCCCGATGACATCCCGTTGCCGGAGCGCCGTCTCGAACTGAAGAGCGGTCCCCAGGGCGAGCGAGGCCCGACCTGAGGCCAGCGCGATTCCGATGAAGGCCTCGACGTGGTGTCGCTCTAGCTTCACTCTGCGGCGTCCAGGCTGCTTGAAGCGTGAAGCGTCGAGAATGGCGGCTAGGCGGGCACAATCGGGGATCTCTGCCGCAACGCCATAGGTGAACAGCCGGCGGCACAGCGTCACAATCTTGTGCGCCTTGTTGACTCGCTCCGGCTGACCGGGCGCCTTCGGCCTCTTGGCCTCATCGTACCAGCGCCGGAAGTCGGTAAGGCCTAGGTTCGCCAGCACGCGCTTGCCAAACGCCTTTTCGATCACGCCGAGGGTCTGGTCGTAGATGCGGCGCGTGTTCCACTTGATCTGGCGATAGGGGCTCGCCGGGTCGTGCTGATAGCGACGAATAAGGCTCTCCAGCGTGCCGTCGAACCTGAGCGGGTCGCGGCGTTGGCCGGAAGCCCAAGCGAGCATCTCGGCCTGCATTCGCAGACAGGCGGCCGAAATCAGAGCCACGTCTGGGGCAGCGTAATGCAGGCGGACCGTCTTTGGCTCATACCCGGCTTTGACGAGGTCGGCACGAGCGATCCACACCAGCCGTTCAGTGCCGTCGCGGTTTGGCCTACGTTTCAGGCCGGGCGTTGGATAGTCACAAGGCATCCAGGTTCTCCTCACCATCAGGTTGCGAGACCTCGATCTTATGCAGTCCGTAGCGCCGGCCAAAAAACGCCTGCACTGCCGGCCAAAACCGACCGTTCATGATGGGGTCCACCCGAGGCAGCCCGTCGCGCTCGAGGATCTTCGCCCTGGCGCTCCACTCCGGAGGCGTCTGGCTCAGGCGACGAGCGATCTCTGCTTCCGACGGGAAAAGACCTTGGTTGCGGGTTGAGGGGGGGCGAGCCATCGTCGGACGCTTTCCGGTAGGATGATCGAATGCGCGAATGGAGGATCAGGCTACCGCCCGTCCGAGGTCAGGCGTCTGCGCCGCGGGAGCGAAGCCGAACTTCGCCCGCCAAGGGGCGCAAGCGATGCGGGTCTGGCCGCCGACCCGGTAGGCACCATCGACCTGGCCCGCCGCCACCGCCTTGGCAGCGGTCATGCGGTTCACACCATTGAGCACCGCCCAATCGCTAACCGAGATGGCCGGCCGCTCTAACAGCCGGGTCATGGCCTCGCTCGGCGCCGGCGTCTTCCTGCTTTGTTGAGCCATAGCGGCCTCCTGCAATCAGTATCATTCACGATATAGCCTGATACCGGTTGCCGTGCAAGTTTGTGAATGATACTACGTTCAAGTGGGCACGGCTAAGCGGGAAGGGGCCAAGAATGGCGAAAAGGAGCGTCACCGACCGCGAGTCCCCTCGGGTCCCGATCATGTCGCGGGTTACGCCGGATCTGCGGGCCAAGCTGGACAGGTCGGCCTCAGAGGCGGGGCGCTCGCTCGCGCAGGAACTCGAATTCCGCCTGGAGCAGGAATTCGACATCGAGCAACGTCTGGTTGCCTTGTTCGGCGGCGATGCCGCCTTCCGAATGTTCGTCAGCAACGCCTCTGCGTTGGTGGCGTTCAGCAGGAAGTACGGCAAGACCGACGAGGACTGGTTCGAGATCGACGACGAAGAGTTCGACGAAAGGGTGATGACAGCCTTTCGGGACAACTTGAATTTTACGATGTTTGCCAACCGGCCGCTGAGGAATGAGGAGATCAATTCGACGCGGGAGCGGAAGCCCAAAGCGGAGCTGCCGCAGGGCGTGTCACAGCTTAGTCCCGAGGAGATCGGCAAAATGGTCGAGGCAGGGTCTTGGCACCCCGCCGAGGAGTAAGCCCCCGTCACCGCGCCTGTTCCTGGCGCTTGTGCCCAGCGCGCTCGATCATGCCGCGGACCGTCTCGGACGAGGCGATCGGGTCGAACCCATCCTCTGCCAGGCGACGGACGACATTGGCCATCCAGTGTTCCACGGCGTCCGGAGCCCGGTGCACGGAGGCCAGTGCCGAGGCCAGGGCTGCTTTCGCGACGTCATCGCGCTCCGGCGCCTTCTTTGCCTTGAGGCCGGCCCTGTAGCTGGCCTGATAGTCCCGCTGTTTCGCGAGCCGGGCGCGGTAGCGTCTGGATGCGGTGAGATCGAAATCGGACATGCACGGGCCCTCCTTCAAGGCCGTGCACCCCATCATCACCGGAATGATGAAAGTGGCCAATCTTGACGAAACACCAAATCCGCGTAGGCGTCGCGAAATTCGGCGTTAGCTCAGCGGGTTTGCTCCGGCAGTATATGGGGTGGCCCGGTGAGCTAACACTGTGAGCAAACCGGGATTGACACCCGGTGAGATCGGCACCGCCTAAGCCCGGTCCGCCACGCCAAGGAGGTCGGTCACCACCGACCACGCAATCCCGTCTGGACCCGCCCCGTATTCCCGCACCCCGGTGTAGTCCTGCACCATATCGGCGGCGTCCTGGGGATCGTCGCCGAACTCGACCAGCAACCGGGCCGCCGACCTTGCCTTCGCGGCGAGCCCGTCGAGGGTAGTGGCCGGGGCGTCCAGGATGGCCGCCTGCAGATCGGCCTTTACGGTCCGCAGTTCCGCCGCGCATTCGTCCAAGTGACCTACGCCGCTCGCGACGTGGGCACGGTGGTAAGCCGAACCCCATGCGTCGGCCGCGCTGAGGATGGCGTTGCGGCGCACCACCGCTTCGGCTGCTGTGAAGGCCGGGTGGCCCGCATCGGCCAGCCTGCCTCGTGGCACCACCTGCTGGAGCCGCGCGAGGTCGGTTGCCGCGACCCATGCCTGAAAGGATAGGCTGGTCTCGGCCAGGGGAGTGACGCCGAGCATGGCCTCATCGGCCGACGTGAACCGCAGCGCCGCCGGTATCGGCACGACCTGGCGAGCCTGCAGCGCCGCTTCCCATAGGCCAGCCACCTTGTCGGCCATATCCGCAACGGCCGTCCAATGCTGGACGATGATCAGGATATCGGCATCGTGCTCTCCCTTCGGCGCCTGTACCGGTTCGTGCGCAAGACCGGCGATGGTCGCGTTCAACCCGCCGACGATCTGCGCCAAGCCGAGAGCCCCAGACGGATCGTCCCGCGCCGCGCCGGCGCACGCCAGCCGGATTTCCAATGCCGCCGACCTGACGGCGAACAGCGCCCGGGCGCGCAACATGTGGACGTCCCGCTCACGCATGGCCGATCGTCTCCGCCGCCAGGAACTCGGCAACACGATCGACCGCATCGGGATGCCGGCGCCATTCCGGTCCCCATCGATTGGCGAGATCGACGATGTCCCGGGCGAAGCCGGTCCGCGACCCGTGGCCAAGGCAGAAAGTGGCGCGGCCATCCCGGCCCGGCGGCAGGTATGTCACGGCGTAGCCTGCCGACCGGAACGCCTGGACGTAGCCCGCCGCATCAAAGGCCGGCAGAGCCGCCTCAGAGGCCGTCACGCCCGCCCTCCCGCTACCGTCTCGCGCAGCACGCCGAGCGCGCCGTCGTTGTCCAGCATGGTGAACTGCACGTGCTCCCTTCGGGCGTATTCCAGGGCCTGCGATGTGAGGGGTTGAAGGATCCCGACCACGCGGCCGAGGTCGATGCCGAGCTGCAAGGCCCAGGCGGTCAGGAACCCGTCGAGCGCATCGGCAAGACGCTGCAGCGCCGCAGCCGTCAGGGGTTCGGTGGCGGCCATCGCCCTGCCTTCGTCGCGGATGGCTGTAGCGCAGTCCCGGGATGCCTTCAGGGCTCGCGCCAGTTCGACGCGGCGCATCAGGACAGCACCGCCGTCGAGTGCAGCCGCATGAGGTCGTCGGCCAGGCTGTTGCTCACCTTGAAATGAGCGCAGTCCCGAACGGTCGGGACTTGCATAGCGCGCGCCTTCGCCAGGACGCCCACCATCGTGTCGGCCGGCGTCGCCTCCAGCTCGTCTTCGAGTGGCCCGAAGCGGCCTATCACGGCGTAATATTCGGGGTGGCTCTCCTCGTCATCGTCCATGCCGAGCGACGGATAAGCCGCCACCCAGCGGAAGGCGGCCTCAAGCTCGTCGGCGATGGCCACGAGACGAGCATCAGCCGGGGTCTCCTCGGATTTGAGGGCTGTGGCCAGAGCCGGCAGGACGGCCGCAGGGACGGCGGCGAGCGTCACGGCACCGAAGATCGCGCGGCGTCGCGACAACGCTGTGGGCAGGCCCGGCAGGGGCGCCGGAAGGGGCATTGAGAGATCGTGGGCGAGGCTCCGCCGTTCACGCGTCAGCATGTTCTCAGTCTCCGTTGATGGTGGGTGGGTTTCGTCCGGCCGTCAGGCGGCGCGGCGGGACAGGTGGCGTTGCCGCTCGGCCCGGACATCTCGGGCAATGCGAGCCCGGAGGTCGGCCAAAGCTTCGTCGGTGAGGGCGTCGAAGGTCAGCACGGCCGAGCCGAGCCGGAGGCGGTACTGCGGCCGGGCATCGGCCCAAGGTGCCAAGCCGGCGACGAGGCGAGCGCGGCGGGCGATCATGCCGGCACCTGCAAGGTGGCGAGCTGCGCGTCGATCGCCGCGATGCATCGGATCATCTCGCGGCTGCTGTCGATGTGGACCGCGAACATGCGCGCCTCGACGAGGCGGGCCACTGGCGCCGGCATCGCGGCCAGCTTGGCGTCCCGGACGGCACAGTCGCGATAGGTGCGGGCGCTGTCCCACGCCACCGACAGGGCATGGCGAAGCTGGACGGCGTAGCGGGGCGCCTTAACCCTGAGTTCGATGGCGCGGGCCATGCGCTTGCGGGCGTCGACATGAGCGGCCTGCATGATGGCGCGGCGGTCGTATGAGCCGGAGGCGGTGAGGAGGGAGGTGGACATGGCTGATGGCCCTTGTTGTGTTTCTCATAACCTGCTAGTGGTTATGGTACACATTAAGGGTGCGGTCAACACCTAAGTGTGTGTGAGAAACACTTTAATGCTGACTACGGGCAATCAGCTTCGGGCCGCGCGCGCCCTCGCCGGCATCGAGCAGGTCGCGCTTGCCGAGAAGTCGGACGTGCACGTCAACACAATCCGCAAGATCGAAGGCAAGGGTGCCGCGGAGATCACCAGCGCGGCCGACGTTGTGCGTCGTATCCAACACGCACTTGAAGGTCTCGGCATCGAGTTCCTGAACCATGGCGCGCCAGGTGTGCGGCTGCGGAAGGCGAAAGGCACTGCCCTAGACGATGTTTGACACGTCCGCACCGCGCAGATGATGATCGGCCGTTGAGAAGTGATTTGCCGCGGCGGAGACCTCGATGCGATGGACGATCAGGGCGGCCATCCTTGCTGCGATGATGATGCTCGGAGGATGCGGGCCTTCCTACTCGCCACAGGATCTCGCGGCCATGGCGAGCGCGAAGCAGGTCAACGATGAACTGGCGCGGGAGCATAAGATCACCTGGACCGAAGCGGCTCGCCGCAATATCGCCGAGGCGACGCGCATCTCCGGCCCAAGGCTGAATGACAACGACCGCCTGAGATTTGCCTACAAGCTTGCCCTCGCTGCCGAGGTAGATGCCGGTCGAATGACGCCCGAACTTGCGGATTACCGCTATGTCGAGCGAAGTGCGGCCGACCAAGCGGCTGAGCAGCAGCGACGGGTGGCGGCAGTACAATCTCTCGGGAATGCGATGCAGCAGAACGCGCAGATTGTGGCCGCACAGAACGCTCAGCCATCTCCCTTTCAACTGCCCAACCGCACTATCAATTGCATGTCGCAGCAACTAGGCACGTTCACAAACACGACCTGTAACTGACCCACGCCGGCATCGATCTCACCCCGGAGAACGGCGGTGGGGCGGGTGCGGTTGACGAAGGGCGCGGCTAAATAGGAATCGCCCAAGGTCGCATGCGCCACGCAAGGTCCAGGCGTCATCATTCTTAGAAAGCACCGCTGTGGTGGCGGCCCCTATACCGGAACAGGTGGCGTCGCCGATCCATGCCACGGTCGAAGAAACAGGCTGTCGAGCAAACGTCGTTGATGCCTGTCCGTCGGCACAAGCTCGGGCCGACGTTACCCGTACTACAGCCGATGATCGACGCCGTTCGACAGCCCTTCATTCCACTGAAGAACGGTCCGGCGATGGCGGACCACATTACCGCCTTGCTGGACGCGGTCGCGCGGGCGCTCATCAGCCAAGGCCTGCCGCTGACAGCAAATCGCAAGGTGCTCACGGCCCAGCAGGGGTCGCATAGGGTCGACCTTCGTGTGGTTGAGCGGTCGAAGCGCGTGCCAGCCGCCGGGGCGTCAGCCAAGTGGAGATCCTTCGACCTCGAACCGACTGGCTACCTCTACGTCACAACGGACGGCTACGTGGCATGGGGTCCGGCTCCTCGTCGCGAGCGGTTGACATGGGAGGAGGAGGTCGGCGTTTCCACGACGGATCTGGCACGAAGGGTCGCTACCGACGTGCTGAAGATCTTCGAGGCCGAGCAGCACTGGGACATCGCAAAAGCGGAACAGGAGCGCCGCTGGGCAGAGAAACAGGCCGAGAGAGCCAGGGCGCGCCAGGAGGCTGCCGACCTGCAAGCCAGGGAGGAGCGGCAGGAGGCCTTGCTGGCCAGGGTGATCGCGCAGGCGGTGAAGGTCCGAGAGCTTCGACAGTACCTCGCCGAGGTGCCCCAGCCGCGAGCCGGTGAGGAAGGCTACGGGCGCATGCTGGCCAGCCTGAGCAGCCGGCTGGCGACGCTGGAACAGGGGATCAGCCCCGACACTATCGAGGCCATCATCAGGGCAGAGCGTTTCTTCCCGGCGCACGGAGACCGCAAATGCCTCCCCGCGTCTCTCAGCGATACGGTCCCGTGAACAGGTCCCCGAGCGCGACCCGGTCGCTACTCGGAATTTCAGGAGCTGCTTGGGAAGCTACATGCCCTCGGCTCATTTCCCACCAATGACCAGGTCCTGGCTGTGGCAGACGCTTTCCACCGAGCCGAGAATGCGGGCTGAATGCCGGAAAGCGAGGACCCCAAGCTCCGTGTCGCGAGTGTGGAAGGGGTATTGGGAGCGGGCGACGAATTGATCGCCGCACGTGACGGCCAGCATAGGGGCCGCGACCCTGGCGACTGCAGGCGCCAAGGCCGCGGAGCGGGGCAACGGGCTCGCCTCGCTGGCGGAAGTGAATCATGGTCGCTGGTAGGGCGCAACGGTGATCAACGGAGCCGGGCGATGTTGTGCCGGCGGCTAGCGTGAGGGTGGGGAGGGTCACGAAGACGGGGGAGCGGGCGGGAGCGACGTGGGGGCTTGATAAGCAGAAACTCACTGAGGGAACGAATTGAGAAGCGCATACAGGGATGTGTTGCTACCCCGGCAGACTTTAAATCCCTGCGCTTGGTACCAGGAATACAATTTATGATTGTTAGAACCGCCTTCCGACTCCAGCACGAGTCCACACGCTCCGATGTCCAGATTACGCCTCACCCGCCGCGCGGCGTCTAAAAGCAGACCTGAACCAAGCCCTTTAGATGCAGCATCGGCACGGCCCATGAAACCAATACGGGCCATTGGTGCGTGAAACCCAAAAGGGGATCGTTTTTCATCCGATCCACTAAGCGAGCTTTTTTCCACGCTGCCGGCGCTCAACGTATAGTAGCCCCAGACCTCTGTAAGGTCGTCTGGGTTTTCATAGATGAACACCCGGCAATAACCGCGATCCGTCAGCGTCGCACACTCTCGCTGGAAGAAGCCCTCAACCCTGGGGCTCTTAGCGCATCGGAAATCGGCTACCCTGTGGGTGGCCGAAAGAGGAACCTGTTTAGCGGGTCTTGCGCAGTTTGCGCAGAAACTCCGCCGCTTCCAACATTGCTGGCGATGGTTCCTGAGGGGACGTCATGCATCGTTCGAAATCAGCAAATTCTTGGTCATCGAGGCGCACAGGCCCCCAATCAGGGGTAGTTAGTTCCTCTGGATTAGCAGTTTTTGCAACCTCTTCCTTGAAGGTCACGCTTATGCTCGCGTAATTCCAATCTGCGGCCGAGGGGGCCGTTGTGGAGGAAGGTGCGAACGCCGTGAGGTTGTCGTATGTCATGATGTAACCCCCTTAGGTTGCGCCCATGGGTGCGTTTGAACAGGATACGCGAACTGTCGTAGCACAGGAGCTTGAACGCACAATTACGATTTTCGTCCCAGGGCGTGCCATCGCGTTCCAATCCGTCCCGTTCTGTCGCTTTTCGTGCATTTTTGTGACACTCAAATCCGCCTTTGCAACCGGTTGCAAAATCAGTGCTCACGCCGCCGCTTGGTACCGCTGCCAGTACCCCACGATAACCGGGCAGACATTACCTCGGGCAGCGACCCTCACCCCACCATCGCGACCGGCTCCACGATTGTCGGATCGTCGTCACCTTCACCCGTCCGGTTCACCCGCCGGTCCACGGTCCACTCCCGCAATGCACTCTCCGAGGCCGGCCGCAGCACCTCCGGGCCGGCCTCGCCTGAAAGCCATGTCGCGAAATCGGCCTCGCGAAGAAGCACCGGCATCCTGTCGTGGTAAGGCGCCATCCAGGCGGAGGCGTCTGAGACGATGATCGTACAGGACAGCACGTCCTCGCCTTCGAGGTTCTTCCAGCGCTCCCAGAGCCCCGCAAAGGCCAGGATGGGCGATCCGTTCGCAGCCGAGAACAGGTGCGGGGTCTTGTCTCTGGCCGGCCCTGTCCATTCATAGAAGCCGGACGCCGGGACGATGCAGCGGCGGCGCTTGAAGGCGTCGCGGAACATGGGCTTTACCGCGACCGTCTCGGCCTTGGCGTTGAAGGTCGCGGGAACGCTTTTCAGCGCCTTCTGCCACCACATGGGGACGAGCCCCCATCGCATCGAAACAAGCTCGCGCCGGCCCTCCGGATCGAGCCGCACGACGTCCACCGTCGTGGTGGGGGCGATGTTGTACCGGGGCCGCAGGTTCAGCGGCGTGCCGAACACGTTGAGGAAGGTATGAACCTCGTTCCACGTATAGCGCTGAGTGAACCGTCCGCACATGGGCTCTATCCGTGCTTCAATCGACCTTCCAACACCAGGGCAATCCGCTTGATGGCGTAGCGCGCTACCGCTTCGTGCTTGTCGTCGCCGCCCGGAGCCGCCGCCACGCAATGCCGAGCATGCTCGATGGTGTCGCCGATCTCGGTGCCGAGCGGATAGGGCAACGTGTTCAGGAACGACAAGGCTGCCTCGACGTCGAGCCGTTCGGCGTTGGCGAGTCGGTTCAGACCTAAGATGGCCTCTAGCAACGCGACCTTATCGTTGATGGCAGCCTCCCGGCGCAAACCGCGCGTCCGATAAGCGGGAGGCTGTGAACGCGTCATGTACGGCGCCGACCCGATCTACAACGGATGCGACGTTCTGTTGCGCCTTAGGATCGGCGTGTCATGCGTGACACGTGCCGCCCTGCCGCCTTGATCGTCCGCCCGATACGAACGAAACAGCAACGAACGGCGAGGGCAGACGGATGGCGCGAACGCGGGGCAGAGGCGACACGATCCTGAACGCGCCGGAACTCCTCACAGCGCTCGGGGAGATGCGGGGACGGCTGATCAAGGCGTCCATGGACGTCCGGCCCTAACGTCGGCCGCAATGCCGTGGTGGTCGGAAGCCGGTATGGGCTCGACCTTCCTTCAGATCGTTTACGTTTCGTTAACCATGATGGGACAAAGAGAGAGCCCATAGCTTCGGCCAAGAAGGGCTGCCCATGCTGCTAGTCACAATCACCTTTTTTGGTTGCGTTGCTGTTGCCCTGGCACTGTGGACCATCGCGGAGGATGCCTAGCGGGCACGCTCCCAGGCACTTTGCCAAGCTGTATGAGATCCTGCACCCCGAGATGGCTTATGGCGCGCGACCTGGGCGGGCCGGTAGATGCCGCCAGAAAGGCCTCACCTGGACGGCGTAAGATGCTTTTGGTCAGGACATGGTAGGTTCGATGTTCGCCCGCATCGCCGCTTGGCTCCAAACCGTCTTATCCGTTTTCGGGATGGGAAAAGACCCTCTCGACAAAGAGGTCGAGGATGCACGCGCTGCATTCAAGGCAGCCATGGATAAGGACAAAGTGTCTGACGCCACCGGCCCGGAATAGAGGGCTCGCCGTACCCTCACCCGGCCACCACGATCATCCCCGGTTCCGCCGCCATGATGTCACAGAACCATCGGCCGTTCGGGGTCTGGCTTTCCAGGAAGTATTCGAGGCGATAGATCGTCCAGAGTCCGCAAGCCGGGGTGATGCCGCTTTGGACCTGGATGTTCTGGCCAAAGGCGAACGTGGGCTGGAACAGCGCCCGGATCGCGATGCCCATCGAATTGAACTGTGGGTAGCCCATAAGACCCCGGCTAGGGGAGACGAGCGTGGCCGACCACTGCCGGGCTTGCCCCGGTTTCCAAATGCTCAGGGTTCCGTCAAGCCGTCCGGCTCACGACCGCGGTGAGCACAGCAGCCCGCCCGCCATGCAGGGCAGCACCTTCGGCTTGCCATCGGGCGTGTAGAAGGCACCGGGCGGGTAGTCCAGCGGCCGGGACGGTGTCGCGGCACAACCCGCGAGAGTGAGCGCCACGGCGGCTAGGAGGGCGATGCGGACGTGAGCCATGGCCCGAGTGTGCCGCGCGCCGGGATGGCCGTCCAGGGCCGTCCTGGCCGCAACTTGACCCGATCTCTAGCCGGCCCGCCATCAGCGCGCCGGCTCCCAGGTCTCCGATCGCGCCGGTACGCTACCCGAGATCGGCACGCCCCACCCGGTGCCACGGAGCGGCTGCACGGCTAAGCTTTCCAAGGGCAGCGCCGGTGTGGGCTTCCCTACATGCAGCGAACCCGTGACGCTCGCCTGGTCGATCGGAGTCGGCGGGGTCGGCACAGCCTCGCGGATTGGGATGCTTGGCGAGCGTTGGCTTTCGAGTGGCGCTATGGTGCCCCGTAGCAGCGGCAGGGAGGCCACTACGCGATGTGCTGGACGGGCGTGGGTGAAGTGCGGTCGAGGCACGGGCAGCGGCACGCCGGGACCCGGCGCCACTTCGTGCAGTTTGGTCGTGTCCGGCACGAGCGCGCAGGCTGACAAGCCGAGGACGAGCAGGCCGCAGGTAGGCAAGACGGATGCGCCTCGGGTTCGCATGCACGACTTTCAAGAGCGATCGACTCACGGCTGACCGACTTCCGAATCAAAGCATGTTACCATCGGTTGCGGTGTCGGAAGGCAACGGAGGTCGCTCGCACGTCTCATCCCGAGCCGGAGATCCGATTGCGCCGACGCGAGTTCGTGCCGGTGGGATTCTACAAGATCGTCATGACCCTGTCGTTACTCGTGAACCTGCTGCTCGCCGCGTCCCTCTGGAACTACGGCACCATCGAGACCGCGATAGCGAAGGCCCAAACGGCGGTCGGCCTCGCAAAGTGAGACACACGAGCTTTCAACCCGGGCCGCCTGCCGGCCTCGGGCGACGAGCGGGTGTTTCCTGCGGACCCCGTTTCCTGTAGACGACGCCGAGACCGTCGGCAGCGCGGCAGGACTTGAACAGGGCGGGGACCAAGGACGTCACACGCCGAGCCAAGCCTGGTATGCCTCACCCTATTGCCACCTTCCTCACCGACTTCGCCGATCAAGCCGTGATCCTGCCGTTGATCGCCTGTGTGGCCGTCGTGCTCTGGACTTCAGGATGGCGGCGCGGCGCTCTCGTATGGTGTCTCGGGACCGCGGCCACTCTCGGGCTCATGCTGCTTCTGAAGATCACCTTCCGGGCCTGCGGACCGGAACTGTTGGGCGGCACCATCGAGAGTCCGAGTGGCCACACGGCGGCAGCCGGCGCCGTTTATGGCAGCATCCTGGCCTTCATCAACTCGCGGCTCGGTGGCCGGAAGGCGTCACGACTTATCATCGTCCTCGCCGTGGTGGTGCTCATCGGCGCGTCGCGCGTGATCCTAGGGGCACATACCATTCAGGATGCCCTCATTGGCGGAGCCATCGGGTTCACCGCCGCTCAGGCCATGCTCTGTCTCGCGGGTGAGCCAATGCACCGTCGGCCCGTCACGCTCTGGTCCCTGCCGCTGCTGATCCTGCCCCTGCTTCTCCACGGCATTCACCTTCAGGCCGAGAGCGAGATAGGTGGTCTCGCTGTAAACGTTTGGCCATTATCACTTTGCCGGTAGTCGAGGGTCGGCACAGCACCATCGTCGATTTCGAGTGGCACCTGCAGGACACCGACCTCGTGCTGTACGAGCGCAACAGCAGGACGCTATGCCCGGTGTGGAGCGGGTTCTGTTAATCGCCGATCACGACCTCGCGCCCTGCATCGCAATCGGCCCAAGGATCAGTCCGCGTTTCAGCAGCCGGGAGAAGCTGTGCAGCGTGCCGCTTTCGGCCGTGGTCGGCATCTTGGAAATGAGGACGCGGGCCAACTCGGGATCAGCCAGCGCTGCGATGTAGAGGTCGGCCGTCCGCTTGATGCCGGCCTGGCGGAGGCTGTTCGCCATATAGGCCCCCGCGGCCCCCGCACCGGCCCAGGCCGCGCCTTTCAGCCCGGCATGGTCGAGGCCTTGCGCTATCGCTTCGACCGCCACCACGCCGAGCGTCACGTGCTTGCCGTTCGACTTGCTCGCCTCGCTCAGCGCTGAGAGGAGGTTTTTCGCGCTGTCGCTGCCGCCCTTGATGGCCGTGGACGTCCGCCATGCCGCGCCTGCCTCTGCATCCCGTGCGACGGCGCCGAACATGCTCACCTGATTGTTGGGAAAGAGTTCGCGCAAGGTGTCCCGGTTGTCGCGCAGGAAGCCGATGAACTTCGCACCTGACAAGCTGCCGTCGGTCGTGAGATGGTTGCGCACCATCCAATCGATGCCGGCCTTCTGTAGCCCCTGGAGAGCGTCGGGATCATGGGCCACGCTTTGCACGAGCCCTCGCATGCGCGTGGCGCCCGCGGTTCCGGTCTTGAGGAAGCTGCCGACCGCGTTTTCCACTTCGGTCGAGGCGACGCCATTGCCCCCGTTGGTCCCGAACCTCGCGGCCGGCGTCGCCTTCGCGTCCTGGACGATCCCGCGCGCCGTCGAGATCCCAGCCGCCATGTCGGCCTTCGAGGCCGCGGTGGCTGCCTTGTCGCTCGCGGCCCGATCGTCGAGCAGCGACCTGGTCGCGATGCGATCCGATTGATTGGTGGCCCTGTCTGCGGCAGCCCGATCCTGCAGCATTGACCCGACCGCATCCTTGTCGCTCGCGGTAGCGGCCCGCAAGGCGGATTTCCGACCGGTGTTCTCCTCGATCGCTCGGGCGGCGGCTTCGGCCTGGAAATCGGCCATGGCCGCCTTGTGCTGTGCCCCAAGGTCGAGCAGCGCTTGCGTCGAATGGGCCGCCGTATCGAAGCGACCCGAGAAGCCGGGAGACACCTCGTCGAGCGCCCGCAGCGCCGGCCCGTAGCTCTCCTTCCACCGCGCCAAGGCGTTCGGATGGACAGTGCCATTGCCGAGCGCGCCGCGGCGGAGCGGGTTCAGCGCGGCATCCTGCATGGCCGCGAGGGCCTGCGGATCGTTCGCGGCGGCCTGCAGATAGGCCCTGGCGTTCTCATAGCCGTCCGGGCCGGGCTTCACCGCAGTCTTTATGAAAGCCGCGTCCGACCGCGCATATTGACCGCTGTAGCCCGTGGTCCGCAGGCCAGGCCCGACGATCGGGTTCTTGTACGTCTGTGCATACTGCGCATAGGCAGCATTCGCGGCCTTCAGGCGGTTATCGGCGCCCTTGTCGAAGTTGGGCGAGAGGCCCGAGCGCGAGACCCCCGGCAGTGGCAAGCCGTCCGGGCCATAGATGTCATCCACGCTGTAGCTCGACAGCGGCGCCGAGGGCTGCGTTACGCTGAGCTTGGAGCGCCCATCGCTGTTCGCCTGCTGGCGATCATAGGCGGCCTTCGACTCGTCATAGTCGGCCCATTGCGCAGCGGCATTCTCGTCATGGACCGAATGACCATGCCCGCCGTCCTCGAGCCTGTTCAGGAGGTCGTTCGGCGTCGTCTCCGCCACGGCGCGGGCCGTGTCGCCGCCAAGGTAGCCGGCTTCCGCCGCGGCCTCGCGCATCCGGTCCGCCGGGAGGCCGCGCCCCGGCTTGGCGATCAGGTTGTGGAGTCCCATGGAGGCGAGGTCGCCACCGGCATCCTGAATGCCGCCGTTCCGCCGGATGAAGCCCGCCAAGGTCTCCGGGCGAGGCACGCCGGGCGAGGGAGGCGCCTTCGGCATGGCGTCGGGATCGTGGAACGGCGCGTCCGGACGCGGTCCGACCCCTACTTCTCTGGGGAAGGCGGACGGGACGGCGTTTCGGCCAGCAGTTGGCGATAGGCCTTCACCTCCCGGAGCATTTCGAGATCCCCGGCCGCTCGATATGTCCGCTCCAGGTGATCCACGAAAGCTGACCGTTCCTGCAGTGGTATCCGTTGGACCACCAGTTCCAGTCTTTGCCCAGGCTTGAGGCTGTTGGGCGGCGGCGTCCCACTCATCTGCCTTCGCCCCAAGCCTTGCCATGATGGTGTCTTCAGGCGCCATCCGTCCGGCATGGACGAGCCGCGCCTCGTGGGCCGCTTGGTTATCGGCCGCGCCCGTCATCGCACCCTTGATCGAGCCCTTCAACTGGCTTAGCCGAGCCCAGGACGGCGTTTCTCCGGCCGTGCGGCGTTCCGTCGACATGGCCGCGCCCACATCCTTGTCGAGTGCGTGCAGCGCCCGGTAGCTCGCGACGTCGGGCAGCGCCGCGGCGCGGCGGAACAAGCCAGTCTCGGCCGCACCCAGTTCCGAGCCATCGGCCTTCACCTGGTCGACGATGTCCGAAGCCCGCGCCTGAACCGGGCTCGCCACCAGCGCCAGCGTGCCGTCAGGGTCCACCGAGTTGTAGAGGTTGCGGTGGAGGCCTTGGGCACCCGACCGGACTTCCTCGACGGCGCCGCGAAGCGTAGCCCCGAGGTCGTTCATGTTGGCAGGATCTCCGAGCGGGGCTGCAGCCGTCTGTGCCGCCCCGAGCTGGCGATCGTGGGCATCGGCGAAGCTTTGCACGAGCTGGGCATGGGCCGTGTCCCGTGCCGCCTGTACCTGGCTCCGCTGATCGGCCGCCGCCTGCGTTCTGTCGGCAGTCCGTTGCGTGAGGTCGGCCCGTGCCTGTCCCGCTAAATCAGCCCCGGCCTGCGTCCGATCGGACATGCGCTGGGCGAGGTCCGCATTCTGCCCGTTGGCGAAGCTCTGCCCGGCCGCGGTGCGGCTCGCCACCGCATCGGCATGGGCAGCCGTCAGGCGATCCACGGCGTCCTGTGCCGCGGCATCGATCGCGTCCATGCGTTGCGAAATAACCTGCCCGGGACGAAACACGTCGCCGGTGGGCTGGGCACCCTGGAGCGCCGCGATCTGGACATCGCTCTGCCCACGATCGATCCCGTTGAACGACTGCCCGCCATAGGTCTGGCCATCGATCGTGACGCGCGTCGTCGGCGTGGCGTTGTTGGCGTTCCGGGCGTCCTTTTCCGCCTGGTAGAGGCCGCGATCATTCCCGACGGCCCCGGCAAACGTCTGTGGCGAGCCCGGCACCACGGGATCCGCGGGCGGGGCGGCAGCCCACGTGCGCAGCGCGGCCGGATCGCTCGATTGGTCGAAGAGCTGCTGTGCGACCTGGTTTCCGCGAGCCGCCTGGATGGCGGGGCCGACGATCGGCGCCTTGCCGAGCAGCGCCGACCCGCCCACCACGGGGCCAGCCACGCGAGCGATGCCCTTTCCCACCGCCTCGGCCGCGGGTCCGGCCGCGATACCGGCGCCAAGCCCCGCAAGAGGGTCGCCCGTGAGGTCCGTAGCACCCTGTCCGACTGCGCCCGCCGCTGCATTCGGCAGCAGCGCCTTGACTCCGCCGCCGAAACCAAGACTGCCCGTCGCGGCCTCGACGCCGGCTTGCGCGACCCGCCCCCATTCCGACGTCGGTGCATATTCGCCTGTCTTGGCCAGCACCGGCGCCGCAATCTCCCCACCGGACGGCAGGAAGTTGCGGGGGTCGAGGTAGCGGGTCCACGACGGGTTGTCGGCGCTGGCCTTCCGCTCCTTGGCTTGATCGGCCAGGATGTCATCGAGCGGCTGCCCGGTAATCTTCGATTGCCCCCGAGCCACGAGATAGTCACCGAGGTCCATGGCCCCGCCGAACATGCCGGGAATGTCGGCCATGCCCTTGATGATGGCGGTCCCGGCTCCCTTGGCGGCGCCGGACAGGTAGCCGTCATCGGTCGCGTTCGACAACACGCCGCCAGGATTCGCCGTGTCGGCCGCTGCAGCATCCTCATAGGAGATCCCGACGGGCGCGGGCGCGCGAGTCGCTGCTGACGATGGAGCGGGAGCCGGGGGCGGAGTGTCGGCGGCGACCGGCCGACCGGCATCGGCCGAGGGCGAGAACCCGTCCGGCAGCGTGGCGGCGGCGCCCGCGATCGGCGCGAGGCTTGGCCGGGAAGCGGGCGCAACATCGGCCGTCGCGGTCACCGGAGGAGGCGGCGCTTGCCGACCCCCATGGATGGTCAGGGGACGATCACCGCCAGTGTACGGTGCCGGCGTATCGCGATCGGACGCCCCGGCAAAGGGATCATGGTCGACGGGTACGAGCTGCAGGCCACCACCACCGGAGCCCGAGGTGAAGGAGATGGGCGCCCCGGGATCGGGTGCCGCGTTTGGGGCAGAGGTCCCCGGGCCATCAGCGAGGGGATCGTGGTCGACCGGAATGAAGGACGGCATCAGCGCGTCACCATCAGGAACTTGCCGGGTCGGTTCGGGTCCGACGTGTACCAATTGCCGTCAGACGCCTGCCGAGCGCCGGGTATGGGAGGCTGTGTGGCGGTGCTGCCGGGCAGGGCCGGCGCCGTGGTGCCGGAGAACGGGACGAACTGGCTCGAGGCGGCATCCCACCGCGTCTTCGTGCCCTTCACGAGGTACGCCTGCCCGTCGACGAGTTGGCCCTTGGGCGGAAGCGGTACGCCCAGAGGTGAGATGTCTCTCTTGGCCGCATCCACGTAAGTCGAGACCGGATGCGCCTTGGCCCATGCCGTTTCGAAAGCCGAGGCGTCCGTGGCGTAGGGGTTCGCCTGCCGCCACTGCGAATAATCGCTGTAGTGGGCATCCTCCCAGTTCAGCAGGCCCTTCTGCTGCGCCAGGATCGCGGCATTCGATGCCGGCTGCATGTTGGGATTGGCGTTGGCTTTCTGCAGCCCGTCAAGCTCCGAGACCAGCACCCGCCCGCCCATGTCCTTCGCGTTCTGAAACACGTTGGCGGTCGCGTTCTTAGAGAACTGTTCGACCGCAGAAGGGCTCGCCGTGGCGCTGTCCGGCATGTCGAAGCCTGCCGCTCGCACCGCGGCAACCGCAGCGGCCTTGGCGTCGGCACCAGCCCCCGACTGGAACGTCTCCAACAGGTTCGACATGGCGCCGATCCGCTCTTGCGCCACCTGTCGCTGCTGGAACTGCCCCTGCATGTCGCCGTCGAGCTTGCCGAGGGCTTCCTGCTTTTGTGAGAAGACGGCCGGCTGATCCTTGACCGCCCCACCGCCCGCGGCCAGGTCTGCCGTCGATCGATAGACGGTCGGGCCGCCCGGCACCGGCTGGGTCGGCAGGAAGTTGTAAGGGGCCTTGCCCTGCTCCGTCCCGGCCGCGGTCGACGCAGCCAGCTTTCCTGCAAAGTTGACCCGCGACGGATCCGTGTCGGCCGACAGGCGCAACTGCTCTTTCCGAGCTTCCCGGTCCGTCTCGTACTGAATCGCCAGTAGATCGCGGGCGTTGCGCTGTTCGGGCGTGTAAACGTTGCTCTTGTCGATCGCCGAGCTGAGGCCGTCCGCAATCTTCGACCAGCCTTCCTCGTTGGCCTTGCCGGCGCCGAACGGCAGCCCTCCGTTGATGGCGGCCTGCTGGCGAGCATAATTGACCCAATCACCGGCCGTGTGGCCGGCCTTGAGCCAAGCCGCAGGCACCAGGCCGCCGAAGGAGGGGTCAAGCATCTGCGTCGAGGTCGCCGGCGTGGCGGACACGGGCGGAGGAGCGGTCGGTTGCGTCGGCAGCGGTGCCGGACGCGGCGCGACCTGCCCCTGTCCCATGCCGCCGGCAGCAGGCGGAGGCGCGGCGGGCACCCCACCGTTGAGGGAGATCGGCTGCGGTGCAGGCGATCCAGCGCCGGCCAGCGCGCCCGACAGCAACCCGCCGCCTTGTGGCGGCTGACCGCCGACCACGGGAGGTGGCGCAAGTCCGGGGACACGAACGGCCGGCGGCATTGCACCGCCAGGGGCCGGAGCCTGACCACCACCAGCCATCGTCGGCAAGGGGGCTTGCACACCGACAGCAGACGGCGGGCGCAAACTTGGCCCGGTCGACCCTGTTATGGCGGTGCTGCCCGGTCCGAACGGATGGACACCTCCCGGCGGCGCGTCTTGGCTGGACCCGAAGGACACTGGACGGGGGATGCCGTCGGAAGGCGGTTGAGCCTGTTGCGTCAGGAAGGCGCGCGCGCTCGATGGATCGCCACCACCGTTGCCCGCCACGCCGAGCGGCGCCGATTGGCCACCCTGTCCCTGACCACGCTGGTAGGCGCCCCACAGTGCAGCGTCGGCCGCGTTCCCCTGCCTGTTCTGGAGTCGGGCCAGTGCGTCCGAAACATTGGCCGGTGCCGTGGTTCCCGCTGTTGCCGTCGCTTGAGGCTGTGCATGTTGCGTCTGATAGGCCGTGACCGTGCCGGTGTCGGCAGTGAGCTGCTGCTGCTGGGCCGGAGTCAGGCTCGACGGATCGGCGTCCTGTGCTGCGGCGAGGCGCTGTCGCGCCGCCATCACGGCGGAGTCACCGACCGGAGCGCCCTCGGCGGTCGGCTGCCTCGCCGCATCGGGAACGGCATTTGGCGAAGCTGCGGCGCGGGCTACCGAGCGGACGGGTTCGGCTGCGGCTTGCGTGGGATGCACCAGGGTATCGGCGGGCAGGGACGCAGGGCCGCCGAAGCTGATGGGCTGCGTCGAGTCGTCCGGGGCCGAAGCCTGCCCTTGCGCCTTGCTCCGCTGATAGGCGCCGATCACCGCCCCATCCGCCGCGCTGCCTTGTCCCGAACGGAGCCGCACCACGGCAGCCGCGACATCGGGCGACATCCCGCCCGGCGAGCCCGGCACTGTGGACGGATCGACGCCGGCCATCTTGCTGTTGGCCCAGCCCACGAGACCGCCTGCCGTCATGCCCCCGAGGAACGGATTCGCCTTCACGGCCGCGCCGCCGAGCACGTTCACCACCGGCGCATTCGGGTCGGCTTGCAGCGCCGCCGTGGCTCCGCCGGCACCCGCGAAGTGCGCGAGGTACAGGTTTCCCGGCGTGGCTTGGAAGCCCGAGCGGCCGAGCGCCGAGGCGTTGTCGTTCGAGAAGGCAGTGATGGCGCGCGCCTGTTGTGCCGGGTCCGTCCGGCCGTCCGGCGTGAGGTTGAGATCGGGATAGCGTTGCGCCAGGCCGTTCCAGGTCGACGCCGTGAACTGGTACCGGCCGAGCGCCCCGGCCGCCGAGGGGTCACCACCATCCTTGCCGCCGTTCTCGACCAGTGCGAGACGGCTCAGATAGTCGCCAGGGGCCGCGGATGATGCACCGCCAGCCGGCGCAGCGCTAGGCGCGACACCGCCGGTCGGAACGACACCGCCGCCGGACGAGGAGCCGGGGACCGCTCCACCAGGCGCGCCGCCGTATTGCCCGACCCCGGCGGCGTTCCGCTGCGCAGCCGAGATGGCTCCTTGCTGCAGACCAAACGTCGCGAGCTTGTCGGCTTGATCGTATGCGCCGAGCTGCATGAGGCGATTGGTGGCAGCGCCCCAATCCGTGTTGCCCTGCCCGTCCATGGGCAGTCCGTCTTTGAACGCCTGTGACGCGCCGATCTGAATCTGCGTCTGCTGATTCGCAAGTTGCTTCGCCTGATAGCTCGGATCGAGCCCCATGAGGAGGCCGGGCGTTGCCCCGACATTGGGCGCGATGACGTCGAAGTTCGGCATCAGAAGCCCCCGAACGAGCCGGGGCCGACCGGCAGCGGCGCGGGGTCGGCCGAAAGATCGTGGCGGGCCAACTCGGCATCTATTGCCGCAATGGTGGCGAGGACCGAGGACGACCCGCGAGCCGGGACTTCGACGTCATGGGCGACGTCGCCGGCGGGCGTGTCGCTTTCGCCTTCGATACCCGCCATCGACCAAACCTCGCACCCTCACTTGGACAGAACAGAGAATAGAGGGTCTCGGGCAGGATGCAATATTTGACGCAGCTCCCATAATGGCCAGGATATACTAATCGGTGCTAATCGGTGCCAAGTGATGCCGTCATTTCCAGCTTAAGTCGTACTAATCGAGACGAATGCACTTCAAGACACGCGACATCTGAATCGGCGACCACGTCGAGGCGCCGCGTGCCGTGGGGATACCGCGTGCCGTCATGGCCTTAGCCAGTGCCGCCAGCGTGGTCACGCCATCGGACTGGAGGCCAGCAATGATTGGCCTGAGGTCAGCCGCACGGCCCGAGGCGCGAGCTTGGCGCGTTGCAATACCCACGGCCCGGCCGACGTCACGGATGCTGGCGAGGTTGCCGCGGTCGCCCCCGAGCTTCATGCCGCGGGCTTTGGCCGCCGCCAGGGCCGCCTTCGTGCGGACGGAGATCATCTTGCGCTCGGCCTGCGCCACCACCGCCATGATGCCGACTACCATCTCGTTCGCTTCCGGCATGTCGGCGGCCACGAACTTCACACCGGCCTTCTGCAGGCCGAGCAGGAAATGCGCGTCGCGCGATAGGCGGTCGAGCTTCGCAATGACGAGGACCGCGCCGTGCAGCCGGCACAGTGCCATGGCCTCGCTCAGCTTCGGCCTGTCGTCGCGCTTGCCGCTCTCGACCTCGACGAACTCCCGAACCAGCGACCACCGCCCGCCGTTCAGGAAATCGGCGACGGCTTGGCGCTGGGCTTCAAGGCCGAGGCCCGAAGCACCTTGCTTGGCGGTGCTGACGCGGAGGTAGGACACAAACTTTCCGTCAGCCATGGCCCACTCCGTCCCGTATCGCTATCACCTACGACCGTTGCTGAAAACGTTATAAATGGTGAGCGAGGCTAGTTCAAGCTCACTCAGGCTGTAAAAGGCTCAATTAGCCATGCGTCCAGCGCATGCGGTCATCGGAACCGTGCCGAAGCGGCATCAGAAGGCGGTTGCGGCCTCGATACGCAACGCCTCGCGCCGCGGGCTTTTCCGGTGCCGGATTCTGCGCGGTGTAGCAGCAAGGGTACGCTTGTTCTTTGAGCCAGCCGGGCGACCACGAGGAAGCCCCGTGACCCTGCCCATTATCCGATTATCCCGATTGGATTTAATGGGCGACGCTCACGCTCGACGCGATCGAGTTCGCGGCGACCGCCGCGGCGCTCTCCAGGCTTAGCTCCTCCACGTGCCATGGCTATCTTTGGCTATTTTAGCCAATCCCCGCTTTTGTCCCTCAATCGGCACAGCACCATCACGGCAAGCCGACCGTAACGCATCGTCGGCAACCTCTTTCCCTCGCGTTGTAGCCTCGCGAAACTCGCGAAACTCGGCCCTCCATCGATACAACGTTGCGAGATGAATATCGAACGCTTGAGCCAGATCAACATCGAGTGCTCCAGCCTCGCATAACGCCTTGGCCCGTGCACAGAACGCCGGATCGTATGACGAGGGCCGACCAACTTTCGGCTTGGCATCCTGGGGCTTTGCAGCAGCCTCTACGGTCGGATTCTTCGGCTTGCCCTTCGCCCCTTTCGGACGGCCAGGAGGACGGCCTGTCGGTTTCGTCATAACCCGGTTTCATCCATCGTAAAAAACCCGGTTTATCGTTCCCTCAAATCGACACAGCGAAAGCTAGGTCCATGCGTGCCAAGGTGCAGCAAGCGCCAATTTGTCGTTTGCTCGGGGGCGCGCCTCAGCCTTCACTCAGGAACACTTCAACGCGCTTCATCACCGCTTCAAATGCGCTCATCGCCGAGAAAACCCCTCTACGTGTCGAGGCGGCTTCCCGCTCCAGGTAGGTGTCACAGTCTTCCCTCATCGTCCCTGCGCCTCCCGCGCCATGCCGGCCACCGCAATCAGGCAGGCCTCAGCCCGACCATCCGAGCCTTTGGCGGCGAACAGGTCCGCACGAGTCGGCCACCGCCGGATCGCCTCGGATCGAGCAGCATCCTTCGCACCGTCCTTTCCGGCTTTGATCCCCACCTCGCGCTTCCACGTCGGCGGGGTCAGCAGCCGTGCCGGCACGCCCATGGCGCCGAGTACGCCTTCGATCACGCCGCGAGACCGGCCGAACGCGAATGCCCCAGACGGAGCCTCGCCAGGCCGTGCCCCGACGAACTCGACGAAGGCCTCCGTCGGACACCACTGCCGCAGCAGGAGCGCCAGCAGCGGCGCGTTGACCGACGGCCTCCCGGCCGGTCCATCGGCCAGCACCGGCATATCGGCGACGTCGACGAGGTCGCCCGATCCCGTCACGAGGGCAAGCGCACCGCTCCGGCCGATATCGACGCCGAGGACGATCCGGGCGCTCATGGGGCCGCCCAATTCCGGCTGGATGTTGCCGCACCCCACTTCCGTGCCGTCCCTTGCCGCGCCGCACCCCCCACACCCCAGTAGGGGGTGGTGGTGCGGCAGTCCGGCGCCGCACCTGCCGCACTTGGATTGCCGCACTTCAATCGTGGTGCGGCAGCTTGATCTTGACCACGGTGCGTCATCAGTCGGTTGCCCATTCGCCAACCTCCACGAAGGTGCGGATCTCCCGCTTTGCATCCGCACGGTCGACCGACTTGAGCGCCCCGGACTTCATCCAGACAGACAGAAGTCCCTTTATCTTCGTCTTGTCGGCAGGATGGTCCGCATCGAGACCCATGGCCCGCGCCACAGCGCGCCCGACCCACCGTTCGCGTGTCTGGATGTTCTCGCGCCAGTCGCCCTTGTCGATTTCCTGCTGAACCTTGCGGAGGTCTGCCACTTTCACGCCTTCAAGCGCGTCGGGCCACGTCCATGAAGTCGCCACCGCAACCTGATCGCCGTCGTCGAACGGGATATCAGGTGTCCCATTGCCCAGCGGCACGGATTGAAGCTGGAACCATTCCGCCTTCTCAGGCGGTGCGAGATTGCCCTTGCCGTTCTCGGCTCGGAAAAAGGACCGCGGCTCGGCTATGCCGGCCTTCTCCGCTTCGTCCTTCGACATCCGATTCAGAGCCCGCGCCGATCGGCACGCAGCCAAGAGCGACACCGCCCCGCGGCCGTCTTCAACCGTGACCTCTGCCCCGTTGGTCTTTCGAACGTGATGGATGAGATCGAAAGCGCAGTCGCATTCGTCCGCGATGTTCGCGAGAGCCGTGCAAACCATGTCGATGGCGCCGTTATCATTCTCCGGGACCTGATGCGCCTTCACCAAAGGATCGATGACGATCAGGTCGGCCTGCTTTGCCCGGATCTCCGCTTTCAGAGCCTCGACCACCGGCACTGCCACCACCGTCCCCGCCTTCGTCGTCGAGGCGATAACGACCTTGGTATCGCGTCCCGAGTTGAGGAAAAGCCGGCCGCCCAGCGCATCGGGATGAATGTCGAAATGTAGCAGGATCGCCAGCACGCGGCGCTCGATTTCCTCAAGCGGATCCTCAAGGTTCAGAACCCACACTCGCAGCTGTCCCGTCGGCTGAATGCCGAGGAGAGGTCGACCCGTCGCCATAGCAATGGCCTCGACGAGTTGCAGGGACGACTTGCCCACGCCGCCCGGCGCCACGGTGCAGGAAATGAACTTGCGGACGAGATGCCGCCCGTAGAGCCACTGCCGACGCGGAAATGCCCGCGGGTCGCGCCAAACAAAAGGTCGTGCCGTGATGGTGTAAGCCGGTGGCGCTGAGGCCGAGGCCCGCGCATCGCCGAACCCACTACCTTGCCCAGCCCCAGGTCCGGATCCGTCATCAGCTTGCCCCTGTTCCAGATCCGCCCGCCACGTCACCGGATCGATCCGCTCTGCCCGGTCGAGGAAACCTTCCGCATCCCCGCCGCGCTCGAAATAGTCTGAGACGTCGCCGCCCTCCGGCAGTTCAGGGAGCTGGACGAGCTTGACCAGCCTCGCGCCCGCCTGGAGCGCGGCGCCGACCTTCTTGGGGATGCTCTTGCGCCCAGCCTCGTCGTTGTCGACCGCGACCACGACGAAGTGCCCCCTCAGTAGTTCCGACACGTCAGGAACGTCGGATGCTGACCCGAACGTAAAAGCTGGGATCGACGCCGCGTGTAATGCGTCGGCGTCCTTCTCGCCTTCGGACCAGACCAGCACTTCACCCCGCCTCTCGACCGCGAAGGGGTTGCGCGCCCCGCCCGGCAGGTACGGGACCGGAACGTAGCTCCTGGGCTTGTGGGCTTGCCACCCGGTCGCGCCGTCGGTGGGCCGCCGCACGCGATACCAGTCGACGAACCCCCCGGCCGCGTTCTTGACCTTGACCCGAACCGCGTCGCCGTCCCGCATGTAAAGGTGCCGCCGCGATTCGTCGTCGAACCGCATAGGCTCGGGTTTGCCGACGCTGATGAACTTGGGCTTGCCGTCCTCGCCTGGCACGGTCCAGTCCGGCACCGGCACATCCGAGAGGCAGGGTTTCGGCCTGACCACATGGAAGTTGTCGCGGAAACCGCCGTCACCAGCCGGTATGTCGCGCGGCTGGCGCATCCCGCTATCAATGCCGGACCGCAGCGTGGCCCGCACTGCCGCTGCGCCATCCTTCCGCACTATGCCGGACGCCTCAGCGGCGGACATCAGGCGGCTCTCGACCTCGGCACGATTGAGGAAACCGCCCGGAATGAACTGCCCGCAGGCGAACCCGGATCGGTTGACCTGGTCGTTCCGACCATGAGCCGTCGAGGCGAGTGTCTGGCACTCCCCGTCGAGGGCGGCATGGGCGTAGCTCTCGTGGGGGCTTGATGCGTTCATCGGCCACCCGCCTCGATCTTCGCTATCAGCCGCTCGACGATCTCCATCTGCCGATGCGAAAGGCGGTGCCGTGTCCCTCGCAGGCTGGCGACGATCGACTCCGCGAACTCGACCTCCCAAGGCGTCAGCGGCGAGCCGACATCATCGATCCCGATTTGCAGAGCCGCGATGATCTCGCGTCGGCGCGCGACGCCTATCTCGATCCCGCCGGTGCTGGCGCCAGAGTCACGCCGTGCCTGGGTCTTCCGTGACCGGCGCGGGCTCGCTGTGGCCGGCCGATCGACGTAGACCGTCAAGGGTGCCGGCGGATGCTCGACGACGTCGGCCAGGTCGTGCAGGCTCGCGCCGACCCCGCTCAGCGTTCGCCCGATCGCGCGGGCAGCCCCGACCACCTCGCCATCGTAGTCCGACCCCAGCAACCGCACGAGCTGGCCGAGGCGCGGCAAGACGGCGGCGGGGAGCGCGGCCATCATCGGGCGCCCCAAAGCAGTTCCGCCGTCAGCCGCGCACGCACGTTGTCGAGGCCGAAGCGCGCGGCCAAAAAATCCGCTTGGAACTGCGGGAGGGTTTCGCTATTTTCCTGGCTGCAAGTTGCTGGCGAGCTGTTTGCAAACCTGGAGCCGGTCCCGTTAGCGCGGGCCGGCTTCATCATTTTCATCTGCAATTCGTCACTCCTGTCGATTGCTCGACAGGGAACGAGAGATCAGAAATTCAACGGCTTAGGTAATCTTCCCAAGCTGCATACGAGGGTTCGATTCCCTTCGCCCGCTCCAGTGCTGCTGTCGTGCCCGGGCCTGTACGTTCACGTGGCGCGACGATCCTCGCGGAGCAGCGTCGCCCGCGGTGTCGGCGCTGCGTATCGCTACGCTGCTGGGCGACGGAGGGACGATCTCGTCGGCGATGTCCTGGGCGCCACGGCGAGGGCGCGCGGAATCGCCACGCCGAACATGGGTGCCGTGTCCTCTACGGCGAGCGCTTCGGCCATATCTGGGCACTCCGGACGTGTCC
>JAABUQ010003705.1_pt1 | contig 27406 bp, 33 predicted proteins | sample 5560001 | NCBI WGS metagenome assembly JAABUQ01 (sample SAMN10711888, study PRJNA513371) | rock metagenome | isolation source: Antarctica rocks | place: Antarctica: Victoria Land, Finger Mt nord | collected 2015-12-18 | reverse complement strand
CCCAGTGTCGGGGGGCGGAAATGAGAGGTATGGTGGAGGGAAGAGGGGATGGGAGAAAAGAGCCGGGTGGGGAGGGCGTACGCCGGCGGAGTAGGCGCCGTCGCCTTGGTCGCCGAGGGGGCCTTCGCGGACGATGTTGCCGTCGGTGTAGCTAGAGAGGGGGAGGGGGGGTTAGTAGTGGGGTTCCATGGTAAAGGGAGGAGAGGAGGTGGGGTGTGGTGGGGATTCGGGGGACTGGTGCTTACGGCGTGTCGTCCTGGTTGATGTTGCCTGCGCCTGTGATGGTGGAACGTCAGCGCCTGGGAGTGTTGAGTCGGTCAGGGACGGGCGTACCTCCGCGGCCGTGCGATACGGCTTCGTCTGCCATTTCGAGGTTCAGAGGTTTGAGGGAGTGGGATGGTTTTGGATCTGGAGAGAGTGGTGGTGGGGTTAGCAAGGTGGGGCACAGAGGGTGTTGAGCCTGGTCAGTTGCTTACAGAGAGAGATATGTACTCGCGATTCGAGATGTAAAGTAGAGATTATTGCAGACTTTGAATTGACGAGAAGGAGAGGTAGCTACTTTAGAGTTAGAGTTCGAAGTGCTGTCCGGTCATGAAGCATGTGGGATGGGCGTGGGATGACGTTGAGGGGCATTTGGTCGCCTTCATCATATGCAGGACACCATCCCATAGACCGGGATCGGAGGAAGCCAACGTGAAAGAAGAATGACACGATCGCATGGGCAAATGCTAAGGATTAGCCAAGAGGTTCGTAGGTAATTTCTGCGCTGCCATTTGCTCAGAGAAAGTATATCAGTCGTACCGATAAGCATCCATCCTGTGGCGCTGTTCCAGCGAATAGCGCCAAAGCTATTCCTTTACCTAATAGTTATGCAAACACCAACGCACGCAGTCGCCAAGCCTGGGGGAGATGCAAAGCAGGTAGTACAGCTCAGCCAAGTGAATGAGAATAGAGGAGAGAGGGGAATCGTGGATATACAAACAGCCTCCAATCATCCGGCCCACACAATACACATGCTCACCGTTACGCATAAGTCTAGTCCCACTACACCTACCGCCCACTCGCTCAAAGGTGAGCTTCTTATTTTTGGGGGGGAGCAGCGCCCCCTGTTGTGGGAAGTCCCATGCTGGTACGGGTCAGTAAGGAGATACCGTTGCATAAACGCGAAACTCACAAGACCTTAAAGCTATCGTAGATGCCCCACTCTGTTCTTCTGTCAGCAGAATGTTGCGAAAAGAAGAACGAATAAGCGGGTACTTACGCAACGAGGTCAATGTACCAATCATGAAGATCCTAATGATCAGACCGTTCCACAGTCCGCCGAAGCCAATGTCCTTGTATATGCGGCTCATGGCGGCGCCAAACGCTTCTCCAGGTAGGCGTTGAGCGTTCAATTTGCTGACCATGACATCGGCTGGATGCGACACGATAGCGCATAGGATACCTGCCATATAGCCACCAGCGAAGGAGACTCCAGTCTGGGCGCCTCGGCCATAGTCAGACTTCTTGCCAGGGAGATACTCGTAGATGGCTTCGACTATGGTTTCGAAGGACGCGAACTTCATCATCGTGTAAGGAATTTGCCGGCCCCATAGAGGATAAAGACCTTTGTATAAACTACATCAAGAATTAGCCAGATCGTATGATGAGGGTGTCCATTTACCTACCCGGCCGTCCCTTCCTTGCCCGTTATCGTCGAAATACCGCTGAACGTTGAGGTGAGAAGACCTCATGGAGTGTGCCCTGGGTTGGATAGAGGAGGGGCATGCTGTCTGTCATGAACTTTTAGCTACCAATGTGCACAGTCCGAAAGACAAGAACTTACGGTCGCCTGTTAGTATGTCTTATTCGATGTAGCTTGCCAATTGCAGCGAGGGAGCTTTGGCTCATCAATGAATATTCAAGAGGGGTGAGCTGCGGCACGGCTTGGCATCCTGGATGTCTGACCGGAGGGGTCTTTGAAAGTAGCAACTCAGCGCATTAATAGATTGCTGTTGGGTCACGGCTTTCATTAGCAGGTGCTAGGGCTGTATCTTCTCTGCCTATCTTGTGCACGCTCTCGGTCAGCGTGCGCCCTCAATCATCAAGACGATGGACAGTGGCAAGCAGGTCAATGGCAGTGCCATGGCCGCACGGCCAAGCTCGACTTGGGCTCACAAGTATCGAGGTGTAGGTTCCGTCATCCTTTCAAAAGTCCTCTTCGGGGTCTCATCTCCCTTAGGCTACAGTGGAAGACCTGGATCCTCCTCCAGCTTTATCGTCAAATCCTACTGACCCAATTTGCTACGCATTGGAAAACGCCTACGAAAGAGATTACACCCACCTTACCGTTATTTCGGAAGACACTAGAGCTCTGCTAGGCTACCTCAATATTCCAAGACTAAAGCAGCTCCTCAAGGATAACAAGGTTAATGACTCCGACTATGTGGAGAAAGCTATGCAGAAGTTCAGGAGGAGAGGCAACGTTTATAAGGTCATAACAATGGATACGCCGCTCGAAGAGCTCGAAGCCTTCTTCAATGGAGGTGTCAGTGGCACTGAGCCTCAAGATTTTGCAGTGGTCACTGATGCTAGTCGGAAGTTCGTCCTTGGTGTTGCAACAAGAGGAGATCTTGAGGAGTTTGCGAAAAGAAGGCCTGCCTGAAGCTCCATTTCATGCATGTTGGGAAAATTCATCTAAGGGTTTCGCCTATCTGCATCAATGCGAGAACCGATGGTAATGCACAACGATGATGGCCAAAGCAGAATTGGTGACATTGGTTAGAGACACTCCATAGCTGAACTTCTTCGAGGCAAGGGCTGACTTCTGTTCAAGCGGAGCAAAATACGGATGCTGCCCTGAAAGCAGATTGTGTTTGCTCTCGTCCCACCCCTCGGGCTCCAAATTTCAGCGAATGCGGCTTCGACCGGTTCCATCGGTTAGCTAGGGCTTCTGGGGACCATGCTTTCTGTGCCCCGGTATGATGAAGGTGTTAAGTGGAGTATTTTGGGTCACATCCGGGATGAGAAATCGTAGAAAGCTGTCCCTTGAACGAGGGCGCCAGAAGAAACCCAATAAGTAGATCTTCTCATTAGCCATATCTTGTTGAATCCACAAAATTGAGGCCGTGTCTCGAGTAATTTGACGCGAGAAGTAAGCCAATTCCATCGAATGTAGCTAAACGACGCTCTTTCCTTCAATTGGCGTTTCATCCAGAAGCAGTACTTTAGCGTTCTCTCCATATCCTCGGACTCTCAACCTGCCTTTGCTTGCACCTTCATTTAAACTAGCCAAAGCACTATTACAATTGACGAATCGTCCATTTCTAGCTGCTATTGTTTCACAACGTATTGCTCGCTAGCCTCCACTCGAATATCTCCGCTGATCCTCACAGAGCCTCAATGCCGCCCGACAAGGATATCGCAGCCCGTCATCACTATCTAGCAACAATGCCACGAACCGATCATAGGAGCAGTAACGCCAACTCACCGGCGATGGCGGACACCGATCAGCGGCAATATCCTTCCACCAATACCGACGACACCTTCAATACCGATGCTTTTACGCCAAAAACGCTTAGCCCACCCACTACACCAAGTGATCAAGGCCACGACGTCAATAACACTGTCGTCGATTGTCCCTTCATACTCGATAGAAGGTTTGTTCAGGGTAAGATACACTACAAGGTACTACCACAGGGTGTATGGCAGATGATGCCATATCACAGAAGTATCGATGGTAGCCAGGCCTCTCCTCTTGGTGCTCCTTCGCAAGTAGCTGACCAGTATCAGCGAAGGGGACGCAGTACTCTATCAACGACACGGTGGTCATACGCGTAATGCAAAGTGGCAATGTCGTACTTCGTTCCGGCCTCATTCTGGAGATCAAGTGTCACGATCCGGATCGAGTCTACATCCGCCTTTACTTGTTTTACCACCCAGAGCATTTGCCTGGGGGAAGACAGACCTTCCACGGTCGCAGAGAGTTGATGGCAACAAACCATATGGTGGTCATGGACGCAGCCAATATCGTCAGGCAGGCGAACATCAAGCACTGGAACGAAGGACTAGGTCAGGCGCTGCCAGACGGCCTTTATTGGCGCCAGGAGTTCGATATTCCTACAGGAACGCTGTCAGTAAGTCCTTGCTGGTCTATGCGTGTCACATGTACATTGACTTGTCTTTTAGCAAGCCTATGGCTTTTGTTTCTCCTGCAGCCAACGTCTAAACCCCGAGAATAGGCTTATTATCTGCTGGCATTGCAACATTCTTATGCACCCTGGCTGCCTAGTTTTAATGCAAGCCACGAGAAGCATAAAACAGGTCCGCCCTTCTGGAGGCGAATTAAAGTCTGACAGGAACCCTAACGACAAGATTTTCAATATTAAGCTCTTTCTGGCCTGGACTCGCCTCAACAACGATCCCGTGCATAAATACGAGATTACCGATCTGAGAGGGTCTGAAGAAAATAGGTGGAAACAAGATGCGACTTGCTTTAACTGTAGACACTTACTCTATGAACGTCCACCGGAGGTCTCACCTCGCTCTCAGCTCTACCATGACATCTTCCAAGCAGCACCGTGATTGGATTCACGGATTCTGGAATAGAGATTTGATTGCATGACTTTGGATCTTGGAGTCAGGACACCGCAGCATGAAATTGTCTAACGTGCTCTCTGGGTCTCTTAGCAAGGTTTGACCAGTCTTTAGCGAACACTCATCATTGGAGGCACGGGTTTTGAGGGATCTAGTATGTACTCTAATTCACTTTCGTTTCTATCATGGCAGGGGTATGTTGCATCTTTGGTCTACCATAGAATGCCGATATATCCACTTTTCAATAGGAAAGGACAAGCGTCTCTCCACCGATGAGCCAGAGAATGGATACCTGAACTGGCAATACAGGGCATCGTTGCCTGCGCAGGTCCTAAGCGCTGGGTGCTAGTTATTACCCTGAAATCCCTTAGACTGCCAATCTGCTTGGCTTTTATCTCCAAACCCACTTGTTGGGTGCTCACTATCTAAAAATGATACTCTTCAACGCTTTCCCTTTTCACCATCGGGCTTTCTGGATCACTCACTCACTCCTTTCATCACCCCATCAACTCTCACGACAGCCAAAACAACCACAAGCCCTTGAACCCACACCCTATATCAGCGAGTAGAAATTAATTAATTTAATAGCGCATCACAATCAAAATATCCCACACAAAAAGCTGGCCCACGACAGGTTCGAACCGGGGGCCATCCTCTCCGAAGCGAAGAAAAAAGAAATTGCCCATACTCATTGGTGCCTGACCACAAGGACCGGCTAGATGATTTCCAGCAGATAGCGAGCAACCCTCTGCGCCACGGACAACTTCTTGGAAGAGATGCGTTCATATTCAATTCAAATATCTTCAAAGGTGTACTTACAAACCAGGTATACAGCACGTGTAAGACTAGTGTTCTCCAACACATTCATGAATCGAGGGTAATACCCCATCATCAACCTTCTGCTTGCCTCCTCAAAAACAAGCGAGCGTGCTGACGTCTATAATAGATGTTGCACAAAATACATTTATGCAACATCAATCATTTCCCACATCGACCACGATGATCTGAGCCCCGGTATATAGCGCTTACTAGCAGCTAGTCTTGCAGGTATCTGATCCCAGAAACCAACCACCGAACACCTAAACCCGTCCTTCTCCAGAGCTTTTCGACGGCCAATCCCTAGCTGAAGCCGCGAAACGTCATTCGAGTTCTTCGGCGCGAAATACATGAGGTCCAAGTATCCCGGCGTCTAGGAAGCGAGGCGAAACCTTGGTTGCTTCCACCAACTCTCAGAACATTATAGCAATTACACCTCCCCCCCCCCCCCCTCTTTCTCACTGGCTGCAGAGCTCTCACTCCAGGACCTTTTCCGATTCAGCTAGGATCCATTCCCCCCAACCAAAGCCACGATCCGGGAAAGGAGGGCCACACCGATGAGGGCGCTATATTCCTCTTAGTTTTTCGGTGGTGTGGAAAGATGGTTGGGGGGGTGTAGCCCTCTTCTGGTGATGGGGTGGGGGGTGCGAGGGGATGGGGAGGGGAGGGGAGGGAACGGGGGCGGGTGGGGAGAGGGGTGTGGGATGTAAGACACGGGTTGGGTTTTTGGGGGTGATGTAGGAGATGGGGCACGAGTTGAGCTTGTAAGATGTTCCTGGGCTGGGAAGAGGCTACAAGCTTCTTTTGGGCCGTAGAGTGAAGAGGTAAGGTCAAATGTATAGAAGCTTGTGCGAAAGTACAATAGTTGATATCCTGGGAACTCACTCATGGCACAATTTTGTACATTGGCTTGACAAGGAGCCCCAACGGAAACAAGCGTTCACGAGCGAGGAGAGGCACATTAAGTCAGTGGTGTCTATCACAGAAAGAGCTGTTGTGTGCCAGCATCAAAAGAGAGATATCTATCTCGGATTGCTTTCTGTCATGGGCTTTCACAAAACCCACTAATGCTCCAGAACAAGGTCTTCGACCATCTGTGGTCTTGTTTGGAGGTGTGTGGACTACAAGATAGAGATTGTATGCCACCATAGTAGAGTAGTGGGCGCCGCGTGGGTGTCACAAGAGTGTGGAGCCAATCGGAAAGGCAAGCGGTACCACGAAACGATGGTGGTTCGGACCAGGAGACTCGCAAAGTGTCCCAGTGCTTTGGAAGCAATATGTACATAGAATGGAAACAAAGTGCGTTCGCAAATTGAAGAACGTCACCATACGCAACACTGCTGCAAGCCACAGACTTCAACCCCACTCATCTGTACGACGGCATTCTCTAGGGGAGCCCATCGCTTACTCGGTTTGGCACTAGTTCTTGTACGCCGTCCCCGCAGGCGTAAGCCCATTACCATCGCTGGTAATGAAATTCCCGGTCCACAACCCGCCAAAAGCCTGGTAGCCAATGATATTCGTATTCGCGTCAAGATACGGCATGATACTCTCCAAATAAGTGCCCCCCTCGGCAGGACTCGCATTCCAGAGCCAGAACTCGCCTATCATGATCGGCAGACCCTGGATGCTTGGGTGCTTGGCCTGCAGGGCGGGCACATTCGTCTCGATGTAGGATTTGAGGGCTGAGACGGCTTGGTCGACGTTCGTGCTCGAGCGGTCGTCGTAGTGGTGGATGTTGATCATGTCGAAATGGCAGCCGGTGCAGGCGTCAAGGAAGGATGACAGAAAATTGAGGCCTGTGGCACCACCGCCGTTGGTCACGGCCGGGGTGGCGAGAAGAGCTTGCCCGGCGAAGGGCTGCATGTATTGCTGGTAGACTTTGGCGGTGTCTTGCGGGCTGAGGTTTGCCTGGCCAGCGTTGTCGGGTTCGTTGGAACTGTAGAAGGGTACGGTTAGCGGCTTCAGCAGTCGAAATCGGGCTTCACGAGCTGGTTTGAACGACTTACGCGAAGAGATACTTGCTTCCGCTAGCGATGGCCGCTTTCGCGACGGTGTTCCAGTTGTTGTTCGCGAGGTTGCCGTCGACCTTAAGGGTTGGGACGAACATGAAAGAGTTGGGGATAGTGACGCCGTTGCCCGTGGCACGCGTTTCGCCCCAATTGGATCCCCAGCTCACGTGTTGGCTGCCGGTGAAGAAGTTCGCGTAGGCGCTTTTAGAATTGTAGTCGTATACGAGCCCACGTTTGGCTGTGCCGCCGGTGGAGACATATGTTGGTACAGTGGAAGCTGACGAAGAGGCGACAGTCCCCATAGTCGACGGAACACTAGTGGTGGATGACTGAAGCGGCACCGACGAGGATGTGCTCTGGCTTGTAAGGGTAATTGTGGGCGAAGTAGCAGACACAACAGGCTTCGTGGTAGGGGTTGACATGCTTAGCACCACCGAGGAACTCTTGGAAGTCTGAGTAGTCGACGCGATGGTTGAGATCGACGAGGCCACACTTGCGGTAGAAGTGGGAGCGACGGTCCCAGCGGTCTTTTCATAGCAGCTGCACGCGCTGGTCATGCGAGAGCCGTACTGCACAAAGTCACTGGGAAGTGCCATGCTGGCTGAAGCGAGATATTTGGGACAGAACGATGAAGCCTCGGACGAAAAACGCTCCAAAGCTCGCATGGGGTTGTCCGCATAGCATGGGATGTTAGCCCGTTGCTGTCGAGGAAAGGCTGAGACGACGCTCAGCGTCAAGAAAACGGTATTTATGGTTGAGAAATGCATGATGTTGGATCTATTCCAAAAGGCGCGTCAAGATGTTTGATAGAATGGTAAATCCTGACCCAGAGGATGTGCGTGCAGCGACGTAGGCAATGAATGGACGAGCGTATGCTCTGAAAGAGAGACTGTGGCAGGCTGGATGCTCGAAAGAACGACTTGAGGAGGATGGACAAAGAGATGAGAGAGGAGAAGGATGGGTGAGGGCGAGGTAAAGAAAGACAGACGAACATGAAACAAAGGTTACCCATCTTATACTAGATCTGGTTCGAGAGTCGAGACCCTACCAGGTATTCCACGTAAGCTTTATATGCCAAATCATAGTGAAGCGGTCGTCAGCAGTCCTGGGCTACGGCAGTGCACAGAACTTGCATCTGTAGACGTTGGAGGAACAAGGGGGCCGCGGAATGCATGTAGTCCAGGCACACGGGCGGTAGTGAAGACGTCAATCACTAGGATCCAGGAACCAATTTCGGACTTGGAGGGTTGAATTACCGACTGATTAGATGGTGAAGGTGACGGATCCACGTTTCATGCACGATGAAAGAAATCTAGATCGCTTTGGCGCATTGGACCCTTGGTAAGGTAGTTGGTACAAAGGTACCTTGTCAGCGGCTTGTCTTGACAGCGCTTGTTAGCTTCTGCCCTGATCCTGACCGAAGATGTTACTGATCCTGGTCAGTGATCCCAAGGATTTGCTTCGATGGACACGCGCGTGGCCGTCGACTGCGTTGTCGGGAGAGGGGGAGTTGATTTACAGTTGCCAAGGGAGCGTGTCGACGCTCGGACTTGACCATCGCACTGACCATGCTGCTGCTGTGACCCCTTCACCCCCTCTTCTGTGCTCTGCGACGCTACATCTGGTGCAGGTGGTCATGTTCACTGCAGCTGGTGCGGTAAGACGGCGAAAAGGGGTAATGAACATGGTGGTGACAGATATCCAGATGTAGAACAAAGGTTGCGGCGTCTACGTAATCCGTACGACTGGGACGATTTGGGATGTGAAACCAAAGCCACCCGTCGCCCACCACCTGCAATCTTATCGATAAAAGCCGGCCGGGACTGCTAACCGCATTCGACCTTCATTCTTCGGACTGGGCTGGGCTTTCCCAGTTTACCCCTGGCGAGCCTGCAATAATCTGTGCAACCGTTGACTACCTTATTTTATGCGCATTGTCGGCTCATACTTACAGACGCAGAGCTTTGGCCCACACCCACAGAAGCAGCCAACCGGCGCCTGCAGCTATTCGCATCCACAACTCTACCTACGCGAGTCGACCTGCACGGACCCAGGATGAATCCTTGCCAGCGCCTCGGTATCAAACTGCACTCATCAACGTCCTCTGCCAGTATTAGCGTAGTGAATAATATCTGGACGATCTGAGAGTCTGGCGGCTCGGTTCGAATTTGCAGCATACCCAGGGAGACCGTGACCGTAGAATACAAGAGCGGCCTCTCGTGCATATCTTGAAGGAGGGTAAAGCCCATCGGCGCTCACGGTGGGTACTCCAGCGAGTGGGGTTGGGTATGATAGAAGGAGGATATGTTTAAGATGCATCAGTTATAGTACACGCTTGTTTATAATGCATCACCCCCAAAAGCCCTGGTTTTGGCACATCGCGCAGGTCCAGTTTATCCAACTTTCTAGCACTGTTGACTCTCACCATCGCAAGTTCTTGTCGTCGTCGTCGGCCTTTTTGCTATTGGCACTATTTGTCGAACGGCATTGTGCCATCGGATTGGGACTATTTCTTGACACTACATCAATATCTAACCACGCTGACAATGTCTCTGTAGATGTGGGCTGCAGTAGGATTGCAATAGAAAACCATGTCGCCTAGTAAGCTCATGGCAGCAGCGACATTGAGAAGATGGATAAACTGGACCTGCGCGATGTGCCAAAACCAGGGCTTTTGGGGGTGATGCATTATAAACAAGCGTGTACTATAACTGATGCATGGTAAACATATCCTCTGATAGAAGTACTTTGCATTCTTGGATACTACTGCAGTCCACGGCCTAATTTGAAAGGTCGGATTACCAGGGTTAGCACAGCATAGCGTTTGGCCTACCGGTTGTTCACGTTCAAACCGTCCTTGCTGTACATCTTATCCTTGTTAGAGCATAACATATCCGTGCGCTCATCGTTTGTATGAACAATCGATGGACAGGTATGTACTTCTGCTCTGCCTGTAGGCCGCGCACAAGAGAATTTCACACAAAATGCATACACTGCATAGGATTGGAAAGCTTAGACGGTACCATGTGACGCGTAAGCAAAGACATGCCAGCCAACTCCGAGCATCCCACCACTCATTCTCATGCATGAGTTGGTCAGTCCCAGTTGTCTTTTTCGTCGACCGACGGATCCCAACGTTTTCTGCTCACTAGTCCAACGGAGGTCGAAGTCAAAAACCGAGGACCAAGACTCACAGAGTTTTAGTCAAATCGATAACGGACGTGGTGGCGATCAGCAGCATAGAGCCCCAATTGGCTGTACTCGTAATTTGAGAGAACAGGGTGTAGATGTACAAGCATGTTAAGATATCGTTAAATTTAGACGAGTGTGTAGAGACTTTCCTGATTCCACTTGCTGTAACGATAATCCTCATTACGGTCAACTTGTGCCAGTCAGTGTATGTACGTGGCTCAGCCAGCGTGCAGAAGTCCCAAACGTGCCTACTTTCTCAAGATGTTACACCAATGTGGACAAAGACGAAGAAAAGATGCTATGTCCAGGGCAGAATAACAAGAAAGCGTCATACTGCTTAAGTAGGAATAGCGCGATAAGAGATTTCGAGTTCCCTTCTACTACAATGTATCTCTACGCCTGTCTCCCATGAATGCCACACAGTATTTTGAGCCAATCGTGCTACTAGCATCGTTCTGGGGCCCAGAGTAGGGCTTGCCGGCTATTGTGGTCATCGATTGAGAGATCAGTGGACGTTCAATATTGTGTGTGGAATCCGTGTGGTGTGGACCAGCTTTCTGTCTCCATTCTATCTTCCCCTTTTGAGCGACTGCGATAAGCCACTCTTATCATTGATAGATACCACGTGATGCATCAAGGATGTCTCCAAGAAGCAGATAACTTTGTCTCATTAGACCCGACCGTGTCGGGTCAAATCATCCACCTCCTCATCGACTCTAAGCCTCAACAACTTCCCAGAGGTATGTTTCGTCGACGAACAGGTTGTGTGAACGCCCTGGAAACTTTCAGGGTATGCATTTGCGAGAGCTCTGCAACGCCCAAGAGGGGCTGAGACTCTGTATCCTAATCTTGAAGCTCAGCAGGACACTGCTCTCTGTGAAGCACAATAGATGGGAAAGTCTCTTACAGCGATATATGTTACAGCGATATATACTTGTGTTCAGTGTTCTGCGGCTGTCCTCCAGGTTAGAAAACGATCGTAGCGACTACGCGCTATGCGATTTGACTGCGGGTAACACGCGCCATTCATTATCCTCGAATAGACAGGTTGCGCAGCTCTATTCAATACGATTATTCAATTGAACATTGCCCGATTTAGTTAGCGTGATCCCAAAAGGGCAAGCAGATCTGGCGGCTTGGCAGTCCCAATTGAATCAGTATTCAATTATTGAATACCCATTCAATTGACCCACCACCTTATTCAATTGCTTCAATTACTCGTCTAGGCGTAGCTTGTAAAGGTTATAATCACCTCCTCTCTCGTCGTCGTCGCCGTCGCCGCCGTTATGCCTAGAGGTGTACCCAAAAGCCACCTCCACGTCCTTGATTTGGGCACTCCTTCGCGGCAATTGGAGCCTTTGCAATCATTGCCATCTTTGCGGCCCTCGCAGTCATTGCCACCTTTGCAGGTCTCGCAGCCTTCGAAGGACACACGACGATCGCCTCGTAAGCGAAAGGAGACGACCTAATTCGAATCAAAGCCGTTCCAACGATCGCTAGGGAAGAGGAGGAAACAAATTGATGAAAGGCATCAAAGAACAGTTACACAGGAATTGGAGAAGAAGAATGTCGAGTTAGATGCAGATGGCAATATTGACCCCAACTTTTATACTCAAAACATCGCTAGTCGACGTCGTGCTTCTAGCACTCCTAGTGCTCCTTCGTCGTCGAAAACCTCTACTCCTCTTGCCCCTCACAAGCGAAAGAAAGGTCGACAACTAGGTCAAAAGCTCAATTACGATCAACGACTTACAAAGGAGAACGATGTTATCCTCGCCAACATGTGCGTGGCTAGATTTGCGAAGTACGACATCGAGACTATGTAGCGTTTCTAGGATAAGATTAGAAAGAGATTCGAGACAACAATAGGTCGTAAATATGTCGACGTTAGTAGACGAATGAAGCATTTGATGAGTAAAAGAAAAGCAAACATTAGAGCCTCACACAAATCTAATTATGCAGCACGAGACGACGATTGGACCCAAGCTATCGATGAATGGATGCCTACATACGTAGCATATTAGAAGGCGAAGAACTAGAAGAGCTCTTCGCGAAAGAGAAAGATGAAAGAGAATGCAAAACACGAAAAGAGGAGAGACAAACTTAGTCAACGACTAAAGGATAAATCGAACTACGAAGTCTTCTCCTCCTCCTCCTTCTCCTCCTTCGCCGCCTCCGTCAACAGTGGGGAGAGCTCCAAGAATCAAAGCAATTCCGAAGATAGTAGCTCTAGTATATCCTCTAACGCAAAGAAGAATGCAAGGGAATCGAAACTCGTAACAGAAACAAGCCCTCTACCTAATAACGATGCAATGATGATAGGAGATTTAGGCTACGAAGAAGACATAGATAATAATTGGCGTACGAGGGTGTGAGCCTTATCTGAAGACGACGACGATTATCCGCCTATATCCTCTAAATCTTCATCAAATGGATCTACATCGCTAGAGCCTATAGAACGTCAAGAAAGCAAGATTGCAAGACAGTCTTGAAGTGGCAAAAAGATCTCGAAGAGATCTAAACAAACGCGTGTCAACGTAACAAACAACAAAGGCTTAGACGTTTTGCAAAACACATTGATCGACTACTTCAAAGATCGAACGTCATCGACGAGAGATTCATCGAGACAAGAATCTTTGCTAAAGAAGATAGAGGGTACGTTTGAAAGACATTTGACAAAGCATATTGCGAAAGTCTCGAAACTTAGACGTTATTTTAAGGAATCGTTGCATAAGTATCATAAAAAACATGTTCATCCTTGGTGAAATAATTTGTTTGAAGGTTTGGCTAAACTCAACGAGAATATAGAGAAACTAAAACAATTATATAGAAGTAGTAGAGAGAAATTCGTGGCAAGTAATGCGAGAAAGAAGGAATTCGCGACAGATAATGCGAGCGACAAGAAGGTCGAGGCAAGTAATGCGAGCGACGAGGAGGTCGTGGCAAGCGATAAGAGAAATAGAAAGAGAAGAACGACAGATAATCCAGATCTGAGGGAGTGAACCGTGGCATTAGATGCGAAAAGGAGGCGTTTCTGCGAAAATATCTATAATTTGGGGCGAGAGACACTATTATCGCATTTTCTTCTCCGAAGCTTCGCAGGCTTCATTCGAGAAGAAAAGAGACGACGAGGTGTCTAGTCACCAGACTTCCGTGTACAATATCGTCTCTTTCGAGGGTGTTAGATATATATTAAAGGGATGTGATGCGCGAGTTGCAATACAAACGGGTGTGAATTGCACTCACCTTGTCGACGACTCGAAATTTCATCTTCGGACAAAGAAAACAATGATTCAACGTTTAACCGCATTTGCGTTGGTGATGTCTCTGAAAAATCCCTGGGGCAGGCAAATAAAATTTAGGTCGAAAAGTGCCCACATCGACGACATCATTCACAATCACAACCCTTTGCCAGATTAACAGAGGGTTTCTAACCATCAAAGATATATAGATAATCATGTCATCGCGACGATTTGATGCGATAATAATAAGAAATGACGAAAGGGAAGAAAGGGAACGAAAATCGTCTCCAGAAGTTTGATTTGAGGTTCTCCTCTATGTTCCAACAATCAAACAACGACAACGAGGTTTTGGGCAACAAGCACTAAAGATTAGCACTAGAAAACTTCATCGAAGCTAGATATATATATAAACACAAGGGGGAGATCTAGTACTCTTATAATGTAGAGCTTTCGAAATCGCTGGAGACTCTATCGACTTGCAAATATTCCAAAAGACTAGGAGGTCGCATTGCAAAGCGAGATCCTATTTGATTGCCTCGTAGGCACGTATAGCAGTTAATTAGAAGGACTGCCGCTAAATAGAGGTTTCCGACCGATTGTAATTCAACTTTCATTTGCGTCTTAAAAGCATTAAATATCCACAAAGTTTGAGTTAAACCAAAGGAGTTTTCGACGACAATGCGAGCCCCAAACATCCGCTTGTTGAAAAAGGTCTATCTTTCGTTTGTATAGCCTAAATAGGGGGACATGATGTACGATTGATAAATATAGGCTTTATCGTCGTACAATTGGAGCTTCCTTCGACCTTTAAGAAGGGTTTTCAATCGATCTTGCAACTCGAACTTCTATAGCATCGTAACGTCGTTCATCTTGCCTTCACAAAAATCGTAAATAGATTCTATTAAATCGTTCGAATAGGTGATGACTAGCCAAATCATTTCGTGTGATTTTTTGTAGCTAGAGTAATAGAATTTTTGTTCCACATTTGGCCTGCAAAACTTCTAGAAAGTCCCATCAATGAACCCCCATATAGTGCTCTTGCCTCTAATCTTTTCTACTCTTTTCATCGCTTTGGCGTATCTTCTGATGCGTGTATAGGTAAGCGTTGGATGCCATCGAAGCATATCGTCGTATCGAATTTCGAGGTGTTTAAGGAGGTCGTTGAGAACGCGAGAGAGATAGGAGGGGGAACGATCAAATCGTTCTGCCAATTCAAATAGCTAACGAGGATAGAATAATTTGTATAGGAGGCAGCAAAGAGCGAGTTCGAAGGATGGTTTGGCACAATTGCTCCACTCGATGGCATCGATGGCAAAGTAATCAACAAGCAATCGAATTTCCTCCTTATTAAATCGCATCATACGACGAAGACGTTCAGGGAGAATTCGATCCAAATCGAATTCAGACCTTTCATACTCCACTGGTTTAATGTATGGATGTCGAGGACCGCCGACGAGGTGTTGACTCAAAATAACGACAATGGCAAGGGCAAGGGCGATAGCTGTACGTATGCCCTGGTCGTCGTCGATCAATTGGGTCAATTGGGTCAATTGAGGCATGCTAGGTAGGGTGGAAGGGGTTGGGGATGCACATTATTGATGGGAGGGGACGAAAATCGATCAAATACGGTAATCACCAGGTTGCGGTCCATATTACCCGATCTGGTATAGCGCGGGCGGGCTAGCGGTCCTAGACCCCACTAGCCCCCGCAAACCAATTGAATAATCGTATTGAATAAAGCTGCGCAACCTGTCTAATGTGATGTCCCATCCTCCTTTCCGAGCTCATTTATTTCCTCTTTGACTTGAGCAAATGATGATTCAGATCAAAAGCTTAGCTCTGCTGGCCCTATATCCTCTCATTTTAGCGCTCGCCGCATCAGTCTCTAGTCCACTTCAAACGGTTTCTGTTGACAAAGCTCCTCCAAACATACACATCCCCAGCAAGTAAGTATTAGCAACTCGGGTCTCATGCTGTACCTCGCTCATACCGGACCCTTTAGCTCACTCAAGATCATCACTGCACCGCTGCCACCACACGGTTTCGAGGCGAAACTCGAATTTGACAAAAGCGTGACACTGAACCCACTAGAGGTTTACCTCGTCGCCATAGAAATGATGAGCTACATAGGCGGTAACCTGAAATGGAGAGACCCCATCACAATCCCAATCTCCATGTCCGCGCACATCTTCACTACCGAGTGCAACATCAAACCGGTACTGAACCCAAGGAACAGACTCCGTGCCGATATGGCCGTGCAGGGTCTATATCGGGCGGGTGTGGTCATTGCTCAGGATGGAGGCTTCCATAAGCTCCACGTTGGACTGCTTATTCGTGATGATCTGTACGGACAAATCAACTTCAATCCTACAACAAATCCCGGAGAAAGCGTAACCAATCTTTACGTCGACCCCCTTCAAGCCAGCTCCACAAACGCTACCAGCGTCATGGCTGATCGGGGCCAGATTCACGACCCCTATGACACCAAGTTCACCATTGATTTCGCCTTCAATGGCAAGACGATCAAGTCCCAAGACGTCTTCACTTCGTTCCTGAACGCCATGGCCATCGCCGCCTAGCACGACAACTGGAACTTGAATGCCTACGTGCCCGCGGCGCCGAGCGCAGCGGGCGAAGTCGTGCTCAGTACGTGGACAGTTGGCGCTAAAGACAACCCGCGAATGTCGTGGCGTCGGTTGAAAAGAGCGTTCCTGATTATCTGGGAAAGGCTGGTGATCGCGCGCGGTGGTGGCGGACGCCCGAAGCCCGGGGGGTTCGGAGAGTTCGAGTTCGAATTCAAGTATGCTGGTGTGGACATCGGGGCGGGGCGTCTGTTGACATTCGAGGCCGCTGGTAATAACACGCATGCGACAGCCGCGGCGAAGTGAAAGTTTGAGGGAAGAATGTTGACCACGGTCGACGCTCAGTGCGCGGCTGTTTGAAACGCCTTTACGCCCAAAGGCAAGAGCGCTGGCCACCACACATCCTCTATTTCGGATTCCTCATCATTGTACCGTCAATAGAAGGACCGGGCCGCCTGAGGCAATGATTAAGGCCTTGGGGTCGTCCAGAACATCTACCTCCGCGATTTTGGCGACGACAACGACGACAACATGTTGAGGCGACAACAGTCTCAGGGAGCTGAAGAGGGCAATGCCCGAAAAGCAGGCTTTCCCTCCCGATAACGGCATGCTAAGCATCCATCATAAACAGCACCGACAACTCACAGGCAAACGTCTCGTATCTCCCATGGAGCTCTCGCAGCTACACAAGGTACGTGCTACGTTCGCGGCGCTCAAACCTCGAAGTCGTCGATGTTTCCCTTGGGGTTGCTACTGCGCATCATGCAATACAAGCAGCAGTTCTCCCTCCACAAATCCTCTATGAATGCACATTTGTGCGTATATTCTAGATGGGAAAAGTTCTTCTTGGATTCGGGGCATAAGTGTACAATCGACGCGGTTATCCCTGGCATGATTTTGGGTGGAAGGTGTTACGGTGTCCGATTGGGGTGGGAGGACAGATCGCATTGTGATTCCACAATCCTGATGAGGAGAGCGGGCTGGGAATACTTTGCCAACGCGGAGGCTGGATGTTCTGACTCCGCACTGGGCTGAAATGTTCTAGGAAGGATAGCAAAGGTAGAACGGCTTTTAGGCTTGGGCTTTGATTCGTAGGAGAAGATCAGGAAGGGGTGGCGAGGGGCTATGTAACATTGTGGTAACAATCACGGTTCATGAAGGGAAAGGAGTACAGGGAATGATTCTGTTCTATTGAAGTAGACAAGAATGGGTTCATTTCATCGGCGACCAGGCCTTTGTACAGTGAGGTTCATATCTACTACATCATATATATACGTGTGATCCAGCCACTATAGCATATCCAATTCTCCACAACCAACAAACCTTCAAAAAACCCGCCGCGAACGTCCCAAACCCACGTCGCAAGTCTCCCACATCCACCATCCCCCCCCCCAACCCACCTACTCACCCAGCAGCGTCTGATTCCCTTTCAGCGCCAAATCATGCCTACACCCCGTATACTGCCAAACCTCCCCCGGATACCGCGCCCCCGCCTCCCCCAACATATCATGAAAGTCACCCACATGTCCCCAGCTCAGCGTCGCAAACCCCGGTCGCGGCGGCGGATTCACACATCAGACATCCTCCAGCGCAGCAATAACCTTCCCACTGAGCCCGATCTGCGTGAAGGCCCCATTGGACGTCAATCCCTTGATGTAGAACCCGCCGCTATCTTCGGTGACGACGCTCATGCGCTGGTTGGGGCCCGACTGGAGTGTAGGGTGGCTGGTGATGGCGGCGGTGAAGGTGCGGGCGGAGTCGAGGATGGAGAAATCGTAGGCGGAGAGTTGCAGGGCGGGCGGGGGAAATGCGTGGGGGTCGAGGTGTCGGTGCGGGTCTGGTTGCGGGGGGAGGTGGTGCGCTAGATGGGGAGGGGGGAGCTGGCTTTGAGGGTGGAGGTTGTGAGGGAGGCGGTGAGGGAGGGGAGGCGGGCTTGGGAGTAGAGCTCGCTTTGGTCCTACCAGAAGGTGCCGCCGAGGAGGGTGAAGTCCTCGGATTGGTTGATGGAGAAGATGGTGCTGTCGCGATGGGCGCAGGTCACGAGGAAGGTTACGCCGCGGAGGTCGAGCGTCCATGCGCCGCGGTAGAAGCGGAAGGCGATGGTGGTGGAGGTGGAGGCGTCGCCGAGGGAGTAGAAGTAGATGATGGGGGCTACCTTGAGGAATTTGGAGGGGAGGTTGTTTTTGCGCTGGGCGAGGTTCCCAGGTCGTGAACTCGATGCAGTTGATGGTGTTGCCTTGAGGGGTGTAAATTGCTGCACTGTCGGGCACGGGGGTGTCGTCGACGGGAGCTTTCAGGTGGTCGTCGTTGTTTGGAAACCCAGGAGTGCCATCGGGCAGAGTCGGGGTCGATAGACCACTTGAGTTTCCAGAAGGAATCGCCATAGAAGAGGCGGCGTGGCCGAGGCAGGATTGGTGGCACTGCTGGAGGAGGCGGTGGTAGAGTCTCCTGAGCTATCAATTGCGGAAGAGATAATGACAATGGAGCTGTCGGGTAAAGCTTCTGCCTTTTTCCTCAAATCTTTAGTGGGCATGGCAGCCGTGGCCGTGGAGCTACTATCAGCATCGACGGTAGTCCAGACCTGAATGCAATCGTCGTCATCGCCATCGTAAGCGACTGGAGCTGCAACAGCTGCGATCACAAAAGCGATCCAAACCACGGGTAGCTACATGTCGTCGGCAGAAGAAAAGTGATAATCGTGTTGAATATTTACCTTGGCTGACAAGTGTACGCTTGCACAGTTGCTAAATAATGACAGGAGAAATGAACGTGATGGGATCTTGCCCGGAAAGAATGACAATGTCGCTCAACAGAGCGAGGAACACTCTGCTGTAGAGCGCAAAAGGAAAGCGAGCAGTGTAACAAGTAAACAACGGGAGATGCAAGCAGTAGATATACTCGATATAGGCCGCCATGTCTTACAGTCGCGGTACGTTTGACGAGATCTCTCGGCGAGCTGGGCCTCGAGCAGCCCAGGTGCACAGAGTCTACGAGATGAGATGCCGGCAGCTGGAGTGGATTCCAATCTACCAATTTCTAAATCAAGGGAACACACAGCAAGAGTCAATGGACTTTACTTCCAAAACCCCAGCCATCTGTTGTTCGGCAAGTGGCTCGGTTAACGTGGCTTTTGTTCGATTCTACTCACTAGATTCGAATAGATGGGGCATTTGAAGCAAGGATCGAGAAGGTGCTCGCTGAAACGGTGCTTTACTCTCATCTTGTTGAGACACCTGTGAGTGGAGTATCACTGAATCCACACCGTGGACGCCCTCCCTTTCCTACGCGACATGAAGCGCTATTGCTTGACATGCCATGTCTTACCCATCCGCGATATGGCAATATGTTCGGTAGTCCTCGACCGCACTCTTCAGAGAGCGAATGCCGGACTATATTGCAAGAGGGCTCACTATCTCCTCATCAGAGCGAGCTCAACATGCGGGCTTCATCGGCGTTGTTCCTGTCGCAAGCACTGTGTACCTCCAGGCTCCTGATTGAGCGGGAATGGCATATAGGATTAGTCTCTCCGCCCACTGACCATGAGATGGACATGTGACAGTGCACTCATCTGCGCCCGCCACGAATGCCGCATACTGCTAAAGAGCCAGTCTGTACCTTAGCGATGGAGCAATAACAGAACATAGATTGCCATATATTATGAGGCATAGTAATTGATATCACAGACATATTATGATAAAATGGTAAGGAGCCATGCTATTGTAGCTGAGAGGTGGCTGGGAGATCGATAGTGACAACAAAAGAGAACTTCATGCTGAAGGTTGCAGTGAGTGGCCAAGCCCGACAGCTTGCGCGTAAAGGACCATCAGGAGCTCGAAAATCACACCGGTGGACGCTCCGGGATCGTGCTCGAGTGTTTGTGGTTGTTTATAGAAAATACTGTACATGAGATTATTGGTCCTCGGACGCAGCGGCCCCGGTGATGATCTCCACCAACTCCCCAGTAATGACCGCTTGACGGGTACGATTGAAAAGAATTTGGAACTTGTTGATCATATCACCAGCATTCTTCGAGGCGTTCTAGATATCTAATTCAGTCCATGTTCGTTCACAGGGACGGGACACGGAGTAACTTACATCCATGGCGTTTCGGCGCGCTGATTGCTCGCATGCGTGACCTTCTGCTAGCGCCTGTCGCACAATTAATTTTTATAGCATTCACTACGAGAGCTGCCTTGCACTGACCCAAAACAGTGAATTGGCAAGAGCGTATTCCCGAAGATTTGCAAGCACCTCGTCATCTATTTCGAAAGCGGCGAAATTTGCTAGGAGTCGGTGAGCAGGCGGTCATAAACGAATAGGCTTCACCCACGTGAATTCGCTATTGCTTCTTCGGAGAAAGCTTCGATGGGTGTGGCTTCATAGCTCTGAGCATTGATGAATTTGTTGTAGACGACCTGAATACTCCCATAATCCTGCGGGAGCATAGAGACCTGGTCGGCGATGGCTTGAGCATCCGCAAATGTCGGCACATTTTTTCCAATCCCTGCGAAACTCAACCGGAGATTCTTGGGGTTCGACCGGCTTAATTGTGCTTTCGACTTCTCTCCAATGACTACCAGGTCGGCATCGGGCTTCTTTACCAACATCCTCCGTGTCGCCTTAGATAGGCCGGAATGAATGCCTCCGCAAAGTCCTTTGTCAGAGCTGCAGACGATGAACAGGGTTTTTTTGCCTTCCTCCTCCATAGCCTTGGTCTCTGCTTGTTCAAACACCGTGTTCGAGGTTTGGCCATAGTTCCGGGATTCCGTCATGGCTTTTTGGGCTCGTGTCAATTTTGTCGACGCAACAATCTTCATCGTTTTGGTAATCTTCTCAATGTTCCGGATGGACTTGAGGCGATCTTCGATTTCCCGTAGCGTGGCATAATTGGCAGCACTGGGGGTTAAAGGTCTACTCCAGTCAGCAGGGTGTGACTCTGAGTAGTCGCATAACTGTAATCCCCCACCGGAGGAACGTGGGAATCACTAGGACGCTGTTGACTTGGAGAACGTACCGTGCCAAAGCGGAAGCGCCGACCCTGAGGACAGGTCGGACAGCCCTTGAAAGCATTATCGAAACACAGCCGTCAATTGCTTACAACGGCCGTAGGTATCACCTTCACAGCTTCTGATCAATTGATAATTGGCCTCTCAAGGTGAGTTCTGAGGAGAGGGAGACGTTCCGCTCAATTTGGCATCCTAGACCCGTTTAAGCCTAGTGCTCACATCATAAGCTCGCCCCAATCAGCGGCCAGCGACTTCTTTACCGCAAGCAAAGTTTCCGCCCTTTCACGGAATGCGGCTTTCTGTTCTTTTCCTTTTTCACCACACTCATTTAATCCTTTTTGGTTCAATTTCAACACTATACTGACCTTGGATCTGTTCAATCAGATCTCGGTCGACTTCGGCTCACACTTTCCTTCAGCACCTCAAGTAATCTCGAAGGGCCACTTCTTAATGACACGCCTACTTCGGGGATGACGGGTCGCGTTCATTAGGCCCATTGATCGCCTTCTCTTACTTGCTTTACCTTCAGTACTCGTCGCAATGAGCTCGTCAGATGACGACTTGCCCTTAGCCAAGGGCAAGCTCAATGGGGCTACTAGAAATGGTACGTATCTCACCCTTGGCAGGTCCACCCAGAGCCATGCGCTTGTGTCTTCAGTTGCGCAAGACGCCGGAGCATCCTTCGGTCCTCGTTACTTCCCCGAAATAACTGGGCTTCACTTTTCAGTGACTGACATGTCCTCCTTGTCCAGGCAAAGTTTCGAAGTCGAAAGACATCATTCCTAAAAGCGTCGACAAGGCTATGGACAAAGCGAACCCGACCAGGATCAATGCAGCCGCGGGAATATCCATTCGGAACGGCCCAGTCGAAAAAATGGAGGTAGACAAACTGCCAAACGTCACGTCAAAGCGCAAATCTAGGGAAAGCATGGTTAACGGGAATTCTCACAAGGAAGCCAGCGAGAGTGAGGATGATGATAAGCCTTTGGTTGGTCACAGGTGAACCAAGGAAACTTTTCAGCTCACCTTGCTAACATCTAAGCAGAGCAAAAGACGTCGGGTATCTAAATCGAAGGCACAATCTGAATCGGATTCTGACGATGTCCCACTTGTCAAAAAGAAAGCCAAGTCCGGCTTGTCTACGATTCTGAAAAAGCCGCCCTCAATTACTCCAGCAGCTATTGGCGAGTCCGAAGATTCAGATACTCCGTTGGGAATCAAGCTTGCGAAGGAGAAAGAGAGCATTGAGAAGAAGGCTGAGAAAGAAGCAAAAGCTCTCAGGCGGGAAGAAAAGGCAGCACCAGACAGAAAAAGAAAGTCCAAGGGAGTTGACAGCGACGACGACGACGCCGACAGGCCCATAGTGAAGCAGAAAGTGAAGAAGGAGCAAGCGAACGGTACTCATTCGTCCACGAAGAAGACCAACAGCGTGAAGAAGGAGAGTTCAGACGATGAGCCTCTCGCACGAAAGCCAACAGCAAAGAAGTCCAAAGCAGAGAGCTCTACTTCCAAGAAAGTAATAAAAGGCAAGGCAAAGAAAGAGGAGACTGAGCAAGATCAAGAAGCTGAAGATGAGGAAGAGGAGTACCGTTGGTGGGAAGATCCTGCCAAAGGCGATGGAACGAAGAAATGGGCCACTCTCGAACATAATGGAGTTGTCTTTCCACCTCCTTACGAACCATTACCGAACGACGTCAGGATGCGCTATGACGGTATCCCAATAACCATGGCTCCTGAGGCAGAGGAAGTGGCTGGCTTCTTCGGTGCTATGCTGAATTCTACTCACAACGTAGAGAATCCTGTCTTTCAGAAAAACTTCTTAGCGGACTTTCAGAAGATGCTCAAGGAGACAGGCGGCGCCGCCGATAGAAATGGCAAAAAGATAGACATCAAGGAGTTCTCCAAGTGCGACTTCCAGCCCATATTCGATTACTACGACGCACAGCGTACCGAGAAAAAAACCCTCCCTGCTGCCGAAAAGAAGAAATTAAAAGCGGAGAAGGACGCAGCCGAAGCACCTTATCAGTACTGCTTGTGGGATGGACGGAAACAGAAAGTTGGGAATTTCCGAGTTGAGCCACCTGGACTATTTCGCGGACGCGGTGAACATCCAAAGACTGGCAAAGTCAAGGCTAGAGTACAGCCTGAACAGATCATCATCAATATCGGCAAAGAGGCTACCGTACCACCACCGCCGGAAGATCATAGCTGGAAGGAGATCAAGCATGATAATGAAGGTACGTGGCTAGCGATGTGGCAGGAGAACATCAACGGTGCGTACAAATATGTGATGCTTGCTGCCAACTCCGACGTCAAAGGCCAAAGCGATTTCAAGAAATTTGAGAAGGCACGCGAACTCAAGAAACATATTGACCGCATCCGTAAGGACTACACCGCCGAGTTGAAGCACGAAGTTATGGCCAACCGTCAGCGAGCAACGGCAGTTTATCTGATTGACAAATTCGCACTCCGTGCAGGAAACGAGAAGGGTGACGATGAAGCCGACACGGTTGGCTGCTGCTCCCTCAAATTCGAGCACGTTACACTAAGGCCGCCGAATAAGGTGATATTCGATTTTCTTGGGAAGGACAGTATTCGTTTTTATGACGAGGTTGAAGTCGACCCGCAAGTATTCAAGAACTTGAAGATCTTCAAGAAGCCTCCGAAAGGCGAAGGCGACGAGATCTTCGATCGTCTCACCACGGATGGGCTCAACAGGCATCTTTCAAATTACATGACGGGTCTCACGGCGAAAGTTTTTCGTACGTACAATGCTTCCTATACCATGTCGATCTTACTCCGCGAGATGGAGTCGCACGGTACCATTCCCGAGAAAGTCAAGGACTACAACGCCGCCAACCGCAAAGTGGCCATCTTATGTAACCATAAGCGGACGGTCGCCGCTGGGCACGAGTCGCAAATGGAGAAGTTAGGAGATCGGATCAAGGGTCTCAAATACCAGAAGTGGCGCGTGAAGCAGATGATGATCGATGTCGATCCCAAGATCAAGAAGAAGAAAGGGGCCGAATACTTCGAGCTTGAGGACGATCTGGACGAGGAGTGGGTCCACGAGCACCAGGATTACCTGGTGCAGGAGCAGCGGACGAAGATCGAAAAGAAATTCGCCAAGGATAACGAGAAACTGAAGGCTGACGGAGACAAGGAGATGAAGCCGAAAGAGCTGGAGGAGAAGCTTGAGGCTGCTGATGAACTTACGCAGAAATTCAAGAAGGAGAACAAGAGTGGCAAGGTGGAGGCGGAAGGCCGAGGGGTCTCGGTTGAAAAGCTCGAGGGCAACATCGATAAGCTGGATCAGCGCATCCAGACGATGCTTGTCCAGGCGGAGGATAAGGAGGGCAACAAAGAAGTTGCTCTCGGTACTTCCAAGATCGTGAGTATTGTTGCAGCCTGCATTGGCTCCGCTGACAGGTCACGCAGAATTATATTGACCCTCGGCTCACTGTCGTCTTTTCGAAGAAGTTTAACGTCCCGATCGAGCGATTCTTTTCTAAGACGCTTCGGGAAAAATTCAACTGGGCGATTCAGTCGGTGGAGGAGGACTGGGAGTTCTAGGGGCATCACCCGACGATCGGGACACGGGCGCGCTCCGTCAGCAAAGCTTCAGGGGATACTTGTTGCTCAGCATGGCTACAACGTTATTGGCTATGGCGAATAGCTATTCATCACGAGGATTAAACCTTGGCCGTTATGGAGGGTGGAGGGTCGAGTGGCACAGCATATTTATGGGCGTGCAATGTTGTCTCAAAGGCAATAGACTACCAGCAGTTATTTTAGCAATCATGATAGACAGCTCATCAGTGATTCGACATCTTGGAGTGTGTGTTCATCTCGGCATTGCGATAGACTGGGTGTTCACCACACCGTGTGCCTCACCGAGAGCTTGGGTGTGTTCCAGATGCATGGCGATTTTCAGTGAATGCCGCAAGTGAGTGGTTGAGAGGAACTCGTGGAGGCTGAGATGCACATGCAGCTCACATGCAGCACGCATGCAGCATGGGGCTGGTCATGGACTTTACCTCTACCACGAGTCAGGCATCCCTGCCATGTCCGACATCACCACATCTACAAACACCCTGGTGCATCTACCTGAAACATTTACTTTCCATTTCCATCCCATCCCGGACTGGATGAAAGAGAAAGGGCAACTTTATCCAGCAATCATACGGAAATTGCTCTCCTGCCTGACGAATGTTTGAAACGGATGCTTCATTAAGGCACAGGAGTGTGACCGACAACATCATCATCTGCCGGGCAAACCCCCATGGAATTGAAGTATGCTCTCCCATTCCCCACGCTTCCCCAGACGGGTGCCAGAGCTACGCCGTGGTCTCGGCTTGCAAACATCTTGCTGTTGATCTCCCAAAATCAAGCATCATCAAGCATTTAGTGGTCGAGCTTGTGCAATTCGCGCTTCCCAGCCCGGACCATCGCACATCGTAGCCTCATTCCCTAGCTCCTGCACTGTCGAACTAGGAACAATCGCGAGCTGCGACTTCCCTCTTACCTTTTCCAGCATTCAACCAGTGCCAAGTATTTCTTTCTAGTCATTCCCTTTCTTGTATATATCTTGCCTATTATACCTTTCCTTTCATGCATTTCAGTCCTCGATAACATCTCTCGAAGCCACGCTATCAAAAGCGCGCGCACACCACACCACTCTTGTTTCACTAACTTGAGCACACGATCAGCCATGGCAGCACCATCCGAGGGAGAAACCTCTACCGGGGGCAAGCCTGCGGTTCTCATCATCGGAGGACTAGGTGCCGTCCAATGTTCCCAAGCTCACCTAGAAAGACCTCTAACATACAATTACAACTACAGGCTACATAGGACGCTTTCTGGCCCTCCACATTCATCAACACGGCCTTGCCTCCGAAGTTCGCCTGGTCGACAAGGTCCTGCCCCAGCTCGCTCGACTTGCGCCTGAGTTTGCCGAAGCTTGCTCCCAAGACAAATTCATGCAAGCAGACGCCAGCCGAGAACGTACTGTCCCCCAATGCCCACGCTCCCCCTTAATCGTAACCAAATGGATGCTAACCCCTACCTCCCTGACGCATAGGATCCCTCTCCCGAATCTTCACCCCCGCTACCGCCTCCGAATACACCTACGTCTTCAACTGCGGCGGCGAAACGCGCTACTCGCAAGACGACTCCGTCTACACCGCCCGCTCCCTCAACCTCTCCCTCAACCTCGCCCGCGAATGCGCCCGCCGCAAGACCCCCGCCCTGATCGAGTTCTCCACCGGCATGGTCTACAAGCCCCCCTCCTCCTCTCTCATCTCCAGCGGCGGCTGCACCGAGACCTCCCCCCTCAAACCCTGGCTCAAGATCGCCAAATACAAGCTACAAGCCGAAGAAGGCCTCGAAAAACTAGCAAAAGAACAAGCCTTGCGGTACGTAAGCCTGCGCTTGGCGCACGTCTACGGGCCCTACGACCTCGGCTTCTTAGCGCGGGGCCTATGTCTCGCGAGGGTGTATGAGAGCCAGGGCAAGGAACTGAAGTGGCTGTGGGGCAAGGACCTGCGCGTCAACACGGTGCACGTCTCCGACGTCTGCTCCGCCGCCTGGCTCGCCGCGCAGTGGTGCGCTCGCACCCCAACCTCCGCCTCCACCTCCGCCCCCGACCGCGCGTTCAACATCGTCGACGGCGGGGACACGAGCCAAGGCACGCTCGCGACGCTGTTCGGCGGCATCTTCAGCCTGCAGACGGGCTTCCAGGGGACGCTGATCAGCTCGTTTGCGAAACTCAACCTCGACAGCGTGGTGGACGATGTGAATGAGGAGATTCTGCAGCCGTGGGCGGATCTGCTGAAGGAGAAGGGGATCGCGGAGGGGGTGAGCCCGTTGAGCCCGTTTATGGAGAAGGAGCTGTTGAAGGATTGTGATTTGTGTTTGAGTGCGGGGAAGGCGGTTAAGGTGTTGGGGTGGGTGAGGGGGGTGGAGAGGTTGGGCGTGGAGCA
>JAABUQ010003704.1_pt1 | contig 27413 bp, 27 predicted proteins | sample 5560001 | NCBI WGS metagenome assembly JAABUQ01 (sample SAMN10711888, study PRJNA513371) | rock metagenome | isolation source: Antarctica rocks | place: Antarctica: Victoria Land, Finger Mt nord | collected 2015-12-18 | reverse complement strand
CCAACTCGATCCCGACAGCCACCAACGACATGATCGCCTCCACACTCGACAGCATTGTCGAGCCTGGATTCGCCAATCATGCAGGAACTTCCTTGACATGCACCGAAACAACCGGACAACGAACTAGGGAGAGTCGACGAGAACCCCGCGTCGGTCGCGAGTTCGGGCAGTCTGGGCCCCCCTGTGTCTCCCTCAGCAACGCATTCAGGCGTCGCCTCTCGCTGGGCGTGGGCTCAGAACCACCCAACAGCATCTCGAAACGGACCAAGGCAGCCTGAGTGAGGGCTTCGGTGCCTATGGGAAATCGCGAGAGGTATGGCGCCATACGGCCTACTCCGACGACCACGTCCTCAAGGGACACCCACCGCCCCGATCCTTTTGACCTGGCTGCCTGCTGCCGCCGCGTCTCCCGGCTGGAAGCCACCTCTAAGGCCACTTTGCTAGCCGTTAGGGTCGAGGGTACGTCTCGACGCCCGGCGTCGAGCTTGTTGCCTGTCCGGATCATGAGACTTTGGACCGTAGGCTCAAGGTTGGCTGCACGGTTCGCACGTCGTCCCACCTCTCCGGAGCATCGGTCGATGTCAGCTTCGGCGCCGTCGCCGACCGCCGCGACGAATGGAACGCCCACGAACGCTCCCACATCAAGACCGGCCGCTGGATCAAAGACACCCGCTGGTCGCTGCTCAAAGCGCCGGCCAAGCAGTCGGTCCCGCAACTCGCCCTGTTGCACGAAGTCCAGCAGGCCAACAAGGCGCTCTTGCCAAAAGGGCCTCCATTCGGGAACGGAGCAATTGCCATGGATATAAGGTTGAAAAGACAGGCTTGGTCACGCGCGCGCGCCGACGCGGAGCTGAAGGGCTTGGCGATGCGTACGCGCGCCGCGGTACACCAGCCCGAGATGGTTGCGCTCGGGGTGATCGTGCTCGTCGGTTTCGGCCTGCGTCTGTATTTCGTGGAGAGTTGGCGGCCGGCGCTGGTGGGGTTTCCCGACAGCGGGATCTACGTTGAGGACGCGATCACGGGGGTCTTTAACGATCCGCTGCGGGTGGGTGGTTATTCGGAGTTCTTGCGTCTGATGCACGGCTTGCGCGCGCATCTGTCCTTTGCCATCTTCGTGCAGCACCTGCTCGGGCTGGTCAGCGGACTGTTGCTGTTCGGAGCGGTGCGTCGGGCGGGTTTGTCGGGGTGGGCGGCGCTGTTTCCCGCCGCGGTGGTGATCCTGGGCGGCTCAGAGCTGTTTATCGAGCACGCGCCGCTGACCGAAGCGACGTTCATCTTCTGCGTTGACCTGGCCCTGTACGCCCTCGTGCGGGCATGGACGGACGTCAGGCCGTGGGCGTGGGCGATCCTCGCCGGGGCGGCCCTGGGGATCGCCACCGATCTGCGTAGCGTCGGGTTGTTGTTGCTGCCGTTGCTTGTCGCCCTACTCGCGAGCCCGAGTCGGGGCCGCTGGCGCCGGCGAGTGCTGTGCGGTGTGCTGGCCCTTATTGCCGCGGCGGTCCCGATCGAGACCTACCTCTACCTGCACCGCCAGTCCCAAGGCTACGGCGGGTTCACCGGCGCCGGCTATTTCGATGCCTACGCGCGCGTGGCACCGTTTGCCGACTGCTCAAAGTTTCGCCCACCGGCGGGGACCGCCAAGCTGTGCATCCATATCCCGCCGTCACAGCGCCCGGGGCACGATGTGTGGGAGTTCACCGGGCTTTCACCGGCGGTGCAGGCCTACGGCGAGCCTGACCTCACCGTCCCCAAACCCAACGAGAACTCCCAGCTGCGCTCCTTCACCGAAGCCGCCGTTCTCGGACAGCCCGGTCGTTACGTGGAGTACGTTGCTCGTGACCTTGTGCGCATCGTGGATCCGTCGTTTCCTAGCTCGCCCTACGGGGCCGCCGGTCCCACGGGCGGTGGATACGGCAACACACCCCAGTCGCTGCAGGACTACTACTTCAATCCGATGGCGTCGGTGGCGATCCAGCGTCTGCTCACCAGCTACTACCCCAGCGACGGGACGGTCCACCGCGACCTGGGCTTCCTCAAGAGCTATGGACGCGACACGCGTATCCAGGGACCGGTGATGTTGATCCTGCTGCTGCTCGCCCTCACCGCCCCGCTGCTGACGGCCGGGCGACAGCGTCGCGCGAGCCTGCTGTTCGGGGCGGCCACGGTGGTCCTGCTCGCCGGCCCGATCTTCCTGTCCGAGTATGACTACCGCTTCACGATCCCCGCGTTCGGTCCGCTCGCCGCGACTGCCGCGATCGGGGCGTGGGGCGCCGCCAGGCGCCTGCGCGCCCATAACGCAGCGTCGGGACAGGCCATTCCCGCCGCAACGCGCGGCCGGCACTAGAGCCGGGCAACGCCAGGGTCCGTCCCTGAGCGGCACCGCTGGTCGCCGGACCTGACCATGCCCGTCAGGGCTGGCTGCCTGGCCCCAAGTGGCCTGATCCCACTGACCGGGACGCAGACGACATAACTTGACATATAACGCGGGCTGTCGTACGCTGCCGTCATGGTGTCACGTGGGAAGGGCAGGAGCGGCGGTCGTCGGGGGCTGGGTCCGGGGTCGTTGGGTGTGGTGTCCCAGATCGACCGGCGGTTGTCTGAGCTTGACGGCGAGCTTGAGTCGATGAGCGAGCTGATGGCCGAGCGCCGCCGCCTAGTGGTGGCGCGCCAGGCGTTGACCGGGGAGCGCGCGTCTAGCGGCCCGGATCTGGTGCGCCGCGTCAGCCAGGACCAGGTCGCTGAGTACCTCACCGAGCATCCCGGGTCCCGTGCCGGGGAGATCGCGGGGGCGCTTGGTGTGGCGCTGACCAACATCTCCCAGCATCTGCATCGCGGCCGAGACACGCGCTTTGAGCGTCGCCCTGACGGTTGGCATGTGCGTAGGGGCGGCTCGTGAGCTCGGCTATGGGCTTGGAGGCGGGCCGTTTCCCGCGCCGCGGCGCCTGGCACGGTGGGATAGGTGCGCGGGCGGCGAGTAGCTGCGGTGCGTTTGGGTTGAGCGGGCGTGATCTTCAGGCGTTGGGTTGGATCTCTGAGCAGTACGCGGTGCGCATGGATGAGCTCGCGGTGCTGCTGGGTCGTTCTGAGCGCACGGCGCAGCGTTTTGCGCGTCGCTGCCGCGCCGGCGGGCTTGTGCATGCCCAGCCGGTGCTCGCCGGGGAGCCCAGCTGGCTGTGGTTGACCAGCGCGGGTCGGCGTATCGCACCGACCGATTACCGGGGCTGGTCGATGCGTATCGGGCTGCTGGCACACGTCTCGGCGGTCAATCGTGTGCGGCTGTATGTCAGTGAGCGCTCACCGGAGTCTGAGTGGATCTGCGAACGCCGCCTGGCCCAGGATTTGCCCCGCGGGCGCCACCTGCCAGACGCGGTGGTGCAGACGCCCGGCGGGGCGCGCCATGCGATCGAGGTCGAGCTGACGCCCAAGAGCCACCGGCGACTGGAGGCGATCATCGACGAGCTACACGACGGCCATGACGCCATCGTGTACTTCACCACCCCCGTCACGCAGCGCCAGCTTGAGCGCGCTGGTGCGAGCGAGCGCTGGCCGCATCTGGCGCTGCGCTGCGTTCCCGACCTTCCGGCCACAGCGGCCGCATGAGCGCTGCGGCGCTCAGCGGTGGCCGGGGGGCGTTCAGGCGTGGTGATCGGCGCATGCCTAAAGCCGGTGGTGGGATGGTTTGGGTGGACGGGTTGCTTTCGGCCTCAGGGGGTGGGGAGTGGGGGTTTGTCATCGGCCAGCGCATATCAGGTGAGCAGGCGCTTCCCAGCGCCGGCCGCACGCTCATTCTCTCCCCCGAGCGCCTGGTACGTCACGTGCTGGTGATGGGCGCGACGGGGTCAGGCAAGACCGAGACAGCGATGCGCCTGGCCTACACCATCGCCAGCGAAAGCCAAGCGCCGGTGTTCTACCTGGACGGCAAGGGCGACCGCCGGGGCGCCGAGCGCTTCCTCGGGCTCATGGCGCTCGCCGGCCGCGACGCGCGCGTGTTTCCCATGCACGCGTTTGATGGGTGGCGCGGTGAGGCGCATGAGATCCAAAACCGGCTGCTTGAGATCATCGAATACTCCGCCGAGGGCCCCGCCTCGTGGTATCGCGATGTCGCAAAGACGGTGCTGATGCTCGCCTGCCAGCACCCCGACGGCCCACCACGCTCAAGCCGCCAGCTACTCGAACGCCTGGACTACCGCGTCCTGACCGCTGCACACGGCCGCGCGGGTGCCGCGGGCGCGTTGACCGCTGACCTGGTGCGCCAGGTCCGCTTGCGTTATGAGGCGTTCTTCGGGTCCTGCCGCGGCCAGCTCGACGGGCAATGGGCGTGGGAGGACACCAACGCCGCCTACCTGCTGATCGACTCCCTCGCGCTCAAAGATGAAGCGGGCAGCCTCGCGCGCTTTTTGTTTGAGGACTTCACCCACTACTTCACCACCCGCAAGGCGCGCAATGAGTTCTGCGTGCTGATCGTCGATGAGTTCAGCGCGCTGGCCCGGGCCGGGTCGATGGCCTCACGCATCGAGCAGGCCCGCGGCTTTCACACCGCGCTCGTGCTCGCACCGCAGGTTGCGGCGGGGATGGGCGATGAGACCGAGACCGCGCGGATCATGGGTAGCGCCGAGACCGTGATCTGCCACCGCGTGAGCACGCCGCAGGACATCGTCGAGCTCGCCGGCACCCGCCTGCGCATGGAGCACTCCGTCCAGTACGCCGACACCGGCGCGACCGGAGTCGGGACCGCGCGACGCCAGCACCAGTACAAGATCGACCCCAACAGCGTGCGCTCACTGGAAAACGGTGAGGCTTACATCATCAGCCGCGGCCACGCCACCCGCGCGCGCATCGCCCAAGCCCCCGCGGCCCACGCGCCACTACCAAAACGCATGCAGCCAGCGACAGCCACTCAGCCGCAAGCCCACACACAGCCAGCGGCCGGGATTTTGAGCACCAAGTCGCCGCAGCCGCAGGGACTGCCCTACTGATGACCGCCCTGCCCGCCCACGAGAGTGCCTTGCCTCACGCGCGCGAGGTGGGCTGGATGCCCGTGTACGCGCTGACCGCCGCCCTTGAGCTCTGCTGCGCGTTCGTGCGCGCGGCCATCGTGCAGGTCATCGGCGATCTGGGCACGCTGATCCTGGGCCACGGCGGGTTTCTCGTGGTACCGGTCTCCATCGTCATCGCGTTGGGGCCGATCGCGCTGTCAGTGCTCGCGCTGGCCTGGCCCGCCGGCGCCGGACTGTACTGGCGGTCAAGCAGCGGTGGACGCCAGCCATCTGCGCGCGAACGAGCCGCGTTTGACGAAGCCATCGCCGAGCTAAAGCTCTACCGCCCCGACGTGCGCCCACCAGGATCCTGGTTTGTCCTCGACCAGCCCGACGTGAACGCCGCAGCACTAGGGAACACCATCATGATCGCGCGCCCCGCGCTGGAGCGCGACGGGCTCACCGCGCTGCTGGCCCACGAGCTCGGACACATACACAGCTGGGACAGCCGCGTCACCGCCGCGATCAACCGCTTCGCCTTCCTCCCCGGTCGCCGCGCCGCCCGCCAATTCGAGGTGCCCCTCGACACCGTATTCATGATGGCCCGCGCCAGCGGAGCCATTCTGGGCCAGCTCGCCTACTACGTGTGGTTCGTCGCCTCAGGCGCCTTCGGGCTATGGGTGACCATGCCCTTGTGGAGCGCCTACTTTCGCCGGCGTGAGTACGCCGCCGACCACTACGCCTACCTCCTCGGCCAAGGCCCCCAACTCGCAGCGCTCATGGACGACGAGTTCCTGATGTTCGACCGGCCCATGCCCTTCGCGTTCATGAACAGCGCCAACAGCCACCCCCCGACCGAACTGCGCATCGACCGCCTGAACTCCTACCTCGATGCCTGACCCCACACCAGCTCACCCAACCGCAGCGGTAACAGACCGGACAGAACCCGTCAAGCTCGCCCCTCCGGGGCGGCCTACGGCCGGGCCTGACGGCCCGAGCTTGACAGAACCCGCCCGGCCCATAAACAAGTCAATCAGGAGGTCAGAAGACCTCCTGCCCAAACAGAGCAGGACCTCGACCCAAGTCTCATGCCACACCTCATGAATCGCACTCAGTCCCACCGCAAGACGCGGCCACCGCGCCGCGAGCACAGGTGCCAGCTTGCGCTCGGTGTCCGTGAAATCTCGGACGAGGATGTCGATGCCATCGCCGATCGGGTGGCCCAGCTTCTGGGACAGCGACCGCCGGAATCGAAGTTGCTAGACGCCAGCGAGGTCGCGCAACGGTACCGAGTGTCGCGCGGATGGGTTTACGAGCATGCTCGAGAGCTCGGTGCCATTACGTTGGGAGGAGGTTCCAAACCGCGGCTCAGGTTCGACGCTGCCAGGGTCGCAGAGGCTCTCGCGATGCCAGCCGAACCAGCGCGTGCGTCACAGCGGCGCGAGCCGCGTCGAAAGCGGCGCCGCGGAGATGGTGGCGAGCAGCTCCTTCCGATCGAGGAGCGCGGAAGTAACGCACGTTCATCGTCCCGCTCGCGATCGCTGCGTCGGAGAAGCCGATAGCTCATGGCGCCAACATCGACGGGCCAGGTGGTTGAACGGGTCCGCGCCCGCGGTACCGTGTTCTCCCTGCGCTTCCGCGCTCATGGCAAGCGCCATCACGTCACCCTCGGTGGATCTTGGGAAGGGTGGTCGCGTCGCCGGGCCGAAACTGAGCTGGCCAACGTCCTCGCCGACGTTCGTCGCGGTATCTGGCAGCCAGCTGCGCCGCCAGCACCCCCCGCTCCGGCTGTAGAGCCAACGTTCCATGAATTCGCCTCAGAGTGGTTGACAGCGCGCGCGGGTGAGCTGGCGCCGCGCACGACCGAGGATTACAGGCTCGCGCTCACCCATCATCTGCTGCCTTTCTTCCACCGCCACAGGCTCGTTGAGATCACGGCCCGTGAGGTCGACCGCTACAAAGCGACAAAACTCCGAGAACGCCAGGACCCCCGCATCGCGCGGCCGCTCTCCAACCGAACGATCAACAAGACCCTGATCCGGCTCAACCAGATCCTCGACACGGCGGTGCGCTACGAACTGATCGAGCACAACCCGGTCAAGACCCGGGTCGAGAAACTCAAAGAGGCCGAACCAACGCGGACCCGCATGAGTGGAGAGCAGGTCCAAGCCTTGCTCCGTGCCGCGGGCCGCAACCGCGTGCTCTTGGCGACGACGATCATGGCCGGCGGGCTGCGAGCCAGCGAACTGACGCACATGCGCTGGCGCGATCTCGACCTGCGCGCGGGTCTGCTGACCGTGACGACGTCCAAGACCGCCGCCGGCCGTCGCCAAGTCGTGCTTGAGCCCGAGCTCGCGCAGCTGCTTCGCGAGCACAAGCTCGCCTCCAAGTGGAGCCAACCCGGCGACCTTGTCTTCCCGGGCCGCTTCCGTGATCAGCCGCGTGAACGCAACAGCCTGCGCACACGGGTACTGCATGGCGCTATCGAGCGAGCCAACGAGCAGCTGGCCCGCGAGGACCGTCCCCTGATCCCTGCGAGCCTGACATTCCACGGGCTGCGACGCACGTACGCCGCCCTGCGCGCCGAGCTCGGTGAGCACCCGGCCATCACGGCCGCGCAGATGGGACACCGCGATCCGCGCATGACCCTTCGGGTCTATACCGACGTCACCGGCGCCCGCCCACAGACCCGCCTCGCAGGCCTGCTGGGCGCCGGCGATTGGGCACCATTGGGCACCAACGTCGATTGGGACGCCTCAGACGCCCGCGACGACGAAGGCGCGAAACCTCTAAAGGGTCCGATTAGCAGGGCCTTCGGGAACGGGAGCGACGGGACTCGAACCCGCGACCTCCGGCGTGACAGGCCGGCGCTCTAACCAACTGAGCTACGCCCCCGAGCGGCAGCCAAGTATGCCAAGGCCTACCCTCCTGCGTCCCGCGGTGTGCGCCACCGAGGTTCCGTCGAAGAGCTTCAGCCTAGCGTCCGGTGCACGCGCGCCTGCAGGGTCTCCTCCTGGAGGCAGGGCACGCTGCTGTGCGCTGCGGTCGTGAACCTCTCAGGCCGCCGCCGAAGTCCACACGGCTCGCTCAGGCGCCGGTTAGGCGCCCCTGGGCGGTGAACGCATAACCCCCCGCCGCCGGACGGGCCCCGACCCCGAGAACGCTCAACCGCGGGTCCGAGAACACGGTCAGGGTGGCCAGGGCCCCGAAGGGAATCCCCACCGGCGACACGACCACGGAGCCGTCGCGTGCCTGCAACAGCGCGTCGGCGGCCAGGCCGAACCCGAACAGACTGGCCTGTGCGCGCAGCAGCAGTTGACCTGCGCCGCTGGCCACCGGTGCCACGGCGAGGCCCGGGGGAAGCGCGGCGCGCAGGTCCGCGTCGCCCATCACGGCCTGGCCGGTGAGCGAGTTTCCGCGCTTGGTCAGCGCCACTTCATGCAGGGTGAGGACGCCCTCGTTCAGGACGGAAATGCTCGCGTCGAGATCACGGGTCGCGGCGCTGCGGGCGAGCAGGTCGCCGGTGTCCGCGCGCGAGGAGCGCAGAGCGGACATGTGCACGGTCATCGAGTCGGCTTGGCCCCACAGCAGCTTCACGGCCGGAAAGGCGTACACGCGCACGCTCTGCACGTCGCCCTGGCGCGCCAGGCGGCTGCGCACGCGGCCGGCCACGATTCCTGGGAGAAGCAGCTGGGCTACCGCCGCCGCCACGATGGCCGCCCCGGCGAAGACCCCTCCGGCGATGAGGGCGCGACGCAGCACGCCGGCAAGCTTGGCAGCTGTCACGCTGGCGAGCCGCATGCACGCGCGCGACCAGACCCTCGTCGCCCTGGCGGCAATCCTGCTGCTCGAGCTGGTCCTGCTGCGCCGCGGCCAGCGACGTCTGTTCTGGGCCACCGCCAACGCCACCCACTCGCGATTGCTGGCCTATGCGCTGGCCGCTCCAGGGACCGTCCTGCACGAGGCCTCCCACTACCTGGCCTGCGTGGCACTGGGCGTACCGGTGCTCGGTAGGGTGAGGCTGTTCTGGCCGCGGCGCACGCCGGAGGGCGGCGTGGTCCTGGGGTCGGTGCCTCACGCACAGACCGACCCCCTGCGTCAGGGCCTGATCTCGATCGCGCCGTTGATCCTCATGCCCGGGTTCCTGGCGGTGGCCACCGCGCTGCTGCTGGCCCCCGACGCGCTCCCTGAGCTACCCGACGCTCTGGGCCGCGTCCCCGCGTGGCGCGCCGTGCTGTGCGCCTACATCTCGCTGTCCTGCGCGCAGGCGGTGTTTCCCTCACCGGGCGACCGCGTCGGCGCGCTGGGGCTGCTGTGCCTGGCCATCATCGGCGCCGGTGCCGTGCTGACGGCTCTGGCCCTGGCCGGACACGCGGGCCTGCGCGACCTGCTCGGCACCGCGGTGGGCGTGCTGGCCCTCCCCGCCCTGGGGGCGGTCGCGTCGCTGCTCGTGCTTGCCCTCCTGGGACGCGCGACGCGTCCCACGTTCTGACCGCGCCGCGGGCGCGGATCTAGCGCCGGCCCCGGAAGGCCCGACCCACGATGGCGAGCATCTGAGAAAGGTGCGCACTCCACAGCTGGGAGTTGTGGGCGCCAGGGTAGACGGCGGCCCCGGCGCGCACGCCGACGCCGCGCAGCTGAGCGGCGAAGGGCTCGTTCTCCGACGCGTTCACCGTTCGATCCCGGTCGCCACCGTAGAAGAAGGCACGCAGGGGAAGGCGCGCGAACAGCGGCCGATCTGAGTCCACGGTGCGGGTGAGCCCGTCAAAGAAGCCCGACCAGCTCTCCACCACGCTGAACCGATCCAGGTGCTCGAGCGCGATGTTCACCGCCCCGAACCCACCCATGGAGTAGCCGCCGATGGCCCGATAGGTGCGCGTGGGCAGGGTGCGGTAGACATGGTCCACGAGCGCCTGGGTCTCGAGCACGTAGCTGGTGTAGTGACCGGCCGGGGTGTCCAGCCAATCGTGCTCCCCGGGCCCGCCCTGAATCATGACCACGATCATGGGCGGTACCTGACGGCGGGCGATCAGGTGGTCGAGGTCGCGCTGCAGCCCGAAGTCCAGAAATGAGCTCGCGCGTGAGTTGCTGCCGTGCAGCAGGTAGAGGGTGGGGAAGCGCCGTCGCGCGCGTCCGTAGTCGGGCGGCAGGTAGAGCTCAAAGGAGCCGTTGCGCGCCATCGCGGCAGAGCGGAAGCGGGCCTCGCGCACGCGGCTCGGCGTGGCCGCTGCACCCGCGGGCATCAGCAGGGTGGCCAAGACCACGACGACGAACGCTCGCTTCAGGGACACGTCCGAGGCGAGGACGGGCCGCTCAGCGGGAGGCGCCCGCGGCGCCGGCGGTGACCAGCGTGGGAGCGAGCTCGGGCCTGCTGGCCGTCTTGGCGCGCAGCCCCCGCGGGGTCACGGCACGCTGCAGCAGGGCGAAGACGCCGTTCACGGCGAGGGCCAGCACGGTCACGCATAGCGATGCGCCCTCAACGCCGCTGAACCGGTAACTGGGCTGGTTGGCAATGATGTCGCCGAGCGTCCCGCTGTAGCCGGCCACCGACGCGACCGTGGTGGTGGCCACCACGAACAGCGCGGAAGCGCGAATCCCGGCAAAGATGACGGGCAGGGCCAGCGGCAGCTCGGCCCTGAAGAGGATCTGTATCTCGCGCATGCCCATGCCGCGCGCCGCGTCGACCACGTCGCGGTCCACGCCGTCCACCGCCGTGTAGGCATAGGTGAGCATGGGCGGCACGGCGAGGATGACCAGGGCGATGAGCACGTGGGTGACACCGAGGCCCAGCCAGGCCAGCCCGATGGCCAGGACCGCGAGCGTGGGCAGCGCGCGGCCCACGTTGCCCGCATTGATGGCCAGGAAGGAGCCGCGGTGGATGTGGCCCAGCCAGACCGCGAGGGGGAGGGCGATGACGAGCGAGATGACGATGGCGATCGCGCTGATGCCCAGCTGCTTGAGAGCGAGCTGGGTCAGCATGCCCTGGTGATCGGCGATGAAACGGAACATCGCTAGGCCATGCGGGCGCGCGCCCACGGGGTGAGAAGACGCTGGGAGAGCACCAAGGCGCCGTCGGCCACCAGCGCCAGCGCGATGGCCAGAGCGCCGGCGGCGATGAGCTCGGTCTTGAACGTGGCGTTCTGAATCGCGGTGAAGATCGGCGCCCCGAGGCCACCGCTGCCGACGTAGGCGGCCACGGTGGCCAGGCTGATGACCGTCACCGTGGCCACGCGCAGTCCGGCGATGATGGTGGGCAGGGCCAGGGGCAGCTCGACGCGCAGCAGAATCTGATTGGGGCTCAGACCCATTCCGTCGGCGGCGTCGCGCACCTCCGCGGGAACCTCTCGCAGCCCGGTGAGGATGCTGGCAAAGAGGATGTAGAGGGTGTAGGAGACCAGGGCCACCTCCGCCGTCTTGCTGCTGGGACCCAAGGGGCCCACGAGCACCTGAAATAGAGCCAGCGAGGGAATGCTGTAGAGCAGGATGCCCACGCCCGATATGGGTCGCACCAGCCAGCCCACCCGGTAGGCCGCGATGCCCAGCACGAGCGAGATGGCAAACCCGACGGCCACGGCTATCAGGGTGAGCACCACATGCTGGCGCAGCGCCGGGAACAGGATGCCCGACCAGTTCTCTGACACCCAGCTCCAGCAGAAGAAGTGGTTGTCGCGCACACAGCTGCCGCCGGCGCCACCGCCGCCGAAGCTGGGGATGACCACCTGCGGTGCGGCCGCGAGCATCACGCGGGCGGGTCGTCGGCCACGTCCGGCGCGGCGACGGGCGCCACCGACGACTGGCCGTGCGCCTCGGCCAGCACCGAGCCGACCAGATCCATGGTGACCAGGCCCTTGACGCGATCGCTGTCCTGGTGGTCGACCACGGTCAGTGGGCCCCCCGCCGTGAGCAACTGCGAAAGCGCGTCCCGTACCGTGGCGCGCAGGTCCACCTGGTCGCCGTTGGGCCGCAGCCCGTTGGGCTGCACGAGCTCCAGGTCGGCCAGCGTGGTCAGGGCCAACCGCTTGAGCCCGCGATCGGAGCCCACGAACTGGGCCACGAAGTCGTCCGCGGGATGGGCAAGCAGCTCCTCCGGAGCGGCGTACTGGGCCAGCTCGCCGCCCTCGCGCAGGATGGCGATGCGGTCGCCCATCTTGATCGCCTCGTCGATGTCGTGGGTCACGAACACGATCGTCTTGCGCACGCGCTCCTGCAGGCGCAGGAACTCATCCTGCAGGTGCTCGCGGTTGATCGGATCGATGGCGCCGAACGGCTCGTCCATTAGCATCAGCGGCGGATCGGCGGCCAGGGCACGGGCGACCCCCACACGCTGCCGTTGGCCTCCCGACAGCTGCGAGGGATAGCGCCCACGCAACTCGCCCGGGTCCATGCCGATCAGAGCGAGGAGCTCGTCGACGCGTTGGCTGACGCGAGCCCGGTCCCAGCCCAGCAGCCGCGGGACGGTGGCGATGTTGTCGCCGACGGTGAGGTGGGGGAAGAGGCCCACCTGCTGGATGACGTAGCCGATCTCGCGACGCAGCTGGTCGGGGCGCTGATCGAGCACGCTCTTACCGCCGAGCAGGATGTCGCCGCCCGAGAGCGGGATCATGCGGTTGATCAGGCGCATGGCGGTGGTCTTGCCACAGCCGGAGGGGCCCACGAGCACGCAGACCTCGCCAGCCGGGACCGACAGGGTCAGACCCGCGATCGCCGGTTCACGCTGCCCGGGATAACGCTTGCTTACGTCGCGTAGTTCCAGCTCGGCCGCCTGCGCGAATGCGGGCTGCCCCTCACTATGGGCGGTGTCGACCTGGTTCACGAGGAGGTCCCGCGCGGAGGGACCTAACAGAGTCTATACATGCGAGCAGTAAGCGGGAGACCTTCCGCGCGGGCGGCGCAGGCGTCTGGACCCCGTCAGGTCGGCACAGCGGCGCTGCGGGGCGCGGCTCCGGCCATCGGTTCTACGTGGGCCAGCAGGGTGTCGGCCGCCCTGAGGACCAGGTCGCGGTCGTAGGACACCGCGTATTCAAAGCGGCGCTGATCGTCGGGACCATCGTCGCCCAGGTCCAGAGCAACCAGGGCGCCGGCGAAGGGGCCGCGGTGCAAACGAGCGCAAGCATGGGCGTGTCGATCTTCCCCGGCGACGCCCCGGACGCCGCCCTGCTGCTGGCCCAGGCCGACAGCGCCATGTACCAGGCCAAGGCCACCGGGCGCGCACGCCTCTCGCTCTACGCCGCCGCCGACCGGCCCGACCATCCGCAGCGCAGCCAGCCGGCCCGCGCCGAGCGCGCGGGAGCGGACCTCAGCCTTGATGCGATCCTCGCCGCCGGGGCGATCCGTCCTCTCTTTCAGCCCGTCGTCGACCTGCGCAGCGGCGCCCACGTCGCCTACGAAGCGCTGGCGCGAGGACCGCTGGGGTCGGCACTGGAGCGCCCCGACGTGCTCTTTGACACCGCGCGGCGGGCCGGGCGCTTGGCCGAGCTGGATTGGACCTGTCGTGTCGCCGCCGTCGACGCCGCCGAGGAGGCCGGGCTGCGCGACCCGCTGAGCCTGCTGGTCAACGTGGAGCCCGACACCCTGAACGTCGCCTGTCCCGAGCACCTGCAGGCCAGCTGGACCCGCGCCGAGCGCGGGCGGCACGTGATCCTCGAGATCACCGAGCGCAGCCTCACCGCGCGACCGGCCGACCTCCTGCGCCTCGTGGCCGAGATGCGCGAGCACGGATGGGGCATCGCGCTCGATGACATCGGTGCCGACGTACGTTCGCTGGCCCTCATGCCGCTGCTCAGCCCCGATGTGCTCAAGCTCGACCTGCGCCTCATTCACGAGCGGCCGACCACCGAGATCGCGCCATCGTCAACGCCGTGAACGCTCACCGCGAGCGCACCGGCGCGCACCTGGTGGCCGAGGGGATCGAGACCCCTGAGCACCTGGCCAGCGCCGTGGGGATGGGCGCGACGCTCGGCCAGGGATGGCTGTTCGGGCGCCCCGCGCCGCTTCCCGCGAGGCTGCCGTGGGTGCCCCAGGGGCTGGGGCGCGCGAGCCAACCGGGCCGAGGGATCCCCGGGGCAACACCGTATGAGGTGGTGCGCTCGCGGCTCGCGCCCCAGCAGGCGACCAAGCCCCTGCTGTTGGCCATCTCGCTGCACCTCGAGCACCAGGCACAGGCGCTGGGAGCCGAGGCCGTCGTGCTGTCGGCCTTTCAGAGCGTCGAGCGCTTCACGCCGGCCACGCGGGTGCGCTACGCCGCCCTGGCCGAGCGGGCCGCCCTGGTGGGTGCCCTGGGCGTCAACCTCGATGTCGCGCCTGCGCAAGGCGTTCGCGGTGCGCATATCGGCCTCGGTGATCCGCTCACCGACGAGTGGAGCGTGGTGGTCGTCGGTCCCCACTTTCGGCGCTCGCTGACGTCGTTCTGCACGCCGATGAACTGCACGACGTGCCCGTCGCGGCACACGGGCGACAGGAAGACCTCGTTCCAGAACGGGGTACCGTTGCTGGCCGCGGCCAGGGCCCGCTGGAGCACGCGTTCAGAGACGCGCAGCTCCTCGCGGCGCCGGGACGCGAGCACATTTCCTCCCTCGGGGGTGGCGTGCGGCGTGCCCCGGCGGTCGCGCGCTGCGGAGGGCATCAGCCCGCGCCCGGGGTTTGGTGCCCGGCTGGCGCAGTCGCCATGGACTGCCGCGCTGCTGTGAGGCCGACCCGCCGCGGAGCGTCGGGGCGCAGGCTGTTTTCTTGGGAGGCGGGGGCAGACATGGACGTGAGTTCCCAAGCGCGCTGTGACGGTCATCGGCCGGGGTCCGTCGGCCCTTGAACGTCTCGGCCGGTGGCCGGCCTGGCACGCTCGCGGCGGGCGCGTGCTCGTCAGGGCCGAGGGACATTCCGCCCGCCGCGGCGACAATGCTCGGGCCGGGCGGCGTGCGCTCGGTGGCCGCCGGGTTGGCGGCGCGCCTTGATCCCCAGCGAAGGAGCCCTATGAGCACCAGCGATCAGTGCCCCGCGGTCGTGAGCGGCCCGAACGTCAACTACGAGGTCAGCGATCGCGTGGCGCGCATCACGCTGAACCGTCCGGCCCGCGGCAACGGCCTCACGCGAGCGCTCATCGAGGAGCTCGCCCTGTGCGTCGAGCGCGCAGACCTGGACCCCTCGGTGCACGTCCTCCTACTGGCCGGCAACGGCAAGGGATTCTGCGGCGGCTATGACCTCGTCGACAGCGCCGAGGGCCTGACCGGCGGCGACCTCGACGACCGAGCCGGGCCGCCCGGCTCGCCGCTGGACCCACAGGTTCTCGCTGCCAACCACGACCCGCGCGGAGTCTGGGATCCCATGGTCGACTACGCCATGATGTCTCGCAACGTGCGAGCGTTCATGGCGCTGGTGCACTGCGGCAAGCCGGTTGTGTGCCGGGTCCATGGCTTCTGCGTAGTGGCGGCACCGATCTGGCGCTCTGCTCGGACCTGTTGCTCATCGCCGCCGACGCGAAGATCGGCTACCCGCCCGCCCGCGTGTGGGGATCGCCCACCACCTCCATGTGGACACAGCGCCTGGGCCCTCAACGGGCCAAGCGGCTGCTGTTCACCGGGGACTGCCTGAGCGGCGTGGAGGCACTGGAGTGGGGCCTGGCCATCGAGGCGCCGGCGGCCGTTGACCTGGAGGATCGCGCGGACGTGCTCGTGAGACGCATCGCCCGAATGCCGGTCAATCAACTGCAGATGATGAAGCTGCTGGTCAACCAGAGCCTCTACGCGCAGGGTCTGCACAGCACGCAGGTGCTGGGCACGATCTTTGACGGCATCGCCCGCCACACCGCCGAGGGATACGCCTTCCAACAGCGCGCGGCCGAGGCGGGCTTTCGCCGGGCGGTACGAGAGCGCGACGAGCCCTTCGGCGACGCGGGGGCGTCCACCTTCAAGGGCTGAGACAGATCGACGTTCAGGCGCTCGCCTTCGCGGAGACGTCGCCACGCCCGGCCCGCTGGTCGAGGATCTCGTGGACGATGACCTGCACCGCTCCGGCGACCGGTATGGCCACCAGCGCCCCCAGGATGCCGGCGACCTCGGTCCCCAGGATGATCGCCATGAGCACGGCCAGCGCCGACAGTCTCAGCGCACGGCCGTAGATGAACGGCCGCAGGCTATGACCCTCGATCGCGTGGTAGAGAAGCAGAAGGACCAGCACGACCAGGCCGGCCACGGGGCCCGTGGTCATGGCGACCAGGGTCAGCACGACCGTGACCAGCAACGGGCCCAGGAAGGGGATCAGCTCGGTGATCAGCGTGAACACCCCCAGGGGGAACGCATAGGGCACCCCGACGGCAAGCAGGATGACCGTCGCGTACACGCCGGCCAGGAAGCTCGCCAGGAGATTGCCGCTGACAAAGCCACCCACCGACTTGTAGATGCCCGCCCCGACGCGCTCGACCGATCCTCGATTGCGGTCGGGGATCAGCTCGGTGACGCGGCGGCGCCATTCGGGCCCCTCGAGCAGCATGAAGAGCGTCAGGAAGGCGATGATCACCACTCCGCCCGCCGTCTTGACCACTCCCACCGCCACTCCCAGCGCGGGGCTCGCCGCCCCGGTCAGGCCCGCGGTCCTGTTCTGAGTCGCCCTGCGCACCTCCTCGACCACGTGGTATTTGCGCTCCAGGAAGCCGAGCGAGCCCTTTCCGCGGGTGAGGTCCCCCACCAGCGTTGGTAGGGCGTCGACGAAGTGCGTGATCTGGGTGACCAGGGGCGGGATGAACACCAGCCCGAGCAGGGTAAAGCTCATCACCGCGAGTGCGAACACCGCTGCCACCGCGCGCCCGCGGCGCAGTCCTCGCTGCTGGAAGAACTCGACCGCGGGATTCAGAGCGAGGGCGAGAAACAGCCCGATGGCGATCAGCGTGAGTCCCGACCGGGCCAGGAGAACGAAACCCAGTGCCGCGAGCACGCCGAGGACGACCCCCAGCCCGACGAGGATCGAGCGCGGGCGAAAGACGACGACCCTCTCCTCACGGGCAGGCTTGGCCGCGGGCGGGGCCGGGGCCGCCCGCGGGGCGTCTCGCGAGACCCGGGCGACCGGGCGCTTCTCGGGGACGCTCACGCGGTCGCCAACTCGGCGTCGGCGCTGCGGGCACGTTGACCGAGCCCTCCCCGGGAGGGGAGGCGCGTCGCTCTCAAACGGGCAGGTGAGCGGCGTCGCGGGGGCATGAGTGGGGTTTGTCTTCCCTTGGGTAGCGAGGGGGCCGACCGGCCCTCAATGCACGCGTCAACCGCGCCCGGGAGGAAACCCGACCTGGACATGCTCCTCCCCCTCGTGGCGCACGATGGTCGGGACCACCCCCGTGTTGCGGGTGTAGCCCATCAGCTCGGCCCTCCACCGCGGGTCGGCCGTTGCATCGCGCTCCTCCACGCTGTCTCCGGCGGCCGCGAGATGCTCGCGCGCGGAGGCACAGTAGGGACAGCCGGGCTTGACGTACATGATCACGCTCATGCTCCCACCATAGGCCGTGCGAGCCGCGCTGACCAATGGTGACACCTGGGCTTCTCGTTTACTGCTCGGCCTCTCGCCCGCGCGGCGGAGCCGACGCTGCTGCCGATTCCAGCGCGCGCCGCACGCGCTGCATGAGCACCGGCATCGCGAAGGGCTTGGCCAGGTGATCGACAGCGCCCGCAGCCAGTGCGTCGCGCAGGTCAGCCTCCCCCCGGGAGCTCATGACGATGACCCGCGTACGCGCCAGCCTGCCGGCGTGGGCCAAGCTTGCTCGATCGACGCCGCGAGGACCTGATCGTCCTCCACCAGGATCAGGGCAGGGGCGCCACCCACGGGCGTGGCGCCCCTGCCCGTGCGCGGTTAGGAGTTCGCGGTTTGGCGCTCGGTCGCCTTGATGACTCCGGCGCGATTCTTGTGCGCGCGCTCGTAGCTGCGCACGTCCTTGGCACGCTCCTCGTCACCGTTGCCCAGCAGGACGTTGACCTCGGCGGCGGTGAGCTCGTCGTATCCGGGCCACGGCTCGTTGCCGCGCAGGGAGGTGATGCGGCTCAGCACCGTGGTGCGATTGTGGTTCTTGCGCTCGTAGGAATCGACCTTGGCCAGGTCGACCTGTGAGAGCGCCCCGAGCTTGGCGATGATCTCGTCGCCAGTCAGCGCGTCATAGCCGCGGATGCCCAGGTCCTCCTCGGAGGCCAGCGCGCCCTTGACCTGCCCCTCAGCCTGGGCGACGCCCGGCACCTTGCGCGCTTGGCGAGCGGTCTGCTTGGCGCGGTTAGTGGTTCGCCGGGCCGTCCGCTTGACACTCTCGCCCGCCTCGCGGGCGGCGTCTGCCGCGCCCGTCTGGGTGATGTCGTAGGAGGGCTGGCCGTCGACATCGGCGCCGACGACAGCGTCGGTGAGCCTGGGTATCTCACGCATGATGCGATCCAACATGCGCTGCTCATCGGCGCGGATGGAGGCGGCGAGCTTTGCCGTCTTCTCATCCTTGACCCTGGTGGCCAGACGCTCAAGCGCCGTGTAGGTCGCGATCTCAAGCGCCTCGCTCGCGGCAGCGTCCTTGGCGTTCTTGAGGACCTTCTCCTCCCCGCCCGATCCGCGCAGCAGGTCAAACGGCGTCTTGCTCAGCGCCACGCTCTGGCTGATGAGACTCTCGGCGAGGCCGAGCATGACCTGAAGGGGACTCCCCCCCTGGTCCAGCTCGCCCAGGCGCTCCTGCACCCGACGCGCGTGATCGCGCGTCTCCTCCAGATGCTTCTCCAGACCTGTGCGATATGGGCCGCGCGGGGTCATGGCGATCTGCGATTGCAGGACGCTCACCAGCCCCACCTCCGTGGCGTGCGCTTCGTTGAGGTACTGCACGACCTTCTGCTCGGACTGACTCATCGAGTCGGCCTCCATTCACTGGGACGTATAAGGGGTAAGGAGACGACGTCCGCCTGGGTGAGACCACCGGCCGGCGGTCACGGGAGCCCAGACGGGCAGGAGCAGCGGCGCTCATCAGTTCTGCTCCAAGTCGAAAGTGAGGGCTGGTACTCGTACGACACCATGCTGTCTCGCACATGGCATATCAGGTCACGCCGCCATTGAGCACCTGGGGACGGCGCCCCTCAAAATACCCACCGGCTGACGGGGACAAACGCCGCCGCTCGCCTTGAATACGCGCGGCGCGGACGGGTCGCCCTGTACTCCCGGTACGGTGACCGAGAACTCGCACGAACGTCGCGCCGGCGCGAGCAAACGGCTCGCGGCGTGCGACCTGCGCGGTGCTGGTCCCCCTGTTCGAGACAAGGAGCCGTTAAGAATGAACCCGATCGAAATCGTGCTCGCCCTGTTTCTCCCCCCGGTCGCGGTGGCCATGAAGCGGGGAATCGGACGTAGCTTCCTCATCGCCATCCTGCTCACGCTGCTCGGTCACCTGCCCGGGGTGATCTACGCGTTCAGCGTGACCGCGAAGGACTGAGCGCAGGGCCCGCCGCGCCTCTACGTCCGGCTACTCGGCGCGCCGGCGCGCGCCAAGTCGTGACGACGCCTACCCGCTCGCGAGCTCAGGTCAGTCGGCCGCCTCCTCAGACTCATCACCGTGTTCGACGATGTCGCCCTCCTTGAACAGGATCCCCTGGGCGATCTCCCGCCAGAGGGGTTTGCGGCGCAGGAGGAACTCAAGGTCCATGCTGAAGTGCTTGAACTCCTCCTTCTGAGCACCGGCCATGATGGCCTTCGCCTCACGATCGCTCTCGACAGCCATGCGCTGCTCATACCAGTCAATCGCCTCAGCCTCTTCGGTGAGTGACACCATCATTCGGGCGAAGGTCCGGACCTCGGGGGATAGCTCGGCAACCGGCTCGTGATACTGGTCAAAGCCCATGCCTACACCGCCCTCTTGGCCAGTGTGGGACGAGCACTGGGCTGCGTGCTGCTTGCTCGGACTTCGTCTGATCGCATGTGGCTCATTTCAGTTGTGGTGTGTGTGACATGGCCCCGAGGGCGGGGAGAGCTGACCCGAACGGCCATGCCGGCGCCCGCGCGGTGGCCGATGGCGGTTTCTGAACGGCCCCCAACCTATCCACACTCGTGGGCGCGGGGGACAGCCGAACTAGGCGCGCCGCCAGGAATCGCGATAGAACCGGGGCGGTGGCCACGCGCTTCGCGGCCGATCACCCATCGGCGATGATGAGCGTCTCGTCACCGAGGTCCGCGCGGATCCTCGGTCGTGCCTGATGCAGGCGGCTCGTGATCGCCGGTTCACCGATAGCGTCAAGGAAGGGCGATCAACCGTTTTCGCGCTGGCGGGGTCCATGTTGCCCAAGACTCGATAGGGGACCGCAGGCTGCGAAGACCCGCAACGTGCCAAATGTGTTCCAGACTCCGATCACAACCTGCCCCCGGACAGTCATGGGCGGTGGCCGAACACTTCGAAAAGCAGGGCCGCGGTGCCCGCGCCGCGACCTGCGTAAGCGTCGCAACCTCCTGAACCGCAACCGAAAGGCCGGACGACATGGATCGATCACAAACCACGCACGAGAGCAAGCTCGACAAGCCCGATAGCGAGTGGCGCGAGGAGTTGACCGCTGAGCAGTACGAGATACTGCGGCGCGGCCACACCGAGCGACCGTTCACCGGCCGGTATGTCCACAACGACGAGCACGGCTCATATCGCTGTGCGGCGTGCGACAGCGAGCTGTTCAGGTCGGACGCCAAGTTCGACTCCCGCACCGGTTGGCCGAGCTTCACCGAGCCGGCCGTGGCCGAAGCGGTCGAGCGCAAGCCCGACAACAGCCTGTTCATGCGTCGCACCGAGGTCCTCTGCCGGCGCTGCGGCGGCCACCTCGGCCATGTCTTCGACGATGGCCCCGGACCGGCCGGTGAGCGCTACTGCATCAACTCCGGTGCGCTGGACTTCAAGCCCGCGGCGCGCGCGTGACGAGCCGGGCCCGAGCATGGACCGATGGCAATCTCAGCACCGCTCGCGAACGCGGCGCTCAGCCAGACTCGACGGGGACCGAACCGCCGGTCGTTTGACGAGCGTGTGGCCAGCCGCGGGGCGGTGGCCACCGTCGACGCGGGCGATCTCACGGCGAGGCCAGGATGAGCAGGCTGCTCGATGCGGTGGCCAGAAGCTTTTGCGCCCCGTCGCGTACGTCACCCTCCGCGAAGGCCACGCGGCGGCCTGGCTTGGTCACCCACCCGTGGGCGTGCAGCTCGCCCGTGTCGGCATGCACCGGGCGCAGGAAGTTGACCTTGATCTCGATGGAGGAGTATGCGGTACCGGCCGGGAGCGTGGTATGGACCGCACAGCCGACGACGGAGTCAAGGAGCGTGCTGACCAGACCGCCGTGGACGAGGCCGATGGGGTTGTAAACCGACTCGTCGGGTGTGGCGGTGAAGCGCACCTCCCCGTCCCCAACCTCGGTGAGGCCAAAACCGAGTAGGGCCGCAATCGGGGGCGGCGCCAAGCGGCCATCGGCGACCGCCTGCAGGTACTCACGACCACTGAGCGTACGGCCGGCCGCGGCGGCTGCGAAAGGGTCGTACCAGGTGACGGTCCGGGAGCGGGGTTTGCCCCATTGCGGTGAATCAGTCATCCCGAGGATCCCGCCACGGCCAGGGCCGCCACGCGCGCACGCGGACGCAGCAGAAGTGAAGCGGCTGCGGCGAGGAGCGCGAACGCGGCGATCACGTACCACCCGTGCTGAAAGCCCGCGAGGCGATGCGCGGCGCTCGGCCTGCCGATGACCGCCACGAGCACCGCGACCCCGATGGCGAGGCCCACCTGGCGCAGCATGTTCACCACGGCGGAGCCGGTGGCAAAGGAGGGCGCGGGTAGCGAGCTGGCCGCAGTGGCCATGAAGGTCGGCATCGTGAGGCCGACGCCGATCCCGGTCAGCAACAGGCCGCCCAACATGTCACGGACGTAATCAGGGTGCACGCCGACGGCCATAGCCCACCACACCACACCGGCAGCGAACGCCACCGACCCGGCACCGATCACCGGCCCGGGCCCGAAGCGGGAGATCAGGCGTCCGCCGAGGCCGAATGCGAACAGGGGCACCATCAGCGGCCCGGGCGCGATGGCCAGGCCGGTGCGTAGCGCAGACCACCCCCAGACGTCCTGTTCCCACAGCACGATCGATAGGAGCATCGCCCCAAAGGCGATCGAAAAAAGCAGGGCGATCAGCGTGGCGCTCGAGAAGGCGCGCACCCTGAACAGAACAGGATCGATCAGCGGATTGGCGCTGCGCCGGCAGTGGATGACAAACGCCACAAGCGCCAACGCCGCGGCGCTCAACAGCGCGAGCGTGGGAGCTCGGCCCCAGCCCCAGTCGCCTCCCTTGACCAAGCCGAACGTGAGCGAGCCCACGCCGGCCGTGACCAACAGCGAACCGAGCGCGTCCGGGCGCGGGATGGGATGGCCGGGCACGTCGGGGAGCCGCCGCCAGCCGACGATCAGCGCGGCAAGGCCGATCGGCACGTTGACCAGGAAGACCCATCGCCAACTTGCCGCCACGAGCACGCCACCGATCACCGGACCCAGCGCCGCCGCCATCCCGCCCGTGGCTGTCCAGGCGCGCACAGCGCCGTGGCGGCGCTCAGGGGGAAAGGCCGCAAGCACAAGACTCAGCGAGGTGGGCGTGAGCAGGGCGGCTCCTGCCGCCTGCACGAGCCGGAAAGCCACGAGCATCGCCACACTGCTGGCCGCGCCGCACGCCGCGGAGGCCACCGTGAACACGGCTACACCGAGCAGGAAGCCATACTTGCGCCGGTGCCGATCAGCCGTGCGCCCGGCCAAGACGAGTAGCGCCGCATAGACAATCGCGTAGCCGTTGAGCACCCATGACAGGTCTGAGAGCCCGCGAGTGTGCAGATCGCGCGCGATCTGTGGCAACGCCACATTGACGATGAACAGGTCGAGGCTCGCGAGCACGACGCCTGCGCAGACGATGACCAGCACGGCTCGTGGTGAGGTTCGAGAAGGCTGGCTAAGGGCTGGCATAGCCAGAACCTACCAGCTTGACTTAGCTATATACAAGTCAGCTAGACTGCGGGCATGGAGCGCACGGTTCGCCTGACGGGCCGTCTTGATCCCCGCAGCGGATGGACGGCGGAGCGCTGCTCGGTGGCCAAGGCGATGGAGGTCTTGAGCACGCGCTCGGCCCTGCTGCTGCTGCGCGAGGCGTTCTACGGCACCACGCGCTTTGATGACTTCGCCGAGCGCGTGGGCATCTCAGAGCCGGTCGCCGCCACCCGGCTGAAAGAGCTCGTCGATCATGGACTGCTTGAGCGCGCGTCCTATCGCGAGCCGGGACAGCGCACCCGGCAGGGCTACCGGCTGACCGAGAAAGGCGCTGACCTGTTCCCCACGCTCGTCGCGCTCAAGCAGTGGGGAGACCGCTGGCTGGCTCCCCGCGGGGCGCCGGTCGAGCTCGCCCACCGCAACTGCGGTGCCCCCGTCCGCGCCGAACTGCGCTGCAGCGCCGGGCACCACACCGAGCCCCGGGACCTCGATCTCGAGATAGGGCCTGGGGGGCGTCGCCGGCACTGAGGTGATCGGTCGCCCGGCGCAGTCAGGGCGTTCAGGCTGTGCGGAAGGCGAGGCGCGCTGCGGAGCGACTCCAAGCGAGCTCCCCGCGAAGCCGCGGCCCGGCTCAGCGCTGACCGTGCGAGAAGTGGCGGGTGAGCACGGTCCTAGGGTTACCCTTATGACACCCGGCGACTCGTCGCGTGCTCCTACGTTGCGTACCACGCAGCGAAAGGGTGACGATCCGGAGGTTGGCCGCAGGAGCGGTGATGGACAGTTGCACCGTTCGGAGGTGCCGGCCGTGTCGTCGCAGGACGAGACGGCCGTCGCGGTAGACGCGAACCCGAGTCACCCGGTCACCTCGCGCGGCGTGAAGCACGAAGCGCAAGGTGCCGGGCCCGCGGCACCTGTACGACGCGGTCGGCGCGGCCGCCGTGGGGCCCGGGGGGATCATCACGGAACCCTGGGCCGAACCACCCGAGCTCGGGTCGGGAGGCACCGCGCAGGTGGCGGTCGTGTAGCAAGCCAGGGGACCCTCGGCGTTCAGCTCCTGCGAGTGCGAGGTTTCCACGGCGCGCACAGCGTTGGCGGCGTTCATCGGGAAAGCCACCGGATCCACGCCGGGCATGAACTGCCGGGTGCACGTTCCCAGCCCCACCCGCCTGGGGTCAGCTGGACCATCGTGGCCGAGCGCGTCCACGAGCAGAGCCCACGTCACCGGGTCATAGCTGCCCACGGCCAGATGCTCCGAGTTATCGTTCGGACACACGTCCTGAACCGCCACGTTGGTGATCCGCCCGCCGCCACCGTGCAGCGATGACGTACCACGGTCATCCTGGTTTGGTTGGACCTCCTCGTCAAAGCGCGAGTAGATCTCGGTGTAGGAGATACCGGCAAACGTCTCCTGACGACTGTTCAGCGCAGCTATGAAGTGTGACCCTGTGGCCGCCTGCCAGTCGGAGGGCTGGCACGGCTTGCGCACGCCACAGGCGGCGTTGGCGACGACGGTGCCGTGGTTGGGCCCCGCGGCGCCGACGACGTCGTCGACCATGGCTCGGGTATCAGGCCAGAACCTCAGGGCCCAGCGCGGCACCTCCCCGCCCTGGCTGTGTCCGTAGATCGCTATGCGCCTACCGGCGCGGGCATACATGGTCCGAATGGCGTGGACGACGTACTCGCCGTTTATCTGCATGTCGTCGTTGCCAGAATCAGGAAAGGTGACCCCGCACCACGGAACGCCCAGCTTGGTCAACGCCGGCTCGTAATTCCAGGAGAACTCCTGCGACGCGGTGATGCCCGTACCCGGAACCAGGAGCACCGGCGCTCGCGTGCTGTGGTCAATTCCCGGTGAGCACTGCAACGAGGCAGCCAACAGTGCGGGGGGGACATCCAGCGCCGGTCCCGGAGTGTCGACTGGTGCGAAATCGGCCGCCGACGCGGCCGCAGGAGCTATGGCGAGTACAGCCAGCGCAGCCAAGGTCACGGCCAGCCCGAATCGCCGCATCTGCTCAACGTACCACGGCCTGGCCAGGCACGCCGCGGCTAACGCGGGCCCGATGGAGCGCGGGTCAATGGGCGGCAATAAGCTCCCGCCGGGCGCCGTCCACCTTCCCACGAGCGGTCCGGCGGCGGACTCGGCCCTCGTCACGTCATGGCGCTCACCGCCTGCTCACGCGCCTCACAAGCCCGTGAGTGTGGGCGCCAGCGCCCGCCACTGTTCGATGGGCACCTCGAAGGCGTTGGCGCCGAGCGCTTGAACAACCACGTGATCTGCGCCCGCCTGGAGATGCGCACGCACGCGCGCCGCGATCTCGTCCGCGTGTCCCCAGGCGACCATGGCCTCCTTCAGGCGCTCGGACCCACCGCGAACGAAGTCTTCCTCGCCGAAGCCCTGGGTCTCCCACGAAGCGCGGTAATTGGGCAACCCCGTGTAGATCTCCAGGTGCCAATGTGCACGCTTGAGGAATTCCTCACGGTCGGAGGTGAGCACGACGGCCTGCTCGACGCAGAGCAGAGGCCCGCTGCCGAGGAGCTCGCGAGCTCGACGCGTGTGCTCAGGCGTGACCAGGTAGGTGTGCGCGCCGTCGGCCAGCGTTCCCGAGAGCTCGAGCATCTTCGGACGCAGCGCCGCGAGAACCCGCGGCGGAGCCGTCTCCGGGCCCGCGGCCAAGAACGGTGCCGCGTCCAGCGCCGCGAGATATTCGCGCATCGTGCCGATCGGCTTGCCGTAGTTGTGGCCACGCATCCGCTCCACGATGGGCCCGTGAGAGATCCCCCACCCCACGATGAGCCGCCCGGGGTGTGCGCCATGGAGGGTGCGCCCCGCGGCGTTGCCCGCCACCGCATCGCGACCGTACACATTGGCGATACCCGTCCCGGTGACCAGACGCTCGGTCGCCGCGAGCAGTAGACCGGCGTTCGTGAACGCCTCCCGCCCGTAGGCCTCGCCGAACCACAGCGAACCGAACCCTAGGAGGGTCTAGCGAAACTCGCTAGACCAGTGGTGGCGGGGGATTCGACGGGCGGAAGCATGGTGGTACCTCAATCCTCTCACGGGCTTACCCCACGCTCGTAGCCGGTTCCTGATTGCGCTGCCGCACGGGGCGGTCACGGCTGCTCCGGCTCGTCCGTGGGGTGCCCCACCGGAGCGCAGCCGTAGTTGGCGTTCGCGGGGAATGTGGTCTAGTACCTCCACGACGTGTCGCTGCGTCTGAATTCCGCTCGGCCCGCGCGATTGGACGATGCGCATCCGCGTCCGCAGTATGTCGCCCTTTGCGAAACGTTCGCCCTGGTCCACGCGGCCAAGAAAGGCGGGATCTTCGATTGCCGCGTAGAAGGTCTCATCACCGGAGCTGAGTCGCCATTTGTTGCCCTCGGTGAATGCCGCCGTAGCGATGTGGACGTACGTCGTAACGGTCTCGTCCGACAAGGGCTCCGCAACGGTGTCGTCGACCCCGAATGCGGCTACATCGTCGTCGCCGACACGCACCATCGGGTCGCCGCGCTCGGTCCGAAACTCGATTGCGTCGATGCCCTCGCGCCGGAGTGGTTCGACGATCTCGGCAGCCGTCGCGCGGATATGCATGTTGTCGAAAAGCGCCAGGACCGTCGCTTCGACCTCGATGATCGTCCCATCGTCCAGCGTAACGCGGATCTGGCCCGAGGGCAACGTCTCCCGCGCCTTGATGGCGCGCCGCCTGACGGACATGATGAAGGCCAGCAGTCCCGCCGAGCCGCCGACTATCCCCGTGAGGTTCGCCAAGGCGGTCGCCGCGTCTGACGTGAAAATGTCGACGATTGCATCCCACGCATCCTTGACGTGGAGAATGAGGACGACATCAAACGAACCCTTATCGGTTGCCTTGATGTTCAACGCGACCGGCTCACGGCCCGGATAAGCGATCACGCTCGCCTCGGCGAACAGCTCGCCCAGCGCCAGTAGTGCCGGTGCCACGTCCCGGACGGACATTTGCCCATTGGTGAGCGCGGGGCCATCGAATAGGACGGAGAATCCAGCTTCGGCGGCCATATGAGCCATCGTACCTCCGTGCTCGGCACGTCGAAAACGGCCGTCAGATGACCGTCGTTCCGTCCGATGGCAGCAGTAAAATTCCCTGCTAGAGACCGGAAAAAAGATGGCGCCCGCGGGGCAGGAACCCCCGGGCGCCAGGACCACAGAGATTGAGGCTCCGTGGACATTCAGAAGGTACCACCGCGCTCGGCGGTCATCGAGCTTGCAGGACTCCTCGACTCGCCCGAAGTTGCGGGGCTGATCGCTGAGCTTGAGGCGACGCGCTGGACGGGACGGCCCGGCTACCCAATTCGGGCGATGGTCGGCATGGCGCTGGCCAAGTCGCTGTATGTGATCCCGACGTGGACGCGAACAGTCGCGCTGGTCCGCGAGCACGACGCGCGGCGCGCTGCCATCGGCGGTGGGAAGTGCCCGAGCGTGTACG
>JAABUQ010003703.1_pt1 | contig 27418 bp, 25 predicted proteins | sample 5560001 | NCBI WGS metagenome assembly JAABUQ01 (sample SAMN10711888, study PRJNA513371) | rock metagenome | isolation source: Antarctica rocks | place: Antarctica: Victoria Land, Finger Mt nord | collected 2015-12-18 | reverse complement strand
CTATTTCGTCTTCCCAGACTGGAAGACGCTCATGCAGACCCTGATCGACTCAAAACCGCCGCCCCACGTCGAGGCCCAACTCGCACGGTGAGGCTAATGCAGCCAAACAGCCAATTAGAATTGGTGCTGATCCAGGCGCTCGGCCTGTCTTTTATCGTGTCTACGATCACGCTCGCGGCGGGGCTGTCGAAGAGCGGAGCCTTTGAGGCCTCGTAGCTCCTGATATCTTGCATGTTCTCCCCAGCCCGTTGTGGTACAATGATGATTGGCAATGGCTAGGCAACCCCATCAGCCAGAAGACGTTCTGAATCTAGTTCTTCATTGGGCTTCTGGCATTCGGGTTTGATCTGATACTGCGGTCGAGCCCGTAAGGCGTGAAGCGGCCGGTGTCACCGCAAAGTGCGTCCGCGATGCCCTTAATTGGTCTTCAATCAATGTTTGATGATAACGGACTGCCGATCCTGCTAGTTCCGGGGCTACTCAGCACGGCGCGGGTCTACGCCGGGCAGATGCCCGTCTTGCGAGATCTCGGCGACACGATGGTGGTGGACCACACGCGCGACGATACAATCGAGGCTGTAGCCCGCCGGGCGCTCGCGGCCGCGCCGCCCATCTTTGCGGTGGCAGGTCTGTCGATGGGCGGCTACGTCGCTTTGGAAATGGTCCGCCAGGCGCCCGGCAGGGTCCGGCGCCTGGCGCTGCTCGGAACGACCGCACGCCCTGATACGTCGAAGCAAACCGTAGCCCGCCTCGGGCAGATCGCGGAGGCAGAAGCGAGAGGCCTGACCGAACTCGGCGAAGCAATCTTTTCTTTCATCGTGCACCCGGACCGCACCGACAACGAGGATCTGCGCGCCGCCTTCGAGCAGATGGTGGCCGAGATTGGAGTGGAGACCTTCGTGCGCCAGCAAAGGGCCATCATCTCCCGCCCGGACGCTCGGCCACACCTGGGGGCGATCCGCTGCCCGACGCTGGTCCTCGTCGGACGCGAGGACGCTTTGGCGCCGGTCGAGTTGTCGGCAGAGATTGCGCAGACGGTCGGGCACGCGCGCCTCGTAGTGGTCCCCACGTGCGGGCACCTGTCCACCTTGGAGCGCCCGCGCGCTGTCGGCGACGCGCTGGCAGACTGGCTTCGCATCCTTTGATCGGCTCCACAAGGCTACTCCCTTCAAGGCTGCTCCCTTCATTTTTGCAGAAGGTTGCCTTTGGCACTTTGCGATTGTCCAACGCAGTCATGAGGAGTAATTTCCAGTTAACGATACCTATATCAATATAATCATTGATGAAAACGGGCGTCTCGAAAAACGATCACCATCAGCCGCGAGACTCGCGGCGGTCGAACAGGGAGCGACACGTGGGATATCCCGAAGCCTCCGCGACCATTACAATATATGAAGCCGACCACGTACCCGGGATGGACGCCGGCGCGGCCCGAAGGATCGCGTCAGACGCGGAAGCGATTGAAATTGCGCGCGAGATTGCGGCGCGGGTCGCCGCGGGAGCAGCCGACCGCGACCGGGACCGCATGCTCCCGTATGACGAGGTCGCGGCGTTCTCGGCAAGCGGGCTCTGGGGCATTACGGTTCCGCGGGAATGGGGCGGGGCGGGCGTATCCTACGCGACGCTCGGCGAGGTACTGGCTACCGTGGCAACGGCCGACCCCAACGTCGCCCAGATCCCGAAGAACCACTACCTTGTTGTCGACATCTTGGCGCTGAACGGGTCAAACGCGCAGAAGCGCTTTTTCTTCGGCGAGGTGCTCAGTGGTCGCCGCATTGGCCATGCCGCCTCGGAGCGCGGCACGAAGGACGTCCTCGACATCAGGACGCGTCTGAAGAATACGTCGAGTGGGCTCGTCCTCGAGGGCCAGAAGTTCTACGCGACGGGCTCGCTGTTCGCGGACTGGATTGCGGTGAGCGCCATCGACGACGATGACGCCTTCGTCCAGGTGCTCGTGCCGTGCGATGCCCCTGGCCTTACAGTGGTGGACGACTGGACCGGCTTCGGGCAGCGTACCACTGCGAGCGGGACCGTAACGCTCGACCACACGCCCGTGGAGCCCGGGCGCGTCATGTCGCTTCAGGATGCCTACGTGCTACCGACCCTGGCCGGACCTGCCTCGCAGTTCCAGCACGCCTGCATTGACCTCGGTCTATCACGCGCCGCCATCCGCGAGACGATCGACTTCGTCAATCAGAAGGCCCGACCTTGGGTTGACAGCGGGTGCAAGTACGCCTCTGAAGATCCTTACACGATCAGCGCGGTCGGTGACCTCCAGGTGCGCCTGTTCGCGGCCGAGGCAGGTATTGAAAAGGCTGCGAGAGTCCTCGACGGGAGTCCGGCGGAACTCACGGAGGACGATGTCGCAGCGGTGTCGGTCGCTGTCGCTTCAGCCAAGGTCCTCACTACGGAGCTTGCAATCTGTGCTGCAAACAAGCTTGTCGAACTCGGGGGTGCCGGAGCGACGGCTGGAATATACAACTTCGATCGCTATTGGCGCAACGCCAGAACCCATACCGTTCATGATCCTGTCCGGTGGAAATATAACTTGATTGGCGACTACTATCTCAATGCAGTAAATCCTCGGCGTCATAATTATGTTTGATTCAAACGTAATGCGATAATATCGATACTAAGTAAAATTTTTTCTTAGAAAGATCATAAACTATGATCTATAAATGTGTTGGTATCGGTATTGGCCCATCAAATCTTAGTCTCGCATCTTTGTTGTATCCGTATCAAGAGATGTCAAATATATTTTTTGATAAGAAGCAGAAATTCTCCTGACACGATGGTATGTACTTCACAAATTCGAGTCTCCAAGTTACCATATTTAAAGATTTAGTTACCCTTGCTGACCCGACTAGCGCTTTCTCTTTTGTCTCCTACCTACACGAAAAAGGGAAGATCTATCACTTCCTCAACGCACAGTTCGAGTCTGTGCCGCGGCGAGAATTCCGCAACTACCTAGAATGGGCTAGTGACCGCAACGAGAACATCAATTTCGGCGAGGCCGTGCTGAATGTCGGCTTCGACGGCCACTTCGTCGTCGAGACCGAGAAGCGTATGGTACGGGCACAAAACATTGCGGTCGGTGTTGGGACAGAGCCCGACATCCCGGCCTTCGCGCACGCCCACCTCGGCCCGACCCACATCCACGTGAGCGAGTTCGGCGACAAGGCGAAGAGTCTCGAATACAAGTCGGTTGCGATCATCGGCGGTGGGCAGTCTGGTGCGGAAGCGTTCCTCGACGCCATCTCGCAACCGCGCAAGCGAGCGCCGAGCCACATCACTTGGATTTCGCGCCGCGAGAATTTCTGTCCACTCGACGACTCATCCTTCACCAACGACTATTTTACTCCCTCGCACTCCGAATTCTTCTTCGAACAGGATCTTCAGTTCCGAAAATCGTTCATTGAGAAGAACATTGCCGCGAGCGATGGCATCTCCGAGCGGACGATCCGCAACATTTACCAACGCCTCTACACGATGATGTTCATTGAGGAGCGGCCAGAGGTCGCGACGCTGATGCCCGGCCGTAGGGTCGACAGCGTGCGGCATGATGGGCGCCAGTGGGTCCTGCACATGGTCCACACGGTGTCGAACAGCGAGGAGATCGTCTACGCCGATGTGGTGATCTGGGCCAGCGGCTTCCGCGGGGCGCGGATGGGCTTCCTCGACGCTCTATCGTCCCGCCTTGACTACGAGGAGGACGAGGTCCGCATCAATGAAAACTTCGCGGCCGTCTGGGATGGGCCGACCGATCGTCGCATTTTCATGCTCAATGCAGCCCGGCGGCAGCGCGGCCTGCCTGAGCGCAACCTCAGCCTTATGGCCTGGCGGAGCCAGCGCGTGCTTGAGATGCTGCAGGGTGGTAGGGCCGACCGTGGCGTCCAAGCGGCACCCTTCCTGACCTGGCCGGCAATGGTCCCGCCATGGCGCTATAGCAGAAAACCATATGAGGGTACCGGCAATGGCTGAACGCATTATCGTGGTGGGAGGCGGCATCATCGGTTGCATGGTGGCGCGGCGGCTAACTGAGTCGCGACCCGAAGCCGAGATCGTCATGATCGAGCGGGATGTGGTAGGATCGGGTGCCTCGCAACGGTCGGCTGGCGTTCACTTCCCGGTCGGCAGGAGTGAGCGCGTCCGGGCCATGTCGGTCGCGAGCGAGCGATACTACGCGGATCTCGCCTGCGCCGACCCGTCCGTCCCAATTTACCCAACTGGGCTCTACGCCGTTGCGTTCGGGGCCGCCGCCGAAGCCGCGCGAGCGGACTTCACGGCCCTGTGCCATGACGAGCCGCCGGCAACGGACCGGAGAGGGCCGATTGCTTGGCCGGTTGGCGCCACGGTCTGGCAGGTTCCCGGCTGCCACTGTGCCGACGTCGCGGCGCTCGCCAGACAACTCGCCGTGGCGGTGCGTCGGACGGCCGTCGTCCTCGAGGGGGTCCGAGTGACGACACTGCGTGAGGAGGATTCGGGCGTCGCGGTATCGCTTGCGACGGGTGAAACGCTCACGTGCGACCAAGTGATCCTCGCGCCCGGCCCCTGGGTCGACACGCCGGCCTGGGCCGACCTCACAGCTCCACTCGGGATCCGGATCAAGAAGGTAGTAGCACTCCACCTCGACCGCCCCGCGGGAAACAACGACGTGGCCGTGATGTTCCCCGAGGAGGACGCCTTCCTTATGCCCCTGCGCCAACGCGGGCACTGGCTATTCAGCTATACCTGCATGGAATGGGACGTCAATCCCGACGCGATGTTCGGGGGCGTGAGCCGCCACCACATTGAGGAGGCGCGCGAGGTACTGAGCCGCTACGCGCCCGAACTCGCCGATGAACTGCGCTCCGGTCGGGTGTTCTGCGACGCTTACGGGCCGCAGCGGGAGCCCGTCGTGGCAGCCCTCGGAGACCGTGGGCGCGTCATCTTCGCCGGCGCTGCTAACGGCTCCGGCTACCGTCTCGCCCCGGCTATCGCGGCCGAAGTCCTTCAGTTTCTTGATTGACTGACGGTAAAGCACAGGAGCCCGCCATGCGGATCATCACTTCCGACGAGGCCACCTTCTCGGCCGCGTTTGGCATCGACATGGCCCACATCGAGGCACTGTCGAGCGCGGCGTTCGAGGCCAGCTTCGCGAGCGTCGCGCCGGGCGGGGAGTCTACGCCCCACCAGCATGACGAGACCGAAGCCTTCGTGGTCCTGCGAGGCGAGGGCGAACTCGTGGTTGACAACGTGTCCCACTGGGTCGGCCCGGGCACGGTGGCGGTGTTCGAGCCTTTCGAGACCCACATGCTACGCAACGTCGGCGAGGTACGCCTTGACGTGCTCGACCTCTACTGGCGCGACCCCGCTCGCGCCGCACGGGCCAGCCGGAACACCGGCTGCGAGCGGCTTGCCGGCCGGCCCGTGTTCGTCTTCTCAACCCCGCCAACGCCCAATGGGGACCTCCACCTCGGACACCTATCGGGTCCCTACCTCGGTGCCGACACCTTCGTCCGCTTTCAGCGGATGAGGGGGGTCGAGGCTTATCACCTGACCGGGAGCGACGACTACCAGAGCTACGTCGTCGGGTGCGCCCGGAAGGAAGGGCGCGCCCCCGAGGAAGTAGCGGCGCACTATGGCGCCGAGATCCGGGACACCCTCGCCCTAATGGACATCGCGGTCGACCAGTTCACAGTCACGGGTCGAAACCCCGACTACGTGCGGGGGCTGCGAGCCTTCTTCTCGCGCCTTGTCGCATCGGGCGCCGTGAGCCGGCGATCTGGCAACGCGCTGTTCGACTCCGAAACTGGCGCCTACCTTTACGAGGTCGACGTCGGCGGCTTGTGTCCGACCTGTCGGGCGCCGACAGGCGGCAACATCTGCGAGGAATGCGGCGAGCCGAACACCTGCGTCGAGCTGATTGACCCGCGGTCGACCCAGTCCCGCACAGTGCCGCTGCGCCGTGTCGTCGACCGCTATTCGCTGCCGCTGCACCGATTCCGCGACGAGGTTCTGACTCATCATCGGCGCGGAAAAGTGTCACCGAGGCTGCAAGACCTGGCCGGGCGCGTGTTCGAGCGACCTGTGATCGACCTGCCAGTGACGCATCCCGCCAGTTGGGGCGTTACCCCCACTGAGCCGACTATCGGCCAACAGGTCATCTGGGTCTGGCCCGAGATGGCGTTCGGTTTTCTTTATGGAATCGAGATGCTCGGGCAACGTGCCGGCCGCGCATGGTCGGCGGACGCTCCCCAGCGTGATTGGAAGATCGTCCACTTCTTCGGCTACGATAATAGTTTTTATCATACAATATTGTTTCCTGTATTGTATTCATTATGTTACCCCGATTGGAAAAGTGACATAGAATATAATGTCAATGAGTTCTACTTGCTCGATAACAAGAAGTTCTCGACGAGTCGGCAGCACGCCATCTGGGGCAAGGACATTCTGAGTCCCGAGACTGTGGACGCTGTGCGGTACTATCTTGCCCTCACACGGAGTGAGGGCGAGCGCACGAACTTCGAAATGAAGGCATTCCGGGAAACGATCGCGCGCGTGCTGGTCGGCGGTTGGCAAGCGTGGCTCGCCGATCTAGGGGTCCGTGTCGCCCAAGACTTCCGCGGCTCTGCCCCGGATGCTGGCAGCTGGTCCCCAAGCCAGAGCGCGTTCCTCGGGCGACTCGGGACACGGCTCGATACCTTGGCGGTATTCTACGGGGCAGACGGGTTCTCGCTGTCTGCGGCGGTGCAGGAGCTGAACGGGCTCGTCGAGGATGTCACCCGTTTCGCCATCGCACACCGTAGTCTGCGAGCGCGCCCGGACACGCGGTCCGAATGGCGCACCGCCGTCGCGCTCGAGCTCGCGGCCGCTCGGCTGCTGGCGCAGGGTGCCGCACCCGCGATGCCGCGCTTTGCCGCTAAGCTGAATAAGGCCCTGGGGCACGCCGGCGCGCCAGCAGACTGGCCCGACTACATAGCGCTGGTGGCGCCCGGCAGCGCGGTGTCGCTCGCCGGGGTGGCCTTTTTCACGCTGTTGCCAAGCGACAGTGCCGAGGCGCTGCCAGCGGAGGTGGCGGAGGTGGCCTAGCGTGGACGGATTGGACACGCTCCGGCGCGCTGCCCCCTGAGGACCGGATGCGAGGGCGGGCCGAGCGGAATTATGGGCCGACCGGCGACGACGCTGGCGCCACTTTGGAGGTTGGACGACATTCGGAGGATGGCATTGTCATGTTTGAACGCGAGCAGCGAACCAGACCCGACGCCGAACACGATCCCCATTTGGAGGACGCGGAGATCTCCGCACGGGTAAGAGGTGGGCTACGGTCGATCCTGCGACTGTCCTCCGACTTCGACATCGACGCGCGCTCGCCGGTCGACCTCGGGCTCAGCTCGCTCGGAGCCATCACGCTGCAGTACCAGATCAGGATGACCTGCAACGTCGAGGTTGCGGTCAGCGAGATCCTCAGCGCCGCGAGCGTCGCCGGACTCGTGGACCTCGCGCTCTTGCGTCGTGCGACCGGGTTATCGTCGGGGCAGGAGGGAATGTTACTATGAACACGGTCGACATCCTCGACGCCGTCGCGGCCCGTGGGCTCACCCTGAACCTCGAAGGCTCGAACCTCAGGTTGGAGGGTCCCGAGTCGGCGATCGATCCGGAGATCATACAGGCGATCCGAGACGGCAAGGACGGGCTAATCCAGCGCCTGCGTCGGCGAGAGGTGCCAGGCGGGGAGCGGTTCGAGCTCACCTCCATGCAAGCCAGCTACTTCTACGGACGGCAGGACCATTTCGCGCTCGGCGGGGTGTCGTCCCATGTGTACCGGGAGATCGTGGGTGACTTCGACCCGGACCGGCTCGAGCGGGCCCTCGGCAGGGTGGTGGCGCGTCATGTGGCGCTCCGCACGTCCTTTGCGGACGACGGCTCCCAGAGCGAGCGGTCCGCCCACGAGGTGCCGGTCCACGTCACGGTCGCAGACTTACGCGGCCGGCCGGCCGCCGAGCAGGATGCGGCCCGCGCCGCAACCCGGGATGCGATGAGCCATCAAGTGCTAGAGGCAGCCCGCGCTCCCTTAATCGATGTCCGCCTCACGCTGCTAGATGACTCGGGCGTACTTCACGTCAGCCACGACGGCCTAGTCATCGACGGCATGAGCGCGTTTCTGTTCTTCGACGACTGGTGGCGCTTCTACGCAGATCCCGAGGCGGCTAGCGAGCCGCTAGCCGTGGACATTTTCGACCATCTCCGTGCGATGGCGTCCGGCCCGCGCGATGGGATCGTGCGGGCACGCCGCTACTGGGCAGATCGCATCGCGTCCCTGCCACCCCATCCCCAGCTCCCGCTCGTCGAGAACCCTGAGACGCAGCAGTGTCCGCCGCGGTCCGTGCGACGCGTGGCGTCGCTCGACGCGCTCGCCTGGGCGTCTTTCAAAGAAAGGACGGGCCGCCGGCGCCTAACTCCCACAGCGGCCCTGATTTCCGCCTACGCCGAAATCCTGTCGCTTTGGGGGGCTGGCGAGCGCTTCACTCTCAACCTGACTGTCGCGGATCGGCGGCCGATCCATGATAGCATCGATCGCGTGATCGGTAACTTCACCGATTGCCTATTGCTACCGGTCGACATCGACCCGGCGGCCAACTTTGAAGCCCGGGCTACGGCGATCCAAGGCGAGCTGCGGGCCGGGCTGGACCACCGAGGTCATTCGGGTATTGAGGTCATGCGCGAGATCGGGCGGCAGGCTGGCTTAGGCCGCGCGGCGCCGATGCCGTTCACCTTTAACAGCGCGATTGGCGGCGCGTGCGATGGCTCGGCCATAGCCCAGTGGGGCCGTGAGGTCCATGCGGTAAGCCAGACCCCACAGGTCTGGGTCAACGCCTTCGCGTTCGAGCGGGACGGCGCCTTAGTGGTCGAGTTTGACACGGTGGACGCCCTTTTTCCGGAGAAGCTGTTCGACGGGGTAGTAGCCGGCTACGAGCGCCTGTTGGAAGTGCTCAGCGCCGACGAGGCCGCCTGGAAGCGGACTGACTACGGACTCCTTCCCCCCGATCAGCTCAAGCGACGCCGCGAGACCAACCGCACGACCGCACCGATCCCCGGCGGGCAGGCCCACACCGCCTTCCTGGCCCGGGCCGACGCCACGCCGCTGGCGCTTGCGGTCCGGGCACCCGATCGATCGTTGAGTTACGAGCAGCTTCGCGCGGGCGCCTTCGCCGTGGCCCGCTGGCTGCGTGCCCGCGGGATCGGGCGCGGGGATGTGGTCGGCATTGCGATGCGGAAGGGCTGGGAGCAGATCGTTGCCATTTTGGGGATCGGAGTCGCGGGCGCTGCCTATCTGCCGATCGACGCCGACTTGCCGCCGGCCCGTGTGGTCGCGCTGGTCGCATCCGGCGGCGTGCGCAGCGTCCTGACGCAGGGCAGATGCGCCCCTACGCTCGGGCCCGAAATCGAGAGCTTGACGATTGACGGCACGTTCCTGGATGCCGCCTGGGCAGCCGAGGCGGGGACGCGCGCGGAGGACGTCTCGCCCGCCGAGGCCGACCAGGCCGACCTCGCCTACATCCTGCCGACCTCCGGCTCGACCGGCTTTCCCAAAGGCGTGATGATCGCGCATCGCAGCGTCGTCAACCTAGTGACGGACATGTGCCGCAGGTTCGAACTCTTGCCGGACGATCGAGTGTTCGGCGTCAGCAGCGTCAGCTTCGACCTGTCCGTGTTCGACGTCTTCGCCACACTCTCGGTTGGGGCCGCGCTGGTTCTGCCGGCGGCGGATCGCTCGGCCGACCCGGAGCACTGGCTGCAGACCGCCGCGGAGGGCGGAGTTAGCATCTGGAACTCCGTGCCGCCGATTGCCGGGATGCTGGTCGAGCACGCGTCCGCCGCGGGCGCGATGCCCCCCCACCTCCGGCTCTTTCTGCTGAGCGGCGACCGCATCCCGCCCCATTTACCGGGCAGGATTATGGCCCTCAAACCGGACGCGCGCGTAGTCGCGCTCGGCGGGCCAACCGAAACGACGGTCTGGAACGTAGTGCACCCGATTGATTCCAGCACCATGCCCGAGGCCGCGATCCCCTACGGGCGGCCGACCGCCAACAACCGCGCCTATGTGCTCGATGCCCAGATGCGGGCCTGCCCGGACCACGTCCCCGGGATGCTCTACGCGGCGGGGGAGGGCCTCGCCCTCGGCTACCGACCCGACAGGGACGGGACGAGCACGAATTTCTTCTTCTGGGAGCCACTCGGCGAGCGACTTTATAGCACCGGAGACATGGCCCGCTATCGGGCTGACGGCGCACTTGATATTCTAGGGCGTGCCGATGCCCGGCTGAAGCTCAACGGTTACCGCATTGATCCCGGCGAGATTGAGATGGTCCTGGCGGGCTCGCCCGACGTCGCGGCGGCCGCGGTTGCAGTCGCAGGCGCGGACGAAGACCCGAGGCTTATCGCCTGCATGGTCCGCCGCCCGACCGGGCGCTCGGACGAGGAGGCGGGCTGCGCGCTGGTGGAGGCGCTCGGCCATTCTCTCCCAGACTACATGGTGCCGCGCAGCTTCGTCTGGCTCCGCAAGTTCCCATTGACGCCGAACGGCAAGGTCGACCGGGCGGCACTGCTGCGCGCCGCTGCAATTCCGTCCACGCCGGCCGCGGCGGAGTCTGCGGGCGAGACGGCTCCGGACTCGGAACTCGCGCGTGAGCTTTGCGCCATTTGGGCCGACATCCTCAAGATCGACGCGGTCGGGGCGGGGGACTCGTTCTACGGGCTCGGCGGGACGTCGCTGTTGGGCGTCCGCTTACTGGCTCGAGTCCGCAAAGCCTTCGGGGTGTCGGTCCCATTCAAGGCGCTGCCGAGGCTCGACACGCCGCACGGCATGGCGGCCCACCTCGATCCGATTCTCAACCGCGTCAAGGTATCTTAGAGATGAGCTCCGTCATCGAACCGGTTGCGAACCGCCGACCACCGGGACTAGGGCGGATCGTCGTCTACCAGTCAGGTCGGCGGACGGTGCTCTCGCTCGACGCTTTCGACGCGCTCGCGCGCCGCACCGCAGTCCATCTTCTCGACTGTGGCGTCCGGGCGGGGGATCGCGTCGGTATCGTGGCCAAGAACGGCCTTGAATGGGCACTGCTTGATATCGCGGCCCTGAAGATCAAGGCCGTGACGGCTGGATTCGAGGTCGACAAGGTTGTGGTCGATGCGGACCTCATCAAGCGTTTTGGGCTCCGCCTTGTCTTTGCCGACAAACCGAGCGCGCACGAGCGCGCGCGACCAATCCAGGCCCTACTGCCGAGCCTTGAAGGCTTACCGACCGATCCGGACCTCCCACCTGTGGCCTACGCGCCCGACGACGTCACGACGATCAAGTTTACTTCGGGCAGCACCGGGCGGCCTAAAGGGCTTGCTGCCCGGGCCGGAAGCATTGACTGTTCTATCACGGCTGTACAGACGCTGTTCGGCCATTGTCCCGGCGATGCCCTGTTAGTATTCTTGCCGCTGTCGCTCCTCCAGCAGCGCTACTGGATCTACTCGGCCCTGGTGTTCGGCCACGACATCGTGGTGTCGGCGTCGGAGTTCGCCTTTCACGCCCTGAAGCGCGAGGCCCCGACGGTGGTGATGGGGGTGCCGGCCTTTTTCGACACCCTCTGTAAAGCGATCGCGGCGAGGGTGGAAAGTGACGACTCGGGAGCGCTGCGGGCGCAGGCGCGGGAGGTGGTTGGGGACCGCATCCGCTATCTGTGGACCGGCTCGGCACCCGCCAACCCCGACACCCTAGCGTTCCTCGATCGCTGCGGCCTAAAGATCTTTGAGGGCTACGGGCTGAACGAGACCTGTATCGTTGCGAAAAACGCTCCTGGCGCCCATCGCGTCGGCAGCGTCGGGCGGCCCGTGTCGGGCAAGCACGTCGCTATCGACCCCGAAGGCGTCATCGTGGTGCGGAGCGATGAGCCGGTGAACGCCAGTTATCTGTTCTGCGAGCCTGGCGAGTCCGAGCGCATCTTTCGCCTCGACGGGTCGGTGCGGACCGGCGACCTTGGTCGCTTCGATGCGGACGGGTTCCTATACGTGCTCGGCCGCGCCGATGACGTGGTAGTGCTAGCGAACGGCAGAAACGTCATGGTCCGGCCGGTGGAGGAGCGGTTGCGGTCCTGCCCCGCTGTTGCCGACTGCATCGTGGCAGGCTCGGGTCTCGACCGCCTCGCCGCTATCGTGTGTCCCAATCAACAGGCTGACGCGCGCGAGGTGATCGGCCGTCATGTTGCCATGCTCAACAAAGCGGCGGCGAGCGATGAGCGGATCGGCGGCCTCGTGCTGGCCAACGAGCCGTTCAGTGTCGAGAACGGCTTGCTCACCTCGCAGTTCAAGCCAAGACGAAAGGCGATTCTGGCACGCTACCGTGACGAACTCGCCGAAACCGCAGGAGGTGTGTGATGAACGAGATGGACGCGGTCGTGGCCCGGCACCTTGCAAGGTTGGTCAACCTCGAGGGGGGTATTGCAAACGTGGAATTCGACGCCGACCTCTTCGCGGATTACGGGCTGTCGTCGCTCAACATGGTCCTGCTGATAACGTCGGTGTGCAACGAGACCGACACGCCGCTGATGCACTTCACCGAAGAGGATATCGCCGGCCTTCGCACGGTGCGCGGAATCGCCGACCTCGTAAGCGCGGTGGCGCGCGCGGGGGTCCCGCGATGAGCTGGCGCGCCCTCTCCGAGGCACGGCTCGAGAATCAGCATGTGCTTCTCCGCCCTCTCACGGCCACCGACCGGGGGGAGCTATCCGAGATCGCCTTCGACCCTGACGTTTGGCGCTACTTCGTCCAGCGGGTGACAGATGACGGCGATCTTGACCGGTTCGTCGCACAAGCAGTTGACGACACTGCGGCGGGTCGCCGCGTGGTGTTCGGGATTATCGACAAGCGCTCGGGCCGGCTCGCCGGCAGCATGGCCTACGGCAATGTCGTGGAGATCGAGCGGCGTCTGGAGATCGGCTGGTCCTGGCTCGGCCGTGTCCACCGTGGGCGCGGTCTCAATCGTTGGGCCAAGCTGCTACTGCTGGAGCATGCCTTCGATCGGCTCAATTGCGAGCGCGTCGAGTTCAAGACCGACGTGCTGAACCTTCAGGCTCGCAGAGGGCTGCGGAACATCGGCGCGACAGAGGAGGGCGTGTTCCGTAGTTACAACTATATGCCCGATGGGCGCCGACGTGACGCAATCTTCTTTAGCATCATCCGTTGCGAGTGGCCTGACATCAAAGCGGCGCTGCTGCAGCGCGAAAAGGTACCGATGACGGTCGTGAGCTCCGCGGATCTCCTGTGAAGCCGCTGCAATTAGACGGCGACCCGCGCCGACTCGGCTTTGCCCACGGGCTGGCGCTGCGGGCGCGGATCCGCGGTTTTCTCGACGCCGACCTGGCACGCCTCAACCGTATCTTGCTCGAACCCACCAGTCTCGCGGCTCTGCGGCCTACCATTGCGGCGCATCACCAAGTCATCGTCGAGGAGATGCCGGACATCGCCGAGGAACTCGCCGGCCTCGCCGAGGGGGCAGGGCTGTCGCTTGAAGAGGCCGTGCTCCTGCAGATCCGCCGCGAAGTGATGGGCTACTCGCGCGCGTGGACGGGCGGCGACTGTACAACCTTCTGCCGTTTTACCCCGGACGGGCCGATCCTCGGCCAGACCATCGACCTCAACGGCGACCTCGACGACCAAGTCCAGGTCCTGGACATCGCCCACGCGGGCGGGCGGCAGGTGCTCGTCCTCACTTTTACCGGCCTGCTCGGCTATCTCGGCAGTAATTGCGACGGCTTGGCAATCGGGCTGAACCTCGTGCTCGGGGGAGCGTGGAGTCCCGGCGTACCACCCTATCTCGCCATCCGCCACCTGTTGGACGCCTGCCCAGACGTCGAGACCTGCATCGAGCACCTCGGGAAGATGCGCCTTGCGAGTTCCCGCTCGCTGATACTTTGCGACTCCAGGGGGGCGGCCTTTGTCGAGCTGTGCGGCGGCCGCATGGAGGTGCAGCGCGGGACTACGCTTGCACACGCCAACCACTTCCTGAGCGAACCCTTTGTCGCCTGCGACGAGATGAACCCATTCTCGAAGAACTCCTCGGTCCGGCGTCTCGACCGGTGCCGGGAGGGGCTGGCGCGGCTCAACAGCAGTCGGGATCCTGATGCCTATATGGCAATGCTGTGCGAACCGCCGATTCTCGTCCGCAGCAACGGCAACATCCGGCGCGAGCGGACGGTGGCGGCTGTGGTGCTCACCCCGGGCCAGGGCGCGATGCGTGTCAGGATCGGCGACGTCGCGTCCGCTCCCACACATTGCTTCATACTGGGGGATCGCGATGGCTGACACCGCGCCGCACGTCCTCGCCCCGCCAGCCCGGGCCTCACATCTTGCGCGTCAGCGCGCCGAAGCGGACACCGGATACGTTCGAGCCCAGCACCACGAGATCCCCCGGCCCAACCGCCCCGTCCTCCACCATGTCGACGAGGTTGATCAGCGGGTCGCAGGCGAACACGTGACCGATGCGGGCAACGTTGCGGAGGAACAGCTGGTCGCGACGAAAGCCCGCCTGCTGCTCCTTCAAAATGAGGATCGGCAGGAGCAGGTTGTTGTGCGCGACGCGGCGGACGTCCCTCACCCCGACCTCCGCGCCCTTGAACAAGTCGGCGTTCACGAGGCGGGCGAGGGCGCCGGAGATCTCACCGCCTGGAGTCATAACGGTGGCGTCGACTGCCGTTGCCGTCCCGATCAGCGCGAAGTCTGGAGCCCTGCCGGCCGCGACCACGCAACTCGCCGCCCCGTCGCTAAAAACCGCGAAGGGGCGCAGCCTGTCGCTGTCGGACGTGACCGCGTCGACCGCCACGAGCAGCACCGCCCGGCGGCGGCCGCTGTGGACCAAAGCTTCAGCAAGCTCCAGGCCGGCCATGAGGGTTGCGCAGCGGTTCAGAGTCACGCCGTAGGGTACGGCGTGGCGCAAGCCAAGCCGCTCGAGGAAGCGCCCCGTGAGGTCGGCGTGGTCGTCGACCTCGACTGGGAAGCGCGTGGCGCAGAACAGGACGGCGTCGACCTCCTGCCTCAACTCCCCGACACGCTCCAAGGTTGCGGATGCCGCTGTGGCCGCAAGATCGAATACGGGGCGCTGCGACACGCGAAAGCGGCTCCAACCCCACAGCTCCGGCTCGTCGATCATCTGGTGGCGTGCCAGGAAGTCCCTGAACTCCGGAATCGCGCTCACATGCCGCTCGTCTTCTCCAAGCACGTATCTCGCCCCGTATATGCCCAGCATCGCATTACGCATATCTGCAACATCCTTGAATTAGTGAAAATACATAAATAGTATATAAAGTAAATTAAAATAAGCTATTCATTAAATCAGGAATATGATTTATGTTTATTGACTTCCATTCCAGCGTGCCCACGACCGGCCTCATAGTTGGACATATTGACAGATTTACATTCTCTCTGGCGAGCCAGCAGCGCTCCGAAGCCATACTGGCGAAAACCGCGCCCGAGATCTTTACAGCCCTGATGCGGGACATCGAGACCGAGGATACAATGTTAGCCGCCAAACAGGTGCTCGACGCCACCTTGGCGCGCGGACCAGATGGTGAGCGGACGGACGACCCCTTTGCGCTGGACGGAGGCCGCGACTGCCTCCGCAAGCGGGCGTCGGAGGCAGTGCGCACTGCCGAGGCCTCCCTCACTGCCGCGCTCGCGCTCGGACCGGAGGCGCGCCGGGTGATGATGCGGGAGCGGGCCGCAGTCTCGCTTCTGGGAGCGTGCTGGCTCGACGGTGTGTCCCAGCCCGCCACCCAGCCGGCCGCGATCGTCAACCTGCTGTTCAATCACCGATGGCGGCTGCTCGGCGAGGGGCGGTTGGAGTTGGCGAGCGCGATGGTGCGCCGGCGAGCCTTTGAGTGCGCGGGCGTCAACCTGCTGCCGATCGGCGACGCAGCCTTCGTGTCGGCCTCTGGCACGAGCGACACGGCAGCCCTACAGGCCGCGTTTCTGCTGGCCCTAGCTCGGTTTCCAGCCAATTATCTCCCTGAGGTCATCGGGGTTCATGCAGTCATCTCGCTATTCGGCATAGACGACGCGCTCGCCGGCACGACGTCGCCCGTGTCTCCAGACGAGGCATGGGGCGTGGCTGAAACTTTCTTCGACAATCTGGAGGACCTGGGACCGGCACGCGCCGAGCAAGCGCGGCGGCGGCTCGCCAATGCTATGGCGGTCATGGCGGAGCTCGAAGCCGCTCACGTGTCACTCCTCGTTGAGATTGCCGCGCGTGCGGTCAGGCGGACGCTCGACGACCGCGTCGCCGACATCGTGACCCGGCACGCGCCCTTTGCTGGGCCGCAGCATGGCCGCGTCAGGGTCGGGGGCGAACTCCTGTCGGACCGATTGAGGGTAAATGACTTCGACGTAGCGACCTTCCTCCGCGATTTTAAACGGTCGTGGTATGTCCGGACCGACGCCAATGGCTCGAGCCGCTTCATGGCGGCGCTGAAGCTCGGTGGCCCCATGTTCGGCATCTTCACGGCTGACGAAGCCCGCCTGTTCCAGGAATGGATAGCGCGCGTCCCGGAGATGGTCGACGAGCCGGTCGCGCTTACACCTGCCCGACCGGATGAGCCAGAGGCAGGGGCCCGGTTGGCCTGGATCCGGACAAGGGCGCCGGACGCCGTCGTGTTCGAGGTGACGAGGGAACTCGACGACCGCGAGTTGCTCTACAGGTTGGTCAATTACGAGAACTATCCAAGCGTTCTCGCGACCGCGCGGGAGCGGGCACGCGCCGGCCTCGAACGCGCCGAGCTGCTGTTCGAGACGGGGAGCGCCGGCCGCTACACCGATGCCAGCCTGTTCGACTATTCATCAGGCGCTTTATTCGACCGCGTGATGCGGATTTACTGGGATAAGCTCGTCAACCCTTACTCACCGTTGTGCGAAATCCCCGACCGCGAGGCCGTGGTGTTCGGGCAGAAGATTTTCGCGCTCGGCAGTCTCATCGATGGCTCGTGGGCTTTCAGGGTCGGCACCACAGGCCGTTATGAGCGCGCCAGCACGGGGCTGCTGTTTTCAATCTACGCCGACGAGATGGGCTTTGGCGACATCTGTAAGAACCACATTACCCTAATCTACCGCGTGCTGGCGAGCCTAGGTATCGCGCTGCCCCACATCCGTGACGCGGCCTTCATCGACCAGGACGAGATCCCCGACGCTTTCTATGCCTTCCCGCTGAATCAACTCTGCCTCGGGCTGTTCCCTGATGCTTTTTACCCCGAAATCCTGGGCTACAATCTCGGGATCGAGATGTTCGGGCTGGGTGAGATGCGACTCCATGAAATGCAGAAGCTGAAGCACTGGGGCTTCGATCCAATTTACGAGGAGGCGCATTTGTCGATCGACAATATGTCAGCAGGCCACGCGCGGCAGGCCGCGACAATCATCCGCTCGCACCTTGACGACGCAGAGCGCCACCACGGGCGCACCGTGGCGGCCGCCGAATGGCGGCGAATTTGGAACGGTTACGCGTCTTTCGCGTATTTCTCCGAGGGCGGCTCGCTGGAAGCGCCGCCCACCGCTATGGCGGCGGTTCTGCCGAAGAGGCAGGTTTCGCTCTCAATCTGAATGCCCGATAGTGGGCCGTGCATCTGAATCGTACGGTGTAACTTCATAAGAAATTCTCTTGGAAAATCGAAGTTTTGTAGGGTAGCCTGTACGATTGGGCATGGACCTTACACCGTCCCGCTCAGACGCATGACCCCTATACAAGGGTTTCCTAGGGCGTGACGGCGCATGCCTAAAGGAACGGAATGCGGGCGTTCGCCGAGGCGCGGTACGATACCGGCCCGGCAAGAAATCCGAGATCTTGGCCCGGCACAATCATCCGCCCGACGCCCGCCACCGCGACAGCGGCCGCGAGCCTTTCGCCGGGGCAGGCATGCACGCCAGCACCGAAGGTGAAGCAGCGCCGGTCTTGCCTTGACGGGTCGAACCGGTCTGGGTCTGGATTGACAGACGGATCGCGGTTCGCAGCCGCCAGCACGATGAGGATGCCGTCCCCCGCCTCCACGCTCTGGTTCGCGACGATACCTGCCTCGGCCGCCCAGCGCCGTGTGTTCTGGATGGATGGGTCGCACCGCGACACCTCGTTGACGATACCTTCCAGAGCACCCTTGTCATCGTGGACTGCCCTCCGCAGCCCGGCATCACGCGCCAGCACCAGTAGCGTGTTGCCGATCAGGCCGGCGGTCGCCTCGTAGGCCTGCGACAGCAAGCCGATCGCGTTGGCCGCGACCACGCTCAGGTCCTCGCGCCCGGTGCGCTTCACCTCGCGGGCGAACGCCGCGAGCAGGTTGTCGCCGGCAACGAACCTGTGGTCGGCCAGGTGGGACCGGAACAGGTCGAGCAACTCCGCCGCAGCCACCTTGCCGCTCTCGATCTGCTCGGGGGAGCCAGTCGACGCGAGGCAGCCCACGAAGCTGCCAGTAAGCAAGGCCAGCCGCGGCAGCGCCGCTTCTGGAATGCCCAGCAAGATGCCGACTACATAGACCGGCAGATCAAACATGAACCGCGTCAGCTCGCCGGGCTTCGGGACAGCGGCGAGCGGTGCGGAAAGGGCAGCTGCCCAACGGCGGCTTATGTCCCCTACATGACGCTGATCGAGCAGGGCCAGGGTGCCAGACAACGCGCGCTTGAGCAGGCAATGGCCCACGCCGTCGTCCATGCGCACGAGGTGACGGAACACGTCGCCCGCGGTCGAACCGAGCAGGGCCTTGGGCACCGGCTCGTTTGGTGGCCGAACCCAGCACAAGGGGCTGGCGAGGACCGCGGTGACAGCCTCGGCGCTGGAAGCCACCCAAAAGCCGAGCGCGTCGTCGCGTCGGAGCGACCTCTCCCGTGCCAACGCCGCATAGTAACGGTAAGGGTTCGGGTGGGTCGCCGCCGCGACCGGGTTGGCGGGGTGCATCATCGCCCGGCATCTGGCAAGGTCGGTCGCATAAGGCCGTTCGCCTCGACATAGGGCAGGGCATCGGCCGCGAAGCCGAACGTGCCCGAACCCCTGATCTCGCGCGCGGCCCGCATCAAGGCGCCCAGTGCCGCGCGGCTCAGGGCCGAACCCAGGCTGACACGTTTCACGCCCGCCTCCGTCAGCGCCGCGACCGACGGCGCCGCGCCGCTGCCGCCCGCGAGCACGTTCACCGGGCGCGACACGGCGGCGCACACGGCGCGCACCGCGTCCATGCTCGGCAAGCCCGGCGCATACAGCACGTCGGCGCCGGCCCGCTCGAAGGCTTGCAGGCGGCGGATCGTGTCGTCGAGGTTGGGCTGGCCATGCAGGAAGTTCTCGGCCCGTGCCGTCAGCACGAAGGGGAACGGCAGCGCCCGGGCCGCCTCGACCGCCGCCGCGATCCGCTCGACCGCGTGGTCGAACCCGTAGATGGGGTGTGCCGCATCCCCGTTCGCATCCTCGATGGAGCCGCCCACCAGGCCTGCTTCAGCCGCCAGGCGGATTGTCCCTGCTGCGGCCTCGGGCGTGTCGCCGAAGCCGTTCTCCAGGTCGGCCGATACGGGCAGTGTCGTCGCGTCCACGATGGCGCGGGCGTTGGCAAGCGTCGCCGCACGGCCGGCGGCGCCGTCGCGCGCACCCAGGGCATGGGCGAGGCCTGCGCTCGTCGTGGCGAGCGCCTCGAAGCCGAGTGCCGCCAGGATGCGCGCCGTGCCCGCGTCCCAGGGATTCGGGATCACGAACGCGCCGGGGCGAGCGTGCAGCGCCTGGAAGGCAGCCGCCTTGGCAGCCTGATCGGAGGGGGGAGCTTGGCCGCTCGTTGTGGCTTCGGGATGTGTCATGTCAGCTCGCTGGCGGGTTGGCGGAGGCCGTGAACCTACTCTGCCATGCCGGCTTGTTGCTACGGTCACGGCCGAAGCGCGGCAGGGCCAGGTTGGGCTACCATGCGCGGGCAACCTGGAAGTGCGCCACCCTGGCCGGGCAAGCATGCTCGTGGCTATGATGGATGGCCGTGCCCTGACCGTGACGGAGCTGGTTCTGCCGGTTCTCACGACCCGCACCTTGGCACATCAATGCCGCCGGGGCCGTCCACCCCATCTGCGGGAGAGCCCGGATGCTCTCAACCGCGAGCACGGTGCGCAGGCCCGGCCAGCCGATCAGGGCGTCGAGGAGCGCAGCCTCGGTGCTGGCGAACACCCGGCGCCGGACCAGCCGGCCGTGCGTGTCGTCAAAGGCGTCGCAGTCAGCGCGGCTGGGTGCGCCAACGCGGAAGCATCGCTGGTCGAAGTGCTTCACCACGGCCGCGTGAGGTGGACCCCGTTCCTCGGACAGGCGGTTAAGCTTGGTTCGCCTTTATAAAGGACGGACCCGATGACGGGCAAACGGAAGCGGTATTCTGCGGAGTTCAAGGCGCGCGTTGCGCTGGAGGCGTTGCGCGGCGAGTTGACGGTTTCGCAGTTGGGGTCTGGGGAGCAAGCGAACGGAAAACCTATGTAAGCCCGACCGGACCAGTAATTGCAGGGCAGTAGCACAATTCCTAAGTTCCGCGACCGCAGCCAGACCCCAAGCAAGCCTGGTGCTTTCCTGTCGCAGATGTATGTCGCAGAAAGGTAAGGCGCCGCGACAAGTTGCGCGACACGGCCTTACATAGGTTTTCCGTTCGCTTGCTCCTCAGACCCCCAGTTGGCGACCAAGCACGGCGTGCATCAGACGCTGGTCGGCGATTGGAAGCGCCAGGCTTTGGACGGCCTGGCGACGGTGTTCTCTGGCAAGGCGGACGCGAAGGAGGGCATGCGGGAGGAGGATGTCGAGAAGCTGCACGCCAAGATTGGCCAGTTGGTGGTAAGCGTGGGCTGGTGGCCGTCTTGCGAGGGTGAGGCTGGTTTGGTCTGCTTGGCTGCATGGGAAGCAGTAGCAGCATGGTGTCCACTGGGGCTGCCACAGTGGCAGCCTCAGAGGCACGGATCGAGATTGTTGGCGAGCGGCGGCGCGTGCATGACGCGGCGTTTCGGGCGCGGGTCGTCGAGGAGTGTTCCGTTCCCGGAGCCCGGATGCGGGACCTGGCGCGCCGGCACGGCATCTGCACCAGCCTGATCTATCGCTGGCGTCGGTCGGCTCGGCCACCGGAGACGGCTGGGGCTGCGGTCCGACCTGATGCGGCGGGACCGATACGGCCGGGCAAGCCGATGGTGGCAGGTCCTCCGCTCGAGTTTGTGCCAATCGGTGTTCTGGAGCGCTCGGAGGAGGGAGGGCCTGGGCTGGTGGCTGGCTCGTCGCCGGCCGGGGTGGCGCTGTCATCGCCGGGCCACGCGCCGCTGCCGCGTCCGGCGATGGACGAGCGCCCGGGCGTGATCGAGATCGACTTGGCGGATGGCACGCGGCTGCGGGTGGACGCGTTCGTCAACGAGCGCGCGTTGCGGCGCGTGCTGACCGTATTGCGGACGGCGTCGTGATCGCCGTTGCTCCTGGGACCCGGGTGTATCTGGCGTGCCGCCCGGTCAGCATGCGGTTTGGGTTTGACGGGCTGGCGGCCCAGGTGGCGCATGTGCTGGATGCTGACCCGTATTCCGGGCACTTGTTCCTGTTCCGCAGCAAACGGGCTGACTACCTGAAATGCCTGTATTGGGACGGGACCGGCCTGTGCCTGTTCGCCAAGCGGCTGGAGGCTGGCAAGTTCGTGTGGCCGCCGATCGTGGACGGGGGCATGGTGCTGACGCCGGCGCAGCTCGGTCTGCTGGTTGAGGCGATGGATTGGCGGCGCACGGTGGCGCCCGAGGCGCCGCGCCGGCCGGTGGCGGTCTGATCCTATGTGGATTGCATCAGGAAGCGCTGTACTTGGGGGGCTGATCTCGGTACAATCCGGTCATGTCATTGGCGAGCGCTCCTCTTCCGACCGACCCGGACGCGTTGCGGACGTTCGCCGCCGACCTGCAGGCGGAGCTGGCGCGCAAGGAGATCGAGATCGCCGCCAACGCGGCCGAGATCCATGCCAAGACGCTGCACATCGAGAAGCTGAAGATGCAGCTCGCCGTGCTGCGTCGCGCGCGGTTCGGCCGGTCGTCGGAGAAGCTCGACCGCGACATCGAGCAGCTCGAACTGCTGATCGGCGAACTCGAGGAGGAGCAGGCCGAGGGCGACGCCCGCGCCAACGCGGCTGACCCCGCCCAGCCGCACCCGGCGCAGACGCGCGAGCGCAAGCAGCCGGTGCGCAAGCCGCTGCCGCGCGAGACCGTCACCCACGAGCCGCCCTGCGTTTGTCCGGGCTGCGGCAGCACGGCGTTCAGCCGGATGGGGCAGGACGAGCGTGAGGTGCTCGAGTATGTCCCGTCCAGCTTCAAGGTGATCCAGCATGTCCGGCCGAAGCTGAGCTGCCGGGCGTGCGAGACGGTCGTGCAACGGCCGATGCCGGCGCTGCCCATCGAGCGCGGCCGCCCGGGGCCCGGCCTGATCGCGCATGTGCTGGTGTCGAAGTACTGCGACCACACGCCGCTCCATCGCCAGGCAGGGATCTATGCGCGCGAGGGCGTGGACCTTGACCGCTCGACGCTGGCCGATTGGGTGGGGCAGGCGGTGTTCCTGCTCTCACCCTTGGCCGAGGCGATCGGCCGCCACATCCGGGCTGGCGCCGCGCTGCACGCCGACGACACCACCGTGCCGGTGCTTGCCCCTGGCCTCGGCAAGACCAAGACCGGACGGCTCTGGGTCCTGGTGCGCGACGAGCGGCCTTGGGGTTCGGACGTGCCGCCGGCGGCGTTCTACCGCTACTCGGCCGACCGCAAGGGCGTGCATGCCCAGGCCCTGCTCGGCAATTGCCGCGGGTTCCTGCACGCCGACGGCTACGCCGGTTTCGACACGCTCTACCAGCCGACCACGCCGGCCGGCGATGCCCCGCTGGTCGAGGTGGCGTGCTGGAGCCATGCGCGTCGCAAATTCTACGACGTCCACCACACGACCGCCTCGCCGATCGCGCTCGACGCATTGCAACGGATCGGCACCCTGTTCGCCATCGAAAGCAGCATCCGCGGGCAATCGCCCGAGCGCCGTGCCGCGGCGCGCCAGGAACACGCCCGTCCGCTGCTCGACCAACTGAAAACGTTTCTCGACACCTCGCTCAGCCGGATCAGCGGCAAGAGCGCGCTCGCCCAGGCCATCCGCTATGCCCTGTCGCGATGGAAGGAACTCAGTCACTACATCCCCGATGGCCGACTGGAAATGTCGAACAACGCCGCCGAGCGCGCCATGCGGCCCCTCGTCCTGGGCAGGAAGAATTATCTCTTTTGTGGGTCCGACGCCGGAGGCCAGCGCGCCGCCTGCATCTACTCCATCGTCGAGACAGCAAAGATGAATGGCATCAACCCTCAGGCCTACCTGACCGACATCCTCGGACGCATCGCCGAACATCCCATCCATCAGATCGACGCCCTGCTCCCCTGGTTCTGGACACAGTAGTCGAACCCATAGTCAAACCTGGACCACCAAAGCCGCGGCCTACAGCCGACGCTTACAGTTGGTGGTGGAGCGGGATTTTTTGGCGAAGGCCTCCGGTCGATGAGCGTCGAGCGGAGGCGGCAGATGATCGAGCCCGGGCATCCCAGCTTGTCTGTCGTGCGCCAATGCGAGCTGGTGTCGATCAGCCGGTCGTCGTTCTATCGCCGGCCCACAGGCGAGACGGCGGAGACCCTGGCGCTGATGCGCCTGATCGACGCGCAGTTCCTGGAGACGCCCTGGTATGGGTCTCGCCAGATGGCCCGGCATCTCCGGCGGGATGGCCACGAGGTCGGCCGCAAGCGGGTCCGGCGTCTCATGGCCATCATGGGGCTGGCGCCGATCTACCAGCGCCCGCGGACGACGGTGCCGAACTCCGAGCACCGGATCTGGCCTTACCTGCTGCGGGGCGTGGTGATCGACCGGCCGAACCAGGTCTGGTGCACCGACCTGACCTACATTCCCATGCGCCGAGGCTTTCTTTACCTGGTCGCGGTGATGGACTGGGCGACCAGGAAGGTGCTGTCCTGGCGGGTGTCGAACACCATGGACGTGGAGTTCTGCGTGGACGCGTTGCAGGAGGCCTTGGCGCGGTTCGGCCGCCCGGAGATCTTCAACTCCGATCAAGGCAGCCAATTCACCTCCTCGGCGTTCACCGGCGTGCTGCAGCAGGCGGGCGTGCGCATCCCCATGGACGGGCGGGGTCGTTGGATGGACAATGTCTTCATCGAGCGGCTCTGGCGCAGCCTGAAGTATGAGTGCATCTACCTGCACGCGTTCGAGACCGGCTCCGAACTGCGCGCTGGGCTTTCGCGATGGATCGGCTACTACAATGCCCAGCGGCCTCATTCGAGCCTGGCTGGGCGCACGCCCGACGAGGCCTATGAGGCAGGGCGGATGGAGAGACTGGCGGCCTGACGACAACCAGAACCAAGCTTAGGGTCTGAGCCAAGATAAACGATCCAGAGCCCCATCGAAGCTTCGTTAGGCGCCGCACATGCCACGACTGAATTGTAGCGATTATTTCAGCTCAGGCCCTTAATTCGGCCGCCAAACTGTCCAGCAGGAGGGGTCCACCTCAGTCGATCAGCATGAACACGCGTCGGAAGGTGTCGTGCGAGGGAATGCTGTTCGCCAGTTCCAGAAAGGTCCGGAGCCAAGCCAGCTTGCTGCGGCCATACAAGGCGGTGTCGTCCCAGCTCTCGGCGCAGGCGATCACCGCGCACACGGCGATCACCAGCACCTCAACCAGGCGGTGCTCGATCTTGCCAGAACAGCGTGGGTCCTCGACCGCAGCAAAATACCGTCCCAGCATCTCGATCGACATGCCCCACTCCCTCACCATCGCGAGGGCGCGTCATCATACGTCAGAGCGCCGCAAGCGAGAGAAATCTCATGCGTAGCTCCTGGGCATTGATGCACGGGCTCTCCCGACGCCGGGAGGCCGCTGCCTGAAGGATCGACGCCGCGCCGTGCGGCCGGCCCTTGTACAGGGCGCTTAGGCCTCAGGCCTACGACAGCGCCGCAATCCGATTCAAACTCGCGGGCCCTTGAGAGATCGAAAAGGGGCGCGCGTCCGGTCGATCGGCGGCCAGGGCGAGCATGTGGTCGGCGCCGATCCGACGCACGTGGAAGCGCCATCGCGCACTCTCGCAGGCTTCCGCGCCCGACAACAACCGAACAGGATCGAGGCCGAAAGCGAAACTGTTCAACGCCAGATGCATACCCTTGCCGGTTGCTTTCATGTAGGCTTCCTTTAGCGTCCAGAGCTTAAAGAATACTTCGTCGCGACGATCCGGCATGTGATCGTAAATTTGGGTAAGTTCCTCCGGTGCGAAGTGGGTTTCGGCGATCTCCAGCGGTGCCGGACGTCCCATCCATTCGGCATCCACCCCGATCTCGCGCCCGATACTGGCCGCCACGACGGCAAGGCCCCTGGTGTGGCTGAGATTGACGCAGACGGCCGGCTCGCCCGGCCGCAGGATTGGTTCCGGCTTGCCGAAGGGGCCTTTACGGAACTGCCACGAGCGAGGAGGGCGCTCGACCAGAAGGGTCAGGGTCGCGCGCGTCAGCGCCTTCGCCGCCACGAAGGCGAGCCGGTCCTCGTCGAACCGGAACCTCGCGGCGCGCGCCGCCTCCGTGGGGTCCAGCAACGCCTCCAGCGCGGCCCTGTGGCGGGGCGTTATCCGGTCGGTCGCGATCCAACGCACGATGATCTCGTCTCGAATCATGGCCCGCCTCTTCTTGCTGCGGCGCCGGCGGAAACGGCCGGCGATGGGAACGGCGCGACTGCAAACTCGGGACAAGGCCGCGCATCGGGTTATAGAAGGAGACTATCAGGATGTCTGGGGTGTTCGCGCTGGCGAGGGCGATAGGCGTAGAAGTGGCTGGGAGAATTCTCGGACAGGCCGCTGAGTGGATTTTCTGCCTGAGCGCGGCGAGGATGCCGCGGATCAGGAGCAAGAATGACCAAGCGAGTACGTCGGAGCCACAACCCGGCTTTCAAGGCGAAGGTGGCGTTGGCGGCCCTCAAGGGCGAGAAGACGTTGGCTGAGCTGGCGCATCTGTATGACGTCTACCCGAACCAGATCATGGCGTGGGAAGGCCCATCTGCTTGAGGGTGCTGCCGGGGTGTTCGGGTCTGGCAGCATGGCTGAAGAAGCGGCGCCGATGATTGATCTGAAAACGTTACACGCGAAGATCGGCGAGTTGACGCTGGAGAACGATTTTTTGTCCGGTGCGCTCGGCAAAGCCGGCTTGTTGAGCGCAAAGCAACGATCGACCGCGATCACGGCTTGCCGCTGCGGCGGCAGGCGGAGGTGCTGCAGCTCAGCCGCAGCACTCTTTACTATGAGCCGCGTCCAGTCCCGGCGGCCGATTTGGCGATCAAGCGGCGGATCGACGAGTTGCACCTTGATTACCCGTTCGCGGGCAGCCGGATGATACGTGATACCCGTTGGCGTAAAAGCTGACCCCTACCCTCGTGTCGCGTTGTAGTTAATCGTGAGAACGGTGCTGTTTGTGGCGGTCACTGCACTTAACCTTGAGAATTGAAGGCGCTTGATTCTCAAGTTAGCTGCAATCAGGAGATTGAGCCGATGCTCAGCAGGCTTGCCCAAGGTGTGCTGCCAAGCCAGTTATGGTATTGTTGTGCCCAGCTTTCAGGGTGGTTCCCTGTGAACGTTGGCTGTGGACATCCCCTAGCAGATTTGTTTTCTTGTTGGGACTTATGTGGTCAACGTTGTAGGCCTAGATTATCACGGTTTAGTGCAGCATTCCAAGTCGGTTCTCATGGTTAAGTGCAGTGTTTCAGATCCGGTATAATGCATAGACATTTGAGAATGCTCAACATGCATTTTTACGATTAAGTGCAGTGTGACAACCGCGCAAAACCGAGGCTGCTGAGTTCATCCAGCCGCACCGTCAGCACGACGAGGGTGGCGGCCGAGGCGCCTGCCGCTGGAAGCCGGAACGTGTCCAGCCGAGACCGTGCGGACACAGCCTGACCTTCAGCCGGCGCGGGCGAGAGCAGGAGTTGGTCGAGCTGCTCGCACGCGTCCGGGGTCAGCCCGGCAACAAGGGTTTCAAGGGTGGCGACCAGCGCCCGGTCGCAGGCACGGGCCAGGATGTCGCGGATCGTGCTCGGGCCGGGGCGGACGATGCGCTGTTCCAGCAGCCACCGGCAGGAGAGTGGGTAGAGTGTCGCCGCGCGCGGCACGGTTTGCGCCGTCGCCACCATGTGGTCGAACAGGCGCCCGCGTTCGGCCGCTCCGCATCGGGTGAAGCCGAGGTGACGGCGGATGCGCTCGTGGTGGCCGAGGCGGGTGTCCTCGCTGGCCGGGTAGCCTTGCAGCGACGCTGCAAGCGCCAGGGACAAGAAGCCCGCCTGCTCGGCCAAGGTCTCGACAATGGCGGATGGCACGCCGGCCATGTCGCGCA
>JAABUQ010003702.1_pt1 | contig 27418 bp, 29 predicted proteins | sample 5560001 | NCBI WGS metagenome assembly JAABUQ01 (sample SAMN10711888, study PRJNA513371) | rock metagenome | isolation source: Antarctica rocks | place: Antarctica: Victoria Land, Finger Mt nord | collected 2015-12-18 | reverse complement strand
CTGGACGACTTGCCGTTTGAAGGCGATCGGGTGGTTGCGGTGCCGCGCCATGGTTCCTCCTCATGGCCCAACCAGAATGGTCAATTCAGAAGCCCGTTGCTGTCCACCCCATGGGGGTCACTCCAAGGGCAGGGGGCTTTCTCCTCCCCCCTGGCGGACGCGGTTAGGAGATTGGGCTGTTATTTACGCGTCGAAAAACGCCAACGTCCTGATCTCGATGCTCTCGCGCGGCGGCTTGTCCACCGGCGCGGTCGGGTCCTCGAACGCCGAGTGCGGCGCGAAACGTGCGACGTTGTGCGCCGAGTCGTAGCATTTCAGCAGTAACGCCTCGTCCTCACGCATGGCCGGGGCATAAAGCCAGCGATGATTCGGGTTGTGCCGCACCGCATAAGTCTCTCCGGTGCGATTGCGATAGACCAGATCGGATGCGACGAGATCCTCCCGGGTCGTGCTGGTCGCGTCGCAGACCGCGAGCGGTGCGTCAAGCAGCGGCCCGCGTATCGGTCGCCACACGTTGATCACCGCGAAACGGCGGCCAAGCATGGCCTCCGCCTCCGCGCCCATCAGGTCGCGTACGCGGTTCGGCCCGGACTTCTCGGTGTAATCGTTATGCACGCGCGTCACCGGCTGGCGCGGCGTCCCGGCCGCCCGGTCTACGGCATTGAGCTGACGGCGACGGATCGTGTGGTCGAACACGACGACCCGACTCGCTCCCGTCGCCTGCGCCACTAGACGCTCGGCCTCCGGGTAATAAACTAGACGAATTTCGTTCTCGTCCTCGAAGCCTCGCACGGCGCTGCGCTCCTCGACGAGTTGGATGCCCTCGGCATCGACCGAGAGCTGATGCATCACCGAGCGGATATCGATGACCCGCATCGTGTGCGGCTCGTAGCTCGCGTTGGTCTGCGGCACACCGGGGGGCGGCCCGTAGGTGTAGTTGCGCGGCTTCTCGTCCATCGGGGCGAGATAGTTGAATACACCTTCCACGTGCGGGAGACGGCTCAGGACGTCGCGGTTCAGGCTCATGCGAGACCTCTGTTGGCGATGATCAGAACGTTTCCTTGTAGGGACGCAGATCCATCTCCTGCGTCCAGGCCGCGCGCGGCTGGCGGTGGATCTGCCAATACATCTCGGCGATGCCATCAATGCTGAGCAGCCCGTCCGGGCCGCGTTCCTGCACGACGTTGGGCAGGCGGGTGCGGATGCGCGCGCCGTCGATCGCGCCGTCGATGACGACGTGCGCGACATGCACGCCTTTCGGCCCGTATTCGCGCGCCATGCTCTGCGAAATCGCGCGCAGCCCGGCTTTGGCCGCGGCAAAATGCGCGAAGCCGGGCCTGCCGCGCAGGCTCGCGGAGGCGCCGGTGAAGATCATTGTGCCTCGCCCGAGCGGCACCAGTCGCCGCGCCTCCTCCCGCCCGACCAGGAAGCCGCCGAAGCAACCCACGCGCCAGAAATCCTCGAACACCGCGGCCGAGACCTCGCGAAAATCGATCTTGCGATTGTTGCCAGCGTTGTGGACGACGAGATCTGCCGGGTTGCCGCCGTCCATCGCGCGATCGAACAGGGCCGCCACATCCTCCTCGCGCGTGGCGTCGGTCGCCGCCGCTGTGGCACGGCCGCCCGTTTGCTCGAGGCTCTGAACCACCTGCTCGATCTTCGATGGCGTCTTGCCCGCGACCAGCACGTGATAGCCCTCGCGTGCGAACCGGCGGCAGAGCGCAGCACCCAGGCCGCTCGGCACCCACGCCGACGACGACCGCCATGCTCATGCGACCTTCGCACGACGCAGATGGGGCGCCAGCAGCGACGCGAGCTCATTCTGCCCGTGCATTGCCCGCACAATGTCGCAGCCGCCGACAAATATTCCGTCGACGTAGAGCTGCGGGAAGGTCGGCCAGTCGGTGTAGGCTTTCACACCCCGGCGCAGGGCGGAGTCGCCCACCACGTCCACCGTGTGCAGCGCGACGTCGTAGCGTTGCAGCACCTTGAGGGTCGCGGCCGAGAAACCGCATTGCGGCTGGGCCGGCGTCCCCTTCCCTTCATGAACAGCACCACCGGGTGCTGCCGCACGATCTGATCGATCCGGTCCTGCACCGCCTCGGCGTTCTCGGCCACTGCTGTTGAGTTGTCGATTATGAGATGGTCGGTCATCTTACCGTCGCACACGAATTAACCGTCCTACCAGACGCGCTCAGGGGAGCAGCGTCTTAAACACCACGTCGATGAACTGCCGGTGGGCGGCTCCGTCCTTGTCCACCTTGGCGCGCAGCATCGTCCCCTCCCAGGCGTTGACCAGGAATGCCGCCAATGTAGCGGCCGGTAGATCGGTGCGAATTTCGCCCGCGCGCTGGCCCTCGCGCAAACACGTCGCGATCGAGCGGGTCCAGCCGGCGAAGATCGCTGAGAGCCGGTCGCAGACGAGGCGACTCTGGTCCGCGAGTTCGGCCCCCAGATTGCCGATCAGGCATCCACATCGATAGTCGCGATCGGCCATGTTGACTGCCATGGCCGCGAAGTAGCGGCGCAGCCTTTCGACAGGAGAAAGCGTTTCATCGCTCAGCAGGCGCAAAGTTGCGCGAGCGGCCCGCTGCCAATACTGCTCAGCGATCTCGGCTCCGAGCGCCTCTTTGCTTTCGAAGTGATTGTAGAATGATCCCTTCGGCACGCCGGCGGCAGCCGTGATATCGTTCACGCCGCACCCGTTGAAGCCGCGGCTTCTTACCGTCTCGATCGCCGCTTCGAGAATTTTCTCGCGCATGTCATGTCTTGGCACCTTCGTGATATGACCGGTCGTCTCGCCGCTGTCAATCCGGCTTGGCGACGGTCAACACCGCGTAGCGCATCGCGCCGGTACGGTAGGCGAGCAACAGCCGAAATAGCGTGATCGCGAACACGCGGTCCGGCGCGCCGCCGTGTAGCAGGAAGCGGCGATAGCGTCGGTCCGTCGCAAGCCGGCGAAGGCTCCGGCTTAGGCAGACCGACCAGGTGCGCGCGACCGAGGCGCTGATGTCCTCCGTCCGCTCGACGTGGAACCCGGCCTCTCTCAGCAGGCCGACGTAATCCGCCTCGTTGCCCATGCCGGCGAGCCGACCCTCGCGGCAGATCGGCTCAAGCAGGTGTCGCATCTCCCAGCGGCGCGGCACCCGTGCTGCGAGCCAGGCACACACGACAAGGCGGCCGCCCGGATGCAGAACACGGAACGCCTCGGTGAAGCACCGCGCCTTGTCCGCCATATGTTCGGTGCTCTCGATTGCGTAGGCGCGATCGAACGAGGCGTCGGGAAAACCGTTGGCCAGCCAATCCCGGAGGTGGACATCGAGGGTACCACGCGCGGGACGGCGCTTCGCGGCCCGCGCCTGCTGCACGGCCGACAACGTGAGGCCGGTCACGAACACGCCGTGCATGTCCGCCAGCATCGCGCCTGTCGCACCATAGCCGCAGCCGATGTCGCATACCGTCTGATTGGGCGTGAGCCCGAGCCGGTCTGCCACGAGTTCGACCAACGCGACCGCCGCTTGCGCGGGGCTTTCCCGCCCCGTTCGCCAGTATCCGTGATGCACATGCTCGCCCCAAATCTCGCGATAGAACGGATCGAGCGTGTCGTAATGCGTGGCTACGGTGGCGGCGTCCTGTGGGCGGCGTGGCCGGATCATCCTCGTCAGCGCACCGAGACATACGCCATCAGAATGACGTAGCCGATGATCGCGACGGAGGCATGCAGCGCCATGGCGACGCCCACGCCGGCCCGTACTGATCGGGCGAGCAGCGGGATCGCGATCCCGGCCGGAAGGGCGCCGCCGAGCAGGGCGAGCGCGTCCCAGCCGAATGCCCCGACCACTCGTGTCTCGCTGGCTAGCGCCCAGGCGAGTACCGCAAACCCAAGCGCGCCGACGACGCCATGCGCGAGACCGAGACTCCAGGGTGGGAGCGTTCCTCCCTCCGCCGCCCGCAAATGCATGATCGCGAGAACCGTGCCTAGTAGCACCGCAACTGAAAAGATGCCGAACGCGATTGTGAGGAGGGGCATCGCTTCCGCGATCAGGGCCGCTTGCGCCTTAACTGTCGCGGCGAGGCTCCCGGCTCCTCGGGCGCGGCAGGCGTAGCGGTGGGCGGAAAGGCGTCGTCGAGCTTGCTATCCCATAGCCGGACACCGCCGGTAATCCCCGCCTGATTGGAAACGACCCGCGCGTTCGCCGGCAACGTCGTCTGGATGAGCTTGGCGTTGCCGCCGCCGATCAGCAACGTGTCGTAGCCGATGAGCGTTTCGAGCGCCGCGATCGCGCGATCTACACGCCGGTTCCACCGCTTGGGCCCGATCCGGCCAAGCTCATGCGTGCCGAGATACTCGTCATAGGTCTTCTTGCCGCGCGCGATGTGCTGGCCGATCTCAAGATGCGGCGCGATTCGCCCGTCGTCGAAAAGCGCGAACCCAAATCCGGTGCCGAGCGTGATTACGCATTCGAGCCCGGTTCCGCCGATCACGCCGAGACCCTGCACGGTGGCGTCGTTCAGCAATCGCGCCGGCGCCCCGAACCGTGCCGCCGCCGCGTCGGCCAGCGGGAAACCCGCCCAGGCCGGGGTGCCCAGATTGGGTGCTGTACGCACCATCCCGCCTCGTACCATGCCAGGAAACCCGATACTGATGCGTTGGAAGGGGCCAAGCGGCTCGATTATTCCGGCGAGCGCCGCAAGCACCGCTTCCGGTCCGGCAGGATGCGGCGTGTCGACACGTTCGGGTCCGGCCACGAATGCGCCAGTGGGATTGAGCACGCCGGCCTTGAGCCGTGTGCCGCCGACGTCAATCGCAAGGGTGAGGGGCGGACCGATCGAACCTGTCATGTGACGCTTCTATATCAGGGAGGTCAGTCGCCGAAATAGGCCTGCTCCAGACGCGCAGGAAGAGCGTTCTCGTCGGTCGAAGCCTCCATTGCGACGCGTCCTTGCGCCAGCGCGTAGACCCGATCGGCCAATCGCAACGCCTTCTCGATCAATTGCTCGACCAGTAGCACCGCAACCCCCGCTTCGCGCAGCCGCGCCGCCACCGCGAGCACCCGGTCCACGAGCATCGGCGACAGTCCGGCCGAAGGCTCGTCCAGCATCAACAGCCGCGGTCGCCGTACCAATCCCTGCGCCACCACGAGCATTTGCTGCTGCCCGCCCGAAAGCGCGCCGGCACGATCGGCGCGCTTGACCGCGAGCTCGGGGAAATACGCCAGAGCCTCCTCGACCCTCGCCGAACGCTCACCGCGCGGCAAATCGTAGCCGGCGAGCAGCAGGTTGTCGGCGACCGAAAGCTGCGTGAATACTCGGTGCCCCTCGATGACATGCACGAGCCCGTCGCGCGCGGATCGACGCGGACCGGCGCTGGCCATGTCGCGACCACCGAAGCGTACTATACCCGCGCTCGGCGGCAGCAGGCCGGAGACCGCGCGCAACAATGTTGTCTTGCCGGCGCCGTTCGGCCCGAGCAACGCAACGATCTCGCCGGCACCGACGGTAAGCGTCACCTCGTGCAGGACGCCGATCCGGCCATAGCTGGCCGACAGGCCGCGCAGTTCGAGCACCGCGTTACTCGCCCAGATAGGCACTGACGACGTCCCGGTGCGCGCGGATCTCGGCCGGAGTCCCCGCCGCGAGCTCGCGGCCGAGATTGCTCGCGCGCGCCTCGATCGTACCGCCGATCATGACGTTGGCGAGCAGGCTGGCCTCGCCGACCGAGCGCGGAGTCTGGAACGTCCGGCCGATGCCGAGCCGTGCGCGCACGTGCGCCATTCTCGTCGGCAGCGTGTGCTGGCCGAGCCGCACGCTGCCGGCCTCGGCTTGGTAGAATCCGCCGATTACGTTCAGCGCCGTCGTCTTGCCAGAGCCGTTCGGGCCTATCAGCCCGTGCACCGCGCCGGGCTTGATGACGAGGTCGAGCCCGTCAAGCGCGCGCACCGCCCCGAAGCGGAGCACGATCCCACCAAGCCGGATCGGCGCCTCTGCCGTCGTATGGTTGAGGAATTCCGACAGCAGCGCCGGGCGCGGTACGATGGCGCGATTGCCCTCGATCTTGCGCCGTCCGGTGAGGTCGAGCAGCTCGGCGATACCCCCCGGCATCGCAAGCACGATGACAAGCAGCAGTGCCGGGTACAGGAACGTGGACCAGGCGACTAGCGGCGCCGCGACCTCGGGCAGCACGGTGAGCAGGATGGTTCCGAGTAGCGGTCCGACCACCGAACCGCGTCCGCCGATCAGGATGGCGATGAAGAACAGCACCGAAAGGTCGAACGTAAAGGCGTCGGGCGCGATGTAGGATTGAAAGGCGGCGAACAGGCCGCCCGCGGCGGCCGCCGTCGCGCCGGCGAACAGGAACACCGTGGTTAGCAGCGCGGGCTTGGAGATGCCCGTCGCCTCGGCCGCCACCTCGGCGTCGCGGATCGCGATCAGGCCCCGCCCGAACCGGCTATGCGCGACGTTCGCGGTCATCCAGGTGCAGCATGCCGCCATCCCGACGCAAAGCGCGTAAAGCCCCCACGGGGTATCGAATGGCGGTGGGAATTGCGGCCCCGCGATGCCAACGCCACCGCCGGTCACGCTCTCCCAGGCGAGCGCGATCTGTGTGACGATCGTCGCGAAGCCGAGCGTCGTCATCGCAAAATAGAAGGTGCGCAGGCGGAGCGCCGGCAGGCCGACCACCAGCCCAGAGGCGGCCCCGGCTCCCGCCGCGGCCACGAGGGCCAGAAGCGCGGGCCAGCCGGCCGCAGCGAGTACCGCGGTGGTATAGGCGCCCACGGTGAGCAGCCCGACCCAGCCGATCGCGAGCTGGCCGCCGAACCCGACGACAAGATTGAGGCCGGAGACCAGCACCCAGTAGATCGCCGCACGGGTCCCGATCACCGCCCAGTAGTCGTTGCCGGTAAAAGGCAGCCCGATCGCGAGCGCCGCCAGCGCCAGAAACGGCAGCGCGCGGGCGACCCCGTTCATACCCGCCGCGCCTGACAGGCGACGAACAACCCCGAAGGTGCCGCGAGCAGCACGATGATGAACACGACGAACGCGGCGACCGAGGCGAACACGCCACCTACCGTGAAAATGGCAGCTTGCTGGAATATGCCGAGCGCGAGGCCGCCCGCCACGGCACCCCGATTGCTGCCGAGACCGCCGAGTGCCACGGGCACGAAGCCGTAAAAGTTCAGCACGGCGCCGTTGGCGAAATTGGCGAGCAGCAGCTCGCCGCCGGCAAACCCGGCCAAACCACCGATCGCGCCTGCCAGGGCGTAGCTTCCCATGCGCAGGTTGCGCTCCGGCAAGCCGAGCGCGCGGGCGGCGAAGTTGTCTTCGGCGATGGCGAGGAACGCGCGGCCGACCAGGGTCCGCCGATACAAGAGCTCCAACCCCGCCACGACCGCCGCGCAGGCAAGCAGCGGCAGCCAGAACTTCTCGTCGAGCAGCCCGCCCGCTCCGGTGCCGAACAAGCGCGGGAAGGGTTGCGGCTCCGTACTCCACTCGAGCGCCGTGAACTGCTGGATCAGCAGCGCGAAGGCGAGTGTGGATAGCACGTAGAGATGCTGGTCGAGCCGTCCCAGCACCGGTCGGACCGCGACGAGCTCTGTCAGCAGGCCGACCACCGCGCACCCGGGCAGCGTGAGCACGAAGCCGACAGGCGCGGGCAGATGCAGCCGCGCGATGAACAGGGTGCCGAACACGCCGCCGAGCATCCCAAGCTGCCCCGCGGTGAAGCTCATCACGTGCGAGGCGGAGAACATCACATTGTACGTGACCCCAATCATCGCATACACCGCGCCCACGGCGAGGCCGGAGGCAAGTATCGCGGCTAGCACGGTGTTGCCGACCTCACCCGTACCCCGGCGCCAGCCGATACGCTCCGTCGCGCTGCGAGTTGGCGACGGACATCACTACCTCCTCGGTCGGATACCCATTGTGCTGCTGTGGGCTGAACCGGTAGTCGCCGAACAGGCCGGGATACGGACTGAGCTTGTTCCAGGCGCCGATGAAGGCATCCGGCTCGGTCGAGCTGGTCTCGGCGACCGCCTTGCCGACCAAGTTCACCGCATCCACCGCGCAGGCAACCACCACAGCGCGGTATCGGACAATTCAATCCTGCCGCGGATGCGGTCCACGAATTCCTGTGATCGCGGCGGCAGCTTGCCGTCGGCGCCATAGGAGCAGCTCCGGTAGCCGGTGATGAAAACATTCTCCCAATTCGACGGCCGGCGCCAAAGCGATGGCGGTCCGGAGCGTGACGACCGGCCTCAACTCCCGACGGATGAACGCCGGGTCGATCAGCGCATTCACCACGCACGGGTGAAGGTCCGGCATGTGCTGCCGCGCCATGATCGGCGTGGTGGCGAGCCGCCGGCCGCATTGAGTTGATCGACCGCCCACTTCATGCCGCGGGCGAACCCGCTTGCGGGCGCTCCCAGCGGGCTGGTGAGCGAGGCGAGCCAGCCGATGCGGATTGGTTCAGATTGCGCGAGGGCCGGGCGCGCCAGCACCGTTGCCGCCGCCCTGCCGAGCGCGACCCTGCGCCGGGTGATGTCCATGCGTGCCTCCCCCTCGTTGCTGCGAGGATAGCGCCGTCGCGCTGCTACGCCAGCCGCTCCAGCGCGGACGCAACGGTGGCAACCTCGTCATCGGTGAGGTCGGGATATGCGGGGAGACTGAGCACGGCGACCGCGGCCGCCTCGCTCGCGCGGCAGCCTGAGGGACCGAGTGGCACACGTCCCTCATAGGCGGGCTGCCGATGTATCGGCACCGGGTAGTGGACGCCGGTGCCGATGCCAGCCGATCGCAACCGGACCTGCACCGCCGCGCGGTCGGTCACGCGAACGACGTATTGATGGAACACGTGCGTCGCCGCCTCGCGCCGCGCCGGCGGTCGAACGGCGCTGCTCGCCAGCGCCGCGTCGTAAGCCGCCGCGATCGCCTGCCGACGCGCGTTCGCCGCGTCGAGATGCGCAAGCTTGACGCGCAGGATCGCCGCCTGCAATTCGTCGAGGCGGCTGTTCACGCCCACGGTTTCGGACACCGGCTGCGTCCGCCAGCCATACTGCCGCAAGGCGGCGAGGCGCGCGGCGAATACGGCCTCGCCGGTCGCGAGCACCCCGCCGTCGCCGAGCGCGCCAAGGTTCTTGGTCGGATACAGGCTGAACGCGCCCACCGCACCCCAAGTCCCGAGCCGCTGCCCGTCCAAGGTGGCGCCATGCGCCTGGCTGCAATCCTCGATCACCGCCACCCCGTGGCGGGCGCAAACGGCGAGGATCGCGCGCAGGTCGGCCGCCTGGCCGTAAAGGTGTACCGGAATCGCCGCCCGGATTGGCGGCGATCCGGCGGGCGGGCGCGCGAGCACGTCCGCGAGGTCGTTGGGGTCCATCGTGTAGTGCAGCGGGTCGATATCCACGAGCACGGGGACCGCGCCCGCCATCTCGATAGCCGCGACCGTGGCCACGGCAGTGTGCGAGACCGTCGCCACCGCAGCACCCGGGCCGATGCCGAGCCCGCGCAGCGCGAGCGCCAGCGCGTCCGTGCCGTTGCCGCAGCCGATCGCGTGCGCAGCGCCGAGCCAGTCGGCAAACTCGCGCTCGAAGGCCAAGCCCTCCTGACCGAGGACGTATCTCCCCGACTCGAGCGCGCGTGCCACCGCGTCGTCGATCTCTCCCTTGAGCGCCCGGTAGGCCGCGCCGGGATTGGCGGGGGGGATCACGCGAGGGGGCCGATCACAAATAATCCCCCAACCGCGACTGATACCACTCCAGCGATCGCCCGATACCCTCCTCAAGCCCGACCGTTGGCGCCCAGCCCGTCGCTTCGCGGAACGCACGGTCGTCGGCGTGGTAGCTGCCGATGTCAATGCGGGCGCGGTCGGCCGGGAACGCGCGCATTGTGTAGCGGGCCGCGCCGCCCGAGAGCTTCACCATGAGTTCGGCGATCTCGTGAAGGGACGCGGGCGGAGCGCCGCCGAGATTGAAGATGCGCCCGTGACAGGCCGGATTGGCTGCGGCGGCCAGGAACGCCTCGGTCACGTCGTCGACGTAAGTGAGATCGCGCAATTGATCGCCGCCCCACACCTCGAACGGCCGACCTTCAAGCACGCAGCGCATCCAGATGCCGAGAAAAGTCTGCCGCGCGTCGCGGATGCGCAAGCGCGGACCGTAGCAGTTGGTCAGCCGCAAGGAGACCACCGGGCGGCCCCCCACCCGATGCTCGATCATCCAGTACTGCTCGCCGGCGAACTTGGAGACGCCGTTCGCGTCCGGTGGTGCAACGGGGTGGTCTTCGTCCACGGGCAGGCGCTGCGGCCGGCCGTAGAATTGCCGCGTCGAGGCGTGGACCACCACCGCGTCCGGCGCTGCCTCGCGCGCCGCCTGGATCAGCCGGACTTGGGCGACCGCATTGACCGCGATGTCGGCCAGCGGATCCTGCTGACCGCCCATGTGGCTGGTCTGAGCGGCCAGGTTGAAGATCGCCGATGCGCCCTCGCAGAGTGGGCGCAGGTCGATTTCGCGGATGTCGGCCCGCACGAGTTCCACGGGGGCACCCTGCAGGTTCGCCGGATTCGCCCCGCCGCCGAACAGGAATCCGTCCAGCGCCGTCACCCGCGCCCCGCGCGCGCCCAACGCATGGCAAAGATTGGAGCCTAGGAACCCCGCCCCGCCCGTCACCAGAATCTTGCGGCCACTCCAGTCCATGCCCGCCATCTCACCCCGAGGCTCATTGGGCTGATGCGCGCCGAACATGGCGGTTGCAAGGCGCGCGCTTCACCGCATGCCGAGGATCGACGCGCTGACCGCGCGCGGGTCGCGCCCCGGCCAGCGGTCGGCGTCGACCTGGGCCAGGAATACGCCAACGAGACGGTTGAACTCGTCCGGGTCCTCGAGATTGATGCCGTGGCCGCAATTGGGCATCACCGCCAACGCCGCCGACGGGATGGTCTGTTTCATCAGCAGCCCGGGTGCCAGGCACGGCCAATCCTCGTCGCCCGTCAGCACCAAGGTGGGTACGGCCAGCGCCTTCATGCGCTCCACCAGGTCGAACAGCGAGGGACGCTCGCGCTGCACGCCGAGCTGGGTGTTGGCGGAACCGAGTGCCGAGTGCTCCGCGAGCTGGGTGCGGAACTCGGCGAAACCGCGCGGGTCCTTGTTCTCGAACTGCACCCGCGTCGGGCCGTAGGCGTATTTCGCCGCGAACGCCGCCATTCCGTTGTCACGGATGAACCCGACCACCGCCTCGGCCTCGGCGCGGAACTTGTCGCGCGTGCTGTGCTCCGCGCCGTAGCCGCAACCGGCAACCACCAGCGAGCGGGCGCGCGATGGGTGGCGCAAGCCGAAATGCAAAGTTGCGAAGCCGCCCATCGACAGGCCCACGACGTGCGCGCGATCGAGGCCGAGATGGTCGAGTATAGCGCGGACATCGTCGGCGGCGCGGTTCTGCGAATAGAATGCGACGTCGTCCGGCACGTCCGACGGCGGATAGCCGCGCGCGTTGTAGACGATCGCGCGGTAGCGCTGCCCGAAATGGCGCAGCTGCGGCTCCCAGCTACGCCAATCGCCGGCGAATTCGTGCACGAAGATCACCGGCGTACCGCGTCCGGTCTCCTCGTAGTAGAGGCGCACCCCGTCATCCGTGGTCGCGTGCGGCATGTTTCCTCCCAACGAAAAGCGTATGTCGATGCGAACGCAGGAGCGGCGCGCGGTATCCCACGGAACCGCCCATCTCGGTCATTCGCGGTTGAACTCGTCGTCGGTCTCGTCCACCGCGTCGTCCGGCGGAAGGGTATAGCGTGTCTGGGCGGTCGCCGTCGCGTCGAGCCGATCGAACCCGGCAAAACGTTGCGGGCGCATCCCGGCCATGAATCGGCCGCAGCCGTGGCTCCAAAGCTCCCCGAAGGCGAACTCCGGCCGGTACTCGCCGGCCGGGAGGTGGTCGAGCGCGATCGTGCCGCGCGGGGCGATGAACACGCTGGCTGCCATTACGCCTGCCGCGTCCCGCAGCTTCAGCACGGCCGGCTGGTCGCGCAGATTCTGCACCTGCACCGTGGCCGTGCCGCTCCCCCGGCGCGTCAGGATCTCGTTGTTCCCGGGCGGAGTGCCCGCATCGTAGATGCAGCGCGCCCGTTCGGCGGCGGTGGCGTTGCCCGGCGCGAGACGGTCCGCATACACGAATCCCTCGTGTCCGTCGGGCGCGCGCACCGCCACCATGCCGCCTTCGGCGGGCAGGTGGCCGGTGGCGAGCGGGGTGAACGCGCCGAGTTGGCCGGCCGGCAAGTAGCGGTTGTCCGACGGGTTGTGCCGCCACAACGTCGCCGGGCCGCCCGCCGGCAGGATGTAGCCGCTGGCGGCATTGCCGGCCGGCGCCGTAGGCGGAGCCACGGCTGGCTGCGCGGCGGCGGGCGGCGGTGTGGCGGGCGTGGAAGGTGGAGGCGTGACCGTTGCGAGGGACGTAGACTCCCGGCCGATCGTTGGCGCCGGCGCCGGTCGGAACCTGCCGAGGCCGCCCACGCCGATTGCCAGCGCCGCCAGCGCGACTGCGGCGCCTCCGGCCCAGAGACCGACCGACAGCCCGGTCGGCCGCGGCCACGGCACCGCCGGGATCTCGACTTCGGCGGCTTCCGGCATCAGCGGGTCATCGTCGCCGTCCGTCCCGGCCTCGCTTCCCGGTTCGGCCCCGGTCTCGCTTGCCGTATCGGTCGCGGCGCGGCTGGCGCGGTCGTAGGCGGCGCGGCGGTCCGGGTCGGCGAGCACGTCGTAGGCCTCGCGGACGCGCATGAAGGCGGCCGCGTTACCGGTTTCGGGCACGTCCGGATGGAGGCGGCGCGCCGCGGCGCGGAAGGCGGCGGTGATCGCCTCGCCCGAGGCGTCCGGGTCGAGGCCGAGTGTCGCGTAATGTCCCGCCGGATCGTCGCGCATGGTCGGCCATCATACGGCTTCGGGCGGCGGCCGTCTGGCCCCAAACGGAAAACGGCGGGGACCAGCCCCGCCGTTGGCCGCTTCTCTCGTGTGGGTAACGACTACCAGGTAACCTGCGCGCCAAGCATGATGCCGGACGAGGTGACTTTGTTGTGCTGACAGGCGGCCGTAGCGGTGCCCGAGATCGGGGCGCAGCCGAGGTTGTTCAGCACGCCGGACGGGTAGGACACGTTGCCGGTTAGGAAGTCGTAGCCGCTCTCCTTCCGCTCGCCCCAGATATAGGTCAGGTTGAGCGCCAAGCCGGGGGCGACCGAGTAGGTGCCGCCGACGGCGATGCCCTGCTCCGCGCGCTGACCGACGGATTGCGGGACGCCTGTGGTGATGCCGTTGGCGATAGCCGGGGCGGACGCGCCGGCCGACCAGAATTTGAACAGATGCGTGCCGACTACGAACGGACCGTAGGTGTAGGAGCCGCCGAACTCTACGGCCACCGAGTTCGCCCCTCCTGTGGGTGCAAGGTTGAAAGCGCCGCCGCCGTTCGTCCGCCCGCCGGCCGCCATGCCGCCGATGGTCAAGCCGCCATAGCTGACCTGCGCGCCGCCGGAGCCGACGCTGTAACCGTCCACCGGTATATGCGCACCCACCACATTGTCCGTAATCTTACCGCTGCCGTAATAGTCGACGAAGGCGGCGAAGCCGATCGGACCGAACAAGCCACGATAGCGTGCGCCGATGTCATAGATATTGCGGGGCCGGGTGATGTCGCCCGTGGTCGTGGACGACAGCTGGGCGCAGCCGACGCCGGCGACTGCCGGGCCGTTCGCGAACGAACCGTTCGCGCCGCCGCCGACGAAGGCGTTGGGCGCATTACAGCCTTGGTTGGCGGCGGCGCCTTGGGGGCCGGCCGACGTTGGAGCGAACGCCGCGCCGAAATCGAACCCTGCAAAGGCGGGTGAGAGATAGACAATCTTTTGGGTGGAATACACACTTCCTGAATCGGCGAATGGCCAATAGATCCAGAGCTGGGTCGGCAGATAGGCGGCTGCGCTGCCGTTCCAGCCGCCGTCGCCGAAGTTCTCGTTGTTGCCCACCATGAACAGGTCGGAGGGGCCATCGGTTGTGCCTACCCGAACGATGCCCAGGCTTGTTGTTCCGGCATAGCCCCAGGCTCGCCGTATGTACAGAAGACCTTGCCGAGCGGTGAGGGCCGAAATACCGCCGGACGCACCGTTGCCCGAGGGCCAGTTGCCGTCCTGACGGATTTCGATGCCCGCGCCATAAAGCAGGCCGTTTGCCGCAACGCCGTCCACGCCGGGATACAGGCGGGCGTACGAGTAGATGCCACCATGGTCGAGCTTGTTGGTCTGCGGGTTGCCCGGCACCACCGCCACGTTCTGTGTCGGGCCGGTTGGCCGAAAGCCTTGCGCCGTCGCTTGAGCGGCGGTGCCGTAGTATTGCGGCAGCGCGACAGGCTGGCCATTGACCGTCGCGTTGGTCACGCCCTGGACGAATGGCAGCTCGCTCGAGGCGCCGGTAGTCGGGTTGTAGTAATAGGTGCCGTTCGCATTCTGGGCGTTCAGCAGTCCGCCCTGGGCGTACACGCGGCCGTTCAGGCGCACGATCAGGGTGCCCGGCGCCTGCGTCGTGGGACTGATAACCGCACCGCCGAAGGCGCTGATGGACGACTGACCCGCGTCCGGAGCTTGCGGCACCGCGTCCGGGCCTTGCTGCGCATTGGCGCCGTTATAGACCGCTATCAGGCCAAGCGTGGCCGCGGTGGTCAGCAGGAGCTTACGCATTCATTCCTCCTTGTAACGCCGGGTGCATCCCGGCGTTACGTTGCAGGTCCCGTTCGCGGGAGCACCAAACCCGGACCGAGTATTGCGTTGACGTTCACGATCTCGCAATCAGGCGGAAAGGAGATTCGCGGCAATTCCGAAACACTGTGGCCGCACGGTAACAAGGGAGCGTCCCGTCCGTCCGCTAATCGCCTCGTGCGTCACGCCATGGTCAGCGAAGGCTGACCATGCACGACTTGCAGGGCCCCAAGCGAAGCCGTGAACCCTCGGCCTTCGCCGAGAATGGCACCAGGAAGGGCGGCACCCCCTCCCCTTGCGGGAGGGGGCAGCGGGAGGGGTAGAAACCACCCATGCTCGAGCCCATCGCCGACAATCTGCGCCGCGTGCAAGACCGCATCGCCTCTGCGGCCGCGCGCGCCGGTCGGGATCCGGCCACCATCACGCTCGTCGCGGTTTCCAAGACCAAGCCCGTCGAGGCGGTGCGCGCTGCCATCACGGCTGGTCAGACCGTGTTCGGCGAGAACCGCGTGCAGGAGGCAGCGGCCAAGTTCCCCGCCTTGCGGGCCGAGCACGTCCTGCGCCTGCACCTCATCGGCGGGCTGCAGACCAACAAGGCGCGCGACGCGATCCAGCTCGCGGACACCATCGAGACGCTGGACCGCCCTCGCCTGGCGGACGCGATCGAGGCGGCAATCACACGGGAGGGCCGCACCCGCACGCTGCTCGTCGAAGTCAACACCGGCGCCGAGCCGCAGAAGAGTGGGGTTGCCCGTGACGAGGCCGACGCGTTCATCGAAACCTGCCGCGGCCGCTTCGGCTCCGCACTTGTCGGGTTGATGTGCGTTCCGCCGCTCGACGAGGACCCGATGCCGCATTTCGCCTGGCTCGCCGAGTGCGCCGCGCGGCACGGACTCGGCGTGCTGTCGATGGGCATGTCGGCCGATTTCGAGGCCGCGATCGCGTGCGGTGCGACGCATGTGCGCGTCGGCTCGGCGATCTTCGGGGCGCGCTGAACGTTTCTTGCGCGCCGATGGCGGGCAGCGTAAGGCTCCGCGCGTTAGGCCGGCACGGCAAGGGGCGCGGAGACACGCGATGATCGCCATCACGGCTCCCCGTCGCTTCCGGGTGAGGCAACCATGAGCGTGGCCGCTCCCGTAACTGCCGTGCGCCGAACGTCGCCGGACCTCAGCGTGATGCTTGCCGTTCTCGGCGTTGTCTACGGCGACATTGGCACCAGCCCGCTCTACGCTTTCAAGGCCAGCCTCAAGCTGTTCAGCGAGCGGGTCGTCACCAGCACGGAGGTCATGGGCATCCTGTCCCTGATCTTCTGGTCGCTCGTGCTGGTGGTGACGATCAAGTACGTCACCCTAGTCATGCGCGCCGACAACAAGGGCGAGGGCGGCATCCTGGCGCTCATGGCGCTGGCACAGCGCGTCTCGACCAACACGCGCGTGCGCTCGACGCTTGGGCTGATCGGCATCGCCGGCGCCTGCCTGTTCTTCGGCGACGGCGTCATCACGCCCGCGATTTCCGTGCTCTCGGCCGTGGAAGGGCTCGAAGTCTCGGCGCCCGACCTCAAGGAGTACGTGTTGCCGATCTCCGCCGTCGTCATCGTGGCCCTGTTCGCGGTGCAAGTGCGTGGCACCGGGAGCGTGGGACGCGTGTTCGGGCCGGTGATGGCGGTCTGGTTCCTGGTGATCGGTGCGCTCGGCATCATGGAGATCGCGCGGTTTCCCTACGTACTGCTGTCCATCTCGCCCACCTACGCCCTCGCGCTCTGCATCCAATACAAGGCGCTCGCCTTCATCGTGCTCGGCGCTGTGGTGCTGTGCGTGACCGGTGCGGAGGCGCTCTACGCGGATATGGGCCATTTCGGCGCGGCGCCGATCCGGCTCACCTGGACGGTCTTCGTGCTGCCATGCCTGGTGCTCAACTATTTCGGCCAGGGCGCGCTGACCCTCGCCAACCCCAAGGCGGCCGAGAATCCGTTTTTTCTGCTCGGACCGGAATGGTTGCGGTTGCCGATGGTCATCCTTGCGACGTTCGCGACCGTGATCGCCAGCCAGGCGCTGATATCAGGCGCGTATTCGATGACCCGGCAATGCATGCAGCTCGGTTTCCTGCCGCGCATGACGGTGCGTCACACTTCGGACATCTCCGAGGGTCAGATCTATGTGCCGCAGGTGAACGCGGCGCTTGCGGTCGGCGTGCTGATCCTGGTCTTCGCGTTTCGCACGTCCGACAATCTGGCGGCCGCCTACGGCATCGCCGTCACCGGTACGTTCCTCTGCACCGCGGTGCTGGCTTTGGTAGTGTTCCGCCGTCAGTTCGGCTGGCCTCGCTGGGCGGCGGCCGGCGTGTTCGGGTTCTTCTTCCTGCTTGACGGCGTGTTCTTTGCCGCCAACGCCCTCAAGATACCCGAGGGCGGCTGGGTGCCGCTCATCCTCGGATTGGCATTGATGGCGCTGATGACCTCATGGAAACGCGGGCGCGACCTGCTGCTCGCGCGGTGGAAGCAGGACAGCTTGCCGCTTGCCTCCTTCCTGGCGCGGCTGCCGCAGTCGCGCACCGTGCGCGTGCCCGGGCTTGCCGTGTTCCTCACCGGCAACCCCGACTACGTGCCGGCAGCGTTGCTGCACAATCTCAAGCACAACAAGGTGCTGCACGAGCGCGTGCTGTTCGTCACGGTCGAGAACCTCGATGAACCGTCGGTCGTGCCGACGCGCCGGACCGAGGTGCACGAGCTCGCCTCCGGCATCCACCGCGTCGCACTTCGCTACGGTTTCATGGAAAGCCCCGACATCCCGAGCGCACTGGAAGCGCTCCGTGATCGTGGCGTCGCCTTCGACTCCATGCAGGCGAGCTACTTCCTGGGCCGCGAGGTGCTGGTCCCCGCGATGGTTCCCAAGATGCCGTGGTGGCGGCTGTGGCTTTTCCTGGTCATGGCGCGAAACGCCGTGCCCGCGACGGAGTTTTTCCGCATTCCGAGCGATCGCGTCGTGGAGCTCGGCGTCCGCGTAGCGATCTGAGTCGTGGCGAAGGTCATCGCCTTGCTGGCGCATGCCCCGGGAATGCCCGCAGGCAACGTATTGCACGGGATGGAGCTTACCGTGTGCTTGACGCCGCAGGGACAGATCGACCGTGCGGCCTATCGGGTGGCGTCGCTGCCCTGGCGCACGCGCCGCTCATGGCCGCACCGCGAGGAATGGTGGGGCGAGCTCATCCTGGTGGACGAGAGGAACTGGGCGTTGCGGGCCGAGCGCGACGCCGACGAACCGCTTTGGAACCTCGCGCTGAACGTGCTGCGCCCCGGCGAATACCTCACGCTCCAGCGGCCGAGCGGGGAGGAACTCGTCTTCCGCATCGTGCAAGTGGAGTCGGGGTGAGCCGCGAGCCTTGCCCGGTCAATTCCGCCGCCAAATTTCCTCGTTCAACAAGCCGGCGAAGCCGAGCCAGCCCACCAGCGGAGCGATCGCCGCGGCCGCTAGCCTATCCACGCGGGCCGCCGCGACAATCGCGCCGCATGCGGCCGTAAACATCGCTCCTAGCGCGGCTAGGCTCTCCCCGGGACGCCTGCGCCCGAAGAACAGGTAGGGCCAGAGCGCCAGCCCGGACACGCTCAAGCCCCATAGCCCAAGAGCCGTTTGACGTTGGGAGCTCGGTGGTGACGTGAGAAGCCGATAGCCCGCGACGCACAACAGGAGATCAAGGCCGGTCCAAGCCGCCCCAATTACAGCACCGGGCGGCGTGAACGACGGCTTGTCGAGGCTGGCATACCAGAGGGCGGTCCGAGGCTGGCCAGGAGCGGGGTTGTAGCGCGCGCCGAAACGTGCGGCGCCGAGAACGGCGGCTGCCGCGATCAGGGCCGAGGTTTCCCTGCGCATGTCTGGAGCTATTGCGGCGACTTGGTCGTGGTATCGGTCGCGCCGTTTCCCGTGTTGCCGGCGGGCTGGTTCTGCGTCGCCTTCTGAGCGCGCGATTTATTGGCTTCGTGGTGCCCGACCGCGCATCCCGCAGCGGCGCCCAGAACCCCATGATGCCCGGCTACATGGCCCGCTGCGCCGCCTACCGCGGCCCCGGTCAAGCACCCTGCCTGCGCCGACATTGATCCGATTCCGATGAAGAGGACCACAGCGGCCGGTGTAATCATCCGTTTCATGGCAAAACCTTCGTGATTGCCCGCCTATAACGCTTGAGGGCTCCGATCGATCCTAAACGGGAAACATAGGCGTGCGCTATGCCGTCGTGAGCCGCGGTCGGACGTCCGCTTTCGGAGAAGGGCAGCATGTCGAGTGAGATCGAGGTTATCTGACGCGATAGGGGCACCGGCCCTGCCGCGCCGCGCGGGTTCCGCAGGCCGGAATGACGGCGCCTCTTGCCGATAGGCCATCCAAGCGCCTTCTCAGAGTGCGACCCCCGTGTGAGCCGCATCGGTCGGCCCGGCACGGGTCGGCTTCGGAGGACCGGATGCCTGTCCATTTTGCGTTTGATAACAGCTACGCGCGTCTCCCGGCGCGATTTCATGCCCGGCTCGACCCGACCTCGGTGGCAGCACCGCATCTGGTGCGGGTGAATACCGAGCTGGCCGAATGCCTCGGGCTCGACCCCGCCGAATTGGCCAGCCCTGAGGGCGTGCAAGTCCTGGCCGGGAACCGCGTGCCGGACGGCGCGGAGCCGCTCGCCGCTGCCTACGCCGGCCACCAGTTCGGCGGTTTCGTGCCGCAACTCGGCGACGGGCGCGCCATCCTGCTCGGCGAGGTGATAGGGCGGGACGGCGTTCGGCGCGACATCCAGCTGAAAGGGTCCGGAGAGACACCGTTTTCCCGGCGCGGAGATGGTAGGGCCGCGCTCGGTCCGGTGCTGCGCGAGTACATCGTGAGCGAGGCGATGTCGGCGCTGGGCGTCCCCACCACGCGTGCCTTAGCCGCGGTCACGACCGGCGAAACGGTGGCGCGGGAGACGATGCTGCCGGGGGCCGTCCTGACGCGCGTCGCCGCGAGCCATATCCGGGTCGGCACGTTCCAGTATTTCGCCGCGCGCGACGACTTGGAGGCGGTGCGGCTGCTGGCGGACCACGTCATCGCGAGGCACTACCCGGAAGTCGCCGGGAAGCCGAACCCGTATCGGGCGCTCCTGGACGCGGTGGTGACGCGGCAGGCGGCGCTGGTGGCGCGCTGGTTGCTGGTTGGCTTCATCCACGGCGTGATGAACACGGACAACACCTCCGTCGCCGGCGAGACGATCGACTACGGCCCTTGCGCCTTCATGGACGCCTACGATCCCGCCGCCGTATTCAGCTCCATCGACCAGCTCGGTCGTTACGCCTACGGCAATCAGCCCCGGATTGCGCTGTGGAACTTGGCGCGTTTCGCGGAAACGCTGCTGCCGCTGCTGGGGGCCGATGATGACAAGGCGGCCGCGTCGGCGCGCGAAGCGCTGGCGAGCTTCGGCCCCCGGTTCGAATCGGCCTACTTCCCCGGTTTGCGGCGCAAGATCGGGCTTTCCACCGAGCGCGAGGGGGACGACCTCCTGACCCAGGACTTGCTGCGGTGCATGGCTGAGAACGGCGCCGACTTCACCCTTACCTTCCGCGGCCTGTGCGACGCCGCGCTGGGGCCGGATGCCGATACTGCGGCGCGCGCGTTGTTCGCGAACCCTGCCGCCTACGAGGCTTGGGCGACGCGCTGGCGTCGGCGCCTCGGCGAGGAGGCCGGGGGCCCGGACGCACACCGCTTCGCCATGCTAGCCGTCAATCCGGCCTTCGTTCCGCGCAATCACCTGGTGCAGGCCGCGCTCGGTGCGGCAGCCGATCGGAAGGATTACGGTCCGTTCGAGGACTTGCTCGCGGTGCTCGCGCGTCCCTACGAGGATAGGCCGGGCCTCGAGCGCTACGCCCTGCCGCCGAGGCCGGAAGAGCGCGTGCTGCAAACTTTCTGCGGAACCTGACCCGGAGCGTCGACCGGCGCGACTTCACTCTCCCGCATCCTGGTGTAGGGTGGCCAAGAACAATCTGGGGGGATGGAATGAACATGCGCAGGGACGTCCTCGCGGCGGCAAGCGTCGCGGCGGCCGGCATCGTCTTCAGCGGCTGCGTGTTGCCCACCGCGGCGAGCGCGCAGCAGGCAAGCGGCGCGCGGCGGCCGGTCACGGTCAACGGCAAGCGCGTGAAGACGATCGACGTCCATTCCCATTGTTTTTTCCGCGAGGCCACTGCCCTGCTCGGCGATGAGGCCAGCGCGCTGACGCCGCCCATCCGCGGAGCGCAAGAGGCCTACATCGTCATCGATGACCGCATCAGGAGCATGGACGCTCAGGCGATCGATATGGAGGTGTTGTCGATCAATCCCTATTGGTATGCGAAGGACCGCGATCTTGCGGGTAAGATCGTCCGCACACAGAACGAGAAATTGGCTGAGCTTGTCGCGGCGCACTCGGACCGGTTCGCGGCACTTGCGTCGCTTACTTTGCAGGATCCGCAGCTTGCGGTGCAGGAACTCGAAACTGCGATGAAGAAACAGGGCCTTCGTGGCGCCGCGATCGGCGGGGTCGTGGCGGGTGCGGAATTCTCCGATCCGAAATTCCATCCGGTGTGGGCCAAGGCCGAAGAGCTCGGGGCCGTGTTGTTCATTCACCCGCAAGGCGTACCGGAGTTGGCGCCGCGCCTGAAGGGTAACGGCTGGTTGGCCAACCTGATCGGCAATCCCCTGGAGACGACGATCGCGCTCCAGCATCTGATCTTCGAGGGCACGCTCGACCGCTTTCCCGGATTGAAAATTCTGGCCGCGCATGGCGGCGGTTACCTGCCCTCCTATGCCTCCCGGTCCGATCACGCCTGCTTCGTCGGCGAGGCGTTCTGCAGCAACGACATCAAGCTGAAGAAGCAGCCTACCGAGTACCTCAACCAGCTTTACTACGACTCGCTGGTGTTCACCCCCGAGGCGTTGCGCCATCTCGCGGCGCAAGTGGGGGCGAGCCAGATCATGCTCGGGAGCGATACGCCATACCCGTGGGAGCTTCACCCGGTCGATCCTGTCCTGGCGACAACCACGTTCAGCGATGAAGAGAAACTGGGTATCCTGGGCGGCAATGCGACGCGCCTGTTCGGGTTCCAGGCGTAACGCTTCCGGCCGCAGTCAAGGAACTCACGGTCATGACCGATCCGAATCCCGCCTCCAAGGCGCCAGCGGCGCCGGCGCTGCCCGACAGCAGTCGTCTGCCGCGAGCGCCGTATCACGAGGTGCTGATCGGCCAGCCCGCGCTCGTTACGGGCGCCAATTCCGGCGTCGGCCGCGCGGTCGCGCTGGGGCTCGCCCGTGCCGGAGCGGACGTGGCGGTGAACTACGTTACCCATCCGGAGACTGCGGAAGAAGTGGTGCACGAGATCGAGGGCATGGGCCGCCGCGCCATCGCTTTGAAGGCCGACGTCAGCAAGGAGGAGGACGTCGAGCAGATGTTCGCCGATGCCATCGCGCATTTCGGCACGTTGCACATAGTGGTCAGCAATGCCGGTTTACAGCGGGATTCCCCGTTCGACACGATGACCCTGGAGCAGTGGAGCGCGGTGATCGGCGTCAACTTGACCGGGCAATTCCTCTGCACGCGCGCTGCTACGCGGGAGTTCAAGCGGCGCGGTGTCGTCTCTTCGGTCTCGCAAGCGGCCGGGAAGATCATCTGCATGAGCTCGGTGCACCAGGAGATCCCCTGGGCCGGTCACGCCAATTACGCCGCCTCCAAGGGCGGCGTCATGCTGCTGATGAAAAGCATCGCGCAGGAGCTGGCGCCGCACTTCATCCGGGTGAACAGCATCGCACCCGGCGCGATTCGCACGCCGATCAACACGGCGGCCTGGGACACTCCGGCCGCCTATGCCGACCTGCTGACTCTGGTGCCGTACAAGCGGATCGGCGAGCCCGACGATATTGCCCAGGCGGCAGTGTGGCTCGCATCCGAAGCCTCCGATTACGTGACCGGTGCAACACTGTTCGTCGACGGCGGCATGACGCTGTTCCCCGGCTTCGGCACGGGCGGTTGACCAGAGCGGAGCTTCGAGCGGCCGACGATTACGCGGCCGGACCGGTCGTTGGTCGCGTAAGCGAACGCCCATTGCGCGCTAACCATGACGCGGTTGCGGAACCCGATCAGGAAGAAGATGTGCGCAACCGCCCACGTTACCCAAGCGAGGAAGCCGGTCAGATGCACCGGTCCGAACTTCGCCACCGCCTTGTGTCGCCCGATGGCGGCAAGCGTACCGTAGTCCCGATAGACGAACGCGGCCGGGGCGCGTCGTCCTTGCAGCCGCCGCAAGATAGCGCGAGCTACGTAGTGCCCCTGCTGCTTGGCGACCGGCGCGACGCCGGGCAGCGGCTTGCTGTCCGCGCCGACCGCCAACGCGGCGTCGCCGATAACGTACACGTCGGCGTGCCCGGCCACACGCAGGTCGGTGCCGACTGCGATGCGCCCGCCGCGACCGGGTTTGACGCCCAGCCACTCAGCAACCGGTGTCGCTGCTGTCCCTGCAGTCCAGATAACCGTCTCGGCCGCGATGGTTTCGTCGTGAAGTTGTACCTTGCCGGCCTCGATACCGGTCACGCGGGCGCCGGTGCGGATCTCGACACCGAGCGTCGCGAGTGCGCGACAGGCGGCGTCCGAGAGATCGGGTGGGAACTCCGCCAACAGTCGAGGGCCGGCCTCGATCAGCACAATGCGGGCCTGAGCCGGGTTGGAATGATAGTCGCGCGCCAGCATCTGTCGCGTCAGCTCGGCGATCGAGCCCGCCATCTCGACCCCAGTCGGCCCTCCCCCGATCAGCACGAACGTCAGGAGGCGCGTACGCTCGGCGGCGTTGCCGATATCCGAGGCCTGTTCCAGGGAGGCGAGGATGCGTTGGCGCAAACCGAGCGCATCCTTGAGGGATTTTAGTCCGGGCGCCGCCGCCGCCCAGCACTCGTTGCCGAAGTAACTCGGCTGCGATCCGGAAGCGATGATCAACTCGTCATACGATACAGCATCGCTATCACAAAGAACCCGCCGAGCCTTGGTGTCCACGCCGGTCACTGTCGCCATCAGCACGCGCGTGCGGTCCGATACGGGCAGGATGCCGCGGATCGGGGACGCGATGTCTTCCGGCGAGAGCGCCGCAGTGGCGACCTGATAGAGCAGCGGCTGGAATAGGTGATGGTTGTGGCTGTCGATGACCGTAAGGTCCACGTCCGGGCGCGCCGCCAACTCCAGCGCCGCCTGCAGGCCGCCGAACCCGGCTCCGATCACCACGACGCGACGTGGAGGCTCGCGATCACCTGCCTGGACCGCACTCACTCCATTCGCGCGTCGGCGCCAGGCCAAACCGGCCAGGAGAAGCACCACCGCTCCGCCGCCGAGAAACATGATCGAGGCGGGCCTCAAGCCGGGCTGTGCCATGCCGTCATCCGTTCCGGTGATCCCCGCCTTCAACACGCAACGGGCCCCGCGGTTGTCACGCCAAAGGGCGGTCCTCAAGCGCTATCAGTCCGGCGCGGTAGTCGATTTCGTGAAGCCACCAAGGAAATGTTTGCGGAAAGTCGCGTAAAGACGTCCGATCGGGCCGTCTGCTCCCGCCCACCTCGCTTCATCGCGCGAAAGGACGTTGCCGCATGACCACCGATCACTATGACCTGATCGTAATTGGCAGCGGCCCCGGAGGCGCCTCCCTCGCGCATCGGCTGGCCCCCACCGGAAAACGCATCCTGATGCTGGAGCGGGGCGACTACCTGCCCCGCTCGCGCATTAACTGGGATGCCAAGACCGTGTTCGTGGACGGTATCTATCAGGCGAAGGAGACCTGGTACGGCAGAAACGGGAACGCCTTCCACCCCGGCCTTCACTACTTCGTCGGCGGCAACTCGAAAGTATACGGAGCGGCGCTATTCCGCCTCCGCGAGCGCGACTTCGGCGAGGTCCGGCACAAGGACGGGATCTCCCCCGCCTGGCCGCTCGGCTACGACGTGTTCGAGCCGTATTATACCGAGGCCGAGGGGCTGTATCATGTGCACGGGCAGCGGGGCGAAGACCCGAACGAGCCTTGGTCCAGCGCGGCCTACGCCTACCCGCCGGTGCAGCACGAGAAGCGCATCCAGGAGCTGAACGACATCCTCATCCGCGAGGGGCTGCACCCGTTTCACCTGCCGCTCGGCATCAAGCTGGACCAGAACCCCGACGGCAGCGCAACCACTTATAGTCCCTGCATTCGCTGCAACGCGTTCGACGGCTTTCCTTGCGCGATAAACGCCAAGGCCGACTCGCAGGTGATCTGTGTCGACCCCACCCGTGCCGCGCACCCGAACTTCACCCTGCTGACCGGAGCCTACGTCACCCGGCTGGAAACGGACGCCGGCGGCCGCAGCGTCAGCCGGGTGCACGTGATCCGTGACAACCAATTCGAGCAATATTCGGCCGATATCGTCGTGGTTGCTTGCGGCGCTCTGAGTTCCGCCCTGTTGCTGCTGCGCTCGTTGACCGACGCGCATCCGAAGGGATTGGCCAACGGGTCGGACCAAGTCGGCCGCAACTACGTCCGGCACACCATGTCGATCGTGATGGCGCTGCTGAGGGAGCCGAACCACACGGTGTTTCAGAAGACGTTGGCGCTCAGCGACTATTATTTCGGCGCACCGGACTGGGAGTATCCGCTGGGCTTGATCCAGATGTCCGCCACGTCGCACGGTGAGCAGATCCGGGGCGAGGCGCCGCTGCAGACGGTAATGCCGTTTCTTCCTGAGTTTCCCTTCGAGAAAATGGCCGAGCACTCGATCGATTTTTGGTTGCAGAGCGAGGACCTGCCGCGGCCGGAGAACCGCATCTTCTACGATGGGGATCGGGTAGTCCTGGACATTCACGAGAGCAGCGAGGAGGCCGCACAGCGGCTGCGGGACAAGCTGAAGTCCCTTTTAGGGCCGCTCGGCGCCTGGCCACACCTAATCGAACGGCGACTGTATCTCGGCAAGCAGATCCCGATCGGCGGGACGGCGCATCAGGCCGGCACCTGCCGGTTCGGCACCGATCCCAAGACGTCCGTGCTCGACCTCGACTGCCGGGCGCACGAGCTGGACAACCTCTACGTGACGGACGCGAGTTTCTTTCCCTCGATCGGAGCGGTCAATCCCACTCTCACCATCATCGCCAATGCGCTTCGGGTAGCGGATCGGATCAAGGAGCGGCTGCGGGCTTAGCGATGCGCGGGACACTCGGATGCGCATCCTGCGGGTAAGCCGCGTCGTAGCCGACCTGGATCGCGCGGAGGCGTTCTATCGCGACGGGCTGGGGTTCCGTCCTGTGTGTCGCCGGGCCGGCGACCCTGGTATGCCCGCGCTCCTGGGCGTCCCCGGCGCGACCACGAGCGAGGTCGTCATGCGACTTGGCCCACAGGAGATTGCCTTGGTGCGCGTCAATCCAGAGGGGCCGCCCTACCCGGCGAACAGCCGCGGCAGCGATCTCTGGTTCCAGCACCTCGCGATTGTCGTCAACGACATGGGCGCGGCCTACCGGACGCTCGTCAAGAGGCGACCTCGACCGATTTCGACCGGCGGCCCGCAAACCCTGCCGCCGCGCAATGGCCGGGTAACCGCCTTCAAGTTCCGTGACCCGGACGGTCATCCGCTGGAGCTGATCCGTTTTCCGCCAGGACAAGGCCGGCCGGTGTGGCGCCTACATGGCAGCGGCGGCCCGTTCCTCGGCATCGACCACAGTGCGCTCTCGATTGCGGCAACCCCGTCGAGCCTGCGCTTCTATCGCCGGCTCGGCTTCCGCGTGGCCGACCGCTCGCTCAACTACGGCCGGGATCAGTCTCGGTTGGATGGTCTGCCGGGCGCCCGAGTCCAGGTGACCGGCATTCGACCGGCCGCCTCGGACAGCATGGGACTTGAACTACTCTGCTACTCGCCCCCGGGCCGTCCCGCCGCTGTGACGCCCGGGAACACTCGCCTCACGGACTGGACGACTTTGCTCGCCCCGGGGCTACGTCAACGCGAGATGCGGCGCGATCCGGACGGCCATTTGATGCTGCTGGAACGATCATGAGGGTTACGGAGCGGTCGGGACGACCGCGCCGGCTTCGGGGCCGCTAACGTAGGTGGAGGCGAGCGGAGCGCGGGCGACTTCGCTGAGCTGCAGGGTGCGCGGAGCGAGCATCACCAGCCCGAGGCCGCCGACAAGGCCGAAGTTTTTCAGGAACTCCCAGAAGTGCTCCAGCCCTTCGCCTGGCCGAAAGCGCCAGAAATCGGCAAAACGCCAGAACTGATGATACAGCACGGCAGTGACGACGCAGAACCCTGCGAGGATAAAAGCTGCCAGTCTGTCGTGCCAGCCTAGCACGATGCAGACGGGCGCAACGATTTCGACAATCATGCCGCTCACCACCAGTGCGGGCGCGAAGGCGCCCTCCCCCGCCTGCTTCATCGCCGTCCGCCAGTTCAAGATCTTGTCGAGCCCGCTGAATGGGAACAGCATCACGAGACAAATGCGCAGCAGCAGCGGAGCGTAGTCGTTCAGCAGCGCCATCGGGCGAAAATCCCTGAAGGGTGAAGCGTTTTTGGGTTTGGTGGATGGAACGTAACCGGTGCGAGCGCCCCACCTCGCGGCGCGGCCGCACAAGCTTGCAGTGTGCGGGCTTCGGTTGGGGCTTGCAGGTGGCGGGATGGATGATGCCAGTGATAATGCCATGCATCAGCACAGGCA
>JAABUQ010003701.1_pt1 | contig 27419 bp, 28 predicted proteins | sample 5560001 | NCBI WGS metagenome assembly JAABUQ01 (sample SAMN10711888, study PRJNA513371) | rock metagenome | isolation source: Antarctica rocks | place: Antarctica: Victoria Land, Finger Mt nord | collected 2015-12-18 | reverse complement strand
AAATCGCTTGACAAATGCAACCACTAGCACGATAACTATTTTAGTTCTACCGCACGTAGCAGCAACCTTGAGCTAAACCACTTCACTCAGCTCGGTACTTCTACACACGTCCCGGGACGCTACCCTTTGAAAAAGCCGGGGGCCGCAATATTTTCGTGTTTTAGTAATCGCCTAAGTTGCTTACGCCATTGCTTATATCAGCGTTTGCATCGTTCGTTCCGTTCGGGCTCGCGCGAGGTTGTGGTCATATCTAAACGCCCTCGGCGATCAAGCGCGTAACGATTCAGATCGACAATAGTGATGCGTTACCTATCATTTCGTCTTATGGCGAAGTCGATCTAGCGAACGTCGGCAAATTATGGTCGAGAGATCCGACGTCCACGGTGAAGATCGTGTGCGACTCTAAGGTAACCGTTCTATATGGAACGCAGGTCTCGACACTCTGCGTCAGCTTGATCGTCTTCGAACGTGGGCACCGAATCGTTTGAGCCTTGAGGCATGTTTTGCTCCTTCCTTTCCCGATCGCTTACAATTTGGTGATACGGCAATTCGTCGGCGGGGCGTAACTTGAAACGCCACATGTATGACGAAAAAGCGCGCTCGCTCTCCTCGCCCTCTTGCAAAGAGCGAAAGTGGTCAATGTCTCGTTTGCCACTACGTATATGGCAACCGGCGTGCACGAACGGCCGGTGGCCAGGCGCCGTCCTGCCAGTTCCGCACGACCGGAGCGTGCCAAGACTACGGCAACACAATCGAGTAGGCCGTCAATGCGCTCATGGCCTGATCACGCATGCCATATTCTCGCAAGAATATGGCATGCCATTATTCATTCCCTTTCAACCTGACGTTGACCCGACGCCTTGGTAGTCGCCGCCTCGGCGAATATCTGGGCCACGGGACGGTGCTTTAGCAGAACAGTTGTATCGGTAAGCCTATCCCTTGGCCGACTAGGCCGTGTTGTAACGCTCGACGCGAGAGGTTTGAAGCGTAAGCACTGCTCGACAAAGCAATAATGCGAAGCTGCGGACGTCCGCAAGGTCATCAGACGGGTGCTAGTGACTCACACAGGGTCTTGGAGCCATCCGGTGTGGTTGGCGGCCTCCGTTCCGGGACGCCGAGCGCGTTGATTCGCTTTAGCGCCATTTGGACACCGCTTCGAGAAGTTAAATAAATGCACTAGGACTTTGGGTCTCGCACTTTGAGCTAACACTGCTCGCCGTGACGTTGCCCCGGATGTCGATCAGTGAAGAGCATGGTTGGCATTGCGCCGGCCGGAGTGGTTCAGTAGCGGGTGCTCCAGCGACCCCCGGTCATTAACGCTCGTTGCGCTTAAAGCTGTAGTGTCGCCTCATTAAAGGTCGGCGTAGCCTTACAGGCACTTTTTGGCAAGCCTGCATTTGTAAAGACCCTCAGCAATGATCCATGCCGCTCGCCGAATACCCGTCTAATTCCCCGCGTTCTGCTCCCGACCGCCGTGGAAGGCGGAAGTTCATGGGCGCTACTTTCTGACAACGACGTAATCCGCTAATCCATGACCGACTTTCCAAGCGCGCTTCCCGATCTCGCGTCGCACGCCCCAAGTCGACCAGTGCTTGGTTTCACGAGCCTGCGCGTCCAGATTCGCAAGCACAGCGCTATCACCACCGCCTGTCGCACCGAGTCCGTAACGACGCACGAGTGCAGCATTTGCTCCCGCGCATGTGCGGGGAGAGTGCATTGCCATGCTCCGCAACAGCAGTTCAAGATCCGCCGCGCCCGGATACGCTGGATTGAGAGAGTAAAATTTGAAGCGCTTCTCAACCCGCATGCGCAGAGCGCCCTCGTTGAGCAAGTCCGCTAGCCGATTGGACACCGAGCTATTGTTCAGTCCGGTGAAAAGCAGTATTTCGGTATGATACGACTCGCCCAAAGCCGTGATCATCATGAGGATTCGCGTGCGCGCCGCCGTTCCGAAGAGGTCCTCGGGCAGGGGCGCCGCGATGGGAACATTCGCGCTTCTACCGCGAAAGAGCGAGATGCCGCTTTGACTCGGTATTCCATGCGCCTTTCCAAGCGAACGCAAGAAACGAACGAGCTGTTTCTTGAATTGAACCGCCATGTTGATCTGATACCGGCGATTGCCGATAACCAGTCCCATCGCTTTCAAGCGATGGAGGCGGATATGTAGTCGATCGGAGCCGATTTCAAGGGTCACACTAATTTCGGGAAGCTTGCATCCTGGATTCGAAGCGATGTACAGAAGCACGCTCGTCGCGCCCGCGCCCATGATGACTGGGAACTGCATTCCGCCTGACGTCGGTACCGTCAGCCGTTGAGTCCGTTTGTCCACCATCGCTCGCGCATTGGTCCTTCCCTTGTGGCGTCGGTCGCACTTGTTCATCGTGCGCTTCTTCTGCGGAAGAGCATCACATGACCATACGGGATGCGGACGGCTCACGCTGCCCTCGCCGCGCGACCGTGGGTCATTACGATGCCGAGGTGCTCATGAGGCTACACGAAACATGAGCCCGACGAGCATTGATCCGAATGCGGGATTCTTGCTTTCTCCGTCCGCGCGATTGAATTGATTCGACAGCGGACGAACAGGCACGTCTTCGGCTGCGGCAAGGAACCGATGGTGATAGGCTACGTCCGTTCTGACCGGCAGAAGCAAGTAAACGCGCGCGCTGCTGACGACTCTTCGATGGCCTTGTCGATCCGAGGCTCGACCGGCGAGTACGGCGGATTGCAGAAGACGCGCCCTCTCCAACGCTTGCGCAGTCCGTCTCGGAAAGCGTGCAGTAGCGTTTAGCCCGAGCGGGGTTGTCCGGCTCCGTGCACGGGTCGAAGTCGATTGTTCCGCCGAACGCCGCGCGGATACGATCGACGAATAGGCTAGGAGTGAGCCACGCGTTGTTGCGATCGTCGCCGGCGCGACGTCCAGCGTCGCCGCCGATGACGCTGCGGTGCACGAATGCCGCAATGGACGATGAACGGTCGCCGGCGTCATCCGATATGCGATCGTTTTCAAAGTAGCCGTTTTCCAGGAGTGCGACGTATAGCCGGTCGGCCTTGCGGCGACCGCCGCTCTTTAACGGATGCATTTTTTTTTAGAGCTTTCCTTGCATGCCGGATGAAACGCCTCATCGCGTGCAGACCATGACTAATACATCCTATGGTTCCGTCCGGACGCGCTGCAACACGCTCGGTGATCAGTGCTGAGGGGCTATTCGGCGCCAAGATGCTTCACGCGGGCATCTTTCGGCTAACTTACACATGCTCGACGCCACCAACCGTGCTGAAAGCCTGGCAATCATTGCTTTTGCGGCCGAATCGATTTAGAGTATATACGCGCGTTGAGATCGGAAAAGTCCGTGGAAACTTTTGAGTATTTACGTTAAGCCCGATGCGCAACATTTCATCCGCGGCTTGTACTCCTTTCGAATTAGCCTCGTAAGCGCGCTGAGCTGCGAGAATAGCCATCATCGACTCGATGACGGAGACGTTGGACTTTTCCAGCATACCGAACGCTAGTTTGGGCTCGCGGTCGCCGCCCGCCGCGAGCGCGTGCGCTTTTCCGGAATCGCGCGTCGCCGCGAAAAGTGCGGACCCGACCGGACGCAGCTTTTCGGGCTCATCGAAGGCGGCAAGTACGATTTGCGCCAGCGGCAGCGTCGCATTTCCGCCGAGCGCCGCTCTTACGGCGCCGTCCGCAGCCACGCTAACGTCGTGCGCGTTTGAGGGGATGCGCACGCCCTCGAGACGCCACCCGTCGGCGTTGCGCAGCATCCCGTCCGCGCCGCGTGAAAACGCACCGGCGCGCGTATATGCATGTTCGCCGCCGCGTTCGACCCGGAAGAAGCCGCGGCCGTCGATAGCGACATCGAAAGGGCCGCCCGACTTCTCGAGTTTACCTTGCGCGAACAGTTCACGCGTGCCGGTTGAGGCGGTTCCGAGTTGCGCGTTACCGCCGATGGTTGCAAACGTCGCTTGCGCACTCTTGAAACCGGCAACGTCGGCGTTGGCGAGGTTGTCGGCGACGACGTCGAGATTTTGCTGCTGCGCCGCCATGCCCGTCGCGGCAGCGAACAACGCGCGATTCACGACTTCACCCGCGCCACGTCGTCGACGTCCTTTTGACGCTCCTCATCGAGGGCCGACAGTGTTTTCTGCGCCGTCTCGAATGCGCGCTGCGCGGAGAGTACGTCGACCATCTCGCGCACGGCATCGACGTTGGAACTTTCCAAAAAACCGCTTTCCAGAGTGGTGCCCGAACGCAATCGGATGCGCCCGATTTCCGTGCCGGCGTCGCGAACGACGCCGCGCGCGTCGATCGTCGCATCGGCAGTTGCGACGAACGGTCCGTGCGCGCCGAGCAATATTTCACCCCGGTCGTTCGCGAGTTGCCCGAGCGCGTTGCGCGTAAACGAGCCCGAGCGTGACTCGAGCGCGTGTCCGGCGGCGTTGCGAACGAAGAAGCCGCCGGTGCCGACCAGCGCGAGATCGAAATTGCGTCCGGTGCGTTTGAGCGGACCTTGCGCCGCGTCGACGCTGCTCGATGCGACGAGCCCGTTTGCGGTGAGTGCGGCGTGAGCCACGCGCTTGCGGAAGCCGTCGCTCGAGACGTTCGCGAGATTGCCCGCGCAGACGTCGAGCCGGCTCTTGGCCGCGTGCATCGCCGTTGCCATGAGTTCGATGCCATCCATGCCGGCCAGAATAGCGCCACCATGTTGCGCGCAAACGGTGACTTTGTGAACGGTGTGCACAGCCGATGCGCAACAACCCGATCGCGAACGGCTTTACGAGCGCGCCGACCGGGTCGCGCGCTCAGCGTCCGGCTTGGATCGACGGCGTTTTCGCACTCGCCGTATCGGAGCGGGGCGGAGCGCCGAACATCCGAGAGTACTCTCGGCTGAATTGCGACGGGCTCTCGTAGCCGACCGATAGGCGGCCGTCTCGGCGTTCGCGGCGTCTGCGAGCATCAGGCTGCGCGCTTCGAGCAGTCGCAGTTGCTTCTGAAATTGGAGCGGCGTCAGCGACGTCATCGTCTTGAACGTGCGGTGGAAGGCCGAGGGACTCATGCGCGCCGTCTCCGCAAGCTCTCGGGTCCTGATCGTCTCCGTGAAGCGCTCGCGCAGCAGGTGGATCGGCGCTAGCCGTGCTGCGCGAGGCGATCGCGAGCGGCGTCAACCATATCGACACTAGCGACTTTCTACGGCCCGCACGTCACCAACCAGCTGATCCGCGAAGCGCTGCAGCCTTATCCTGACGATCTGGTGATCGTTACCAAGGTCGGCGCGGTCCGGGGTGAGGATGCCTCGTGGAACTCGGCGATGACACCCAACGAGTTGACGAGCGCGGGCCACGACAACTTGCGCAATCTTGGACTCGACGTGCTGGACGTCGTCAATCTACGGATCTTCGGGGAGGGCCAACGCGAGGGCTCGATCGAGACGCCGCTTGCCGCGCTCGCCCAGTTGCAGCAGCAGGGCTAGCACGGCGACGCCGAGATGCTCGAGAAACGAGGCCTTCGACGCGTCGCGCACTCGCGCGATCACGCGCTCGGCGGGCATCGCTTCCAGCAGCGACTTTACGACGGGCCCTCCGAGCTGACCAGTCGCGGCCGTCACGAGGATCGGGGAAAGAGTCGGGCACGATAGATACTCCTAAGTTGGTTCGCTAAATGAAAGTAGGTTTTGTAATGAGGGCAGGTTTGTAGTAGAGAACTAAGAGTATCGCCGCAACGAGGCGGAAGAATGTGCCTTGGTGACGTCAAAAGAACCAAGCGCGGCAGCAGAAATCTCCGTCGGACGCCGACGTTCCCACGACCTCCACGTGGACGCCGGCCGCACGAGCAGAACGAGCGAAGAAACGCACGCGAGAAGAGTACGATGGACTTCGTTTCATTCCTGATCATTTACTTTCTCATCATAGCGGCCATAGTTTGGTTAACTCTTGCAATTGACCGCTTTGCCAAGAAAACTGGACGGCTTTGGCTATCGTCTTTTACGGATGTGGCACTCCGCCTGCTCATTATCGGCTCCGCAATCTTAAGTATCGTCTTTTCCTTAGAAGGGGTTTCGAAGCCAGGTTATACCTGGTCACGGCACATCGGAACGATCACGATCAACGTCGCACTGCTCCTCTTTCAACTGCCGTGGCGCAGTTGGTTCAGAACTAAACCGCCGGCAGTTTCGTAGAGTCCACCAAGGGATGCTGTCTGGCGTGCGATCGGACACGCGGTATGCGCTGAGGTACTTCGGACTCGCATCGCTGATCTTGACGCGTGGATCAAGACGCTAAGAAGACAAAAGTTCTGCCCGAACAAGTCATCGCTTGCCGTTGTAACGGCAAGCGCGAACGCTGCGAAGTTGTGATCGCTGCCCACGCTTTACGGATTTGCGAGGCCTGGCGAAATAGGTTCGGGTCGTATACGCGAGGACCACGCTTTGTCGAACCGAAGGCCGTCGGGATCGTGTTACCCGACGGCGTATCCTAATTGCGTTCCGGCGGCTTCGCCGGGCGCTCGTAACGAAGGAGGAGCGGATACGTCGAGTGCGCTTGGATCGTCGATCGGCGAAATGAAAGAACGCTCCGACCGCGCGGTAGAGCGAGCCGGGCCGCTCGAAGCGGCGCTGGCTCCGTCGCCGGTCCGACGGCGACGGAGCGAACCTTCAATTATGGCTCGGCGGTTGCCTACGGAGCCTTTTGTCGAGGCCGTTAGGTTAGAATGCAGCTCGTAAAGCGGACGCTGCTTCAGCGACCGCGAGTTTCGCTTTGTACACGACCCGGACATACTGAAGAACTCGTACGTCATACCCGAGTACACCGTTCGCGTTACCGGAACGTGAGCGGCCCGCAGTTTCGCGGCGTACAGGGCGCCGTCGTCGCGCAGCGGACCGATCTCCGCGTTGATGATGGTCGCGGGCGAAACGCCATGGAGATTGTCCCGTAACGGCGACGCGAGCGGGCTGAGCGCGTCTGCCGGTGACGAGAGATACAACTTACCGAAGTAAACGAGCTGCAGAGTATTGAGCGGAACCGGCTCCGTTTTCAATGCTCTGCAAGCAGCGCCGAGGCGTAACGCGCGTACATTAACAGGCGCGCCGCAGCACTTAACGGCCGATATCGAGCTCATCTACGATCTTCGCGCACGGCGCGCAAAGCGTCGGGTGGACCGCATCGCGCCCGAGCGGCAGATATTTCCAGCAGCGCGAACATTTGTTGCCGTCCGCCGCCGACAATACAACCTGCGGCTCGCCGCCGGAAAGCGAGGCATCAACGGCGAGATCGAGGCCGGACACGACGAGCGCTTCGCGCAAGTTGTCGCCGAGCGAACGCAAGCGCGCCTCATCGGCGACGTTCGCTCGTACGCGCGCCTGTAACTGAAAATCGCGTGGACCGTCGCTTGCGGCGACGTTCGCGCGCAGCCGCTTCAATAGTTCCCAAAGTTCGAGTTCCGCGTTCTCCACCGAGCCGCGGGCACTCCCGCGCGGCAATTGCAAAAAGAACACACTCTCACGATCGCCCCGTAAATCCGGCGGTACGTGTTGCCACGCTTCTTCGGCCGTAAACGAAAGCAGCGGCGCGAGCAACGCGCAAAGCCCCTCGAGAATCGTGAAAATCGCCGTCTGCGCGCTTTTGCGGCGCGCGCCGGTGCGGGCGCCCGAGTACATCGGGTCTTTGAGCACGTCGACATAAAAGCTCGATAGATCGCTCGTGTCGTAATCGACGAGCGCAAGATAGACGTCGTGGAGCCGAAAGTTTTCATAATACCCGACGACGCGATAGGCAACGTCATCGAGCTTCGCCAGTGCTAAGCGATCGATCGGCTGCAGTTCGGCGCGGGGGACGAGCTCTGCGGGACGTAAATCGTCGATTAGGCCGAGCAACATCCGTAATCGGTTGCGCATGTTGCGGTAAACGCTGCCGATCGCCTTGAGTAACGCATCGCCCAGGCGCATGTCGGCAGTGAATTCAACCGACGCGACCCAAAGGCGCAAAACGTCGGCTCCGTAACGCTCCATGCCGTCGTTTGCGCCGATATAATTTCCGGTCGATTTGTGCATCGCGCGACCGTTCGCGTCGACGACCCAACCCGTCGAAACTACGGCCTTGTAAGGCGGCGCGCCCTTCGTTGCAACCGCAGTAATGAGATTGCTGCGAAACCAGCCGCGATACTGATCGCTGCCTTCGAGATATAAGTCGGCCGGCCAGTGCATGCCGCGCGACTCGAGCACCGCGCGGTGCGTAACGCCCGACTCGAACCAGATGTCGACGATATTGAACTCTTTGTCGAACTCGCTTCCGCCGCACTTCGGACAAGCGAAGTTTTCAGGCAAAAAGGCGGCCACGGGTTCCGTCCACCACAGATCGGATGCGTTACGGCCCACGGCGCCGCGTTCGCGAAAGACGCTGCCGACGTTGCGCGCGACCTCGGGATCGAGAAAAGCGTGGCCGCAGGCGCGGCACACGAGGGCCGGGATCGGCGTCCCCCACGTGCGCTGCCGCGAGATGCACCATTCGGGATGCGTCGCGATCATCTGCTGCATGCGATGCTCGCCCCACGCGGGAAACCAGCGCACGCCCGGCACCCGCTCTTCGATGCGTTTGCGTAACCGGTTAGCATCGATCGCAATGAACCACTGCGACGTCGCCCGGAACACGACCGGATTTTTGCAGCGCCAACAATGCGGATACGAATGCTCGTAATCGCTTTGGGCGAAGAGCGCTCCGCTGGCGGCGAGGTCCGCCACAATGTGCTCGCTCGCAGCAAAGATCGCTTCGCCCGCGTACGGTCCGGCGTCGCGCGTAAAGTGTCCGCCAGCGTCGACCGGACTGAGGATCGGGAGACCGAAACGCATGCCCGTTTCGAAGTCGTCAGCGCCGTGCCCGGGCGCCGTATGCACGGCGCCCGTACCGCTATCGAGTTCGACGTACTCTGCGCTTACGACGAGCGAATCGCGCTCGAAGAACGGATGGCGCACCCGCGCCCCGACGAGCGCGGTTCCAAGCGCACCCCCGAGCCGTTGCGCTTGCGGCCCCGGCGCGCGCGCGAACACACTCGCCGCGAGTTCGTCTGCGAGCAGCAGTAATTCTTCGCCGCGCCGGTAGACGCCGTAGGAAGCGTCGGCTCGCAGCGCGATCGCAACGTTCGCGGGCAACGTCCACGGAGTCGTCGTCCAGATCAGGATGGATAACGGCAAGAACGGAACGGCCGCCTCTTCGACACCGGCGCGAAGCAGTAGATCCGCACGCTGTTCGGCAGTCGCGGAAAAGCGCACGTAGATCGAGAGCGACGTATGTTGTTTATATTCGATCTCGGCTTCGGCGAGCGCGGTCTCGTCGCGGATGCACCATAGCGTCGCGCGCAGCCCTTTGTAGAGTTGCCCCGCTTCTGAAAGATCGGCCAGCGCGTCGACGATCGTCGCTTCGAAGCCTTTGTCGATCGTCCGGTAGGGATGGGCGTAATCTCCGAGCACGCCCATCCGCAGAATCGTATCGCGCTGCACGTCGAGCCAGTGCGAGGCGCGCTCCCGGCAGCGAGCTCGCAACTCGAGCGGGTCGACGCGATGGAAGTCGAGCCCGAGATGTTTGAGTGTCTCAAACTCGATGGGCAGCCCGTGCATATCCCAGCCCGGGACGAACTTCGCGAATTTACCGTCGAGCAGATGCACTTTGACGAAAACGTCTTTAAGCACGCGATTGACGAGATGACCCATATGCAAGTCGCCGTTCGCATAGGGTGGCCCGTCGTGCAAGATCCACTGCGAATGTCCGGCGTTGCGTTCGAGACGACGCTCGTACACGCCGTGCTGCGCCCACCACGCGACGCGCTCGGGCTCGCGCTTGGGTAACTCCCCGCGCATCGGAAATGCGGTCTTGGGAAGATTTAGCGTATCGCGGTAGTCGGTCGAGAGCGTTTCGTTCGAGGGCATGAAGCCGGAAGTGTTCGCGGGGCGCCGTTACGCGTCATCTTCAGCTTGCGAAGCCGGGCTCGCCCGGCCCTCAGCGTCCCGTCAGGCGCGCGAGCGCGGTGAAATTCCGCTCGGCCAGTTCGCGCTGCCCGCTGAATTCGCGTGCGACGTACGCGGCGAGTTCGGCACGCCGCTGCCAGGCATCGTCGACGAGTTCTTCCAGGCGCGCCCCGGGCGTTCGCGTGCCGGGTGCCCATAGCGGAGCTAGCGGATAGCGGAGGTCCGCTATGAGGCCGCTGATCTTCGGGTCGTACGGCACGAAAAGGAACGGCACGCCGAAACGAAGCGCGAGCACGAGCGCGTGAAGCCGTACGCCGATGACGAGCTTCGCTCGCGCGATCGCGGCGGCGACGGCATCGAGCCCCTCGAGCGCGACGAGCGTCGGTTGCGAACGGCATTTGCGAATGATCGCAGTCGAAGCGTCGGCGTCCGGCACGCCGCCGAAAGGAACGAAGGCCACGCGTGCGCCGTGACGTTCCGCCAGGCGATCGACAGCCGCCGCGATTGCGGCGATGCCGTCGCTGAAGTGCGCCGTCTTTCGGACGCATACGACGACGAGCGGATCGCTGCGGGCCCCAAGACCTTCGGGAGCCAAATCGACGGCTGGTTTCGGCGGCTCGTAGAGCAGAACCGGGTCCGCCGTCACCTCGACCGGCGTCGCCGGAACGAGCGGTGCCAAGACGTCACGGGACCGCTCGTCGCGCACCGTGGCGGCAGCGAGTCCTTTGCAACATTCCCGCACCGTCTGTTTGCCCCAGAAATCGAGCGGTCCGACGGACTGTGCGAACACCATCGTCTGCTTACCGGCCCGAATGCCGCTGCGTATGACACCGGCGTAGTAAAGCAGACTTTTGAGACTGGTCGCATTCTGCAGTAAGCCGCCGCCGCCGGAGAGCACGACGTCGGCTTGCCCGATCGCCGTGCGAATCGCACCCTGATCCCAACGTGGCGTTGCCTCAACGCCGAGCAACTGCGACGTCTCGTCCGGCTTAGCGGACAGTACGTCGATCGTTGCGAGCGGATAACGCGTTTTCAATTGGGCGACGATGATCTGCAACAGCGCGTCATCACCGAGATTATCGAAACCGTAATAACCGCTAAGGAGAAAGCGCACGCTCGGGTCAGGCGGCGCGAGTAGGACGCCGCGCCGCAATTGCAGCCGTGCGCCGATCGACCGAACGGTATGCGCCGATGGCGAGCGCGCCGACGAGAATGCCGAGCACGGAGCCGTTGAAGACACGCGTCAGCGACGCGACGAGCGGCGTATGCAGATGCGAGAACGTGTCGACGACGTCGGAGGTGCCGATCGCGATGCCGATCGCAAAGAGCCAACCAACCAGCCGTTTATGTTCTAGGCGTAGTGCCGGCAGCAGCATCATCAACGGAAAGCCGATTAAGAACTCCTTCGTTCGCGGGCGCACGCCGAGCAGCGCGGTCAGCCCGGAACGTAGCGAGAGCTCGAACGCCGAAGGCGAAATATCGCTGGCATTGCCGCTGCGCGTGATATAGATGAGGGCCGCGCCCCCGAGGAGCGCGAGCAGCACGAGTTGGTAGACGCGTACGGGAGCGAGCCCGCTCGTTCGCACGTCCGGCGGATCGTTCCCGAAACGACGCGTGTAGACGTACAAGACGAATGCGAGAAGCGGCGGAACGATGATGACCGCCTTGACGCCGGCAAAGCGATCGATCTCCTCCATCAGCAGAGGCGTACTTACGAGTCCGACCACGATGAGCGCGCCGGCGAGCGCGAAGACCGTTGCGGTCGCGAAGGTGCGTAACCCCGCTAGCAAGCTCGCTCCGTACGAACCCGGTGCCGGCTGCGTGAAGGCGCGCGGGATCGCAACGACGCCCATGGTCGCGAACGCGATCGCCGCTGCCAGAGCGAGCGCTTTACGCGCGAGTAAGTCGTGATGGCTCACATAACCGGCCAGCACGAGCAGCAGATCGAGCGCGAACGCGAGATATGCGAGACGCGGCCGGCGCATGCCGAAGGCTTCCAAGAGCAACATGACGATCGCCGGAACGGCCAGTGAGATGCAGGCAATCACGAGCGGATTGACGCGGAATGCGGGAACGGGCGTCGCGCGCCCGAGCGTGAAGCCGCGCGCGAGTAATCCTTCACGAATCCGATCCACCATCTCGATGTTCGCACGCTCGAGCGACATGCCGTTCTGCGCATGCAGGAACGGCCGCAGATAGACGACGCGTACGTTGCGTTCGCGCACGCCGAGCAGATAGCGTGCGACGACCGTATTGAAATCCAACTTGTCGAGTTCGATTTTGCCGATCGCCTGAACCCGGGTCGTCCGTTCGATCGCGTGTTCGGCGAGCCCGTCGTTGCCTTTTTGAACTTGATTTCTATCATACGTTTCGATCGAACCGAAATTGATGCCGGTCTGCTTGAAGGCGGCGGCCGTATCGTCCAAATGGTCCGGAAAGCCGAGTACTTCGTTGCGCGCACCGAAGAAGATCACGGTCGTCGGACGCTCGTGCTCTTGGAAACTCGCGAAGATCCGATCGATCTGAGGCGCGCCGTAACGTTCGTCGTTCTGCACGCGCGGCACGAGAAAGAGGTGCAACTTGCGCGCGAGCCCGAGCGGGTAGGCCGGCAAACCCAGTGCGAGTCCGTTAAAGTAGTCGATCTGTGACCGGATCGCGAGAATCGTCGGCGCGGCGGGGTGTAGGACGCGCACGGCATGCGGTCCGAGATGCTCGGTCAGCGCCTGTCGAAGACGCCGGACGGCGCTCGCATCGAAGATGACGAGGTAGAGTTCGTTCGGACTGAGCGCGGCACGTTTGGCCAGCGCGGCCAGCGTCGGGTCGGCGATCGGCGCGAGATGCGCCTGCGCGATTAATTGTTGACCGGGCAATAACGCCGCGGTCGTGCCGCCGTCGAGATTACCGCCCAGTTCTTCCGAAACGGCGAGCGACGTGAGGCCCGCGCGGCGCAGGGCCACGAGGAACTGCTCCTGATCGTAACCGTACGATTGCGCGAGCGCGCTAAAATCCTGATAGTCCATCGCGATCTCGACCCGGCGGGCTCCCAGTTCCTTACGCTCGCGAACGGCAGCCACGTACAGCGCGGCGACGAGTGCGAGCCCGAGAACGATCGAAAGCGCCAAGCGATAACGGCGCGGCGCGCTTACCGTGACCATCGGGTTACGAAGTCGCGCAGCGCGGTCGTAACGCGCGGCGCGGAGCGATCCAGTTGCAGATAGTGTCCTCCGTCGACGACAAGGTAGGCGAACCGGTCGCCGAGACGCCCGAGCTCGGCAACGAGTTCCGGGAAGCGCGGCCGCCGCTTCGCGGCCGAGCCTTCGACGAGCAGTGTCGGCTGTGAAAGCTCCCGTCCGAAGGCACGATTTGGGAAGTTCGTCGGCCCGGTGAAAGCCTCGTACATCATCTTCGGATACTCGACCGGAACCTGCGTGCGTTGCCGAATCCAAGCCCGTTCCATTGCCGCCCGGTCGTGAAAAGACGCCGCGAACAGGCGCCGCGCAAGCACCCGTCCGACGCGTCCACCATGCAAGACGGAGCGGACCAGCGGCGCGCAGAGCGTACGCGCGACCGCGCCGAGCGGGCCGCCGAGATGGCCCGCAGTATCGGGCGCGTAGACGGGTTCGAGTAAGATGAGGCCGCACACGGACGCCGGGTAGTCGGAGGCCAATGCGAGCGCGAGCAAACCGCCCATCGAGTGGCCCGCTACCCAGGCGGCTCCGTGGCGCGCAACGACCGTCTCGAGCGCCTCGCGGGCGTCGACGTAATAATCGCCGAGCCCGGCGTCCGCCACGCGCGCTGCGAGACCGTGTCCGCGCGCTTCCCAAGCATAACAGCTGTGGTCATCGGCAAGCGCCGCCGTTTGAAATTCCCAAGACCACGCACCGCCGCCGACACCGTGGAAGAACAGGATCGGCGTAGCGTCCTCGGGGCCGGTCGCATGTAACGCGCCGCCCGAAGCAAGACGCAGGATCCGTGCTTGACGCACGAGCGGCGGGTTCGGTATAGTTGGCCCACTTAACTGCACGAATTAGGCCTAAGGTAGAATCGCTTGTCGCTCACTCACTCAGCGCACGCGGATCGTACCGACCCTAGCCCTGACGTACGCATCGCCCTTCTCGGGTGTGGTACGGTCGGCGGCGGCGTCGCGCGACTCCTCGTCAACTCGACGTCCTCCGTCCCCGCGCGAAGCAGCGTGGATTATTGGCTCGCCGGTATCGCCGTAAGGTCGCTCTCTAAACCGCGCCCGGCTGAGATCCCGGTCGGCCTCTTCAGAGAGGATGCGCGCGCACTCGCGCTCGATCCCACGATCGACGTCGTGATCGAGTGCATCGGAGGCACGGGAATAGCGGCCGACCTCGTCGTGGCTGCGCTCGAGAGCGGCAAGCACGTCGTGACCGCGAATAAAGATCTGCTCGCTACGCGGGGTCCGGAATTGCGGGCGCTCGCGGCAGCCCGCGGCGTTACCATCGCATACGAAGCCGCGGTCGGCGGCGCGATTCCGATCGTGCGTACCATCGCCGAGTCGCTCGCAGGCGAAGAAATTTTGGAAGTCGGCGGCGTGCTGAACGGAACGACGAACTTCATTCTCTCGGAGATGCTCAACGGCGCGTCGTACGCTAGCGCGCTCGCGCAAGCGCAGCGGCTCGGCTTTGCCGAAACCGACCCGACGAACGACGTCGAGGGTATCGACGCAGCGCATAAGCTCGCGATCCTCGCCCAGCTTGCCTTCCGGCGCGGCCTCGTTACGCGCGAGATCCCTCGCACGGGTATTAGGGGGCTCTCGGCTGCCGATCATTCGCTCGCCAAGCGCGCTCACTGGCGCTTGAAGTTAATCGGTTGCGCTCGCGCGGATTCTTCGATCGTTACTCCCGCTTACGTTCCGATCGAGCATCCGTTCGCGCAACCGGCCGGACCGCAAAACTGCATCCGCGTTACGGGTCGTAGCTCCGGCTCCCTGACCTTTGCCGGAACGGGCGCCGGGAGCGGCCCGACGGCGTCTTCCGTCGTCGGCGATGTCGTTGCCGTGCTACGCCGCATTGCCGCCGGTCGCAACGTCGGTTTGACGACGGCCGATGCACGGCTCGCGCCGGTGCGCAGCGACCGCTTGGAGCCCGCCATCCCACTGCGGCGCGTATTACGGCTCGCGACCCTCGGTGACGTTCGCCCGGCGCGCGAAGCGCTCGTTCGCGCCGATATCGGCGCGGAGCCTCTCGAGGGACTGCCGGCCGTCATCACGACGCGAATCGACGGAGCCGCAGCCGCCCGCATCGGTGACGTCGTTGCGGCAGCTCACGTCGCCCCCGCAAGCGTCATTCCGCTATGGGAAGATATCGCCGTCGCGGCGGCCACCGTGCCGCCCGTCATAACCGCCCCGGTCGCTCATCGCGCGACCGCATAGGAGCCCCACCGTGTCTGACTCTCATTATCAATTCGATACGGCCGCAATTCACGGCGGTCATGCAGGCGACCCGCACACGAAATCGCGCGCGGTACCGATCTATCAAACGACGTCGTACACTTTCGACGATGCGGAGCACGCCGCACGGCTCTTCGGATTGCAAGAGTTCGGAAACATCTATACGCGGATTATGAATCCCACGAACGACGTTCTCGAGCAGCGGATCGCGCAACTCGAGGGCGGTGTGGGTGCGCTCGCATTCTCCAGCGGTCAGTCCGCCAATATCATATCGATCTTAAACATCGCGCGCGCGGGCGATCACATCGTGGCCTCCGCATCGCTCTACGGCGGCACGTACAGCGCGTTCGTGCATACGCTCCCGAAGTTCGGCATCACCGTCACGCTCGTCGATGCCGCGAAGCCCGAAAACTTTAGCCGCGCGATTCGCGAAAATACGAAGGCGCTGTTCGCCGAGTCGATCGGGAATCCGAAAGTCGACGTACTCGACATCGAAGCCGTTTCGGCCGTTGCGCGCGAGGCCGCTATTCCGCTCATCGTCGATAGCACGCTCGCAACACCGTATCTCTTGCGGCCCTTCGAGTGGGGCGCGAATATCGTCGTCCACTCCGCAACGAAATTCATCGGCGGCCATGGAACCTCGATCGGCGGCTTGCTCGTCGACGGCGGCAATTTCGATTGGGAGGCGTCCGGCAAGTTTCCGGAGCTCGTCGAACCGGATCCGTCATACCACGGCGTCCGCTACGTCGCATCGTTCGGTAATCTCGCTTACATCATCAAGGCGCGCGTTCAGTTGCTGCGCGACATCGGCGCTTCGATGTCGCCCTTCAATGGGTGGCTGTTCCTGCAAGGTCTGGAGACCCTCGCGCTACGCATGGAGCGGCATTCCGCCAACGCCCTCGCCGTCGCCGAGCATCTCCGCGACCACCCGGACGTCACATGGGTTTCCTATCCCGGAATAAACGATCATTATTCGTACGCGCGGGCTAAAAAGTACTTACCGAAAGGCGCCGGGGCGATTCTCACTTTCGGTATCAAGGGCGGAGCGGCGGCGGCCAAGGCGATGATCGACCGGCTCAAACTATTTTCCTTGCTCGCGAACGTCGGCGATGCGAAGTCGCTCGTCATTCATCCGTCGACGACGACGCATTCCCAGCTCAACGTCGTACAGCAGATCGAAGCCGGCGTGACGGAAGATATGGTACGGCTGTCGGTCGGCATCGAAGACATCCGCGATATCATCGCAGATCTCGACCAAGCGCTCGCGGGGAATCGCGAAGCGATCTTTACACGCGAGTCTGCAGCGCGCTGACAGAACCCGCATTCGAGCGCGACGTCGCGATCGGCGCGCTCGCGCTCGAATGCGGCGTAACGCTGCAGGACGTCGTGCAGCGCGTCACCGTTTACGGCGAGCCTCGGCCGGACAACTCGAATCTGGTCCTGGTCGCGCACGCGCTGACCGGTTCCTCGCGCGCGCTCGACTGGTGGGGCGGCCTCGCCGGGCCCGGTAGACTCGTCGATACGGAGAAACTCGCGCTCGTGTGCGTCAACGTGCTCGGCGGCTGTTACGGATCGACCGGACCCGACAGCATGGCGCCGGACGGCCTGCCATATGAGGACGGTTTTCCGCTCGTCACGGTCGCGGACATGATGCGGGCGCAGCGTTCGGCGCTCGCGGAGCTCGGTTATGCGCGCTTTGCAGCAGTGATAGGAGCTTCTCTCGGCGGCATGCAGGCGCTGCAATGGGCGCTCGAGGCGCCGGCGCAGGTCGATCGCGCGATCGTCATCGGCGCCTACGACCACTTTACGGCCATGGGCATCGCGCTCAATGCGATCGCCCGCGACTCCATCCGTATCGCACGAACGCCCGCCGAAGGTCTCGCGCTCGCCCGCAAAATTGCGATGCTCACCTACAAATCGGAAGCCTTACTCGACCACCGCTTCGGGCGCCGCTTCGACCGCAATGGCGGCGATCCGACGCAGGTCGCAGCCGATCGCTTCGACGTCGAAGGCTATCTCGATTACCAAGGTCAGATCTTTGCGAGACGGATGAGCACGCAAACGTATCTCACGCTGACGCGCGCGATGGATCTCTTCGACACGCGCGCCTTGACGCTCGCCCCGGCGCATCCTGCGTTCACCTTCGTCGGTATTTCGAGCGATTGGCTCTTCCTACCACGCTATGTACGGGCGGCGGCGGAGCGCTTCGCGGCCGACGGCGCCGACAGCGTGTATCTGGAGCTCGTATCCGATCACGGTCACGACGCATTCCTGGCTGAACCCGAGCATCTGCAAGCGCTCCTCGCACCACGCTTAGCGTCGCTTTACGCGGCGCTTTAAACGGGCGCGCGGCTTGCGTGTTCTTTCCAGCTCGGCGCGCGACGCTCGAGAAACGCGCCGATGCCTTCGCGCGCGTCGTCGCCCAAGGCGTTCGCGCTCATAACCTTACTCGCGTAGGCATAGGCTGCCGGTTGCGCGAGATCGATTTGCTCGTAGAAGGCGGCCTTCCCGAGTCCGACGGTAAACGAGCTCGCGGCGACGATTTTCCGCGCGACCGCAAGCACTTCGGCCTCCAGCAACTCGCTCGGGACCGCATCGTTGACGAGTCCCCAAGCGACGGCCGTACGGGCGTCGATGAAGTCGCCCGTCAACAGCATGTACATGGCCCGCTTCCGCCCGATCGCGCGCGATAACGCGACCATCGGCGTCGTGCAAAACAACCCGATTTTAACGCCGGGCGTGGCGAAGGTCGCATCGAGCGAAGCATAGGCGAGATCGCACGTCGCCACGAGTTGGGCGCCGGCGGCCGTCGCAATGCCCGCGACTTCTGCGATGACGGGTTGCGGTATCGCTTGAATCGCATCCATCGCGCTCACGCAAGCGTCGAAGATCGCTCGCGCGAGTTCGGAGTCAGCCGTAGCGGAGGCGCATTGCAGCTCGCGCAGATCGTGCCCGGCGCAGAACGCAGGCCCGAGCGCCCGCAGCACGACGACCTTGATCGCCGTGTCCGCTCCGATACGCTCGAACGCTGAGCGCAATTCTCCGAGCGCCGAGAGGGAAAGCGCGTTCCGCTTATCAGGGTTAGCCAACGTCAGCGTCGCGATTCCTGCGTTCACGTCCAGCAGCAGCGTACGGTAGGTACTCGTTTCCATAGGCCGGGACTTCGCCAGTGGGAACGCCGCTGCCCGGTTCGACGCCTTAACGGGCGCTTGCACCGGGACGAAGATCCGAGCCGAGTTTGAGCACCGTTTGCCTTCCGGGGCGCCGCTTGACGATCCGAAACACGTGCCCGAGCCGAGCGGCAGTCGGCGACGAGCCGACGATCTCACTAGCAAAGACCGTCGGTACGTCCACGAACGTCTGCACGTTCCAACCGCCGCCGCGCAGCGCTCCGACGATAACCTTATCGACATCGGTCAAGCCGGTGGCGTTCGCGACGAGAACCACGTCTTGCGGCGGTGTTCTTGGCGAACAAAGGATCCTGCCGACGAAGCGGGCCCAACGCGGGTCGATGAAAACGACCGACGCTTCGCCGACCCAGCCGTAACTTGCCGGTAACGTCAACGTGCGAAGATCGTCTTGCCCGACGCTACGATAGGTTTCGACGAGCGCCGTCAACTGTTTGTCATTGAGTCCGGTGCGGACGTCCTTGCGCGCCAACGCGACCAAACGCGGAAGCTTCGCCCACTGCGCGGGCTGCGCCATGTCGTGCGCGATTTGCCGCACCACCTGCTGCTGGCGCCGCATCCGTCCGAAGTCGCCTTCGTCGTCGTGCCGAAAACGCATGTAACCGAGCACTTGACCGCCGGATAAGAACTGCTCGCCCTTTTTAAGATGGATATGCAAATCGCCGTAGTTGTCGTCGTAGTCCATGTCCTTCTCGACATCGATATTGACGCCGCCTAGTCCGTCGACGAGTTGCTTCGCTCCCTCCGGCGAAACGACCATCGCCGCGTCGATCGTCGCACCGGTAAGCGCGCTCACGACGCCGGCGGTCAGCTTCGCTCCTCCGACACCGATGACGCTGTTGAGTTTCATACTGCCGTGATGCGCAACCGTAACCCACGCGTCGCGGGGAATTGAAACGAGCGTCGCGGTGTGGCGATCGAGATCTAAATGCGAGAGTATGATTGTGTCGGACGTACCCTCTTCGCCCTGATTACCGAGGATGAGCACGTTCAGACGGTGCTTTCCGAACGCAGCGGAAACGTCACGATTCGCCTTCGCGCGTACGACCGCCGTCGCGACGGGCGCAAGCGCGATTCCCACGCTATGCCGAAAAGCAAGCAGCGCGACGCCGGCCACGAAAAGCCCGAGAACGAGAGCGACAGCGACAGCGACAGCGATAAGGGTCCGCGTTCGTATCAAGGGGCCTCCGAAAGCGCGCGCGTCTCGCCTTTCGGACGGCGCGCGTCTACGTCCTAGCCGGACGACCGCGAAGCGACGCGATACAACGTCACCCGAGCATTCATCATCGCAGCGAAGAACGCAGCACTAGAGCAGACTTCAAGCGCCGAGCGACGAAGCGGTAGCGAAAATACGACCGTTCCGGGGCGCTGAGTTAGAGCGGATCGCTCGCAAGTTCGAGCGCCGGCTCCGCAGCAAGCGCCCGATAACCGTATCCGGCTGCAAGCGCTCCCAGGATCGGCGCCAGCCAAAATAGCCACAATTGCGCGAGCGCCCAACCGCCGATGAAGAGAGCCGGCCCTGTGGAGCGCGCCGGATTTACCGACGTGTTGGTCACCGGAATGCTTACGAGATGGATCAGCGTCAGCGCGAGGCCGATTGCTATCGGCGCGAAGCCTTTCGGGGCACGCGCATCGGTCGAACCAAGAATGACGATGAGAAAGCCGGCGGTCAAAACGATCTCGCTGACGAGACCCGCCGCAAGGCTATAGCCGCCGGGAGAATGTTCACCGTAGCCGTTCGCAGCCAGACCGTTTGGCTGCAGCGCGAACTCGGCACGACCCGACGCAACCGCATAGAGAACCGCCGAAGCGACGACGGCCCCGATGACTTGCGCCGCGATGTACGGCAAAATTTCTCGAGCCGGAAAGCGCTTGCCCGCCCAGAGACCAATCGTCACGGCCGGGTTGAAATGGCCGCCTGAAATGTGGCCCAGTGCGTATGCCATCGTTAATACGGTTAAGCCGAACGCGAGCGCAACACCGGCGAACCCGATGCCGACCGGCACCTTACCTGGCGTCAGAAAGATTGCGGCGAGCACGGCGCTTCCGGTGCCTCCGAAAACCAGCCAGAACGTGCCGACGAGTTCGGCGCTAACCCGGCGACCTAGCGACGGCATACATCTCTCCTGCGATCAAATTGCTACGTTGGTAGTCCAAGTTGTTACTTTCGCTTCCCTACCTCAATGAGGAAGCCAAGCACATAGCCGATTCGACCGTTTCGAGCTAGAAAGGTTCCTAATGATATCCGATGACGTCACGGCGACGCTCGCTTTCAATCAAGACGTGCGCGGCGGTACGGAGCCCGCCGGAACGACGATCGATTTACGCGTTAGCGCGGCCGGCTTTTTCGATCCCGGCGGGCTCGGTTCGGCCGGGCAAACTTTCGAGGCGCTTCCACCCGAGCGCGTCGCAGAGACCCTGACCGCGCACTTCGACCGCGATCGGCTTCGCGCAGTGCTCGATCAAATTGTCCGCCTGCGCGACGCGCTGTGAGCTCGACGTGCGTACTGCTAATTTTAGGCCGCCATCAATTTAGCCCGTCATCTCGTGTATAAAGCGTCCGGCTGCGGCGAGCGCGCGGCGACCGGCGCTCAGGTCTCCAAAGAATAGCGGCCAGACGTGAATCATGTCCGGATAGACCTCGAGCGTTACTGCGACGTCGGCGTTAGCGGCCGCGCCCGCGAGGCGCACCGCGTCGTCGACGAGCGTTTCGGCCGAGCCAACCTGAATGAATATCGGCGGGAGCCCGTGCAGATCCGCGTAGAGCGGCGATGCGAGCGGCGTGCGCGGATTCGCGCCGGCGACGTATGCCGTAGCAAGTTCGCGCAGATACGGTTCCGAAATCATGGGATCGACGGCAGCCTTCTCCGTCATGCTCGCGCCCGTCATCGCTAAATCGACCCAGGGCGATATGCACCAAGCGCCGGAGGGCAACGGCAGACCCGCATCGCGCAGCGAAACCATCATCGCGATCGCGAGACCAGCTCCGGCACTGTCTCCCGCGACGACGATCTGCCTCGGCTCGATTTTGCTCGCGCGCAAATACATGTAAGCCGTGCGTACGTCTTGCAATGCTGCGGGAAACGGATGCTCGGGAGCGAGACGGTAGCCGAGCGCGAGCGTGCGTACTGCGGCCTGCCGGCCGGCTTCAGCGACCATCGCGCGGTGACTCACGATCGAGCCGGACATATAGCCGCCTCCGTGCATGTAGAGGAGCACGCGGTTGCGGTCCGCATCCGGCGCCGTCGTCCATTCGGCCGGCACGCCGTTTGCATCCACCGGCTCGACGATGACGCCTTCGGGCATGCGCGCCTGCTCCCCGAACGCATCCAAACGTTTGCGGCGTTCGCTCAATTCCGGCGGCCGCGGCCGGGCGGCAATCAATGCGCGGATGCGGTCAATCTCGATATCGCTCAATGCCGGCTCCTTCGGAACCAAGCCTCCCGCGCAACGGCCCACGTGACATTGCCTTCAATATCAATGCCGCAGACCGTCAACGACGACCGCTCACATGGAAAAGCTCGCGCGCCGATTTTCGTCTTACAGTGTACGATAACGATGAGCGGTATTTCGATATGTTTATCGAGCGGCGCGACGCCGTGCTGGACCCGCGGCACGTCTCGACCGAGTGATCGAACGAGAACATCATTTCAGTTGCACGAACCGGCTCGGTATCGCGCTTCGCGAATCAGGCCGTCCGTATGGTCGACTCGAAGTTTCAGTTACGCGCGCACCGGTCAAGCTCTACCTCTTTCTCGAAACGTGAGGTTACGCTCAAGGCACGGCAGGTTCCGCTCAGGGCACCTCGTACGAAAGCAGGCGACGATCGGAAACGAAAGGGGCGGCTCATTCGACTCACTGCTGCAATCGTAGCCACCCTTTGCGCCTCAACCGCCGTAACGTCGGCCACCCGCGCAGATACGGCTTATTTGTCCGACTACCGGTATCTCGACGGTACGACGGCTCACGCAGAAACCGTGTGCGCTACGGCAGACCTCTGCGGCACGATCTCGCTACGCGGCGGCGACGTCATCTCCGTTTACGCTGAAACCGCGAGCGGCTGCGAACTACCGACGCTTCATATCGTTGCGCGGCGCGGCGGGGCGCTATTGCTCTCGTATCAGATGACGTTAAGTGCGCTGGAAGGACACAGGCAAGCCTCTCCCTCCGAACGTCCTACATCGTACGGTTGCCGGACGAAGGGCGCCCGCGTCAATTTCGATAAGGGACGCGTGCGCATGGCCGTCTTCCCGCTTGCGACCGGGAATCAATTGTTCGTTCGCTTCGCCGCGGGCCTCTCACAGGAACACACGAACTCGACGCCCGCTATCATTCGGGCGAATTAGAACCGTGCGTGGTTGTGGACGAACCATTACAAGTGCGGGCGCCGGGTCGCTCCGACCGCGCCCGCTCGACGTTTCGATCGTCGTCGGATAAGCGTCGCGATGCTCGCGAGACGCCTCGAAGCAATCGGGATTTTCGTTGCTTCCTTCGCGCTCGCGGCGCTCGTCGTCTCGAATAAGCATCTGGTCGAACACCTGTTGCACGTGCTCGGACCGCTTGCGATACCCGCGGCAATTCTGATTTTCGCAGTCGTCGCCTCCGCGCCGTTCTCCGTTACCGACGCGCTTGCGGTTTCGAACGGTGTGTTATTCGGTCCGTGGTTAGGATCCGCCGTGAATACGTGCGGTCTGGTGCTCGCGGCGGTCCTCGGTTATTTCGTTGCGCTGCGTACCTCGCGACTTTTAAACATCGAAGAACAGGTGGCGCGTCTACCGCACTGGATTCGCCGCTTCGAAGTTGGATCGCCGATGTTTTTAATCGTCGTGCGCATCATTCCCGGAATGGGCGGCACGATCGCAACACAAACAGCAGCCGCGCTGCGCGTTCCGATGTGGCGGCAGATCTATACGATGTGCCTGGTAACCGTTCCGGTCTGCACGGTGTTGGCGTTCGGTGGCAATGCCGTCTCGAATTACGTACAAAACCACATCGTATCACCGGCGCAGCACTACGCGAGAGCGCACCACCTGCACCTACCGCACCGTACCCCACAACCGGCGCGGATCGCACCGTAGCGAGTGGAACGCGGCCGACGAGGTAAAAGCAGGGTTGCTATGGGCGATGACGGGATCGAACCGCCGACCATCACCGTGTAAAGGTGCCGCTCTCCCAGCTGAGCTAATCGCCCGCAATTCAACGGACCGCGCGCATATTTCGAGCATATGTGGCGCTGCCCTTTCCGTCGGCCGACAAGCCGAGCTAATATCAGGAGGCAACAGCGTTCCGCGGCAAGCGGCCGACGTCGCTTCGAGCGTAGACGATTAAACGCGTAGCGTCATCGTCGAAGAGTCGGCAAAACGGGCTCCCCGAACGTACAGCGGCGCCTTAGCCGGACTCCAGCAATGTGTGATGCCGGACATATTGCAGGGGTAAGGAGTCCGTTTTATACTGAGATACTTTTTGCATAGTGGTGACGGCGGCGCACGATGAGACCCAACGATGAAACGTATATCCCGCGGACCGACCTCGGTTTTCCCGATCGCCGGCAGAAGGGTCGGCTCGAGGTTCGCTTTACGGATGAGGCGGATGTCGAGCGCTGGGAGCTTGGCGACCGCAGCAGCGAATCAGACCGGCTCTTGCCGGCCTCGACCGAGAGCTAACGGAGCCGGTCCGGAGGGCCAGGGCGAGCAATCATCGTACGAAGGTGCCTAACAGGGTTCCGGTGGCGCCGTGAGAGCGCACGCTAAGGGGTTACGATGCAACGGCTTTTCTCGACGTTTGTTCTGTTCGTGATCGTTGCCGCTATGGGCAGCGGGGCCGCCTCTGCGAAATCTTGCCGGGATGCCAAGGGAAAATTTGTGAAGTGCCCATCGGCAATGGCGACGCCGGCCGCGACCAAATGTCGCGATGCCAAAGGCAAGTTCATGAAGTGTAAGTCAAAGTAGACGCCCTGCTGCCCAGTTAAAGCGGCGCAAGCGGAGGAAGACCAGGGCGCACCAGAGCAGCCAGCCTCCGATCCAAGCGAACGGCACGGCGAAAAGGCCAAAGCTCAAAACGCTGATTCCGTACCATGCGAGTGGTATGACGGCCGCGCTCGCTACGACTCCGACGAGCATCGAGAAGCGCGTGTCGCCGGCGGCGCGGATCGGTGCTAAACCGAGAAAAGCATAACCTTTGAGCGGTAGCGTCAACATATGCGTCGCGAGCGGAAGAGCGGCAAGCGAGGCCAACTCCGCGTTCCATGTGACGATCGCCGAAAGCGGCCAAGCCGCGCAGGCAACGATGACACCCGCGAGCGTCGAAAGAATAACGCCATAGCGGGTCGCGCTGCGTTGGAAGTCTTGGGCTCCTCGCATGTCGCGCGCCCCAAAGCGTTGTCCGATGACCGTCTGCGCTGCACTCTCCAAGCCGAGCGGAATGGCGAACGTCAAATCCGAGACGATCGCGAGCGCGCGGTATGCGGCGACGATGCGTGGCCCAAGCGGGGCCAAGAAGGCGATGAGAACAACCTCCGGCACGAGAACCAGGAACAGATAGATCATTTCCGGCAAACTGATGCCGAACGTCCGGCGCGCAAGTTTCCAGCTCAACTCGAAACGAGCGAATACCTTTAACTGCGGGCGCCGGACGAGCGCGACGATAGCATACCCCGCCGCAACGATCTCCGCGATCAGCGATGAGACACCCGCGCCCGCAAGCCCGAACGGCCGATGCGTCCCGAGCCCGAGCGCGAGAACGAGCAATAACGGAATGTGTATGACGTTGACGAGGACGAGGAGCGCAGCCATGAACCTCGTGTTTCCGGCTGCACCGAGGACCGCGACCGCAAGTCCGCTCGCAGCCATCGGGACGAGCGACAAACAGCGCAGACCGAAATACACTCCCGCGGCAGGAGCAGTGGGCAGCGGGCCCACGAGCGCGAGCACGAGTGCGTACCCGTAGGCGTGTCCCGCGACGCCACACGCAAGCGCGATAAGCAACGGTGCGACGGCCGCCGCTCGAACGATCTCACCAAAACGAGCGTAATTTTCCGCGCCGATCGCCTGAGCGGCAAGGACCGCCGCGCCTGAGTTTACGCCGTACAGCGTGATCGCCAGGGCTGCAAACGCGGTCGTCGCAGCGGTCGCTGCGGCCAAAGAATCTGTGCCGAGCGAGCCGATGACGATGGTATCGGCAACGCCGAGAAGTTGGTCTCCGACCATCGCACCGAAATACGGCACCGCGAGTCGTCGAAAAGCCGACGCGACGTTCGTGTGTTCGACGATCACTCGCCTACCGCGCTCCGGGGCAAGCTTCGTTCGTGGATAGACAACTGAGTGGAACGCGCATTTCAACGGGTGATTTGGAAACGGTACCTGCCGAATCCGTCTTCTTACGGGTATCCCGTCCAGCGTCTATAGCGGACCGGCCGGTACGGCCTAGTGCTTGCTTTCATAAATAACCGTAACGTCGCTCGGCGCTTTTCCCGTCCCGCGGCGCCGCTCGTCGCTCAAAGGACGCTATCCTTCTTCGCTCCTCCCTGCTTGCGAGATCGAAAATCGCTCTCGCTTTATTTATGGCTATTTACGATAGCAAGCACTAGCCCGCGCGTGCGTCGACGTGCTCGAGGGCACGCTGGCTACGGTAGGCGTGATCGAAAAATAACGGCGACGTGATTAAGAAGTCGGCCGACGTGCGGTTGCAGGCGATGGGAACGTTGTAAAGCACCGCGAGGCGTAGCAGCGCTTTCACGTCGACATCGTGCGGTTGGGTCGTCAACGGATCCCAAAAGAATATGATCGCGTCGATGCGTTGTTCGGCAATCATCGCGCCGACTTGAGAATCTCCCCCGCGCGGCCCGGAGAGCAACATCTTGATCGGTTGCTCGAGCACCTCCGAAACGCGCCTTCCCGTCGTCGCGGTTGCGAATAGAGAGCAGCGCTCCAGAATAACGCGGTTGTGCTGTGCCCACTCCGCCATCGCGTCTTTACAGGCATTGTGCGCGATCAGGACGACGCGTGTGCGCGCCTTGATCGGGGTGGGGGCTCGGAACAGTTCTTCGTCCATGATGACATTATAACACGATCTCTTGACGCGGCGTGTCCGACATTCGCTACATCTCGCGTATCTTTACGCCGTTTGCTTAAATAACTAAATCAAATCACTCATACCGAAAGATAACTTTCTTGCACCTCGCAATCTACGCACGGAAGTTCTATTTATATGACATGACAAAGAACGTTACATATTACCGCACATCCAGCAGTTCATCAGCATTCGAGTAGAGTGTGACGGTTGCGCGATGCGCTGCACGAGATGGATTGATCTTCGCTTAAGAAGAGCTCCATAAACGACGTATTGCAAGCCGTCTCATTGTGTCCAATATCACCTTCAGCAGCAATAGAGCGCCGGGCCGCAATATTCGAGTGCTGCTGCATATCGGCGCCAACGGGTTGCGCGCTATTGCGTTACACGTTAAGGCGGCCATAGCGGAGCTGCGCGACCGGGCCGGGCGCTCGCGAAGCCCTACGAGTCCGCGCTCTGCTCCGTCTCAAGCTCGCCGCTTTGGGAACGAGAACCGCATGTATCGCACGACTTGCGCGCTCACTTGCATTCTTGGCTGCACGCTCGTGAGGGCGGTCCCGGCGCCTGCGGCCACCCCGGCAATTAACGACCGTAAGGCTCCAAACAGCAACGACGTTAAGATGACGGTTTCGGAACCGGTAACCAAGAGCCCATGAATGCAACGATTCGCCAGAACGGCGACGATGCAACGGTCGAGATCGTTGAAAGCGGCGGCACTGCGGCAAAGGCGGTCGAGATCGTGCACGGGACGCCAAGCCCGGTTCCGCACAGTTTCGTTTGCCACCACTTTCG
>JAABUQ010003700.1_pt1 | contig 27426 bp, 27 predicted proteins | sample 5560001 | NCBI WGS metagenome assembly JAABUQ01 (sample SAMN10711888, study PRJNA513371) | rock metagenome | isolation source: Antarctica rocks | place: Antarctica: Victoria Land, Finger Mt nord | collected 2015-12-18 | reverse complement strand
CAGGCGCCTGACCCGGTCCAGCGCCGGCTCCAGCGCATCGTCGATGAACGGATCCGGCGCAGTCAGGCGCCGCCGGATCGTGTCCGCCATGCCGCCGCGCGCCCGCCCGACCACCCGGCCTGACACCACCACCACCACCTCCGGCGCATGGCGGATGCGCGCGTCGATCCCGCGCAGGGCCGCGACGAAGGCACGGTCCTCACCCAGGCTGACCGCAGGTATCCCGCCGCAGCGATGATAGGCGTCCAGCGTCACGCAAAGGCTTGCGCCGGAGTGCTCGGTTATGGCGCGGCCAAGGATCGGCGGGGTCCGGGTCCAGCAGGCAGGCGATCTGGTCGAGGATGGTGGCATAGGCGACCTCCCGCGCATCGGCCTCGTGCAGCGCCGCAGGGATCGCCGCGGCATCGGCTGCATCGATCAACGCCCGGCCGGCCACCGCATCGGTGCCTCGCCGGATATGGAACAGGTTGGCCGCCAGCCAGTCGGGCGCAACGCGGCCGTCCGCGTCGGTGCACAGCAGCACGCCCCCGGGCTGGGCGCGGTTGGCTGCTAGCTGCATGGCAAGGCGCCGGGCATGTCCGGCCGTCTGCTCGGCTGGCGGAAAGTCGTGTTCCAGAATAGTCAGGCCCAGCCGCAAGCAGGCTGCGGCTTCACGCGCCACCCAGGCGGTGCGGTCGGTCGTGTTGTTCAGCAACAGCAGGACATGCGGGCGCGGAGCATTGGACTGCCTGCCGATGGCGGTCAGGCAGGCCCCGATCAGCCCCTCCTCGTTGCGAACCGGTATGGCGATGATGGGAGTGGCAGCTTGGGTGTTTGCCGACCGGGTGGCAACAGTCTGCGCAGGACTGGCGTCCAAGGGCTGTCCATCCTCTAAGGGTTGGTCAGCAACGGAGCGTGAACGACTGAGTTCCTTTGTGGCCTACAACGTACACTGGCCGGCAGCCGCTGCTAGGCGACCGTCAACTCCGCCCGGATCGCCTCGTCCAGATCAAGCGTCCGGAACGGCTTCTGCAGGAAACGACGGTTGATCACCTGCGGCAGGAAGTATCCGGAGATCAGGATGATCTTGAGTTCGGCATGACGGTCGGCCGCAACTTCCGACAGTTCCAAACCCGACATGCCCGGCATTCGGATGTCGGTCACCATGACATCGAACCCGGGGTTCGCGTCCAGCATGTCCAGCGCCTGCGGCCCGCTGGCGGCCTGCATGACGATGTATCCCAGTTCCTGCAGCATATCGGCCGACGTCTCTCGCACGATCTCGTCGTCGTCAACCAAGAGAATCATTGGCAATTTCGAGGCCAGATGCCCCTCCCCCGCATGGATATTGGCCCTGGCTACGTCCGGTCAGAAGGCCAGCCGCACCCAACTTGGGATGAACACCCATCAGCCTTAGGGCATTCCACACCAGGTTGGGAGACGTGCCGACAGGGTGCGAGATGACAAAGCCGTGCGTCCGGGCGCGCCTGCGCGTGACAGCAGATGATTGAACCAACAATTGCTCGTGGACCGGCTCAGGAAGCCGACGCAGGGAAAGGGTTGGCGGAGGGGATGAGATTCGAACTCACGATAGGGCTTGACGCCCTATAACGGTTTAGCAAACCGCCGCCTTCAGCCACTCGGCCACCCCTCCGCCGGGGTCGTTCACGACGTTTGCCAAGCCGGTTTAGGCGGTTGGCCCGGCGGCGTCAAACCTCTCGCACTGAGGCCCAAGTCTACGTGAGGCCCAAGTCTGCGCCAGGCCCAAGTCTGCGCCGGGCCACCTCCTACGCCGCACCGCCCGCCAGGGTCAGGACAGCGCAACCTCGAAGCCGCGCTGCACCCCCGGGCGGGCCATCAGCGCCGCATACCACCGCTGCACCTGCGGGAAGTCCGCCAAGTCCACCTTATGCCGCTCATGCCGCCAGGCCCAGCCGAGGATCGCGAAGTCCGCCACCGACAGCGGCCCGGCCACGAACTCGCTCTCGGCCAGCCGGCGGTCCAGCACGCCATACAGCCGCCGGGTCTCCTTCGTGTAGCGCTCCAGTCCATACCGCTGGTCGTCGCCGTTCACCGTCAGGAAGTGGTGCACCTGCCCCGGCATCGGCCCGAACCCGCCCATCTGCCACATCAGCCACTCCAGCACCGGCACCCGGCTGCGCAGGTCCGCCGGCAGGAACTGGCCGGTCTTCTCGCCGAGATAAAGCAGGATCGCGCCGGATTCGAACACCGAGAGCGGGCCGCCGCCGGGGCCGTCCGGGTCGATGATGGCGGGGATCTTGTTGTTCGGGCTGATCGCGAGGAAGGCCGGGGCGAACTGCTGGTCCTTGGTGATGTCCACCACCACGACCTTGTAGGGCAGGCCCATCTCCTCCAGCGCCACGCTGATCTTGCGGCCGTTCGGCGTGTTGTAGGTGTGCAGCTCGATCATCGAAGGCTCCCTCATGCCGGCCGGACGCTAGGCTGCCGCTGCAAGGCCAGCAAGACGACGGCGGTGGCCCAGGAATTGCAATCCAGAGGCAAACGCCTGGAGCCATGATGAGCGCAACCTACGAATCCGCCGACGCCCTGCCAGTCGCCAGCACGCGATGGGTGCAACTGCTGCTCGGCCTAGTCTGCATGATGGCAATTTCCAGCCCGCAATACGTTTGGACGCTGTTCACCAAGCCCATCGGTGCGGCGCTCGGCGCCCCCGCGGCGAGCGTGCAGGTGACGTTCAGCATCCTGATCGTCCTGCAGACCTTCTTCAGCCCCTTCCAGGGCTGGCTAGTCGAGCGGTTCGGCCCGCGCCTGCTGATCTCGTTCGGTGCCGGCCTAACCGGGCTGAGCTGGGTGCTGGCAGGCTATGCAGGATCGCTGACCGGGCTCTACTTCACCTATGGCCTGCTGGGCGGCCTCGGCACCGGCATCGTTTACGTCGGCGTGGTCGGCCAGATGGTCGGCTGGTTCCCGGACCGGCGAGGCTTCGCAGCCGGCGTTGTGGCAGCCGGGTACGGCATGGGCGCGATCCTCACGACATTCCCAATTTCCGACAGCCTGGCCGCCAACGGCTACCCGGCGACGCTGACCCGGTTCGGCCTGATCCTCGGCGTCATCGGCGTGCTGGCGGCGCTGGGCCTGCGCTCCCCGCCGGCTGCGCTGGTCGCACGCTCGCAGCTAGCGTCCAGCGCCCCGAACGCCGAGACGGGCGACATGCTCCGCAGCCCGGTGTTCTGGCTGATGTTCATTATGATGTCGCTGATGTCCACCTCCGGCCTGATGATCACTTCCCAGCTCAGCGCGTTCGCCGGGGATTTCGGCATCACCAAGCTGCTGGTGTTCGGCCTCGCCGCCGTGCCGCTGGCCTTGACAGTGGACCGCTTCTGCAACGGCCTGACCCGGCCCTTCTTCGGCTGGGTGTCCGACCGCATCGGGCGCGAGAACACCATGTGCCTGGCCTTCGGGCTGGAGGGCCTCGCCATGGCCGTCTGGCTGCTCACCATCAGCAACCCGCTGCTGTTCGTGTTGATGTCCGGCGTGGTGTTCTTCGGCTGGGGCGAGATCTTCTCGCTGTTCCCCTCCACGCTGACGGACACGTTTGGCGCAAAGCACGCCACGCGGAACTACGGCTGCCTGTATATCGCCCAGGGCATCGGCGCGATCTTCGGCGGTCCGCTGGCGTCGCTGCTGCACGACAGCGCCGGAAGCTGGACGCCGGTGTTCAGCCTGGCCATCGGGGCCGACCTGCTGACGGCGGTGCTGGCAATTGCCGTGCTGAAGCCGATGCGTGCGGCCTACCTGGCGCGCGGGCTGGCGCGCTAGGCCGCGGCCAGCCAGTCCATCGCCGCATCCACCCCGCCGCGCCCATAGGGAACCCCGTTCAGCCGCAAACTCATCTCCACCGCGCCCAGGGTACCCAGCACCATCGGCTCGTTCAGGTCGCCCAGGTGGCCGATGCGGAACACTTGGCCGTGCAACCTGCCCAGGCCGCCGCCGAGCGACACGTTGAAGCGGTCCAGCGCCGTCCGCCGCACCGCCTCGGCGTCGTGCCCAGTCGGCATCAGCACGGTGGTGACGCTGTCCGACAGCCGCGCCGGGTCGAGGCAGTAAAGCTGCGGCCCGCTGTTGCCGGACCAGGCCCGGACGGCGCGGCGGGCAGCCTCGGCCAGCCGGTGGTGCCGGGCGATCACTTGGTCCAGGCCCTCCAGCTCGATCAGGCGCAGGCTTTCCTGCAATCCGTAGAACAGGCTGACCGGGACGGTGCCGACGAAGCTGCGTTGCGGGCGCCGCAGCATGACGCTCCAATCGAAGTAGTGGCGCGCCAGCCCGGCCTCATCGTGGGCCTGCATCGCCTTGGGCGACACGGCGGTGAAGCTGAACCCGGTGGGCAGCATCAGCCCCTTCTGGCTGTCCCCCACCACGGCGTCGATGCCCCAGTCCTCCATGCGGAACTCCAACGAACCAAGCGAGCTGATGGTGTCCACCAGCAGCAGCGCCGGGTGCCCGGCCGCATCCATCGCCGCGCGCAAATCGGGCAGCGGCAAGGCCAGGCCGGTGGCGGTCTCGTTGTGCACGGCAAGGACGGCCTTGATGCTATGGCCGCTGTCGCCCTGCAGCACCGCCTGCACCGCCGCCATGTCCGCCCCACGCCGCCAGTCGGCTGCGACGGTCTGGACGTGCAGCCCAAGCTTGCCCGCCATCTCGTGCCAGCCCGCGCTGAACCAGCCGGACTCGATGACCAGCACGGCATCACCAGGGGAGAGCAGGTTGACCAGGGTCGCCTCCCAGGCGCCGTGGCCGGAGGCGGTATAAAGGAAAACCTCGCCAGAGGTCCGCAGCACCCGTTTCAGCCCGGCCACGCCCGCGTCGAAGACGGCGGTGAACTCGGGGTCGTTGAAGTCGATGGTGGGGCGGTCCATGGCACGCAGCACGCTGTCGGGCATGTTGGTAGGGCCAGGGTTGGCAAAGAACTGGCGGCCGGTCTTGCGGGGCATGGGGTGGTCCTGTTCGGTGCAGGCGAACAGTGACACAGCCAACGCGGATTGCGACCCTGAAACGGTCCTCAACGCCAGCCGCCTCAGACCGCTTCTCGCCCCAAGTCTAGAATGTCCTTGCGAGCCGGCTTCGACGCGGCAATCCAGGGCGTTCAGCACTGCGTGAGCCCTCTCGGAGTGCCACGCCGCAAGCGCCGGTCGCAATGACGCCGTGCTTTCAGTGATCACCCCCACGACCGGTTGCCGTCACTCCCACTCGATCGTCCCCGGCGGCTTGCTGGTGATATCGTATGTCACCCGGTTGATCCCCCGCACCTCGTTCACGATCCGCGTCGCCACCCCGCCCAGGAACGCCATGCTGAACGGATACACCTCCGCCGTCATCCCATCCACGCTCGTCACCGCCCGCAACGCGCACGCGTTGTCATAGGTGCGCCCATCTCCCATCACCCCCACCGTGCGAACCGGCAGCAGCACCGCGAACGCCTGCCAGATCGCGTCATACAGCCCGGCCGAGCGTATCTCCTCCAGGAAAATAGCATCCGCCCGGCGCAGGATGTCCAGCCGCTCCCGCGTCACCGCGCCGGGGATGCGGATCGCCAGCCCCGGCCCGGGGAACGGGTGCCGCCCGACGATATGCTCCGGCACGCCCAGCTCGCGGCCAAGCACCCGCACCTCGTCCTTGAACAGGTCGCGCAACGGCTCCACGAGCTGCATCCGCATGTGCGCTGGCAGCCCCCCCACATTATGGTGCGACTTGATGGTGACGCTCGGCCCGCCATGCGCGCTGACGCTCTCGATCACGTCCGGATAAAGCGTCCCCTGCGCCAGGAAGTCCGCCCCGCCGATCCGGGCCGCCTCCTCCTCGAACACCTCGATGAACACCCGCCCGATCGCCTTGCGCTTCAGCTCCGGATCAGTGACCCCGTCCAGTTGCGACAGGAACAGCTCGCCCGCGTCCCGGTGCACCAGCCTGATCTGGAAGCGGTCGCGGAAGGTCCGCACGACCTCCTCCACCTCCCCCAGCCGCAGTAGCCCGCTGTCCACAAAGATGCACGTAAGCTGGTCGCCGATCGCCTCATGGATCAGCGCCGCCGCCACCGAGCTGTCCACCCCGCCCGACAGCCCGCAGATCACCCGCCCGCCGCCGACCTGCTGGCGGACACGCTCCACTTGGGCCGCCCGGAACCCGGCCATGCTCCACCCACCCTGCAGCCCGGCCACCCGGTGGGTGAAATTCTGCAGCAACTGCCGTCCGTGCGGCGTGTGCACGACCTCGGGATGGAACATCGTGCCGTAATACCGGCGGGCATCGTCGGCGATCACCGCGAACGGCGCGCCGGGGCTGCTGGCGACGACGCGGAAGCCGGGCGGCAGCCGGGTCACCCGGTCGCCATGGCTCATCCAAACCTGCTCGCGCCCCCCAGCCGCCCAGGCGCCGTGGAACAGCTCGCAGTCGGCGTCCACCTGCACCGTGGCGGCGCCGAACTCCTGGTGGTCGCTAAGGCTGACCTCGCCGCCAAGCTGCATGCACATGGCCTGCTGGCCGTAGCAGATGCCCAGCACCGGCAGGCCACTCTCGAACACCAGGGCCGGCACGCGCGGACCCTCGGTGTCAAGCACGCTGGCCGGCCCCCCAGACAGGATATACGCGCGGGCGCCGAAGTCCCGCATCCGGGCCGGGTCGGCGGTGGCGGGCAAGATCTCGCAGTAAACGCCGGATTCGCGGACCCGGCGGGCGATCAACTGGGTGAACTGGCTACCGAAGTCGAGGATCAGGATACGGTCCTGGACGGGGCCATCCAGGGCCGGCGCAACGGAGGGCTGGGTCATGGCGCAGCTTGCAGCATGGTGCAGCGCGGCAGGCAAGCGGATTGCGTCAGCCCCCTGCTCCTTCCCTCCGGAAGCTGGCCGGGGCAAGGGAGGCAGCGAGAGCCTGCCTCACCCAAAGAGGAACGAACGCCGAGCTAGATCGGGCAGGCCCGGCCCCCGCAGCTTACCCCACCCCCCTCCCGGCGGAAGCCAATCGCGTAACCGAACCATAGGCAATGGACACCTGGATCGCCTCCAGGATCGGCACGCCTTGCGCGATATGCAGCAGGCAGCGGATCGGCCCTGCGTGGGTCAGGACCAGGGTGTTGTCCGCGCTGCTGGCCAGGCCCGTCCAGGCCCGGCGCACGCGCAGCAGCACGTCGGCCACGCACTCGCCGCCGCCGGGCCGGTAACGCAGGGGGTCGGCAGCCCAGGCATCGACCTCGGCGCGCGGGATCGCCGTCCACGGCCGGCCTTCCCACCCGGCGAAGTCCATCTCGGCCAGGCGGTCGTCGGTGTGCAGCGACGCGCCGGTGCGGGCAGCGACGGCACGGGCCACCAGCGCGGCGCGCAGCAGCGGGCTGGTGACGATGCGCTCGACCGGATCAGGCCCGATAGCGGCCAGCAACGCCCCGGCGCCGGCCTCGGCAGGTTCGGCCAGGGCGACGTCGGTGCGGCCATAGCAGATGCGGCTGCCGACACGCGGGCGCGGGTGCCGGGCGGCGAAGATCAGGCCGCGTGCCACAGCGCCGCCAGCAGGATGCCGAGTTCCGTGACCTGCTGCACCGCGCCCAGGCAGTCCCCGGTGTAGCCGCCCAGCCGTCGGCGGAACCACACTGCCAGGCCCGCGGTCAACACCGCCGCCAGCAGCAGCGCCGGCAGGGCACGCCAGCCCAGCAGCAGCAGCGGCAGCAAGCCGCACAGCGCCGCAACCACGAGGCCGCCGGGTCCAGCCGCCACGGGCGCGGACTTGGCGTCCACCTGGCCCAGCCGGGCATAGGGCAGCAGCGCCATGACGCAGACCGGGGCCAACCGGCTGGCCGCGCTGCTCGCCACCCAAGCCAGGGCCGGCAACCCCGCCAGCGCCGCCACCTTCAGGCCCAGCGCCAGCACCAGCGCCGCCGCGCCGAACGCCCCGATGCGGCTGTCCTTCATGATCCGCAGCGCGTCGTCCCGCGTCCAGCCGCCCAGCAGGCCATCCGCCGTGTCGGCCAGCCCATCCTCGTGCAGCGCCCCGGTCAGCGCCACGACGGCCGCCACCGCCAGCCCGGCCGCCACCAGCGGCGGCAGGCCAACGCGGGCCGCCCCCAGCACAGCCGCCCCCACACCGCCCACCAGCAGCCCGGCCAACGGAAAATAGCGTGCCGCCCGCTCAAGCTGCCCCGGCCCATGCCCCACCCAGCCCGGCACCGGCAGGCGCGTCATGAACTGCACCGCCGTCAGCATCAGCCGGACCTGGCCCCTAACCAACCAAGTCCTGCAGGTCCGCCATGTCCGCCAGCACCGCTGCCGCCGCGCGCAGCAACGGCAGGGCCAGGGCGGCGCCGGTCCCCTCCCCCAGCCGCATCCCGAGGTCCAGCAGCGGCACCGCATCCAGGTGGGCCAGCATGGCATCGTGACCCAACTCGGCGGAGCGGTGGGCAAAAACGCAGCACGCCAGGCAATCCGGTTGCATGGCGTGGGCCAGGACGGCGGCGGCAGTCACGATCACCCCATCGATCAGCACGCAAACCCGGCGCTCCGCGGCGCGCAGGATGGCGCCAACCAGCATGGCGATTTCGAACCCGCCATATTCGGCCAAGGCGTCACGGGGCGGCAGGCTCGGAGCGGTGCGGGCAGCGCCCTGGGCCACCACATCCCGCTTGCGGGCCAGCCCGGCATCATCCAGCCCGGCGCCGCGGCCGATCAGCACGTCCAGCCTCAGGCCAGCAACCTTGTGCACCAGCAGCGCGGCGCTGGCCGTGTTGCCAATGCCCATCTCGCCCAGCGCCAGCACGGTGCAGCCGCCCTCGGCCAGGTCGTCCACGATCCGCGCCGCCCGGCGCAACGCCGCATCCAGGTCGCCCAGCACCATGGCGGGGCCATACAGCCAGTCGCGCGTGCCGGGCTGCACCTTGGCAGCAACCAGTCCGGGGTGCGAAGGCAGCTCGGCCGCCACGCCCGCATCCACCACCACCAGCCGCGCCCCGGCCTGCCGGGCGAACACGTTGACCGCGCCCCGGCCCTCAAGGTAGGCGCCCACCATGACCGCTGTCACCGCCGAGGGATAAGCCGACACGCCCGACGCCACCGCGCCATGGTCCCCGGCGAACACCAGCACGGCCGGGTCCGCCACCTGCGGGCGCAGGCTGTCCTGGATCATGCCGAGCTGCACCGCCAGTGCCTCGATCCGGCCCAGCGAACCGAGCGGCTTGGCCTTGGCGTCCAGCCGTGCCTGCAACCGACCGCGCAAGCTCACCTGACCACGCAAGCTCACCGGCCGAACAACCGGCCCCAGAAGCCGGAAGGCTTGTCCTGCCCCGGCTTGTCCCGCCCCAGCTTGTCACGCCCATGCGTCACATGCGGCCGGCGGGCCGGCGGGCGCAGGGCGCTGCTGATCATGTAGCGGCCGGTGTCGCCCTCGGCGATGCGGGCGCGCTGGAAGGCCAGGATCGCGGCGGTGTTCTCGTCCTGCGCCGCGCCGTCTAGGGTGGCGGCACGGGCCTCGGCGGCAGCGAAGTCCCCGGCCCGGCGCAGCATATCGACCAGGCGGAGCGTGTCCTCCGTCCCCTCCGGCTCGCCCCACAGCGCCACCGCCCGGCGCCGCACCTCCGCCGCATCCTGCCCGGCGTCGTCCAGCGCCCAGGCGGCCTGCAGGGTAGCCTCCGCCGCCTCGGCCCGCCGGCCCAGGTGCTCGCACAGGTAGGCCCACCGCAGCGCCGGCATGGCCGGGCCGGGGGTCCGCAGCGTCTTGTAGCCGGCGGACCGCACGAAATCCCCGGCGCCGTCCGGCATCACCGACAGGTTCGGGGCAGAGGCGCCGCAGCGGCGGCAGTTGGCGATCCAGTTGGGCAAGGTCGAGCGGGTCGGCTCGCCAGGACGCAGGTCGAGGTCCGGCGCCAACTCGGCCGGGGGGGCGCGGAACGGCGGCCGGGCGGGGGTGCCGCAGACGGCGCAGGCGGAGAGCTGGCTCATGGGCGTGACAGCAAGGGCCGGGACAGCAGGGGCATCGGCAAGGACGCTTGCAGCCCCTCGCGCAGGCGCTGCATGGCGCGCTCGATGCGGGCGGGAGCCTGCGCGAAGCAGAGGCGCAGATGGCCCTCCCCACCCTCGCCAAAGGCGCTGCCGGGAGCGACGGCCACGCCATGCTCGTGCACCAGGCGCAGCGCCAGGCTCAGGCTGTCGTGCAAGCCATCCACGCCGATGAAGGCATAGAACGCACCGTCCGGGGCGGCCAGGCGCACGCCATCCAGCCCGGCCAGCCCCTCCACCACCAGCCGGCGGCCCTCCGCGCAATGGGCGCGGAAGCGGTCCACGAACGGGGTGTCGGCCAGCGCCGCCAGCGCGCCGGCTTGGGCAAAGGGGGCGGTGCCGGACTGCGTGACCTCCACCACCTCGGCCACCTGGTCCCGGGCGCCGCGGGGCAGCACCAGCCAGCCCAGGCGCCAGCCGGTCATCGCCCAGGTCTTGCTGAAGCTGTTGACGACCATGACGCGGTCGTCCGGTTCGGCGATGTCCAGGACGGACGGCGCGGCGGCGGCGCCATCATACACGAGGCGCGAGTACACCTCGTCCGAGATCAGCCACACGCCATGCTGCCGGCACAGCTCCAGGATGGACCGCAGCTCCCCGAGCGTTGCGGTCCAACCCGTGGGATTATTGGGGGAGTTCAGGATCAGCGCGCGGGCGCCGGGCAGCTTGGCAGCGAGTCGGCCGAGGTCCAGGCGGAACCCCCCGTCCGGGCGAGTATCCAGCGGCAGGGCATCCACCGCGGCGCCGCGCAGCAGGGTGGCATTGCCGGGGTTGGGCCAGGCCGGCGTGTGCAGCACCACCCGGTCCCCGGCGCGCACGATCGCTGCCAGCGCCACGCTGACCGCCGTCATGCCGGACCCCGTGACCTGGATGCGCCCCTCCTCCACCGGGCGGGCGTGCAGGGCGCTCAGGTAGTCCGCCAGCGCCTGCCGCAGCGCCGGGACCCCGCGCACGTCGGGATACAAGGCGTCGCCCCGGGCCAGCGCGGCCTGCAACGCCAGCGCGGCGCCGGGCGGGGCGGGCTGGTCGCCCTCGCCGAAGCACAGGAACTCGGTATCCGGCCGGGCAAAGGCGGCACGGGCGACGGTGACGATGCGGGACGGGGCTAGGGTGGCGAGGTCCATGCCGGGTTGGTAGGCGATTGGCGTGGCCGGGGCCAGGGCCGCGCCGATGGTTGTCGCCCAGGGGGGTTGCTGTCCCAGAAGGATGCTGCCCCCCTCGATGGGGTATCCCGGTCGCCGATGCCCGGCTGCGGCGGCGCCTAAGCCCGCACCAGGGTGAACCTGCTGTGATAGATGGCGCCGCTGCCGCTGCGGACAAAGCTGGCGGACCCAGTCAGCGTGTTGCCGCTGAGGGTGCCGCTAAGGTCGCACAGGAATGGATTCTTGCCCATCAGGAGCTGGCCCGACGCGGTGATGCGCCCGGCCCCGGAGACGTTGCCCGCCAGCACACCGGACCCGCTCAGGCCCTGCGAGGCATTGAACCGGGCAGTGATCGCGTCAGTTGCCGGCTGCCGGTGGATAACCAGGCTGACATGGCCGCCCTGCCCCATCGTCTCGTTGAAGATCGGCCCCTGGAACAGGACGGGAGCTTCAGATGCGGCAATGGCATTGCGGCCCGGTGCCGCAGCAACAGGATGACCCGGCACGGTCAGCCGCCCAGGTTCGGCCTGCACCGGTGCGGCCACGACAACCGAGGCCGCCGGACGCACTGGCCGCGCGTTCAAGCCCGGCATTTCGTCCGCCTCCGCCAATTTGAACTGGGCGTCGGCGGCGCTGGCCGCCGTCGGATTGTCCACGTCCCTATCGGCCAGCGATGGGGTGCCAGCGTCGCTCTGCGCAGCCTGGACCGGTTTGCGAGCCACGTCATGACGGTTCACGTCCTGACCGCCCGCGCCTTGATGGCCCGCATCTCGAGAGGCTAGTTCCTGACGCCCCGCATCCTTATGGCCGGAGTCGGCCTGCGCGGCCAGAAGTGCGCCGGCAGCCCGCCTTTGAGTCAGCCAGGGCAAGGCGAACAGGACGCCCGCCGCCGCCGCCATGCCTCCCAGCGCAGCACGCCGCCGCACCAGGGCCGCGGAGTAGTTGGGCAGCACCGCCATCGTGGGCGGCGCGGTGCCGCTGGCAAGGGATGGCGCAGCCAGCGGCGGCAGGGCGCCGTCGCCGGGGTCGTTGCGCAGGGCCACAGCCTCCTCGACGTGGCGCGACTGGACGCGCGGGGAGCCGTCCCAACCGGCCAGGAACAGGGCCGACCCGCCGAGGATGTTCACCAGACGCGGCAGCCCGTCAGAGTGCCGGGCCAGGGCCAGCACGGCCTCCGCCTCCAGCAGGTCACGCTCCCGACCGGCGGCGGCGAGCCTGGCGGCGACGAACCGTGCGACGTCCTCGGGCGCGAGGGGGTCCAGGGCCACGAGGCGGACCGGGTGCCGGGCCAGGCGCTCCGCCGAGCTTGGCCGCGCCGCGAGCAGGACCGGCGCAGGGCCAGCGCATAGGGCGGCCAGCACATCGGCATCAAGGTCGTCGGCATCATCGACGAGCAGGATGTCCTCGCCACGGGGCCCATCCAGGGCGGCGGGCTGCCTGATCAGCCGCACCGGCTGGTCCGCATTCCGCAACACACGGGCCAACTCCTGCAGCAGCAGCGTCTTGCCGCTGCCGGGCGCGCCGAGGAGGACCGTCGCATCCCCGCTGAACACAGCCTCCAGCGCTGCGGCGCGGGCGCGCTGCCACGCCGGGTGGGGAACCGCCGCCTCCGGGGCGATCTGCGACTGGAAGACAGGGTCGGCCACGGCGGGGCGATAGGTGAGATGCACGGCTACAATCCTGCAACGACGGGCTGATCTGACCCGATTGTTGGGGGCGTGCAAGTATGTTGACGGGTCCGGCAGTTCAAGAATAGGAGATCGACGTGGTGAGATTATAACCTGGGTTAAATTGCCGGTGTGAAGGTTTTACAGAAGCGGCTGGACGAGGACGATGCAAAACCGTGCCGCAGGGTTCCGGACGGCCACACGGCATTGCCTCCTGCCGGATCGAGACAACCTGCATGGCCTGCCGTCACGTTATGGTCATGACGAATAGCATTCAACGAGGTGCCGAGGGAACGCCATTGCAAAGCCCGTTCCAGCCCTGGAGTATGCCCCGTCTCTCCCATGATAAACCTGCTCTCCTGCCCCCTCTCCTGGCTTTTGATGACACCACTCATCGATCGCAGCACAGCACGCATGTTGCCGACTTCGTGGCTTTCGACGATACAACCGGCGTGTATGAACATCTCCTTCGGCCGTTGATTAAGCTCCAGCCTGACCTGATCGAGATCAACATCTCCAAGGCGGATGATCTCGTTGACCTTTCGCGCCTCCGAGTATGGACGCTCAAAGCCTGCAATCTCGCCAGCCAGTTCAAAAAATCGGTTCGAAGCCTGGATGGCCTTCGACCCGTCGCAGTTTCCAGCGCCAGGAACATGCGCCGCAAATCACCGGCATTGCTGGCCAAGCTCGCATCCAGCATACCAAGCGGCGGAGGCAGGTTCGCCGGCAGCATGCCGGAGTGGCACAGAGGGATTCTGGGTATCTTCTGCCCACCAGGCGGCAGGAGCATGTTGCGAGCCCAGATCGTGCCAAGCTCAAAGTTCACCCAGGGGCGGCAAAGCGACACGCTGCTCACGAGGAATATGGCGCCGCAGCAGTCGCACAGATTGGTCTCGATCCTGCGCATGAACTCCGAACCTGCACCAATGCTGACTTCATCCGATGACATGAACACCGGAGCCATGCCGGCGAACTCATCTTGCAGCGCTTGCTGCACGATGAGCCCAAGCTCTGCCTCCTCGTGGATTTGCGAGATGAATATACTTTTTGTCATTCAAGACCTCTTGCTGGCGCACGCCCCATTTGCGGCCTCGCTGGACGGTCTTACCGCGAAAACTCCTCTGAACTGTTAAGATCACGCCTCATGACTTACCCAACCCTGGTCAACACAGACTTTTAGGAAAGTCGTCCGTATCAGTCTTGGTGCAAGAGTCTGTCGGGTTTTAGATTTTCAGGCAAACACTCGTCGCCACCTCAGAAACTATCCGAACGAATACCTTTGTGCCTGGTCTCCGTCCGATCCCTGGGTGAAGCCATGATCCGCCTGGCAGGGCAAGGTGGAGAGGAGATTTGGACCAAGGCGCATCGGGCGCGGCATGACGTGCGCTTGAAAAGCATGGCCGCTTGAAGAGGATAGCGTCGGTCGAGGCTGTTGGCCCAGGCGACAAGCCCCGCGTGCGCCGAGGCGGCGCAGTGGCTGGAGCGGGGCCGATCCACCGCGGAACGAGGCGGCGGCGCCTGCGGCGTTGGCAGGCGCTGGGCCTGTTCGACGCCCTCCGCGCCACCGTGTGGCGGTGCTGCGCCGCCTGGCCGGGCGACGCAGGCCACGCTTACCCCTTCGGCACGAACCGATAAGGACTATCCGCCGCCAGCAGCGGGTCCAACGCCAACCGGTGCTCCAACGGCGGAAACGCCCGGCTCCGGCACCCCTCCCGCTCGCACAGCCGGCACGACAGCCCGATCCCCACCGCCGCCCGTTCCAAGTCCAGCCCGTCCGCATACACCAGCGCATCGGCGTGCCCCACCTCGCACCCCATCGCCACCACATGCGTCGGCGGCGGCTCCCCCCAGCGCGTCGCCCGCCCCACCACGCACCGCGCAAAGCACAGGAACGCCGCCCCGTCCGGCAACTGCGCCACCTGCACCTGCAGCACCCCCGGCGAGGCGAACGCCGCATGCACCACCCACCGCGGGCACGACCCGCCGTACCGCGCAAACGGGAACCCGGCCGCCGAGAACCGCTTGCTCATGTTCCCCGCCGGGTCCACCCGCAGGAAAAAGAATGGCACCCCTCGCGCCCCAGGCCGCTGCAACGACGACAGCCGGTGGCAAGCCTGCTCGTAACTCACCCCGAACCGCGCCGCCAAGGCGTCCACGTCATGCCGGAACCCCGCCGCCGCCGCCAGGAACCGGTCGTACCGCATCAACAACGCCGCCGCCGCATAGTTCAGCAGCCCCAGCCGGATCAGCGCCCCGGCCTCCGGCGAGCTCGGCGCGATGGCCGCCACCTCCGCCTCCACCGCGCCCCGTGCCTCCAGCAGCACAAGCTGGAACGCCATGTGGAACCCCCGGCTCTCCCGCGGCAACTGCTCCGACAGCGTCAGGGTACGCGCCGCCGGGTCAAACCGGCGCAGCGCCCCATCCATCGGCGCCACCCGCACATGCAGCCCGTGCACCCGGCGCAGCCGGTCCGCGATGGCATGGTTCAGTTCCGCAGGCTCCGGCGGCAGCGTGTCGCCGATGGCCTCCACCGCCGCCTCCATGCTGGGAAAGTGGTTGCTGCGTTCGTGGAACGCGTCCCGCGTCTCCTCATGCGGCAGCAGCAGCCGGCGGCCGGACGGCAGGGCGATGCCGCTGCTATCCTCCCGCGCCACCCGCCAAGCCCGGTAAAGCGCCAGCACCGCACGGCCAGCGGCCGGGCTGGTGGCCGCCAGGTTCTCCAGATCGGCATCCGGCACCACCTGGTCCAGCAGCGGATCGGCGAACACCTCCCGCAGCCCGGCCTCCAACTGCCGCTCCTGGCTGCCGGACAGCGCCGCCAGGTCCACCCGCAGGCTCTCCGTCAGCTTGATCAGCAGGCTAGCGGTCACCGCCCGCTGCTCGTGCTCGATCAGGTTCAGGTAGCTGGCGCTGATACCCAGCCGCGCCGCCAGGGCCTGCTGGGTCAGCGACTGCTCCTGCCGCAAGCGCCGGACGGTGCGGCCGATCTGGGGTGCTGCCATTTACAACCTTTACTGATTTACAGCAGGTATAAACAATCCAACAACCTGCTTGCCTCGTGGAGAGCGTTTTCGGCCTTTCCCTTCGCACCTGCAATGTCAATTATACACATCATACGAAGGAGACACCCATGCGCAATCAGCCCACCCAACTCCCCGACGGCATGTTCTCAGGCGGCGAGCCCGAGCGCTTCGCCGGCATCCGCCGCGACTACACCCCCGCCGACGTGGCCCGCCTCTCCGGCAGCTTCCGCATCCGCCACACCCTGGCCGAGATGGGCGCCCAGCGCCTGTGGCACCTGCTGAAGACCGAGCCCTACGTCAACACCCTAGGTGCGCTGACCGGCAACCAGGCCATGCAGCAGGTCCGCGCCGGCCTGAAGGCGATCTACCTCTCCGGCTGGCAGGTCGCAGCCGACGCCAACTCGTCCCTGGAAATGTACCCCGACCAATCCCTCTATGCCGTGAACTCCGTGCCACAGGTCGTGAAGCGCATCAACAACGCCCTGCGCCGCTGCGACCAGATCGCCCAGTTGGAGGCCGACCACAGCATCCACTGGATGGCACCGATCATCGCCGACGCCGAGGCTGGCTTCGGCGGCGCCCTGAACGCCTTCGAGCTCATGCGCGCCATGATCGAGGCCGGCGCGTCAGGCGTCCACTTCGAGGACCAGCTCGCCAGCGAGAAGAAGTGCGGCCACCTCGGCGGCAAGGTGCTGATCCCCATCAGCCAGCACATCCGCACCCTCAACGCCGCCCGCCTGGCCGCCGACGTGGAGGGCGTCAGCACCGTCCTGCTCTGCCGCACCGACGCCCACAGCGCCCAGCTCCTGACCGCCGACGTGGACGAGCGCGACCGCCCGTTCCTGACCGGCGAGCGCACCAGCGAGGGCTTCCACCGCATCAAGTCCGGCGTCGGCGTCGATTACGCCATTGCCCGCGGCCTGGCCTTCGCCCCCTACTCCGACCTGCTGTGGTGGGAGACCAGTGAGCCGAACCTGGAGGAAGCCAAGCGCTTCGCCGACGCCATCCACGCCGAGTTCCCCGGCAAGATGCTGGCCTACAACTGCTCGCCGAGCTTCAACTGGCAGAAGAAGCTGGCCCCCGACGCCATCGCGACCTTCCAGCAGGAGATCGGCAAGATGGGCTACCGCTTCCAGTTCGTCACCCTGGCCGGCTTCCACAGCCTGAACCTGTCGATGTTCAAGCTGGCCAGCGGCTACAAGGAGCGCGGCATGGCCGCCTACTCCGAGCTGCAGCAGGAGGAGTTCGCCTCCGAGGCGCAGGGCTACACCGCCACGCGCCACCAGCGCGAGGTCGGCACCGGCTGGTTCGATGCCGTGGCGGTCGCGGCATCCGGCGGGCGCAGCAGCACGACCGCGATGGCCGGCAGCACCGAGACCGAGCAGTTCCACGGCGAGGGCCACGTCGCCCCGATGGTGCCCCAGATGGCGCAGCAGCAGGCGGCCCGCATGGTGCCGGTGGCGCAGGAGCAGGACAACCAGGAGCATGACCACGACGACGGTCTTGTTCACGGCCACGCCTGGGCGGCATCGGTGCAGCAGGTCACGGAGGCAGCCGACGCGCATAACAACCACGACGACGGCCTGGTGCACGGCCACAACTGGGCCTGGTCCGACTAGCATCCCGGGATAAGCAAGAGGGCGCCAAGCCCCCCGGTTTCCCCCTGGCCCGGCTCCACGTATGGTGGGGCTTGGCTGGGGGGAACTGCTTTTATGGTCAGCGCATGAGCGCGGCACTGCTGTTCGATGGCGTGACGGTCAGCTTCGGCAACTACACCGCCGTGGCCGATGCGTCGCTGCGGGTCGAGGACGGCGAATTCCTTTCGGTCGTCGGCCCCACCGGCTGCGGCAAGAGCACGCTGCTCAACCTGGCGGCGGGGCTGCTCGCGCCGACCTCCGGGCGGGTGGAGGTGCAGGGCCAGCCGTTGCGCGGGATCAACCGCCGCGCCGGCTACCTGTTCCAGTCCGACAGCCTGATGCCGTGGCGCAGCGCGCGGGACAATGTTGCGGCCGGGCCGGAGTTCGCCGGGCAATCACGGGCGGCGGCGCGGGCGGCGGCGGAGGCGTGGCTGGACCGCGTCGGCCTGCACGGGCACGGCGCCAAGTACCCGCACCAAATGAGCGGCGGCATGCGCAAGCGGGCGCAGTTGGCCCAGACCCTAGTGCTGGACCCGCCGATCCTGCTGATGGACGAGCCATTCAGCGCCCTGGACGTGCAGACCCGGCAGATGATGGAGAACGAGCTGCTGGCCTTATGGCAGGGCGCCACGCCCCGGAAATCCGTGCTGTTCATCACGCACGACCTGGAGGAGGCGATCAGCCTCAGCGACCGCGTAGTCGTGCTGTCCGCCGGCCCCGCCACCCGGCCCATCGCCGAGTTCCCCATCGACCTGCCGCGCCCGCGCGACGTGGCGGAAATTCGGCTGACCCCACACTTCCAGCAGTTGCAGGAACGCATCTGGGACGTGTTGCGCGACCAGGTGCTGCGCGCCTATCACGGGCGAGCGGCATGACCAGCATCGCGCGTCCCGCCCGTCATCGCCCCGCCCGTCATCGCCCCGCCTGTCGTGGCCCTGCCCGTCCTGGCCTCACCCATCATTGCGAGGAGCGCTTGCGACGCCGCAATCCAAGGCAGCAAGCACAGTCCATGCCGCCCCTGGACCACGACGCCGAAGCCGGCTCGCCATGACGGCGCAATCTGCAGCGCCCCTCGCCTTGGACCCACGCACGGCCGCGCCGCCGCGCACCGCTCCACGCCGAGGCCGCGGCCTGATCACCGGCGGGCGCCTGGCCATCGGGCTGGTGCTGCTGGGCCTATGGCAGGCTGGCAGCGCGACCGGCGTGCTGTCGCCGCTGTTCTTCGGCCGCCCCGAGCGGATCGCCGCCGTCATTTACGAGTGGTTCCGCACCGGCGAGATCTGGCCGCACCTCGCCGTCACCACCGCCGAAACCCTGATGGCCTTCGCCACCGGCACGGTCGGCGGCGTGCTGGCGGGACTATGGCTCGGCCTCAGCCCGCGGACGCAGGCGGTGCTGGACCCCTACGTGAAGGCAATGAACGCCATGCCGCGGGTGATCCTGGCGCCGATCTTCAGCATGTGGTTCGGCCTCGGCATGGCCAGCAAGGTGGCGCTGGGCTTCACCCTCGTGTTCTTCATCGTCTTCTTCAACGTCCTGCAAGGCGTGCGGGAAGTCTCGCCCACCGTGCTGAACGCCACACGGATGCTAGGGGCCTCGCGGCGGCAACTGCTGCGGCACGTCTATCTCCCAGCGGCGCTGAGTTGGGTGTTCAGCTCGCTGCACGTGTCGGTCGGCATGGCGTTCGTGGGCGCGGTGATCGCGGAGTACCTCGGCAGCGCCGCCGGCGTAGGCTACCTGATCCTGCAGGCGGAGGGCGTGTTTGACGTGGACACGGTGTTCGCGGGGATCGTCGTGCTGACCGGCTGCGCGCTGGTGCTGGACGCCGGGGTCAGCCTGGCCGAGAACCGGCTGCTGGTCTGGCAACCAAGGGCGGATACGCCCCGCGACACATGACCCCAGGACACATACCAACGGAGGACGCACCATGCTGACACGCCGCGCCGCGCTCGGGACCACCCTGGCGGCCACCCTGCCCCTGCCCGCCATCGCGCAGTCCCGCATCAAGGTGCGCTTCGCCGGCGGCGGCATTGCGCTGTATGGCTACATGCCGTTCTTCGTCGCCGTCGGGCAGAACCTGTTCGCCAAGCACGGCATCGAAGCCGAAGTCGCACAGTTCCCCGGCGGCGCCCGCGCCATGCAGGCCCTGCTGGGCGGTTCGTCCGACATGGTCTGCGGCTACTACGAGCACACCATCCAGATGGCCGCCAAGGGCGCCAAGCTGCAGTGCTTCGTCCTGCAGGCGCAGAACAGCGGCCTGGCGCTGGGCGTCCGCAAGGCGCTGGCCGGCGAAATTAAGACCGCCGCCGACCTGAAAGGCCGCAAGATCGGCGTGTCGGCGCCGGGATCGGCGACGCACCTGTTCGCGATGCAGTTGCTGGTGAAGGCCGGGCTGAAGCCGACCGACGCCGCAGCCATCGGTGTAGGCACCACGCAAACCGCCCTATCGGCGTTCGAGCGCGGCGACATCGACGCGCTGAGCCTATTCGACCCGATCATGAACGAGCTGGAGGGCAAGGACGAGGTCGTAATCCTAGCTGACGCCCGCGACAGCGCCGGCACCCGGGCGATCTTCGGCGGCCCCTATGCGTCGGGCTGCCTGTATGCCGACGCCGGGTGGATTCCCAAGAACGAGCCCGCCGTCCGCGCCGCCACCGCCGCCATCCTGGAAGCCGTGGCGTTCCTGAAGACCGCCGAGCCGGACCAGGCCATCGGCGCCTTGCAGGCCGGCATGTGCAGCGTCGGCCGCGACGTGTGCGACCGCGCCTTCACCCGCAACCGCGACGCCTTTATGCACGACGGCGTGGTAACGCCTGAGATGTCGCAGACCATGCACCGCATGTTGGCGGGCTTTGACCCGGCGATTGCGGCGGCCAACATCGACCTGTCCCAAACCTACACCAACCGTTTCGTCAGTGCCTGAAGCCTATCCAGAGCAAGCCGCCTCGCCTGGACCGGACCAACCCTGCGATCAGGGACCGAACCCGGAGGCGCCCGGCAGTGGCCGGCGGCCAAATTCCTCGCCGCCCCGGCTGATGGCGCCCTCTGGGTCGCTCGACACGTAGGCCGGCGAGAGCCAGTCGAACTCCGGAAAGCCCATTGCCCGCGCAAAGCCTTTGATTGCCTCTGCTTCCTGAGCCGCAGTAGGCAGCCCACCAAGGAAGCTCCGAACGCGAGCAGCTGGCACGGCCTCTGCCAAGATACCTCGGTCTAAAACCGGGTTGGCGTCGTCGGGCACATTCGCTTCGTTCGTGGGAAAGTCCCACCAGCACCTGAACGAGGTCCAACGGCCATTGGGCAGGAGAAGCGCGAAGTCCATCCGGAATCCGCATTATTAACGTAGTTGATGACCGGCATCCCGAGTGCCTTCACCAAATTCTCTACCTGTTCACATAGCAGCGTCAGCATCCACCCCGGGTTTTCATACGGAACAACGGTCAGCCAGCCGCAGTCGCCTCGAAAGACGAAACCGTCGAAGCCATCTATCCGCAGCTTGGCAATGCAGCCCTCCACGTCATCAGTCCTGACCTGCAGGCTGTCGCTGACTTCGCTCATGTCAGGTGATTACCTCCCACACTCGATTGTAGAAAACGAAACCCGTAAAAGAGATATTATGTGATCTCACGCTCGTCGAATACTACGTAACCGTCACCAGCCCCACCAAACTCGTTACGAGGCGTATATTTAGCGAATGATTCTTTAATCAAGAAAGTCAGCCCATGCCCTTTCCATTCGCAAGGCGTCGCCTGTTTCGAACCATACCAATTTGGCATCGAATGGATTATGTAATAAATCAGATCATCCGGTTGCTCACTAAGGGAGCCAGGGAGCTTCCGTTTGATCGAATTCTTCATCGAAACATATGTGTTCTCATCTGCGTCTAGCTTCAAAACGATAGAATCACCCACTGAAACGTGTTGTATGCCGAAGCCCAGGATTTCTATCATGCTCTCGACTTCTGGTGGGCCTGAACTTCCTATCGATCCAACTTCCTCGCTCAACCGCCCTGCTTCGTTCTCTAGCTTTCCTTGTCCTGACGTTGGAAGCCGAAGACACGGATCGTACATAATGCGAAAGACTTGAGTGCTATCGTCGAGTTCAAAACGGCCTGCTTGAACCTTGATCCCCAGCACCGGATCAACCATCCGGTTCGCCGTAAGCACGACAAATTTATCCTGGAATTGCATGACGGAAACCTTCACTCGGCGGACAAGCAAACTCGGAGGTTAGGCGATCGGTCTCGTCAGGCAGGACGGCATGGCGATGCCTGCCCGGCGTCCTTGCCTACGACGAATGGGTTTCGCTTCTGATGCCTGTTTCCTGCGCCGCCATAGCCACCTCCGCCTCCGCAATCAACCGCCGCTCATTCCGGTGAACAAAGCGGATGATGAACACCAGCGCCACCGCCGCCGCGCCACCCACCACAACACCAAACGGCCCCACCAGCCGGTGCACCTGGCTGCCCAGCAAGTACGGCGTGAACCCGTACAAGCAGGTCCAAGCAATCCCCCCCAGCGCATTCCACAGCAGAAAGTGGTCCCACTGCATCCGGTTCGCCCCGGCCAGGAGGGCGGCGAACGTCCGCAGGAAAACGATGAACCGCCCCAGGAACACCACTTTCCCCCCATGCCGCAGGAACAGGAACTGCCCCAGCCGCTGCCGGTCCAGCGTCAGCCCGATCCGCGGCCCATACCGCGCCAACACCGGCGGCCCCACCCGGCGCCCAATCACAAAGCCCAGGTTGTCCCCCAGGATGGCCCCAATCGCCGCAGCCAGCACCACCCACCCGATGGAAAGGTTCCCCGTAGCCGCGGCATACAGCGCGGAGGCAATCAGCAGGCTCTCACCCGGCAGCGGCGCGCCCATGCTCTCAAGGCAGATCACCAGCGACACCAGCCCATAGCCATACCGCGCAATCAAGTCGTGGACATCAGCACCGAACATCAGCCCGCCTCCTGCCACCGCCGCCACCCGCCAGCCCGCAGCTCGCAAGCCGGGCAAGCGCCGCACCCCCACCCCCACTCATGCCGATGCGAGCGGTCGCCAAGGTAGCAAGTATGCGTAGCCTCGACCGTCAGTTCCAAGATGCCCAACCGGTCGGCCATCGCCCAAGTCGCCGCCTTGTCCAGCCACATCAGCGGCGTCTCCAGCACGAACCGCCGCTGCATTCCCAGGTTCAGCGCAACCTGCATCGCCTTCACGGTGTCGTCCCGGCAGTCGGGGTATCCGCTGAAATCGGTCTCGCACATGCCCCCGACAACGCGCGTCAGCCCCCGGCGGTACGCAAGCGCCGCAGCATAAGTCAAGAACAGCAGGTTGCGCCCCGGCACGAAGGTATTGGGCAGCCCCTCCTCCGTCATGGCGATCGCCGCATCCGAGGTCAGCGCCGTCTCCCCCAGCGTCGCCAGCGAGGCCGCCAAATCCACCAAGTGGTCAGCACCAAGCCGCCCACCCCAAGCCATCGCCTGCAGCCCCTCCCGCACCGGGCCACGGCACGTCAGCTCGACCGCATGGCGCTGCCCGTACGCAAACCCGACCGTCTCCACCCGGGCATACCGCTCCAGCGCCCATGCAAGGCACGCCGTGCTGTCCTGCCCGCCGCTGAACAGCACCAGTGCGCCGTGCTCCATCGATTTCCGCCCCTCCCCGCCCTATGTCGGCCTTATGGACCCTGATTTCAGTGAAGACGAGATCACCCGCTACTCCCGCAACATCCTGCTGGCCGAGGTCGGCGGCACCGGCCAGGCCCGGCTCCGCGCAGCCCGGGTGCTGATCATCGGCGCAGGCGGCCTGGGCAGCCCCTTGGCGCTCTATCTCGCAGCGGCCGGCATAGGCACGCTGGGCCTGGTGGACGACGACCGGGTGGACCTGTCCAACCTGCAGCGCCAGGTCGCGCACACGACGGACCGCGTCGGCATGGCAAAGGTCCACTCCGCCGCCGCCGCATGCCGAGCCATCAACCCGGCCGTCGTCATCGAGGCCCACAACCTCCGCCTGACCGCCGCCAACGCCATGGAGCTGGTCAGCGCCTACGACCTGGTATGCGACGGCAGCGACAACTTCCCCACCCGCTTCCTCGTCGCCGACGCCTGCGCCCTGGCCCGGCGCACCCTCATCTCCGCCGCCGTGCTGCGCTTCGACGGCCAGCTCTCCACCTTCAAGCCGCATCAGGGCGGCCCCTGCTACCGCTGCCTGCACCCCGCCCCGCCGCCGGACGGCATGGTCCCCACGTGCAGCGAGGCCGGCATCCTCGGCGCCGTCACCGGCGTCATGGGCACCCTGCAAGCGGCCGAGGTGCTGAAAGAGGTGCTGGCCATCGGCGAGGGCCTCTCCGGCCGTCTGCTGGTCTGGGACGCCCTGGCCGCCCGCATCCGCACCATCCGTCTGCCGCGCGACCCGGCCTGTCCCCTCTGCGGCCCCCACGCCACCATCCACGACCTCTCGGCCCACCACCCCCCGGAGCCGGCGCTTGCCGGATGAGCCACCCCGCCAGCCGTCACCCCGCCAGCCCCTGGGCATCCTGCTGATCTCCGGCGGGCATGAACGCGGCCATTACGCCTTCATCCTAGCCGCCGCCGCCGCCGCCATCGGCCGTCCCGTGACGATCTTCGCCACCAACGAGGGCTGCCGGATGCTGGCATCCCAACTGCCGGACGACGCCCGCGACGGCCAGGTGCGTGCGGCCGGCGTCGCCGGGCTGGGCGAGCTGCGCGACGCGGCAGCGGAACTGGGGGTGCGGCTGATGGCATGCGATGCCGGCCTCCGCATGGTTGGCCTCCCATCCGGCTGCCTGCTGCCGGATGTGGAGATCGCCGGCGTGCCCAGCTTCCTCGCGGCGGTTGGCGGGGGCCAAATCATCACGCTTTAGGTGATGCTTCCGCTTGACCCGCCGGGCTGGTTGTTGGCAGGGATGGATCATGCCTGACCCCGCAGCCCGCATCGTCCTAGCCGCCTTGCTGCTCATGCCGGCAGCGGCCGGAGCGGAATTGGCGAAGCCTGCCACCCCTCCCGCCCACGCAGACGCCACCCGTCCCGACGCAACGCGCCCGCCCGCAACGCACCCAGCCGCCAATCATCCAGACCCCAGCCATCCAGACGCCACGCACCGCGTCAGCACCCCCGTCATCCGCCCACGCCCAGCCGCCCGGCACGCCGCCCCAGCCGCCAAGGTGCCGCCCGCACCCGCCGTCACGCCCGCCCCGGTCCCAGAGCAGCCCGCCGAACCCGGCAAGGGCGCCAACTCCGGCCTCCCACTGCCCCGCTTCGCCGCCCTGCGCTCGGACGAGGTCAACCTCCGCAGCGGCCCCGGCACCCGCTACCCGATCGAGTGGGTGTACAAGCGCCGCGACCTCCCCGTGAAAATCGAGCGCGAATTCGAGATCTGGCGCCTGGTGCAGGACCAGGAAGGCGTAAAGGGCTGGGTCAACCAGGCCACCCTCGCCCCGCGCCGCACTGCCGCCGTCCTCGGCGCTGCAGGCACCGAGCACGCATTGCGCCGCGACGCCCAGGACGGCGCCAGCCCCGTCGCCCGCCTCAAGCCCGGCGTCATCGTCCGCCTGCGCAGCTGCGAGGCCAAGTCCGACTGGTGCCAGGCGCAGGTAGGCGACTACCATGGCTGGATAAGGCGCACCGAGCTATGGGGCGTGTCCCCGGACGAGGTGATCCAATGAGCGCCGCCCCCGCCTCCCTCCCCCCAGAAGGCCCGCCGCGCGCCCATCACGACATGGGCGGCGTGCCGAAGTTCCTGTGCGAACCCATCGACACCGCGGCGCACACGCTGACCGACTTCGACCGCACGGTGGACGCCATCCGCGGCATCCTGGGCGCGAAAGGCGTAATGAGCGTCGATGAGCTGCGCCGCGGCATCGAGGCCATCCCAGAGGCCGACTACGCCCGCCTATCCTACTACGAACGCTGGATCCGCTCGATCACCGACAACCTGCTGGCCCGCGGCGTAGTGACGGAGGCCGAGCTGCGCACAGCCCTGGACGGCGGCGCCCCCGACTGCACACCCCCCGGCCGCGAACCATGACGTTCGCGCCAGGCACCCCGGTCCGCGTGCGCGACGACTGGCCGGAGCAGCGCGGCCCCTGCCACATCCGCACCCCGCACTACCTGCGCGGCCGTACCGGCACCGTCGTACGGCACCTCGGCGACTTCCCCAACCCCGAAGACCTCGCCTTCACCCGGCCCGCCGCACGCCTGCCGCTGTACCACGTCGCCTTCACCCCCCAGGCAGTCTGGCCAGACGCCGGCGGGGCCGAAATCCTGGTCGAACTCTATGAACCCTGGCTGGAGGCAGCATGAGCACCATCCTGGACACCCCGGGCGACCGGCTCCTCCTAGCCGTCCGCGCCCTACTGGAGGCCAAGGGCATCGCATCCCCCGACGAGATTGCGCAGCGCATCGAGCAGACCGACCGCGCCAGCCCGGCCCAGGGCGCCCGCATGGTGGCCCGCGCCTGGACCGACCCGGAGTACCGCGCCCTGCTGCTGCGCGACGGCGCGCAGGCGGCGGAGGCGATGGGCGTGCCCATGCGCGGCCTACCCCCGTTGGGCGTGCTGGAGAACACGGCGGACCTGCACAACCTCGTCGTCTGCACCCTATGCAGTTGCTACCCGCGCGGCGTGCTGGGCTACCCCCCATTCTGGTTCAAGTCGCCAGGCTACCGTGCGCGGGCCGTACGCGACCCGCGGAGCGTGATGGCGGAATGGGGCACCATCATCCCAGACGACATCCGTATCTGCGTCGTGGACAGCACGGCCGACTACCGCTGGATGGTGCTGCCGCGCCGCCCGGCCAACACCGAGGGCTGGGACGAGGCCCGCCTGGCCGCCCTGGTGCGCGAGGGCGACATGATCGGCGTCACGGTTCCCGCAGCCTGACCACTGCGAGCGCCCCGGCCGTCAGCATCAGCAGCCCCAACGCCGCCCGCAACCCCACCTGATCCGCCGCCGCCCCAATCAGCGGCGGCCCCAGCAGCAGCCCGGCATAGCCCATCGTCGCCACCGCCGCGACGCCCGTGCTCGCGGCCCGTCCAGACCGCCCCGCCGCCGACAGCAGCAGCGGCGCCATGTTCGCCACCCCCAGCCCGACCACCGCGAAACCGGCCGCCGCCGCCAGCGGGAACGCCACCACGACCGTAAATCCCGCCACCGCCAGCAAAGCCCCGGCCCGCAGCACCATCGCCGGGCCGAACCGCCGCACCAGCCCGTCCCCGGTCAATCGCCCCAGCACCATCGCAGCCGAGAACCCGGCGAACCCCGCCGTCGCCATCGCAGGCGAAGCCCCGGCCACCCCACGCAGGAACACGCCGGACCAGTCCGCCACCGCCCCCTCGGTCATGAACGCCAGCAGGCACAGCATACCCAGCCCCGCGACGGCCCGGCCAGGCCAGGCCAACCCGCCGGCCCGGCCCGCAGCAGCACGGTCATCCAGCCCAAGCCGCCACGCCCCCCCGGCCAAAACCGCCACCCAGGCCGCCGCGAACGGCAACACGTTCTGCTGGCCCAGATGCAGCAGCACCGCCGTAGCCCCAGCGCCCACCAAGCCGCCCATGCTCCACGCGGCATGGAACGAGGACATCATCGCCCGGCCGCGCACCTGCTCCACCCGGGCGGCATGGGCATTCATCAGCACGTCCAGCGCGCCGCTGGTCGCGCCCACCGCGAACAGGGCCGGCAGTAGCATCCAGTACGTCCCGGCCAACATCGGCAGCAGCAGCGCCGCGGCGAACAGCATCGCACAGGGCGCCACCAGCCGCCCCCGCCGCGCCCCGAGCCAGCCCGCGAACGGCATCGCCGACATGGCCCCCACCGCCAGCATCAGCAGCGCTGACCCCAGCGCCATCGCCGTCAGCCCCAGCCCGGCCTTGACCCCGGGAATGCTGGCCGCCCAAGCCCCGATCCCGGAGCCATTGGCAAGGAACACCAAGCTGGTGGCAAGCCGTTGGCGCCCACCTT
>JAABUQ010003699.1_pt1 | contig 27433 bp, 28 predicted proteins | sample 5560001 | NCBI WGS metagenome assembly JAABUQ01 (sample SAMN10711888, study PRJNA513371) | rock metagenome | isolation source: Antarctica rocks | place: Antarctica: Victoria Land, Finger Mt nord | collected 2015-12-18 | reverse complement strand
GGTTGCGTTCCGGATTGCGCAGTTCGGCGAAGCGCTCGTCGCAGCGAGCCTTGAGGATTTGCATCCGCTCTAGCATCGCAGCCGTGCTGTCGTAGCAGTTGATGAGACTTAGCTCATCGTGTTCGCGGTCTTCGCGCTGGTCGATGAAAGAGTCCAGCAGGACGTGAATCGCCGCAAGTGCTGGAAAATACGCATCGTACGCCTTGCGAAGCGAAGTCTCGCGCGCTTCTCCCGTCAATGCCAGGAAGAACACGATGTACACTTGGAGCTGAGAACCGCAGGCGGAAGCAAATTCCCACCAAGTGTACTCGACAAAATTGGAACGGTTGCGCTCGTACCACGCGCGGCAGGCGGCCTCCCGTTCCACCGAGGGATAGTGTTTGAAAGTCTGCAGATCCGTATAGAGCGCCGCAGATTCGCGCAGCAGTTCTTCCATGTTGTGAGCACCGGATAAAGGCTCCAACTCTTCTCGAGTGCGCGCGACGAGCCAGCTTAAGTAACCGCCGTCGTTGCGAAACGGCCCGGAGGAGTAATAGTGGTCCGTCGGCCTCTTGGGATCCAATGCGTCAAAAAGCGCCTGATGCAGGACCGGATAAGCGCGCGGTTCGACGTCGGGGTGGCGGTCGCACAGCGTGTCCAGATAATCGTAAATCGATTCCACTGGGGCGATCAACTTGATGTAACGGTCGGCTCGTTTCCGGGACAAAAACGTTGCCAGGATGCAACCGCCTTGCACGTGATAGGCCTTGTTGCGAATGCTGTCGAGGGCAGCGCTCCGCAGACTATCATCTGGAATGAGGCGCGCCCGAGCCTCAATGACCCTCAATTGCTTGGAGGCCTTTGGAACGATAATCGTAAGGAACTTTGCTATTGCAAACAGACCTCTTGGGCCAAGCGCGAGCAGCCTCCGCATCCGCTGCCGACTGGTTAAAACGCGCGCCATCGCCAAAGGAATGTCCCAAGACATCACAAGCTTATTGTCGCGCCGTCGCGCCCGCGCCTGTCAGAGCGGTAGGCCAGGCAAGAACGAACGCATTTCTGCCGAAAAACCGATGCATGCGTCAAGTACTGGTTTACCCTGGAGAAGACGGGTTCTGGGTTGCAGAGTGTCCCAGCTTACCGGGTTGCATCACACAGGGCGCCACAAAACAGGCAGCTGTAGAAAACATTAAAGAAGCCATCGAAGGTTACATCCTAGCGTTAGAAGAGGATAAGTTACCTGTTCCCAGCGACAGATTCGAAGCGATGCTGCTGGCCGTTTGACCAGCCTTCCGCGTGTATCCGGAAAACAATGTTGTGCAGCTCTTGCTAAACTGGGATTTTTTTTGAAGCGCCAGCACGGCAGCCACTTAATTTTGCGTCGTGATGAACCTTTTGCGCAGGTTGTTGTTCCGAATCACAAAGAGTTAGATCGCGGGACGTTGCGCTCAATTCTCAGACAGGCGCAAATCAATCTTAACGATTTTAAGAATCTGTTGTAGAGAACTCGTTGCGGGGTGCAGTCACCAATGCCATTCTTCGACAGGCTCAGAATGACATGGTTGGAGCGTCAGGATGACGTGGTGCGTTTGATGCCGGGTAGGCGGGGTCGCCGATGAAGCGGCCGGGGTTTAGGATGCCTTTGGGGTCGAACTGTGCTTTTAAGCGTCGCATTTTATCAATTGCCGGCGGAAGTTCGCCCCAGACGTTCAGCGTGTCGCGCAAGGAATCCGGCGCTGCAATCACTGCGGCGTTGGGAAAAGCCGTGTGAAAAGCATCATCGAACGGCAGGATGCGTGCGGCGAATTTTTCGGCGTCGCGTTCGGCAACACGCAACGTAACGTCGCCGTTCATTAGATCCGCGATCATCTCGGGATGCAAGTGGTGTTGGCGGCCGACTTGCAGCATGCGTGTACTGCGGGCGTCAGCCTGCTCGGACAAGCCGATCGAACGATAGGTGACCGATCGTTGCCCGAGCGGCTTGACGTACCCATCCAACAGCCTTTCAAAGAGTTGCGAAACGCTCCGATCGATAACGACCGTTTCCGGAACACCCGCTTTACCCAAGGCCGAGCGCACGTCGCGCGTAGCGCGTTCGATGACCGCCGGCGTTCCCTCAAACATGAAAAGAAGCCGTCCGTCCAAGCCGTCCTCACCATCGATTGCCTTTTGAAAACCCTTGATAGCGACGGCGACCGAGGGCGCGATCTTTAGTTCACTGACTTGCGCGATCGCTCGCGAACGGGTGTTCTCCGGTAAGCGGCAAAGCAGTGCTCGCACCGACTTAGGGGCCGGCAGCGTCTTGAAATTGCATTGAACGAAAATCGCAAGTGTGCCGAGCGAACCAATATAGAGTTTGCTCATGTCATAGCCCGTAACGTTCTTGACCACCATTCCGCCCGCGCTTGCCGGCGTGCCGTCCGCCAGCACCACTTTGCAACCGATGACGAAATCTCGTATCCGTCCGTAGAAGTGCCGGCGCGGCCCGAGCCAGCCACTGGCCAACGTGCCCCCAATGGTCGCTTTTTTAGCCAGCGGTGCGTCCAACGGAACGAACTGATTATGTTCCTGTAAGATCCGTCCGAACGTCGCCAGCGTCATTCCCGCTTGGACGCTGACGGTCAAGTCGGAAAACTCGTACGCGGCAAGTTTGTCCAGCCTCTGCAAATTCAGCGTTACATCGCAACCGTGCACGGGTCGCCCTAATTGCAAGGTACTTCCGCCGCAAATGGCGATTCTTTCCCCGCGTGCATGCGCGTTGCGGACGGCCGTGCTGACTTCTTCGAAAGAGTGGGGCGCGATCAACGTACTTCCGCGCAGCCGACGCCTGCGGGGAAAATCTTTTCGGGATTGAGGTGGCGATGAGGATTGAAGACGTCGCGGACGCTCCCCATCGCCGCCAAGTCATCGGTCGAAAACATCAGCGAGAGCGTTCCACGTTTCTCGTAGCCGATGCCATGTTCGCCGCTGATCGCACCACCGAGGTCAATGCAGGCTTTCAATATTTCATTTCCCGCTTCGACGACCGCGCCGACTTCACGTTTATCTCGCTTATCGAACAGAAGCAACGGATGCAGATTGCCGTCGCCGGCATGAAAGACATTACCCACCGTGATGCGTTGCGCGCGCGATGCATCATTGACGGCTCGCAGCGCTTGAGGTAACTTTGTTCTCGGAACGCAAACGTCTTGGATGTAATAGTTGGGCTTGATGCGCCCCGTCGCTCCAACCGCGCCTTTGCGCGAAGCCCATAACGCCTCCCGTTCGCGCGCGGATTGGGCGCTCCGCCACGATATGGCACCGCTTTCACGGGCAATCCGTTCGATGGCCGACTCGATCTCATCCATGTCGTCGGAGAAACCGGCGTTTTCAACCAACAACACCGCGCCAGCGTCGGTAGGATAACCGGCGCCGAAAGCTTCCTCAGCGACTTTGACGATGACGGAATCCATGATCTCGAGCGCTGTGGGTACGATCCCGGCGGCGATAATCGCCGAAACGGCCGCCGATGCGCTCTCGACGTCGCAGAAGGCTGCGACGAAGACGCGCACCGCTTCAGGCAGGCGCAAGAGGCGGACTTGCGCGCTGCAAACAATCGCCAGCGTGCCCTCGCTTCCAACCAGAGTTCCGGTAAGATCGTAACCGCTGTCGTCGAGCGAGGTCGTAAAGACCACGCCACTTCCAACGCGATGACGTGGTTGACCGTCGTGCCGTAGGATAGGCAGTGGGGGCCTCCCGCATTGGTTCCGATGTTGCCGCCGATGCTCGAGATCTTTTGCGACGATGGATCTGGAGCGTAAAAGAGCCCGCGCTTTTCCGTGGCGCGCGACAAATCTAAATTGATCAAGCCTGGTTGAACGCGAGCCCGACGATTGCGGACATCGATCTCCAGTATTTTATTCATGCGCGCGAATGAGAGGACCACGCCGCCGCGGGCGGGCACAGCACCACCGCACAGACCCGTTCCGGCACCGCGCGCAACCACCGGCTCGCCGCACGACTTCGCGATCTTGACCACCGCGGCCACATCGCGCGTGTTGCGCGGCAAGACGACTGCCGCGGGTGGCGCAGTTTGCGAATACGCGTCAAATGCGTACACGGCCAAATCTTCCGGAGCCGTTTTTACTCCGTCCGCACCGACCGCCTCCACCAGCCGGCTTTGCAACGAATTATTGATAAAGCAGATACTTCGCGCGCAGCTTCATAAACGCGGCGACTCCCCAGTCCCATTGGCGCTCGATGGCTTGCGCACTCCATCCTTCCTGTAGCCCCATCCGCAAGGTGTCGGTTCCCCAATCGATGTCCAAATCGTGCGCTCGGTAGCTGATCGGTCCAGGCGACATCTCACGCACTGCCGTCAGAATCTCGACCGCGCCGTGTACGGAACGATAGACCCGCGGGTCGTAGACGACCAGTTCAACTCCGGAGAGTTGTTTCTCTTTCCAAAAACCCGAGAACGGCGTCCAGTAAGCCGCCCGAAAATAAACTCCCGCCAGCGCGCGGGCGTTGAGGGTGTCGGCAAGTTTCTGACCATCAATAACCGCGCTTCCCGCTAGTTTAAAAGGTTTGGTGAAACCCGTTCCGTTGCTTATTCCGGCACTGTCGATGAGCCCTGTGGTCGGATACACGACTGTGGTGTCCCACTCGGGAATGTTTGGGGAAGTTTGCACCCACTGCAGGCCGGTATCCGGCCAGAGCATTGCGCGTTTGTAGCGGCGCATCGCAATAACGCGCAGGTTCGCGCCAATCGCAAAGCGATCGTTAAAAAGGCGCGCTAGCTCGCCCACCGTCATTCCGTGGCGCATCGCAATCGGGTATAGGCCGATGAATGAAGAAAACTTTGGGTCGAGCACCGGACCTTCTATGACGTGCCCTCCTATGGGGTTGGGCCGATCCAGAATCCATATTTCCTTGTGGAACTCTTTGGCCGCTTGCATGGCATACGCCATTGTTGAGATGTACGTGTAGGCGCGGTTTCCCACGTCTTGAATGTCGAACAGCAGCACATCGACGCCGCCGAGCATTTGCGCGTTCGGATGCCGTGTCGCGCCGTATAAACTGTAGACCGGAAGATTAGTTCTTGGATCGACGTACGAGCCGACGTAGGAACCCGCAGGGCGGTCACCGCGCAAGCCATGTTCCGGCGAATAAATGGCCTTAATGCAGATGGCCGGATTTCGACGAATCGCATCGACGATCGGCTCGAGAGCGGAGGTCACGCCACTTTGATTGGTGATAACGCCCACGCAGCGACCATGTAAATCGTGCCACGATTCGCGTAGGAACACCTCATCGCCCAAGGTGATGTGAGCTGCCGGCAGGGTACCGGCGAGCGAGCAATGAGTCGCTGCGGCAAAGAATGTCAGCAGGCACACTATCGTCTTGAAGTGATTAGACAAATTCGGGTTCCGCCGCCTCGGGGATCAGGTCTGCGGAGTGGGCGCGTTGGAACAGTTCTCTCACGGCCCGCTCGCCTCGGCTGCCGATGTCTTCGGTATATTCGTTGACGTACAGATCGATGTGCCGCCGCATCACTTCATCGCTCATCTCGAACGCGTGCTCGCGCACGTAGGGCATGACCGCATCCTCATGATTTCTGGCGTACGACAAACTGTCGCGGATTGCATCGTTGACCTCGACGGCTTCCTTTTCGAGGTCGCGCCGGGCTAGAATTGCGCCTAGAGGAATGGGCAAGCCGGTTTGAGATTCCCACCATTCCCCCAAGTCGCAAACGCGAACGAGACCGTGCTCTTCGAAGGTAAAGCGAGACTCGTGAATGATGAGCCCGGCGTCTACGGTACCGGATTCGACGGCCGACACGATGGTATTGAAGCGCATGCTGACGGTGGGCGGCGAACAGCCCAGTGCGAGCTGCAGCAACATAAATGCTGTCGTGCGCTCCCCCGGGATCGCAAACAGTTTATCTGCGAAATCCGCAATCGAGGCTGCGCGGCCCTCGGAAGATTTCGCAACAACCAACGGGCCGCATCCGTGGCCGAGCGCTCCTCCTCCCCGAAGAATGCGATACTTTCCGGCCAGGCCCGGAATAGCGCCGTAGCTGATTTTGCTGAATTCGTAATCGCCTTTTTGCGCGGCGATGTTGAGCGCTTCGACATCTTCGAGCGCAACCTGCACTGCCGGAACGCCGGACAACATCCCTTGAGCAAGTGCCGCAAAGATGTACGTATCGTTGGGGCAGGGAGAATAGGCTAAGGTGAGCGGCCTATCCATCATCGCGCACCAGGACGTTCAACAGAGTCTGCAGCACGTTCGATAAACCGGTGATTCCGGCGGCAAAGTTCCAGCCGCTTTTCTCCCGATCGCCGACGATGTTGGATATCCCCCGCACTTCGATTGCCGGCACGCCCGCCATTTCCGCTGCGCGCAATGCCGCAAAGCCTTCCATCGTCTCGATTTCTACGTCAAATTCAGCGAGCCGGGCGGCAGTGCGATCGGTGGCCGTCACGCTGCTAACGGTGATCCCGCGCTTGCTAGCAAATCCATGTTCCACGAGACTGTCAACCAGCGAAAGATCCGAGCTTACGCGGTCTACGAGCCGCGCACCCTCTGGCAGAGCGACCGGTTCTCCGGTTTCTAATCCCAGCTCGACGAACTCATCGGCGACCACCACACCGTCGCCGATATCTGCCTTGCCTCGGAAAGCACCGGCGATTCCAGCATTGATGACGAGCGAGTAGGGGCTTTGGGCCAGCGCTCGCGCGATAGAAGACGATGCTTCGACCATTCCGACGCCGGTGACAAGCACCTCGACATGCGGTGCGGGCTTCATGAACCGTAGTTCATCGCCAACGGCGCACGTGATCAAAATCACCTACTGAACGCCGATGAATTTGTGCAATTGTAAGGAAAGGCGAAAACGTTGCGGTTCTGCTTTGGCCGCGTCGAGAGCGAGCGCGATGTTGCACGGTTTGTTTCCTTCCGGCTGCAAGAACACGGCCGTTGTGGAGGCGTCGAAGGCGCTGAGGAACTCGCGCGGGACGCGCCCATCCACAATCAGCTTCACTTCGTTCGCGCGCCGAGCCATGCGCGCAACCAGCCGTTCTTTGGGAGAGACGGTGAGCCACACGTCGTCGGGAAGCTCCGTTTCGACGGTTCCATTCGATTCGATATGAACGCGCTTCCCGGATTCGCGCAGTGCCGCGATCAGGGCGAGGGTTTCACGCTGAGCCAGCGGCTCGCCGCCCGTAATCACCACCATCGGACATTCGCCGCCTAAGGAGCGAACTCGGTCTAGGACCTCAGGCACGCTCGCAACGAATTTCAACGAGTAATCGGTATCGCAAAATGAGCAGGCAAGATTACATCCGGCAAGGCGCACAAAAACAGCGGGCTTTCCGGTGTGGGTTCCTTCGCCTTGAATGCTATAGAAGATTTCAGCCAGTTGCAGCATCAATGAAAATCACTCGCGCGAAGCACGGCGCAGGAAGTTGCGGTTTCCCACAGGATGAGTTCGTCTAAGATCGGCAGGTCCGGCTTTAGCTGACGCCAGATCCATTCGACGATCACCTCGCAGGTCGGGTTTTCGATGAGCTCGTTGAGCGAGTTATGATCGAGTCGATCTATTACCGTGCGAGTAACAACTGCGGCCAGGACGTCGAAATCCTGCACCATACCGCACTGCGGGCCTTCTTTTTGCAGATCTGCCCGTACCGCGACATCCAACCGGTAAGAGTGGCCGTGAAGACGGGCACACTTCCCTTGATGATATGGCAAAACGTGCGCCGCCTCAAACTTGAAACGTTTCCTGATCTGCATGAGAAGCGCAACGCCTTATGTCATGCTGAGCTTGCTGTGTGTCATCCTAAGCCTGTCGAGTGTCATCCTGAGCCTGTCGAAGGATGATGTTATCGAAATGCCATGCTTCGACAGGCTCAGCATGACACAAAAAGGCTCAGCATGACACAAAAAGGCTCAGCATGCACAAAAAGGCACAGCATGACACTGGGTAGGCTCAGATGACACTGGGTAAGCTCAGCATGACAAAATTATAGGCTACCGTCGGGGCCCATGGCTTCGAGGCGCTTTTTTAGGTCGCTGAGGAAGCCGCTGGCGATGGTGCCGTCGACGACGCGATGGTCGAGCGATAAGCAACAATTCATCATGGAGCGCACTGCGATGGCATCGTCCTTGGTAACGATGGGACGCTTGACGACGGCCTCCATGGTAACGATGCCTGCTTGTCCACCGTTGATAATCGGTGCAGACGCGTAGGAGCCGTTGGCGCCGTTGTTATTGACGGTGAATGTTCCTCCCGAAAGCGCATCCACACCCAGCTTGTTGCGACGGGCGCGATCGATCAGATCGCCGGCCGAGAGCGCTAGACCCTTGATCGATAACTTGTCGGCGTCTCTTATGACCGGGACCACAAGGTTCGTTTCTAAACCGATTGCGATCCCGATGTTGACTTCTTTGTGCACGTAGATGCCATCATCGGTAAACTTCGCATTCATCAGTGGATATTTGCCGAGCGATTCCACCACCGCGCGTATGAAGAACGGCAGAAGCGTGAGCGAAACGCCGTACGTGCGCAGGAATGAATTTTTTTCGCGAAGCCGCCATTTCCAAACGTTGGTAACATCCACTTCGACCATCGACCACGCGTGCGGAGCCGTGCGCTTGGATTCCACCATTCTCTGCGCGATAATCTTGCGGGCCTGATTGAGCGGAACAGTGGTACCCAAAACCGGGGCGCCGTACGAGCTGGGGGGCGGCGGTTGCATCGCTACGGCCTGTCCGACGGCGGCCGCGGGGCCCATGCGGGATGCGGCAAGAACATCGTCCGCCGTCACCCGTCCGTTTGCTCCGGTTCCCTTCAGTTGGCTCACGTCAATGCGATGTTCGCGCGCCAGCCGTCGAACCGCCGGCGAAACGCCTCGCAACGCCGCTTCGGTGCTGGCGTCGCGAGACGATTGCGTCGCACCGTTGCTTGGCGGCTGGGCCGTTGATGAAACGGTAGCGCCGACTGGCTTCGCAGGCGCCGCTTCTATTGCGGGAGGTTGGCTTGCAGGCGCCTCGCTCGCCGCTCCGACTTCCTCAATAACGGCGATAGGCGCTCCGGTGGGGACCGTTTCGCCTTCCTGTACGATTAATTCACGAATAGTGCCGCTGACCGGTGCAGGAACTTCGGCGTTGACTTTGTCGGTTGAAACTTCGACGAAAGCCTCATACTTCTCGACGCTATCGCCGGGCTTTTTCAGCCACTGTGCGACCGTGCCTTCCGTGACCGTTTCGCCCAACTGCGGCATCGTAATCGTCGTCGCCATTAAAACTTCACCATTTCTCGCATTGCTTCAACCATCTCGTCGGTTGAAGTCATGTACTCTTCCTCTAGGGGCAGCGCATACCCCATCGCCGGAACGTCCGGCGCGCATAAGCGCCGAATCGGCGCATCCAGATCGAAAAAGGCCTCTTCAACTACCATGGCACTAATCTCGGCACCGATTCCCCCGAACTTGTTGTCCTCATGAACGATCAACAGCTTGCGGGTCTTGCGGACGCTGTCCAGTATGGTCGTGCGATCCATCGGGCGGATCGATCGCAAATCGATAACTTCAACCGACAGGCCCGCTTCTTGCAAGCGCCTTGCAGCATCGAGCGCTTGATGCACGTACAGTCCATACGACACGACGCTTAATTGCGTGCCTTCTTTTTTTACCTCGGCTTTGCCAATGGGTATCACAAAATGTCCATCGGGAACTTCATCTTTAATGAGGCGGTACGTGCGCTTATGCTCCAGGAAAAGCACCGGATCCGGATCATCGATGGAGGCGTTGAGCAGCCCTTTGATATCCCGAGGCGTCGAAGGCGCAACGATCTTCAATCCCGGCACGTGGTAGAACAACGCTTCTATCGAAACCGAGTGCGAAAGTGCACCCCGCACACCTCCGCCGTAGGGCGTGCGAATGACGAGCGGGCACGTGTACTCGCCGTTGCTGCGGTAGCGAGTCTTGGCAGCTTCGCCAACGATTTGATTAAAGGCAGGATAGATGAAATCTGCAAATTGGATTTCGGCGATAGGGCGCAAGCCTTCCATCGCCATGCCGACCGCGATACCGACGATTGATGCTTCGGCGATCGGCGTGTCGATGACTCGCTCCTCGCCAAATTCCTCGATGAAGCCCTTAGTGATCAAAAACACGTTACCGCGATTGCCGACGTCTTCGCCCATGATAAGCGTGCGCTCATCATTCTTGAGCGCATCGTGCAGCGTGGTTCGCACGGCATCGACGTTGGTCATCACTGCCATGGTTGCCACGCTCCCTCACAGACTTGCGAATACAGATCTTCCGGTTTGGGGTAAGGCATACTTTCAGCGCGGTCGGTGGCGTCATTGGTTTCTTTCAATACGGATTTTTTTAGAGCGTCGACGTCTTCTGGGGTCATAATCTTGTTTTCTATAAGGATGAGCTCGAAGCGCGGTACCGGATCGTGCTCGCGTTGCAGCGCAATCTCGTCGCGTGTCCGGTAAGTACGGTCGTCATCGTCGGTACTGTGCGCAAGGAAACGATAGCACTTCCCTTCCACAAGCGTTGGACCGCCGCCGCTGCGCGCGCGCTCGAGGGCGCGCTTGACCACGTCGAATGTTTCAATGGGATCGAAGCCGTTGAACGATTCGCCCGGCATGCCGTATCCCTGTGCTTTAATAGCAATGTCTTGGATGGCCATCTGCTTGCGAAGCGGTGTACTAATGGCCCACAGGTTGTTTTCGCAGAGGAAAACGATGGGCAACTTGTGGATGGCGGCAAAATTCATCGATTCGTGCCACTCGCCTTCGCTGGTCGTGCCGTCGCCGAAAGTCACCAACACCGCCCGGCCGGCTTCTTTGCGCAGTTTGAACGCATACGCTATGCCGACAGCATGCGGAATATGCGCGGCTAAAATTGATGAAAAGGAGACCAACCCAATACTCTTGGACGAGTAGTGGTTGGGAAACTGGCGTCCGGCGTTGTGGTCTTCGGCGCGCGCAAAAAGTGAGAGTAGCACTTCGTACGGCGTGAATCCAATGCCGACCGCGAGTCCGAGATCGCGGTAGTAGGGGACCAAAGCATCTTTCCCGCGCTCGAACGCCATGGCGGCGCCTGCCTGGAGCGCTTCGTGCCCTTCGCTACCGAGCGCAAAGGGGATCTTTCCTTGGCGATTCAGTTGGAAACCCCGGTTATCGAGTTGCCGCTGCAAAAGCATGTTTCGAAAGATCGCCGTCAGTTGTTCGTCCGAGAGATCGTGCCGCTCAAAAGCGGCCGAACCGCGGGTCGCATTTTGGGTCATCGCTTTAGACATGTCGTTTCCTTATTGCCACGCTTGCCATGGGCCCTCGTGCAGACTGGAATAGAGATCCTCGGCTCGAGGATATGCATAGCTCTCGGCCTGGTCCGTCGCTTCGTTCGCTTCCTGCAGCACGGATTTCTTCAAATCGCCTACAGAAGCCGCGTCCATGACTCCGCGTTCGATCAGCACCCGCTCGAAGCGAGGAACCGGATCGTCTTTGCGCCGGTTTTCCACTTCATCGCGAGAGCGGTAGGTGCGATCGTCGTCGTCACTGGTATGTGCCAGAAATCGGTAACATTTTGCCTCGATCAGCGTCGGCCCGTCGCCGCGCCGAGCAATTTCAAGTGCATCCCGAACCACCGCATAACTCTCGATGGGATCGAAACCGTCGACCAGCACACCTGGGATCCCGTATCCAGCGGCTTTCACATAGATGTCTTTGATCGCCATTTGTTTGCTTTGCGGAACGGAGATCGCCCATTCGTTGTTCTCACATAACAGCACGATTGGCAGCCTGTGCACGGCCGCGAAGTTAACTGACTCGTGCCATTCCCCTTCGCTTGTAGCGCCGTCACCAAACGTCGTGAGAACGGCCCGTCCTAGTTCACCGCGCAGTTTTAGGGCGTAGGCGGCTCCTACGGCGTGTGAGGTTTGAGCTGCAATGACCGATGAAATGCTGTGCAGCCCGAGTTTTTTGCTTGCATAATGATGCGGAAACTGCCGTCCGCCGGAGTGATCGGCGGCGCGGGCAAAGAGCGAAAGTAAGACTTCAAAAGGGGTCAACCCGATCCCCAAATCGAGCCCCACATCGCGGTAGTAGGGCACCAAGATATCGCTGCCTCGTTTGAATGCCGTCGCGGCGCCAGCCTGGACTGCTTCATGGCCTTCACTGCCGGCGGCGAACGGAATTTTACCCTGGCGGTTTAACTGGAAGCCGCGGTTATCCAACTGACGCTGCATGAGCATGTTGGCGAACATGCGTTTGAGCTGGTCGTCGCTTAAACCATGCCGTTCAAAGGACGCTTCGCGACGCGAAGTCCGCGCTTGGGCCATCGTTACCTCATAGCAGGCGAAGTTACGCTAAATGACCCGGCGCTCCGCAGAAGTCCTGCGGCAGGGCGAGGGAGCCTGCGATGTAGCGACAATATGTCCGCACGTGGTGAAAGATGATCTGGTGACGCTGAGGAGGCATTTGCATGCTAAGCCTGAGCTGTCGTTGGTGGAACATGAAACCGCCGCCCTTATTGCCGCAGAGTTGGAAAAACTTGGTCTTGACGAGATCCGAACCGGGGTGGGGAAGACCGGCGTACTCGGCACTCTGCGGGGCGCGAAGGCTGGCCCCATAACGCTGTTGCGCGCCGACATCGATGCCTTGCCGATGCAAGAACTCAACGATACGCCGTATGCTTCGCGGCGTGAGAAGATCATGCACGCCTGCGGACACGATGGACACGTTGCGATCTTACTGTGCGCGGCCCGCGAACTAGCGGCGCGGCGGCATGAGATTGCCGGCACGATAGTCTTTTGCTTTCAACCGGGCGAAGAAGGTTATGCGGGCAACAGGCTCATGATCGAAGACGGTGCACTGGAAAACCCGCATGTGGACCGCACCTTTGCCCTGCATTTGTACAGTGGACTCGATGTCGGCAAGATCGGGGTCAAAGACGGTCCATTCTTCGCGTCCGCCGACGAGTGGCGTCTTACGTTGCGAGGCAAAGGCGGCCACGGCGCCATGCCGGATAGAGCCGTCGATCCCATTGCCGCCGGATCGTATTTCGTGACTATGTTGCAAACAATCGTCAGCCGGGAAGTCGCGCCGAAGGACCCCGCCGTATTCACCGTTGCGAGGTTTACGAGCGGGTCAACCTTCAACGTCATACCGGATAGCGCCGAGATGGAAGGCACGGTGCGCTGTTTTGATAAGGACGTACGAGCCTCGATGCCGCAGCGCATGGAACGCATCCTCAAGGGACTCTGTTTGGCAATGCGCGTTGAATACGAGCTCAACTACCACTGGTCGTACCCGCCCACCGTTAACGACGCGCAGGTCAACGATCTGGTTCGTCACGCCGGGTCGGCGGTGTTGGGCCAGGACAACGTAGTCGAGCACGATATCGTGATGTGGGCTGAAGACATGTCGTTCATGCAAGAACAGCGCCCGGGCGCATACTTTCTCGTGGGGTCAAGGGGCAGTGATGCTACTGCCTATCCACACCACAACGCCCGCTTCGATATCGATGAGCGGGCGCTGGAGGTCGGTTATAAAATGATGGTGCGGTTAGGGTTAGGCTCCTAAGGTTTTACGTCGCGCGGATCTTTGCCGACCGCTTCGGCAGTTGATTCGGCGGCCTTTTTGGACTGATCGACCATTTGTTTGAGATGCACGCGCGCCTGTTCGGCAGAAGCACGCATGGCATCGCTGCCCAAGCGCATGAAGTTTTGCAAATGCCCGAGCGCGCGTTGTGTCTGTTCTTGCGTGATCGAAGTCGTTTCTTGCGCGTGTTTGCTTAACGTGACTTGCAGTTCTTGAGCGCTTTTCATGGACTGCTCGATGAGCGGCGTGAGATTTTCGCGGTGTTTGTCGACCGCGTCCCCGATCGTACGCTGCATCTCGCGGGCATTTTTTAGCGCGCTTTCAATCATCTCTCGATTATTCATAATCTTCTCTCCTTATGCGGTGCCGCGTTCCGTAACGGTCAAGACCCACCGTACGGCCCGTGAGTATTGGTCTAATTCTTTGGTGTTACGCCGCAACCAAGCAAAGGCCGCATGGTTGCGGGCGCAGTGTGCGACGCGAGCGTCCAGGTGCGCAACATAAGTTTGCGCGGCACAGACTTGCGACTCTACGTACTCCCACTGCCGGCGGAGTGTTTCCTCAGACGCATCGGTAAACCGTGAGATCAGCGGTGGCGGCTGCATTTCGGGAAATTGCAGCGCTAACTCCAGCCTGGCCAGCGTGTAATCGCTGCAAACGCGGATGAATGATGCCATAAGCTGCACTAGGCGAACTTCCAGACGAGCTTCTCCTTTTGAGGAAGCGGTTCTTGATTGGGCGAAAGGCGGCCTGTGCGTCAGTACGTTATCGTAGGGAACGGTTTTGCCGGTACGACCGCCGCCGAGCAGTTGCGCAAGGCCGATTCCGCCTGCTCGATCATGATGTTTACCGACGAGCCGTACACGCTGTACAATCGTATCGCGTTGCCGCCGCTTTTACGCAAGCAGGTGACCGAGCAAAAGGTCATCATCCGGGACATGGCTTGGCACGAAAAGCACAACATCAAACTGTTTCTGGAATCCCCGGTACAGGTAATTGACGTGCAGGAGCGTTGTGTCGTAGCGGGCGGCGTATCGTATCCGTACGATGCGCTGCTTGTCGCCACCGGGGGCCGGCCGAACCCCTCCCAATGGCCAGGCGCCGCTTCTTGCCAAAACATTTTTAATTTTCAGTATATGTCCGATACGAAAGCAATTTCTGCCCAACTGGAAAAATCGAAAGTCGCGATCGCCATCGGCGGTTCGTTTATTGCTTACGAGCTGGCAGAAGCGTTTGCTTCTCGCGGAGTTGAGACTCACTGGCTGATTCGCGGAGGGCGCTTCTTGCGCCGTATGCTCGACGAGGTAGCCGGAAAGATGGTCGACGATGCTGCGCGGGCCGACGGGGTCCACGTCCATTACAACGATGAAGTACAAGAGTTCGCCCGTTCCAACGGGGTGGCAACAAAGCTGTTCACGCGTCAGGGGAAAGAAATCGCCGCCGATTGTTACGGCGTTGGTTTGGGTTTAACTATGAACATCGAACTGCTCCTCGGTACGCCCGTTGCAACAAGCGCCAACGGAATAGCCTGCAACGACCGGTTGGAAACGTCGGTACCCGGTATCTTTGCAGCGGGCGACGTCGCCGATTTTTACGATCCGGTATTGGAAATGAGCTACCGCATGGGGACTTGGAACAATGCGGGCGCTCACGGCAAAGTCGTTGCCGTCAACATGTCGGGGGGAGATCAACGCTATCACGACGTTCCAGAATATTCGAGCAAGCTGTTTACCGAGCAAACCATCACGCAGTTCGGGCTGTCACCTGAATATCGCTCCGACTTGGACACCGTGAGAAAATATGATGTGGAAGCCAAGCATTACCGCGCGCTGTATTTCCTGTCGGGGCGCCTCGTTGGTGGTCTCATGCTGGGAAAGGCAAACCGCGCCGGTAAGCGCAGATACGTGGAGGCCATTAAGGAAAAAAGAGTGTTTTCCCAAGCGGAATGGCAGGCGCTCTTGGACTGGACTGCCTGAGCGCCGCGCGTTAACTTCTATGCGGCCACAGCATGTATCGTGCAAAGCGCTTCATCTAGAGATGGCACGATCGCACACATGCGCCGGAGTCCCACCATTTCCAGCACCTTTGCCAGGGCGCTCTGGGGCGTGGCGACCAACACGACGCGACGTTTCACAGTCAAACGCAGGAATTTAACGATCACCCCTACGGCAACGGAATCAAAGTATGCGCAGTGCTCAAAATCAACGATCATCGCGTCCGTAAGATTAGTCGGCTTGGCGGTTTTTTCGAGCATGCATTCAAAAGTCGCCGCATTAGAGACGTCGAGGTGTCCACTTGGTGTCAGCAGAGGAACGCCCTGCAGGTAGCTGGTCACAAACGACGCGTCGCGGTGCTTGTTCATATACTGTAGTATCGCTATGCGCGGCGCACTTCGAGTCTCCGATTCTTCCCAATCATAATAGGTACAAAGTAAGGTTTCCTTGGGCTGAGTTGCCGGCGCCCTGCTGCTCGTCTAGCGAGCTAGCACCGTAAGACCCATAGGGCTAAGGCTTCGAGGGCCTCGACAGTGCCGTAACGAGCAGCTCAAAGCGAAAAACTCCCCACTTGGGGGGTGTCTCCAAGCCCACCATTTTGCTATAAATACGAAGCCTGCTGGTTGTTACTTATTACTAGCTCCTGGTTTGGTTTGGCGCTCTATCTCGCTTCTTTCTTGAAAGTTGACAGTCGATGATGACAACCGACACTTTACGCATTTTTGTTATCGAAGGACAAGCGCTATTTGGGAAGGCGCTTTGTCAGGTATTTTCGCTAGATCCCGCACTACAGGTAGTGGGCGACGCCGAAAGCGTGGTTGTCGCGACGATTAGCAAGTCTCGTCCCAACTTGATTCTCCTCGATCTCGACGGTCATTCAATGGATATGGACCAGGCGATGGCTGCCTGCAAGGAAGCCGCACCCGACGCCCGGGTTTGTGTGCTTTCAATGAAGTCTCAGCCCGAAATCATGCAGCGCAGTCTTGCCGCTGGCGCAGAAGGTTACATCATAAAGGACGTCACACCGTCCGAACTCATCCGTGCCGTGAAAATGGTTGCAACGGGGTCAACGTACGTAGATCCGCGCGTTGCGGGCGGGTTGCTTCGCCGCAGAAGCATGTCGAACGGGCGTCCCGATCTCAATGAACTTTCGTTACGCGAAACCGAGGTCATCCGGCTTATCGCGGAGGGTCTTTCCAATAAAGAGATCAGTGCTCGGTTGAAGTTGTCGGAAAAGACCGTAAAGAATCACATCAGCCGTATCTTTTCAAAGCTGAATATATGCGCGCGCACACAAGCGGCCATTTACGCCATCAAGAACGGGTTGGTGTAACTCCGTTTCGCCGCTGCCATGGAGCGTTGATCCAATCGTGCGCCGCATCGCTTGCGGCAAAGACGACCTTACCGACGATTTCGGTGCGGGTGTGAGAATCGGTTTTGAGCAACATGCTCTTGATGTGAAGAATAACCGTTGAATTAGCGATGCTTAATTGTTTAGCGATTTCGCTCGTGCGCGCGCCTTCGATCAGCAGTTTGAGCACCTGTGCTTCTCTGGGCGTGATCATGTAACGTTCGGTGACCTTGCGAAGACTGTCCCGCGATTTGAAGCGTTCGACAAAAACCGCCATGTATTCGCCCAGCGATCCGCTCATCCAGGCCACCCGTACGATCGTGGACGCGTTGGGCAATGCTACGAGCATAGCAGGGCGTTCATCGGGTGGATACCGGCGCAGGGTGAGATTGCGCACCGTTTTATCGACGAGCGGCGGCAGACGTTCGCGCGAAAAGCGCTCTTCAACTCGCTTGCCGAGGGCGTGGATGCCCTCCCAAGCCAGCAAAATGTTGTAATTCGCGTCGACGATGTACACGTTGGGCATCGCCCGCTGATTGATGACCTTGAACTGCTGCGGCTCTACCGCCCGCCGTTTATCCATGACCTCTACGTCGGCGATTCTGCACGGCGAGGCGTTTGGCGGGGAAGGGCGACGGTCCTGCCGCTTGCTTGCGTTAGGGGGCAACGACGAAGTAAAGGCGAGGGCATGAATCGAACATGCGAGTCAAGGATTTGCGATCCCGTGCCTTCCCACTTGGCTACCTCGCCGAACATGGGAACCATTCTAGATGAGTCCGCGTTTCGCGGCAAGAATGCAATTTCCGTCAAATTGCGCCGATTAAACCAGTAAATATGGTCGTCGTTTGTGGGTATCAGGGGATGGTAGTCCTTTTGGACCGCCGAGCCGGTAACATTCGCCTCAGTCACGGGGCGCTTCCGTTCTGTCCATAAGTTCTATATGCAGCTTACAATGAGAAAACACTTATGCACGAGCCAGTAGCGACTCTAGGTAACGACATCCGCAACTCTTCTTCGCCGGAGTCCGCGGCTGCGTCTAGCGCCGATAGTAAGCTGCGGGGAATCCGCCCGCAGGTCAAGGTCGGCCTCGTTATCATCGATTTCCTGTTGTTTTTGATCGCAGTCAAATTGGCGGGTGTCTTGGGTGACATCCATTCGGCCACCAGCATTCACTTGCTTATTTTGGCCGGCGTTTTATTCGTCGCGAGCTTGACCGCCGAACCGAAAGGTGAGACAGCGCGGACGTTTGACTTTACGGACGTCCTGCGGTTAACGTTTGGCGCGGGTGTGGGCACGCTCGCCGCTCTCGCCTTTGAACTAGTTCCCTCACCGCTGGCGCACGCCTCAGGGCGCCTGGTGCTGATCGCCGCTTTATTGGGATTCATCTTCCGCATGGTCGTGCGGATCGGGATTGTCAGCACCAGATCCACCTTAATTCGGCGTCGTCCCGAGGCGATGCGCACCCTCGTAGTGGGTGCCGGTAAGGCCGCCACTTCGCTGGTTCGGGTGATCTCCGAAGATCGCAAGCTTCCGTACATGGTTGAAGGCTGCGTCGACGATCATGCTCGCTCCAAGCACGTGGACGGCGTTCGCGTGCTCGGTAAAGTCGCAGATCTTCCAGCCTTGATCGAGCGATATGGGATAGAATGCGTGATTGTCGCGATTCCGGCAGCCCCGCTTCCTTTCATTAATGGCATCGTCAATACGTGCGCCGGAGTTTCCGATGCGAACGGCAGGCGAGTCATAGTGAAGGTTCTCCCGAGCGCCTCGGAGCTGCTGTCTGACGCCGTTAAAGTGTCCAGACTCAGAGATATTCGGTTAGAAGACGTCTTATCGCGTGCTCCCGTGCACATTGATTTGTCCAAAGTTGCCCCGCACTTAGAAAATCAGATCGTCCTGGTTACCGGTGCCGGCGGTTCTATAGGCAGCGAACTATGCCGGCAAATTGTTGCGCTGAACCCTCAATTGCTAATTCTCTTGGGGCATGGTGAGAATAGCCTTTTTGCTATCGAGCAAGAACTGCGGTACAAGTTTGGTTTCACGAGAACCCGGATGGTGCTGGCGGACGTCGCAGATATGTCCGCGATCCGTAACGTGTTCTCGGTGTACCGTCCGCGAATCGTTTTTCATGCGGCCGCTCACAAGCACGTGCCAATTCTCGAGAACAATATTTGCGAGGCCGTGAGGAACAATGTAATCGGGACTCACGTGCTCGCCTTGGCGGCCTCCGCCTCTGGAGTTGCCAAGTTTGTGCTGCTCTCAACCGACAAGGCGGTCAATCCAACCAGCGTTATGGGCACGACCAAACGTATGGCCGAGTTAGTCTGCCAATCTTTCGCCCACGGCAGCGGCACGGAATTCGTGGTTGTTCGTTTCGGAAATGTCCTCGGGAGCCGGGGTAGCGTCCTGCCGATTTTCCAGCGCCAACTCGAAAATGGAGGACCGCTCACCATAACCCACCGGGATATGGAACGTTTCTTTATGACGATTCCCGAGGCGGTTTCACTAGTTCTCGAAGCCATGTCCATCGGTCACGACGGTCAAGTGTTTATCCTCGATATGGGCGAGCCCATCAAGATCCTGCGCCTGGCGGAAACGGTTATTACCCTGGCCGGACTGACGCCGTACCGGGACATCGATATCGTCGAGACCGCCATGCGGCCGGGCGAAAAGCTTTATGAGGAGACCTTGACCAGCAGCGAGGGATTGTCGAAAACAAATCACGAGCGGCTCTTTATAGCCCAACAGGAGCGCGTCGCCTATCAGAAGATCGCCCATGGCCTGACGACCTTGCAGCGGGCGGTAAGTACTTCGGATTGGAAGCTGGCGGTTACGACAATGCGCGAGTTCGTTCCCAGCTTCACGATGGGGGCGCACCTGAGCGATGCGCTGCAACCCCCGCCGACAGCCAATTTAATGTTCGAGCGGTTGGAGCGTCCCAACGGCGCTTCCAACGGTTCCTCTAACGGCTCTTCTACGAAAAGTGCGAAAGGTGCCGAAGAGAGTGATACCTATAAACTCGCCGGCACCCCCGGAAAATAAAAGGACGCTTCATGAGGTTACTAAACACACCCGCTGACATCAGCGTGCTCGATCGACGCGCGCCGCTGCTGCAGAAAATCGAAAGCCATACGGCGACCGTTGGCGTCGTCGGCATTGGATACGTCGGTTTGCCGTTGGCGGTTGAGAAGGCGAAGGTCGGCTTTACCGTGGTAGGTTACGACCGCAACACGATTCGCATTAACCAAATAAATCAGGGCCTGAACTATATCCGCGACGTAGCAGATAACGATCTTTCCTCGGTGGTACACAGTGGGAAGCTGTCTGCGACTTCTGATTTCAGCACGCTTGAACGGTGCGATATCATCATCGTTTGTGTGCCTACTCCGCTTACTGCAAACTTGGATCCGGATATCTCCTACATCCGAAATGTCGGCGGGGAGATCGCCAAGCACTTGCGACCCGGGCAGCTCATCTGCCTCGAGAGTACAACGTATCCTGGAACCACCGAGGAAGTGCTGCTCCCCTTATTCGAGCAGACCGGCCTCGTAATCGGAAAAGATTACTTTCTTGCTTTCTCGCCTGAGAGAGTGGACCCCGGAAACAAGCGGTACACTACGAGCAACACCAACAAAGTGGTCGGTGGCGTGACCCCCGTGTGCTTGGAGGTCGCCGCGCAGTTTTACAGCCAGACGATTCTTAACGTCTTATCAGTCTCCTCGCCGCGCGTTGCGGAGATGACAAAGGTTTTTGAAAATACATTTCGGGCTGTGAACATCGCGCTGGTCAATGAAATGGCACTGTTGTGCGACCGTTTGAAGATTGATATTTGGGAAGTCATCGATGCCGCGGCCACCAAACCATTTGGAATCATGCGCTTCGATCCCGGTCCAGGGGTCGGCGGACATTGCATTCCGCTGGATCCCTTCTATCTGGCGTGGAAGGCGCGTGAATATGACTTCCACGTACGCTTCATCGAGCTCGCCGGCGAGATCAACGTGTCGATGCCGTATTTCGTGCGCGAAAAGGTAACGCGCGTACTCAATGAAGACGGTCGCGCCGTCAAAAACTCTAAACTCTTGGTATTGGGAGTTGCCTACAAGAAAGATATTGAAGATTGGAGAGAATCGCCGGCGTTGAAGGTGATTGAGCTTTTGGAAAAAGACGGGGCAGAAATTCAGTACCACGATCCGTTTGTTCCAAGCTTTCAAAATGGGCATGACGGCAAATTGCGCCATTCCGTCCCGCTGACTCCCACTGCGTTACAAAACGCTGACTGCGTTCTGATATTGACGAACCACTCTGCAACGGACTGGGAGCAAGTGGTGCAGCACGCTAAGCGAATTGTCGATACGCGTAACGCCACCAAACAAGTTCGTGACGGCCACAACAACGTCGTCCTTTTATGATCGTTAGCAGGCCTCGCTTTGGCCTCGTAGGAGCCGGATATTGGGGCGCCAACCTGATTCGGAACTGCGAGGAACTGGGCGTTCTAGTTTCGGTCTGCGATGTCGATGACAGCAAGTTAGAGATCTTGCGTCACCGCTACCACGAACTGGCTACCACTACCGACTATTCAGCCATGCTCAAGGGCCCTGTGGACGCGGTGGTGATCGCTGCTCCGGCTCAGTTGCATGCTCGCTTGGCCATTGAAGCCATCAACGCGGGCAAGCATGTATTTATCGAAAAGCCGTTGGCCTTAACGGTGCCGGACGCCGAAGCGGTGATGAAGGCGGCCGAGGCCTGCGGCATCGTGGTATCGGTGGGACACGTCGTGCTTTATCATCCGGCAGTGCGCGAGCTCGTAAAGCTGCTGCGAGCAGGGTCGATCGGAGATCTCTGGCACGTTCGTTCTCGCCGGTTAAGCTTCGGTAAACTGCGCGCTCATGAAAATGTATGGTGGAGTTTCGCGCCGCACGATGTCGCTATAATGCTTGAGCTATTCCAAGAATCACCGGAATATGCCGAAGCATCAGCCCTCGGTAGAGCGGTTCCCGGAATCTCCGATCTCGTGTATGCCGACTATGTTTTTTCGGGAGAGCGCTCGGCCCACATCGAGGTGGGCTGGCTCGAACCTTCAAAGTCCGTTCGCCTAGACGTCTTCGGTACGCGCGGCGTGTTGACGTTGGAAGATTTCGGGACGCACGCTACGCTCACACGGACGCCGTGCGAAGTTCGGTCAGGAACGCCCGTTCCGGAGTTGTGGCGGGGCCAGGCCGAAGACGTGGCCTTTGCTCCGGGAGAACCGCTCAAGATCGAATTGCAGGCGTTTATCGAAGCGGTTATGTCCAATACGACGCCCATAACCGACGTGAAGCACGGCCTCGAAGTGGTGCGAGCGTTGGCGATGGCGGACCTATCGAGCAATACGACTTCCGGGCTGTCGGAGGTGCTGGCGTGAGCGTCAGCGAGTTGGAGACGAAGCCGTTTTTTGTGCACGAATCTTCGTACGTCGATGAACCGAGCGACATCGGGGAAGGAACCAAGATTTGGCACTTTTCGCATGTCATGGCGAACGCCACGATCGGTGCGCGCTGCATCATCGGACAGAACGTGGTCATCGGACCGCACGTCAAGATCGGCAACAACGTAAAGATTCAAAACAACGTGTCGGTCTATGAAGGGGTCGAATTAGAAGACGACGTTTTTTGCGGACCCAGTATGGTATTCACCAATGTCAATACGCCGCGCTCGGGTACGCCCCGCAACACCTCCGCGCATTACCTGCGAACGCTGGTGCGTCGCGGCGCGTCGATCGGTGCGAACGCGACCATCGTCTGTGGAAATAGTATCGGCGAATTCGGCTTTGTCGGAGCCGGCTCGGTGGTGACCAGCGATGTTCCCGCGTACGCTTTGGTATATGGAAATCCAGCGCGCGTCCGTGGTTTCGCGTGTCAGTGCGGGGTTAAATTACAGTTCGACGGCAATCAGCGTTCACAGTGCGGTGAATGCGGACGCCGTTTCCAAAAGACGGGCGATGCAATCGCCCAGGATGGATCGGCGTGATACCTATTCTCGACTTGTCTGCGCAGTATCAAGAATTAAAGAATGACATTCATGCTGCGGTTGAAGGGGTCTTTAAAAGCGGTCACTTCATCAACGGCCCTAACGTTAGCGCGCTCGAATCGGAAATCGCACAATATGTCGGCTGCCGGTTTGCCGTGGCGCTCAATTCGGGAACGGATGCGCTGCATCTAGCGCTTCGCGCGCTCGATATCGGACGCGGTGACGAAGTGATTACGACGCCCTTCACTTTTATTGCCACTACGGAAGCCATTGGGATCGTCGGAGCGACGCCGGTTTTTGTCGATATCGATCCCGCGACGTATAACATTGACTGTGCCGCCATCGAAGCTGCAATATCACCGCGTACCAAAGCGATCATGCCGGTTCACCTATACGGCGCTCCCGCGGCCCTTGCGCGAATCAAGGAGATTGCCGAGCGGCACCACTTGGCTATCATCGAGGACTGCGCGCAGGCCATTGGAGCACAGTCCGATGGAAAACGCGTCGGATCGTTCGGTGAGTTTGGCGCCTTCAGCTTTTTCCCCTCAAAGAACCTCGGAGCTTTCGGGGACGGCGGTATGTTAACGACCAATTCCGAGGAGCTGGGGGCGCGCGCCCGTAGTCTTCGCGCCCACGGTGGGCGGGTAAAATACTACCATGAAGAGCTTGGCGTCAACAGCAGACTCGATGAAGTTCAGGCCGCTATTCTGAGAGTTAAACTTCCGCATCTTGAAACTTGGATCGAACGCCGGCGCGCGGTTGCTCACCGCTATTCGCAAGCACTGAGTCAGGCCGTCGTGACCCCGGTGGAAAATCCCATCGACCGGCACGTGTATCACCAATACACGATCCGCGTCGACGATCGTGACGGCGTCGTGACCGCTTTGAAGTCGGCTCAGATCCAGTCCATGATTTATTATCCGGTCCCGCTGCATTTGCAACAGGTGCATAAAGACCTAGGCTACCGTGAGGGAAGCTTCCCCGCTTCAGAGATTGCCGCTCGTGAAGTTCTGTCGTTGCCCATGTTCCCGGAACTCGCGGGGGAGGACCAACAGCAGGTCATCGCTGAGCTGCTGCGCGTGGCGGAGCCGGTTTCGGCGTAGTGCGCGTCCTCAGCGTTATTGGAGCGCGGCCGCAATTCATCAAGGCCGCCTTACTTAGTGCGGAGCTTGAGCGGCGCGGAGTCCAAGAGATCCTCGTACATACAGGACAACATTACGATTACCGTATGTCCGAGATTTTTTTCGAACAACTGCATATTCCACAGCCGGCGCACTTCTTAGAGGTGGGTTCTGCAAATCACGGAGCGCAAACCGGTGAGATGATGAAGCGGCTGGAGCCCATCATTATCAAAACAGATCCTGACTGGGTGATTGTGTACGGCGACACCAACAGCACGCTGGCAGGGGCGATGGTGGCGGCAAAGCTCAACGTACCGGTCGCTCATGTCGAAGCGGGCCTGCGATCTTTTAATCGCACCATGCCCGAAGAAATCAACCGGATTGTAGCCGATCACGTCTCTACGCTGCTGCTAGTTCCCAATGAATCCTCCGCGCGGCAACTTCTTACTGAAGGCATTAGCTCCGGTGTCGCGGTCGTTGGCGATCTGATGATCGACTTGGTGAAAAGCGTAGCGGCGTCGCTCCCGCCGAGCCCCGCAGTTTTGGCAAAATTCGAACTGCAGGGTAAGCAGTACGGCGTGGTAACGATTCATCGTGCCTCAAACACGGATGATACGGAAGCCTTCGCGCGGATCGTGAGTGGACTGCGGAAAACTGAAATGCCCTTAATTTTTCCCGTTCACCCGAGGACCAAAGCGCTGGCGGAGAAGCTTGGAGTCGGCCGCGACGATAATATCGTCTTGTGCGATCCGCTCTCATATTTTGACATGGTCGGCTTGCTCGTTCATGCGCACGTCGTGTGCACCGATTCGGGTGGCATTCAAAAGGAAGCGTTTGCGTTGCGCGTTCCATGCGTGACATTGCGAGACGAAACCGAGTGGAACGAAACGTTAACTGAGGGCTGGAACGTGCTGACCGGCACGAGCCCCGAGTTCATCGCCAAGGCGGCGATGAGGGCAAAACCGTCTTCACTTCCGAAAGCCCACGGCGAGCCTAATTGCTCGGCGCGAATCGTTGACCGACTATTGGGTCTAACCGCGCCCGGTGCATTCTTGGAGAACACACTTGTTAGTGCTTAGTCCCCTGCGGCGGCCCGGTGTTCTGCTAACGCTTGCGATCGCCGCCGCACTTGCGTGCATTGGTTTGCTTTCCGCCACTCAGCTAGTCGGTGAAGACAGCAAAAAGGGCCTTCTGATAGCTGCCGGCCTCGTCGTTGCGCCGATTCTTGCATACCTCGCACTGCGTCGGCCGATCGTCTTCCCATTTGCAATATACGCTGCTGCCATACCTTTTGACAACTTGCTAAAGACCGATGCTGGTGGAACCGCGACGCGACTACTAGCGATATTCGCCGCCCTAGCAATAGGCCTGCAGCTCATAGTCAGGCGAAGCGCGATTGCGCCATCACGGTCCCTTCTGTTGTGGGGCGGTCTAATCGTGTGGATGGGCGCCACTATCTTCTGGGCTATCGACGGCGATGCAGCCGTAGCTCAGTTCGTCCGATACTTACAACTTTATATGGTTTTCGCGGTTGTTTCCATTTACCCCATAAAAAGCAACGACTTAAAGATACTCGTCGGCGCCGTGATTGCAGGCGCTTGTGCAGCAACGCTTTACGGTGACTACCTGTTCCACAACGGGCAAGGCGCGGCAATTCAGCGATTGGTGGTGACTTCGGGTACTAGTCACATCGATCCCAATCAGTTTGCAGCGGCCGTTCTCATGCCGTTCGCTCTTACTGTGATGATGTTTTTACGTTGCAAACTGTCTTTGACGAAGGTCCTGCTTCTGGGCGTTGTGGGCATTTTGCTGACAGGTTTCATTACAAGTGCGTCACGCGGCGGCTTGCTTGCAGCCGGCCTTATTATGTTATTCCTTTTCGTCAGATCCCGGTATAAAATGCAAGTTGCGGTCGGAGGCGTCGCGGCAGCCCTCATGATTGCACCCAGTGCGCTTATCGCTCGCTTTGCGCAAGTGCAATCCACCGGCGGAGCCGGCAGGCTAGACATCTGGACCAGCGCTGCCATCGCTTTCAAGCAGCATTGGATCGTGGGTTCAGGAATCGGAAATTTTCCGTATGCTTACGATCAGGTTTACCTGCTGAGTTTTCATCAATCAAACCACTGGCATGTGGTAGCGCATGATCTGATCGCGCAGAGCAGCGTGGAAACCGGGCTCATCGGCTTAGCGTTGGTGCTGCTGGCTTGGCTTTCCCAGTTCAAGGTTTTGAATTTTATAGGCCCCGGTGAGGCGCTGTATGATCTACGGATCGCACTTCAGGCCAGCATTGTCGGTTTGTTTGCTTGTGCGCTTTTTGTCGATGTCATGTGGTACAAATATTTGTGGCTGGCATTCAGCGTTGCGGCACTCGCTCGTAACCTTGCTATTCAATCGCAGGTCGAGCACGAGCCTGGAACTGTCGCCACGCGTGCCCGAGTAAAGTTGCTGTATTCGCGGGGAGCTTCTAATGCGTGACACTTTTCTGCCCTATTTCCGTCCGAGTATTGATGAGGCGGATATTGTCGCAGTAACGTCATCGATGCGAAACGGTTGGCTGACCACCGGACCGAAAGTGAAAGAGTTTGAGAGCCGCATGGCGGCGTTATCTGGGGTAAAACATGCGGTTGCACTTAATAGTTGCACGGCTGGTTTGCACATCGGAATGCTGGCCTTGGGCGTTGAACCGGGCGATGAAGTCATTATGCCCTCGTTGACATTCGTCGCCGGTGCTGAGAGCGCAAAACAAATCGGAGCCGTTCCGGTTTTTTGCGACATCGATCCCGAGACTCTTTGTATTTCAGTCGACACAATCGACGAAGTGCGGACGGCCCGAACCCGCATGATTATGCCTATGCACTATGCGGGAAGACCGGCTGGTATAAAGCACATCGTGGCTTATGGAAGGGAAAACGGGATTTCTGTTCTGGAAGATGCGGCCCATTCGGTTGGTATGCTTGATGATGGCAGGTGGGCGGGCGCGGTTTCCGATGGAGCGGTGCTCAGCTTCTACGCTACGAAAAACATTGCGACTGCTGAAGGCGGAATGTTTTTAACCAATGATGACAGGATCATGGAGCGCGTTCGCCTTCTTTCACTCCATGGCATGGATAAGGACGCGTGGAAGCGATATACATACGGCGGCACTTGGAGATACGATGTTTCAGTAGTCGGCTACAAGTACAACATGCCGGATCTGTGCGCTGCCCTCGGCTTATCGCAACTGGATAAGTTGTCGGCCATGCAGCGCAGACGTGAGGAAATCGCGGCCAGTTATGTTGACGCTTTATTAGAAATACCTGGACTTGAGGCAGTCGGCTTAACGGTGGGCCCTCGCGATAACCATGCCTTATGTATGTTTCCTGTTGTGGTAAATGAGAAATTG